>Ga0209023_10007380_pt1 | contig 11293 bp, 9 predicted proteins | sample LakOneMetagenome_FD_187468 | JGI IMG/M metagenome (GOLD analysis project Ga0209023, IMG submission 187468) | Freshwater and sediment microbial communities from Lake Erie, Canada (SPAdes) (version 2) | ecosystem: Environmental > Aquatic > Freshwater > Lentic | place: Lake Erie, Canada | collected...
GAGGAACTCGGCCTCGAGCCGCTGGCGACGGCCGAGGGCATCGTCAAGGTCGCCGACCAGGAGATGATCAGGGCCCTCCGGGTGGTCACGGTCGAGCGCGGCGTCGACCCGCGCCGCTTCGCGCTGCTGCCCTTCGGCGGTGCCGGCCCGCTGCACGCCGCCGCGATCGCCGATGACCTGGGCATCGATCGGATCATCTTCCCGCGATCGGGAGGGGTGTTGTCGGCGCTCGGCCTCGTCTGCTCGGAGCGGCGGCGCGATACGACGAGGACGGTGATGCTCTCCGGCGCGGACCTGACCGGCGAGAGGATCGCGAGGGAGGTGGCGGCGACGGCCGCAACCCTGGCGCCGTCCCCCGAGGCCGAACTGGAGGCGATCTACGGGCTCCGCTACCGCGGTCAGTCGTTCGAGCTCCCGATCCCCGGCCCCCTCACCCCCGAGCCGGAAAGCCTCGCCGCTGACCTGGGCGCCGAGCACGAGCGCCGTTACGGCTACCGCGAGGACGACGGCTCGGTGGAGCTGGTCGACATCCGCCTGGCCGCCAGGGAGACCGTCGCCGTCGTCGAGATGCGCGCGCCGACCGGAACCGAGCCGGTCCGGGGGCACCGACGGGTCCGGCTCGGCGGCGAGTGGACCGAGACCGAGACGTTCGCCGGCGAGCCGCCACCCGGCTTCGAGGCGGCGGGGCCGTGCGTCTTCGACCTCCCCGAGACGACGGTGCTCGTCCCGGCGGGCCGACGGGTCGTCGTGGACGAGCAGGGCACGATCGTGGCCGAGCGCGTTCCCGCGGCCGAGGACGGGGGCGGCGCGTGAACGACGGCCGGAGCATCGACCCGATCGAGCTCCAGGTGCTCGCCGGCGGGCTGCGGGCGATCTGCGACGAGATGGGCGCGGTCCTGATCCGCGCCGCCCACTCGCCGAACATCAAGGAGCGCCGCGACTGCTCGACCGCGCTCTTCGACGCCGACGCCGAACTCGTGATGCAGGCCGAGCACATCCCGGTCCACCTCGGCTCGATGCCCGCCGCCGTCGAGGCCGTCGCGAGCCTCGCCCTCCACAGGGGCGGCGCGAAGCCGGACGAGCTCTGGATCCTCAACGATCCCTTCGAGGGTGGGACCCACCTTCCCGACATCACGCTGATCTCGCCGATCTTCGCGGGCGGCGGGATGATCGGCTGGGCGGCGAGTCGCGCTCACCATGCCGACATCGGCGGACCGACCCCGGGCGGGATGCCGGCCGGGTCGCGAACCCTCGCGGACGAAGGCGTGGTGATCGAGCCGCGGCGGATCGACGAGGCGGGTCTCGCCCAGCTCGCGAAGCTGATGCGCCGGCCCGACCAGCGCCTCGCCGACCTGCGCGCGCAGCGGGCGGCCAACCTCCTCGGCGCCCGCCGGCTCGCCGAGCTCGCCGAGCGCGACGGCCCCGACCGTCTCCGCCGCGGCATGGAGGCCGTCCTCGACTACGCGGAGCGCCGCAGTCGCGCCGCCATCGGTCGCCTCGCCGACGGCGTCTACGAGGCAAGCGACGAACTCGAGGCTCCGGACGGTTCCGCGGTCCCGCTGCGGGTCTCGGTCCGGATCGAAGGCGACCGGATGGAGTTCGACTTCGCCGGAACGTCGCCGCAGGTCGACGGCAACCTGAACTGCCCGTTGCCCGTGACTCACGCCGCGGTGCTGTTCGCGGTTCGGGCCCTGACCGATCCGGACGCCCCGGCGTCGGCGGGCGCGTTCCGGCCGGTGAGGATCACGGCGCCGCTCGGCAGCCTTCTCAATGCCCGACCCGGCGCGGCCGTCGTCGCCGGCAACGTCGAGACGTCGAGCCGGGTCGCCGACCTCGTGTTCGCGGCGCTCGCCGAGGTCGCGGATGGGCCCGCACAGGGCCAGGGAACGATGAACAACCTGACCCTGTCGGGCCGCTCGGGGGAGGGCGAGGACCTGACCTACTACGAGACGATGGGCGGCGGGCAGGGCGCCTGCCCCAACGCGCCGGGCCCCAGCGCGGTCCACGTCGCGATGTCGAACACGCTCAACACCCCGGTCGAATCCCTGGAGGGCGACCTACCCGTCCGGGTCCGCGAGGTGGCGGTGCGGCGAGGCAGCGGAGGCGAAGGCGAGATGCACGGCGGCGACGGCATCGTGCGGAGCATCGAGGCGCTCGCGCCCCTGCGCTTCTCGCTGATAACCGAGCGGCGCTCGACGTCCCCGGCGGGCCGGAAAGGCGGCGGCGACGGCGCGCGCGGCCGCAACACGCTGAACGGCGTGCCCCTGCCCGCCAAGTGCGAGGGCGACCTCGCGCCGGGCGACGTGCTGACGATCGAGACTCCCGGCGGCGGCGGCTTCGGCCCGCCCGCGGAGGGCGGCTGAGTGGGCGAAGACCGGCCTGCAAGACAATGTGCGAGACGTCACTTATTTGCCGTTCAGGGCGACCTGCTCTAGACTCGCGGCCCTCCGACGGGCCCCACAGCGGCCCCGGCCGGGTCGCCCTCGTCCGAGTCAACGCGACCCCGCCTGAACCCTCGACAACCGGACAAATAACCCATGCCAATTGCTTTCAAGGAATGGTCGGTAACCGTACGTGCGCTCGCCGAGGGCGAGCAGCTCGTCACCCTTCGTAAGGGCGGCATTCGAGAGGACAACAAGCACTTCGAGCTCGAGCACGAGCGCTTCTTCCTCTACCCGACGTTCGACCATCAGCGGAACGATCTCGTGCGTGAATCGCACCACCCGGAGCTGCGACGCGCCCTCGAGGAGGGTGTCTGGCCGGAGGAGGAGCCGCCGCCGCGCGCCCTCCTGCAGGACGGCGGCATCCCGCAGCCGGACCGCGTCCGGATCCGCGCCTGGGCCGAGGTCGCAGACCACTTCACGACCGACGATCCCCGCATCGTCGACTCGCTGAGCCCGTACCACGTGTGGACACAGGATTACGCCCGCAAGCGCCTGCGCTGGAAGCGGACGCATCCCCTCCATGTCCTGCTGCTCAAGGTGCATCGCATCCCGCGGCCGGTCACGGTCCGGGTGCGCGACGAGCACATCGGTTGCCACTCCTGGGTCGAGATCGACCGCGATCTGCCGTTCGAGGGCGTCCCGGTCATGGCCGACGACGAATTCGACCGTGCCGCCGCCTCGATCCGCCAGACCTGCGAGTCGAGCGAGCCGGAGCGCGAACCCGCCCTCGCCTAGGCGCGGGAGCGGCCGGCCTTGACCGACCGCGACCGGACGATCCTGCCCACCGCGCTCGACCGCGGTGACGGCGGCGCCCTGGTGCTCGGAATCGGGGGCGGCGGCGACGTCGTCGGCGCCCTCACGATCGCTCGCGAGATCGAGCGTTCCGGGCGACCGGTCGAGCTCGGAGGCGTGTCCTGGGAGCGCTTCGCCGTCGACCCCCATCACGCCGGGCCCCGTCCGCTCGATCATCTGAGCGGAGTCGAGCGGTTCGGCGGGGCCGCCGCGCTGACCGGGCCCCAGGGGCGGACTCCGGAGGGAGTCCGCCTCGCCGAGGCGGGTGTCGCCGCCCACCTCGGGCGCGACGTCGCCCTCGTCGACGTCAACTTCGGCCCACCGGAGATCGCCGCGGGAATCGAGACGCTCGCCGACCGGCTCGGGTGCGGCCTCGTCCTCCTCCTCGACGTCGGCGGCGACGTCCTCGCAACCGGCTCGGAGCCCGGACTTTCCAGCCCGCTCTGCGACGCCCTGATGCTGGCCGCCGCGGTTCATCTACCCGACCGGCTGACGGTCCTCGGCTGCGCCTACGGGGCCGGATGCGACGGCGAACTGACCGTGCCGGAGGTGCTCGGCAGGATCGCGGTCCTCGCCCGTGAGACGAGCTGGCTCGGGACGATCTCCCCCGGACACGAAGCGGCGCGCGAGACGATCGACCTGGCCGAGTCGGTGCCCACCGAGGCGAGCCTGCTGGCCGCGCGGTGCGCCCTCGGGGAAACGGGCCCGACGGAGATCCGCGGCGGCAGACGGCAGGTCGAGCTCGGCCCCCCGGGCGCCCTCGGATTCCTCTTCGACGCCCGCCGCGCGGTCGGAACGGCTGCGCCGTTGGCCGATCTGATCGCATCCTGCGCATCGATCGAGGAGGCTCGAGCGGCAATGGAGGGGCGCGGGATCCGGACCGAGCTCGACTACGAGCGCGAACGGGTCGCCGAGAGCAACGCGTGAGCCCCGCCGCGCCCGGGAACCGGAGCGCCGGCCCCTCCCCGCCCCATAGACTTCCGCGCATGGAGGGAACCCGAACCACTCGAGCGCGGAGGAACCGGCTCCGCGCGATCCTGTTGCCGGCACTGACCACCTGCTTCGCGATCCTCGCGGTGCCTTCGCTCGCCGCCGCCGGGCCGACCGACTGGACCAAGCTCCGCACCCTCAACATCGCCCACCAGGGCGGCGAGGACGAGGCTCCCTCGAACACGATGTACGCCTATGACCGCGCGCTGCGGCTCGGGTCCGACATGCTCGAGACCGACTTCAACACCTCCGCCGACGGCCAGCTCATAGTCATCCACGACGGCACCGTCGACCGGACCACTAACGGCACGGGGGCCGTCGAGGACCTGACCCTCGACCAGATCCAGGCGCTCGATGCCGGCTACTGGACGGTTCCCGGCAAGGGCACCGACCACTCCGCGCGCCCGGCCTCCGACTACCCCTTCCGGGGCGTCGCCACCGGGGACGTCGCCCCGCCTCCGGGGTACAAGCCGTCCGACTTCCGGATGACGACCCTTCCCCAGGTGATGAAGAAGTACCCGAAGGTCCCGATCAACATCGAGATCAAAGGCCAGCAGGACGAGACCGACGCCGACTACCTGCACAACGCCGAAGCCCTGGCCGCCTTCCTGAACGACCTCGGGCGGACCCGCGGGATCGTCGTCGCCTCTTTCAACGACGCCGCTCTCGCCCACTTCCACGAGCTCGCGCCGCAGATCGACACCGCTCCGGCCACGGGCGGCGTCGCCGGTTACGTCCTCGGCAACACGCCGCCGCCCGAGGGCTCGAAGGTCTTCCAGGTGCCGATGAAGTTCAGCGGCATCCCGGTCGTGACGCCGGAATTCGTCGACAAGGCTCACAGCGACGGCTACGCCGTCCACCCCTGGACGATCGACGACGAGCCGACGATGAAGTACCTCTTCGACCTCGGCGTCGACGGGATCATGTCCGCGCAGCCGATGCGCCTCGAGAAGACCATGTGCAACGAGGACGTCTCCCGCCCCCCGGTGCCGGAGGGCTCGCCCGGAAAGCACTGCACGAAGAAGTCGTCCATCGCCTGCAGCGTGCGGGCGAGCGGTCTCAACTTCGGTGACGGTGCTTCGGTTGCCCTCAGGCGCCGCGACAGCTTCGACAGCCGCTGCGCCGGGACCGTCGTCCTCGAGACGAAGTCGGGCAAGAGGCTGGCAAAGGGGCGCTTCAACTTCGGCTGGATGCCCCCGTCGGAGGGCGGGCTCGACCGCCGAGAGACCGTGATCGACTCGACCTCGAAGCTGAAGAAGGCGGTCGCAAAGGGCAGGACGATTCGCGCGGTCGTGCAGCCCTACGACGCGTTCGTGACGCGGACCGCCTTCGAGACCTCGTCGGCCTCAGCCGGCTAGAGCCGCGCGGACGAACTCGACGTCGGCGCGGAGGGCGTCGGGCTCGCGCGGGGTCTCGACGACCGACGGCGCGTCAGCAGCACGGATCATGTGCCTGAGCGCGTCGAGATCGACCGTCCCGGATCCGATGTTGGCGTGGCGGTCGGCCCCCGTCCCGGCCGGGTCGCGCGAATCGTTGACGTGCATGAGGTCGATGCCGCCGGTGATCGCGATCGCGCGCTCGACCGCGTCGGCGAGGTCCTCGCCGGCGGCGTGGGCGTGGCAGGTGTCGAAGCAGAAGCCGACCTCGACATCGGTCTCGGCGGCGGCGATCGCCTCCCAGAGCAGGGCCAGCGCGTCGAAGCGACGGGCGACTGCATGGTCGCCCCCGGCGGTGTTCTCCAGATAGACGGGAACCTCGGACTCGAGCTGTTCGAGGGTCTTCGCCATGCGCCCGACTCCGGCGTCGATGCCGTCCTCGGCATGGCCGGGATGGACGATCACCGCGATGGCGCCGACCGCCGCGGCCGCCTCGCAGGTCTGCGAGAGGATCTTCCGCGACCCGTGGCGGACGTTCGGCTTCGGAGAGCAGACGTTGATCAGGTAGGGAGCATGGACGTAGATGCCGATCGGCGAATCCCGCAACGTCGCGGCGTCCTCGCGCTCCGGCGGCTTCTCCCAGCCCTGCGGGTCCGAGAGGAAGAGCTGGATGCAATCGGCGTCGACCTCGCCCGCCTCGGCGAGCGGATCGCGGCCCTCGACGTGCGCTCCGACGGGTTGGCTGCTCATCGCAGCGAGGATAGGAGACGGCGCAGGGATCCTGCCCGCGGCATAGACTCCCGCCTAGGAGAGCGAGCAATCGTTCAAGCAGGGAGGATGAGTTGAATCAGGCATTCCGAGCGGCTCTCGCCGTTCTCGTCGGAGTAATCGCGGCGCTCGCGCTTCCCGCGGGCGCTCTCGCGGCCCCGCCGACCCCCGGCGCGTATCAGGAGAACGACTACGCGGGCGGGAACGCCTACAACATCGTCCCGCCCGGGCAGAACGGCTTCGAGAGCCCCACGGACGTCCTTCAGTTCCTGACGAACGGGGTGCGCCCGCCGCACCAGTACGACCAGAACGACATGTACGCCAACCTGGTCTACGCGACCCCCGGCCTCCACCAGTCGCAGATCCTCGATTACTTCAAGGACGGCAGCTTCGGGGTGAAGCCGGGCGACGTCGAGCGGACCGAGACGCCGAACTGCCTGGTGGTCGTGCCGCCCTCCGCGAACAGCCCGCACTGCGACGACGTCACGATCGAGCGCGACGGATTCGGGGTTCCCCACATCTACGGGTCGGACCGCGCCGCCCTGATGTTCGGCATCGGCTACGCGACGGGCGAGGACCGGCTCTTCCTCGCCGACGCTCTCCGCCATGCCGGCCGCGGCGACCTCTCCTCCTTCGCCGGCGGCGCGAACGTCGGTCAGGACCGCGACACGTTCGCCAACGCCCCCTACGCCGACGACGCCGAGCTGCAGGCGCAGTTCGACCGCGCCGACGACCTCTACGGGCAGCGGGGCGTCCAGATCCAGGAGGACGCCCAGAACTACGTCGACGGGATGAATCAGTGGATCGCCGAGACGAAGGCGAACCCGACGAAGCTCGACGCCCTCTACTCGCTGACCAACCATCCGCTCGGCCCCGACCCGTGGAAGGTGACCGACATCATCGCCACCGGGGCGCTCGTCGCGGGCATCTTCGGCAAGGGAGGCGGCGACGAGCTGCAGGCCGCCACCGCGCTCCAGGACGCCAAGCAGGTGCTCGGCAAGAAGAAGGGCAAGCTGGTCTGGAAGGACTTCCGCGAGGCCGACGACCCCGACGCCCCGCGGACCGTCCACAAGCAGGTCTTCCCCTACCGGGCGCCGCCGCCGAAGGGCAAGGCCCGCGGCATGGCCATGCCCGATCCCGGGTCCGTCCAGGACGTCGGCGTCGTCGCCGAGAAGAGCCCGCAGACCGAATCGGAGCGCGACCCCGGCGGGGCGCTGCTCGACGGGCTCGACCAGATCACCGCGGCTTCGAACGCCCTCGTGGTCGGTGCGGGCGAATCGGAGACCGGCCACCCGCTCGCCGTCTTCGGACCGCAGACCGGCTACTTCGCTCCGCAGCTGCTGATGGAGCAGGACATCCACGCTCCCTCGGGACCGGAGGGCCCGGCGATCGACGCGCGCGGCGTCGCCTTCACGGGCTCCAACCTCTACGTCCAGCTAGGCCGCGGCCGCGACTACTCATGGTCGGCGACCTCGGCGGGCCAGGACATCATCGACACCTTCGCGGTGAAGCTCTGCGAGCCGGGCGGCGGGACGCCGACCCGATCCTCGCTCCACTACGTGTTCAACGGGCAGTGCCTGCCGATGGACGTGCTGAGCCACACCAACAGCTGGCTGCCGAACGTCGCCGACCAGACGCCCCCTGGCAGCGAGACGCTGCGGGCCTACCGGACCAAGGCCGGGCTGGTCACGGCGACCGCCACGATCCACGGCAAGCCGTACGCCTTCACCAAGCTCCGCGCGACGTACAACCACGAGGTCGATTCGGCGGTCTCGTTCGCCGACTGGAACAGCCCCGACGTGGTCAAGGACGCGAAGTCGTGGACTAAGGCGGGCTTCAACGACAGCCTCACCTTCAACTGGTTCTACACCGACAGCAAGCACGTCGCCTATTACAACTCCGGCGCCAACCCGGTCCGCGGCAAGAACACCCACCCCAACTTCCCGGTGCTCGCCAAGCCGAAGTTCATGTGGAAGAACTACGACGCGGACGCCAACACCTACGCCAGGGACCCGAACGCCAAGCACGCCCAGGTGGTCGATCAGAAGTTCCTGACCAGCTGGAACAACAAGCAGGCGAAGGGCTACCGCTGCGACGGCATCCGCTGCTACTCGTCGGTCTATCGCGTCGACTCGCTCGACAAGAAGATCAAGGCCGGCATCCGCGGCGACAAGAAGATGAGCCTCACAGAGCTGATCGACGCCATGGAGAGCGCCGGCACCACCGACCTCCGCGGTCTGGTCGTGCTCCCCTACGCGCTGAAGATCATCGGGAAGGGCAAGCCCGTGAAGGACCCGGCCCTGAAGTCGGCGATCGCGACCATGCAGGCCTGGGTCAAGTCGGGCGCTCATCGGATCGACCACGACAACGACGGCTCCTACGACCAGGCCGACGCCGTCCGGATCATGGACGCCTGGTGGCCGCTCTGGGTCCACGATCAGTTCCGGCCGACCCTGGGCGCGAAGCTCGACTCGATCTTCATCGGCGAGGGCCACTCGATCCACGACGCCCCCGGCCCGATCGGCTCGGCCTTCCAGAACAACGTCTACGGGTTCGTCAAGAAGGACCTCATGGACGCGCTCGGCAAGAAGGTCCAGGCGCCCTACTCCCGCGTCTACTGCGGCAAGGGCAAGTTCGGCGCCTGCCGCAAGCTTCTCCTCAACACGCTGAAGCAGGCGGCCGCCACACCGGCGGAGGACCTCTACGGCACCGAGGGCTGCGAGCTCAACAACGGCACGCAGGCCTCCCCGCAGATGTGCACCGACGCCGTCAACCCGACCGACCTGACGGCCGCCCCCGTCAACGAGTTCCACTGGATCAACCGCCCCACGTTCCAGCAGGCGGTCGAGTACCCGAGCCACAGATAGCGGGCAGCCACCGGGAACCGATGGCATAGAACGTCCCGATACGGGACGGAATCTGCCACCGGATGCGGATATGGGCGGTATTACGCCATTAGCCGCATCAGCTCCTCGGCGGGAGCGCCAGCCAACTGTCAGACGGCGACCGGCGACCAATGCCGGGACGAACCCCGCTCTACCCTCGTAACCCGTGCCCTGGACCGAGACAGACTCGCTCAGCTTCACCGCCCGCTTCGAGGAGGGGGACGAGGAGTGCGCCGAACGGACCCTCGACGAGCTCGAGGACCTGAGGTTGCGGCTGGAGGACCGGTTCGAGCGGGCCCCGGGCGGGATCACGGTGATCCTCCACCCGAGCTCGCCGTGGCTGTCGGCGGCGCATCCGTTCCTGCCCGCCGCTCGCATCGCGTCGGCTCCGGCGGGACGGCGGTACCTGGCCGGCTGGGCCACCCGCACGGAGATCCACACCCTCAACGACGGCGCCCTGGAGCGCCGGGCGGGCGGGCCGGACTCGCTGCGCGCCCTGCTCGGGACGTCGGAGCGGCTCTACACCCAGGTCGTGCTCGCTGCCAACAACGAACGGATCCCGCCGCCGTGGGGTCCGCGTTCGTTCGCCAGGTATCTGCGCTGGGCGTGGCTGATCGAAGGCGGCTCGCAGTACTACTCGGGCCACTACCCGAGCTTCCGGCCCGCGGTCCTGCGCCGGTTGAACGAGGGAGGCACGCCCTCCTTCCCGCCGTCGGCGCGCGACGCGAGCATCCTCGGCGGCTGCGTCTTCGACCTGCTCGACCGCGAAGTCGGCCGGCACGCCTGCGACCTGCTCGTCAGCAGGCTGCCGAAGGCGGGGCCCGCGGCGGCACTCGAGACGGCATTCGGAGCGAAGATGCGGGAGATCGAGCCGGTCTGGCTCGACCACGTCTACGAGCACGCCACCGGCTCGGCGACCGGCCTCGGCGCCGTCACCGGCGCCGACCCGCTCAGATGAGCGACCAGATCAGCGTCGTCAGGGCGCCGAAGACGAGCAGGCAGATGAGCAGCACCGCCGCGAGGCGGAAGGCGAACTTCCGGAAGTCCTCCGGCTCGGGCTCGATCAGCGGCTGACCGTCGTAGGCGAGCAGCTCGCGCGCCGTCTCGACGCCCGACTCCGGGACCATCACGTCGCGCGGCCCCGCGGCGAGGAAGTCGGGGACGTCGAAACCGCCGGAGCGGCGCAGGATGCTCGGGATGCCCTCCTCGAGGAGGATTCCCTGGATCAGCTCGGCCTCGGCGAGGTTGAGCCCGACCGCGACCCGGTGGAGCTCGCCGCGAGCCAGCCGCGGCTGAATCTTCCGAGCGCGCTCGGTCCACTCGTCGACCCCCTCGACCTCAGCCGGCCCCGACCCCGTCAGGACCATCCCGCACTCGTCGCAGAAGCGCTCGCCGTCGGCATGGGCGGCTCCGCATCCACGGCAGACGAGCGCGCGGTCAGACGACGTCGAGATCTTCCTCCTCGACCTTCCCGTCCTTGATCCAGAACCCCCGGACCACCGGCTCGTCGTAGTCGGCGAGCGAGCAGATCAGCCAGATGTAGCCGGGGATGTGGCGAGCGTTGTTGATGTCGGTCTGGGACGGATACGCCTCGCTCTTGGTGTGCGAGTGATAGACGCCGAGCACCTGCTCGCCGTCCTCCTCCTCGATCTTCTGGGTGATCCGGTACTGGTCCATCGCGTCGAGCTCGAAGCGCAGCCATGTGGCCGCGACGTTGCGAGCCCGGTGCACCGAGCGGATCTCACCGCCGTCGTCGTCGGTGCCACCGAGCAGCCCGCAGCACTCCTCCCCCTGCTCGCCGCGCGGTCGCGCCTCGCGCGAGTGGGCGACGATCTCGTCGATCAGCGGTCGGGAGATGCGCACCGGGGCGCTACCACCAATTGGTGGAATCGAGGCCGTCGATCGAGTCGACGTCAGTCGTGTAGACGCCCGACGAAAGGTACTTCCAGCCGTCGTCGGGGATCAGGAAGACGACGTTGCCCTCGTCGAGCTCGCCGGCGATCCGGTTCGCGACGTAGGCGATCGCGCCGGAGCTGAC
>Ga0209023_10007381_pt1 | contig 11292 bp, 5 predicted proteins | sample LakOneMetagenome_FD_187468 | JGI IMG/M metagenome (GOLD analysis project Ga0209023, IMG submission 187468) | Freshwater and sediment microbial communities from Lake Erie, Canada (SPAdes) (version 2) | ecosystem: Environmental > Aquatic > Freshwater > Lentic | place: Lake Erie, Canada | collected...
ATCTACGTGCCGGGTGTCCACACCACCACCGTCGGCTGTTCGTCACTGGCGGGCGCCGACGAGCGCAGGGCGCTCAGCAACATGGCGGGGTAGTCGTCCACGGGGCGCACGTTGTGGTCGCGAAACAGCTGCGGCACCAGGCGGCGCATGGCTCGTCGGTTCTCCAGCACGTACGAGACACCCGACGGTGTGCGCACGTTGTCTTCGAGCACCTTCCACGAACCGTCACGGTCGCGCACCAGGTCGCACCCCGCCACGTGGCAGTAAACGCCGCCCGGCGGGCGGATGCCATGTGCAGCTCGTGCGAACTCGGCGCGACCGGCGATGAGCGACCAGGGGATCACGCCCGCTTTGATGATCTGCGCGTCGTGGTAGATGTCGTCGCAGAAGGCGTTGAGCGCACGCACGCGCTGGATCAGTCCACGTTCGATGCTCGCCCACTCGGCCGCAGGGATGACGCGCGGTACCAGGTCGAGCGGGAAGGGCCGGTCCAGCATGGCGCCGCCGTCATCGACCAGCGCGAAGGTGATGCCCTGCTGCATAAAGATGGCGTCGCGGCGTGCGCCGGCGGCGAGCAGACGTTCCCGTCCCAGGCCGCTCAGGTGACCGACAAGCGTGGCGGCGTGTTCGCGCGGGGTGCCATCTGCGGTGAACAGCTCGTCGTAGGTATCGACGTCGACCTGGTAGTTCGCAAAGAGCTCGTTGGAGGTCGAGGAGTCGTCTGTCGGCACCCGGGCAATCTAGCTGGCCCACCGGGGACGGCCCGACGGCGGTGTTTGGGTTCGAGCGATGTGGGGCGGGGTGTTCGCCGAACGTTCCCCGCCCCTTGATCGATCAGCCCGAGAAGGCGACTCCCTTGGCGAATCCCGACATGTTGACGACGACCGCCCGGAAGCGGTGGTCGGTGACGCGCCGTGAGGTGGAGACCCGCAGGGTCAGCTGACCGACGGTGGCCGGCACGCGCTTGACCCCGATCACCTTCCACTTGGTTCCGCGAAGGGCCTGAATCTGGACCGTTGTGCGCGTCAATCCGCGCGCATCGACACGCACCCGGAAGGTGCGGCCGAACAGGCGCTTGCCCCCGACGGGTTTGACCGGTGCCAGGCCTTTGAGCCGACGCAGGTACGTCTCGTACCCAAGGTTGGTGGTCATGTAGAGACCGGCGAGGATGCGCCCGTCTGCGGTGATGCGCGGGTTGTTCTCGATGCCCGACGACGGTTCGAATCGCCGTGCTTTGACGAGCCCGCCGGCCGACAGCACCAGATGGTTGACGCTGGCGAAGCCACCGCCGTTGGGAATGGTGATCGAACGGATGACGAGCGAGCTGTCCGGCAGTCCCGCAACGCCGACTGCCCGTTCCACCCCCGGGCCCGAGTACTCAAGGATGCCGTCGCCAGAGAAGCTGGTGTCCACGCCGAGCGCCGTGTTCAGTCGCAGCACGATCGCCCTGTCGCCCCGAGATCCGACGATGACGGTGCGGTTCTTGGCGTCCACTCCGGTGGCCTCGACGTTCAGTCCGCTCACCGGAATCTCGGCCAGGCCGGTGCCGGCGCCGATGGTGGGGTCGGGCACACCGGACGTTGAGACCCGTGCGACCAGCGCATGATCGGTTGCGCCACCGGTGCCGACATAGCCGGTCGCGTCGACATGCAGATGGGTGATCCCAACTCCGCCTGAAATGCCCGCGCTCGGGGCGAGCTCGACGATGCCGGCGCCGGCGAACGACGTATCGAGGGCCCCGTTCGCGGTCACTCGTACGAAGCGCATGCCCCACCGTCCGACCGGGATGCGATATCCCATGCCGAGAAGGATCGAGCCATTTGGCAGACCAATCACGTCACTGAGCGACGTGTTGGCGCCGAGCGACATCACACCACCTGCGGCGAACGTGGTGTCAAGCCGTCCGCCCGCAGTGAGCATGACGAGCTGCGGCTGCGTGATGAAGTTGTTGATGGCGACCGCGACGCGGCCGTCCGGCAGCCGCCGGATCTTCGTGATCGAGCCGTTGCCCACCATGCCGACCTGCCGCACAAAGCCGCCGCCGAACCCGGTGTTTGGTTTGCCGGCGGCGTCGAGCGCCACAATGCGCAGGTCACTGCCGTACTTGTTGATGGCCAGCGAGCCACCGTTGCGATCCGGCACCACGAAGCTCGTGTAGTCGAGTGACTGACGGACCGAGCCGCCAGGCTGGTCTGCACCCCACGCGGAGGCGTTGCCGGTGGCGTCGCTGTCGGCGACGGTCATGATGGCGATCTGGCTTTGTGTCGTGCGCAACCCGGCCAGCGCGACCTTGGCGCCGCTGGCGGACATGACCGTCGGGTTGAAGGTGTCGCCGGCGTTGACCAGGTGAACCGTGCTGGCGTTCTTGCCGTTGGCGTCGGTTCGCCCGAGTGCCGGTCCGACCACGCCGCCGTTCGAGTGGGTGATGACCGCGTAGTGGCCGTTTGCACGCCGGATGATCCTGGTCGCGCGGCCATTTGTGCTGCCGGCGGGGACGAAGTCGGTACGTCCGGCCAGCATGCCGAAGGTGGTGTCCACGTGGCCGTTCGTGTTCAGCCGGTAGGCCATGGGCACCCCGCTGCCGGACGTGTAGTCGGTGGCGAGAACGGTGACGCGATTGTCCGGTTGGATGGCGATATCCGACGGATAGAAGCTGTCGCTGGCGACTGCCGGTGGAAGCGGCGCGACGCCGTCGCCGTCGAACGTGGTGTCAAGCGCGCCGCTCGCGGTGCGCCGCATGATCACGCCGGCACCCGACGGCCGGTAGCCGATGAGGCCGATCGTGACCTTGCCATTCGTGGCGACGGCGAGCCCCGAGACGTACGCCTCGCTGGCAGACGTGGGGACGGTGACTGTGCCGGACGAGCCGAACGTGCGGTCGCGTGCGCCCGAGGAGGTGAGGCGACGAATGTTGACCACCGGGCGGCTCGCGCCTGGCGATGCGATGTTCGCATTGGCGACCACGATGGTGCCGGATGGACCGAATGCCAACGCCGCATCGCCGTAGTTGTTTCGGACCGCGGCGACGTTTGCGACGCCGCGTGAGCCGAACGTCAGATCCAGGGCGCCCGACGCAGTGGTGCGAACCACGACCAGCCGCTGCCCGGACGGCGTCGTCACGATGCCGGCGGTCACGAACCCGCCGCCGCTGCGTGGGATGGACGTGGAGGGTGCGAAGCTCGACACGCCGAAGCCGGCGCGGACGCGACTCAGGCGATTGAGGCCGACGCCGTAGTGCATGGTGGCAAGTTCGAAGCGCGAACCGTTGCCGCTTGCGGCGACAAGGTCGACGGTGGAGTCCGTACGCAGACGCATGCCGAGGGCGAAGCTTGGCGCCGGTGCGACGGTCTCCAGGCGAAGCGGGGCGAGCCCGGCGGTGCCGAAGGTTGGATCGACGTCCCCGAAGGCGCCGTGCGCCACTGCGGGGAGTGCTGCGACAGCTGCGGTTACAAGACCTGCACTCAAGCGCTTCATATCGCCGCTCCTCATATGTTCGACATCTCGGCCTGCCGGTCGCCGGATATTACGTGTGCAAGCAGTTGAGGAGGACGAAGGCCGCAGACGCCGCCCACAGCGATGAACTGCCGCGAATACCGCCCTCAGCCGCCCCAGGCGCTCGTCGAATGCCGATCGGCGACTACTTCCGCACGAGGATCGTCACCAGCGCGCCGTTCCCCCGAATCGACCCCGCCCTCGGCACCGTTCCAAGTACCCGTCCAACCGGGACACCGCTGCCGACCACAACGTGGATCGTCATGGCCGCCCCCAGATTCCCGAGCTTGGCAACCGCCGCAGTGCGACTGAGACCACGTGTCCGCGGCACCGTGAATCGCCGTGGCACTTCGCGTTGGTTCGATCGAGTGACTTTGGTGACACCGGCCAACGATGTTGCCGTGACCTCGCACGAGACATGTGCACCGAGGTCCAGTGAGCTGATTCGGTACCGACCCGCACGAGAGACGAGCTGACCGTCACGCCGCCACACATATCGTTGTGTTTCGCCGTTGTGGATCGACGTTCTGCATGTCAGCAACGATCCGACCGAGACGAATCCGGCCACACGGGCTCGTGAAACGATGACAGGCGCCAGACGGGCTTCATAGATGTCCAGTGCACCATCCGTGTCGGCCGGCACCAGACTCTTCGACGTCGACAACCACACCCGTGCTCCGTTGCGCGTGGCACGTTCAAATACTGAGCCGTATGGGGCTCCCGGAACCATCAAGCGCAGTGCACCGTCACGTGCGCGCTCATAGACATCCCACTGACCATTCACATCGGACGGCACGAGCGGCTCGTCTGTCGAAAACCACACTCGTGATCCGTCGACGGTTGCACCCTTATAGATCGCATCGAAATTCTGCTGCGTCCCGCCGCTGATGAGACGGAGGGCTCCTGCTGCGGTCCGCTCGTAGACATCCTTGGATGAGTCGGTGTCAGCTGGCACCAATCTGCTCTTGGTGGTAAACCACACCGTCTTCCCATCCGCAGATCCACCGTTGAATCCAAAGGAATCGAGGGCGCCGGCGCGACCGCCGCTGATGAGACGGACTCCGCCCGTGGGCGTTCGTTCGTACACGTCCCACGTGTCGTTCTTGTCGCCAGAGACGAGGACGGCATCCGTGTCGAACCAGACCCGCGACCCGTCGCTTGACGCTCCGGCGTATTGCTCATTGGTTGCGTCCGTGCCCGAGGTGATCAGGCGCAAGGAGCCGCTTGACGAGCGCTCATAGGTGTCGTCACCGGTGTCGGTATCTGCTGGCAGCAGGCGGGACATCGTTGTGAACCGAACTCTCAGCCCGTCGGCGGAGGCACCGGCAAAGGTCGATATGTTCGGGTCGTTCAAGCCTCCGCTGATGAGGCGCAATGTACCGGTGCTGGTGCGTTCGTACACGTCCATTCCGACTCCGGAATCGTCGGAGGGCAGCGGCTCATTCGTCTGGAACCACACACGAGAGCCGTCGTTGGACGCACCGGCGAAGCGCACCGGGTAGTTGTCCGGGCCTCCGGGACTGACGAGCCGAAGTACACCGCTTGACGAACGCTCATAGATATCGCTGAAGGAGTCGACATCGCCGGGAACAAGGCTCTCGTCCGTAGTGAACCAGACACGGGATCCGTCGGACGCACCGCCGTCGAATCTGAGCGAGCGCGTCGGTGTGTTGTCGGTGACCAACCGCAAACTGCCGGTCGGAGACAGTTCATAGATATCGCCGAGGGTGTCCGTGTCGGCAGGGAGCAGCGCCTCAATCGTCGTGAACCACACTCGGGACCCATCCGCCGATGAGCCGACGTAGGTTCCTACGACGTCACCGAAATTGCCAATGATCAGACGCAAGGCCCCATTGGACGAACGCTCGTACACATCCTGTGCCGCATCCGTATCCGCCGGAAGGAGGGGCTCGAACGTCGAGAACCAGACCCTCGACCCGTTGTCCAGCGCGTCGAGAAATGTTGGGACGACCGGCGCGGCGCCACCACTCACAAGATGCATTTCGCGGTCCGACGAGGCGGCAGAAACTCCCGATGCCGACAACAATCCGAAGATGAGAGCGAGCCCAGTCGCTCGGAGCGGTCGCAGCGTCATGATCGCCTTTCAACCAACGATGTTTGCCGGCGTGTCGCCGAGCCTCGCCATGCGGAGTCGTGCGCCGTAATCACACGGAAGGATTGCGCCTGCCAGGAATTCCGCTCAAGCCATCGCAGTGCCGACATTCACGTCTCCTTGAGAGTGCTCTCGCCGCTCGTACGAACGTAGCAGTACGCCACGTTGTTGCATACGTCGGTGACAAAAGTTTTATATGTAATGGAAATCAATTTGAACCGCGTGTCAGGGGCGAGTGATGCCGTGGGGCCCACCCCCAGCGGGGGCCCCACGGCACATCCGCCAACCACCCTGCGTGTGTGGTCCGCGGACTCAATGACGACCGATCCTGTCGGCGTGGCGAAACGGCATGGCGGGCGAGGATGCCGCGCGGTTGTCGAGTGACGCCGTCACGATCGTCTTGGTCATAGTGATGGTGTTGGTGCGCTTGAGGACGTAGCTGCCGTTGGTGAGCAGCGAGATCCTGAGTGCCACTTTGAGTGTGGAACGGGTCTTGAACAGATTCTTGCCGGTGGCGTTCAACAGGATGCGACCGTTGGCGGCGCCGCGATCGCGACTGACCGTCTGTTTGAGAGAGCCGATCACATAGCTTCGCGTCACACCGCCCACGACGACCTTGGCGACTGCCACGGTCTTGATGGTGCAGGCGGTGGTGCGGTTGGTGGAACACACAAGCGTGCCGAGCACACCACGAACCGCATCGCCCCGCGCACCCGCGAAGTTGGCGAAGTTCACGGGTGTCGCGACGAACCGGTTGGGCGCGACCGTCTTGACTTCGCATCCTGTGGTCTCGTCGCCGGCATCGATCACCACGACGTCGCGACCAGGTCCGCAGTCCGCATAGTCGTAGCCGCCGTCGTTGATCACGACGATGTCGTCGCCGCCTTCCCCCCAGACGTTGTCCGCCCCCTTGCCGGGATTCAGCAGATCCTTCCCCAACCCGGCGAACATTCGGTTGAAGCCGCTGTTGCCAAGCAGAACGTCCCCGGCGGGACCACCGACGATGCCCTCAACGTCGCTCCCCACAGTGTCGCCTTCACCGCGCATGCCGTCGTTGCCGGCCGAGCCGGTCAGGTCGGCCGTGACCGATGAGAGTGCCGAGGAGTAGTCGACGTAGTCGAAGCCACGTCCACCGCGGATGATGTCGGCGCCATCGCCGCCATCGATGATGTTGTGGAAGTCGTTGCCGATCAACGTGTCGTTGGCCGATCCTCCCCAGATCGCCTCGACGCTGGAATCGATCAGGTCACCGATGCCGTCCTCGGCGTTGCCGTCGCGCAACGTGTCACCCAGATTCACGGTGACCGGAGTGGTCCTGTCCACGTAATCGGCGACGTCGAACAGGCCGTCACCACCGACGAGGGTGTCAGCTCCGGCGCCGCCGTCAAGGATGTCCTGGCCTGAGCCGCCGTCGAGGGTGTCGTTGCCGTCGGATGCAGTGATCGCGTCGTCCGCGCCGTGGCCGCACAGCCAGTCGATGCCGGTGGTACCTGCCAGCTGGTCTGTGCTGTCACTGCCGACGATGGTGCATGGGGACGAAGCGGTTGAATCAAAGCGCACCAGTCGCGTGACCGGGGAACGATCGACCTGGGTGGCGGTGCGCGCCCGCACTTGGAAGCTGTGGATGCGCTCTGCGCCACCGATGGTGACGGGAGATGTACAGGGCGCCCATCCGGCCATGTCGATGTCACATTCGAACGTGGCGCCCGGGGTGTCGGACGCGAACACGAAGGGCACAGGCTGGGACGGGTTCATCGTCTCCACCGGGCCGGAGACCAGCTCAGTCTCTACCAGGTTGCCAAGCTCGTCCGCTTCGTCGAACCCGATGTCGACCATCGCATCTGCGCGACCTTGGCCGCCGTCAAGCGGGCGCGGGTCACGGTCCACGTCGCTGGTGGGAGCGCCGGTTGGGAACCCCGCATCGATGAGCGGGGACTCTTCGATCAGGTGGTAGTCGCCATCGCGCGGGTTGACGAACAACGGATTGAAGCCCAGCAGTGTGAAGTTGCTCGTCACCGAGCTGCCACAGTTGCCGCCGAGTTGAGCAAGGGTGCCGGTTCCAAACAGCGCGTTCGAGAAGGTCCCGATGGCGTACTGCGTTGCGTTCGGACCGCACCAGACAAGCTCACTGGAACGGCCAGCCAAGATCGAGTTCCTCAGGGTTGGCGTGATGCCCAAGTTGGTCGGGGCGATGATGCTGAGCGCCGACCCGTGTGACGTCGCGATGTTGTCCACGACGGTGTTGTTGGCGACGTTCGTGGCGTACGGCTGCTCCAGGTGGATGCCACCGCCGATGGCTGCGTGGTTGGCGAGAATCAGGTTGTTGATCACTCGCGGGCTCGGGGTGATGCTGCCACCGACGAGGTAGATGCCACCACCGGTTTCGGCAGTGTTGCGCGTGATGATGTTGCGCTCGACGCGCCCGAACCCTTGGACACCGACTCCACCACCCGCGGTCCCCGTGTTGCCGGTCACCAAATTGTCGACGAGCGTGGCGCCGTTCAGGACGACGGCACTGGCCGGAGCTGCGCCGACGCTTGCGCACGTCGCGGTGGACCCCCACACGACGTTGTTGCGAATCGTCACCGCGCCGGATGCGAAGATGGCCCCGGATCGGCATCCTTTCGACGGGCCGATGATGTTGCCCTCGACCACGCCGGCGGAGTTTTGGATGTCCAAGCCACCGTCGGCGACCGCCGGATCAGTGGAACCGATGATGGTGAATCCGCGGATGGTGAGGCTCGCCACATCGTGCGCCGTGATGGCGGTTGCTGCGCCGCTTGTCAGGGTGGTTTGCGAGGACCCCGCCGTGGCGATCAGCGACAGCGACCTGCCGCCAAAGTTGAGCGACTCGTTGTAGGTGCCGGGCCCGACGAGCACGGCATCCCCATTGACCGACGCGTCGATCGCCGATTGGATGGTGGGGTAGTCGACGCTCGGAACAGCCCTGTCGGTGGCGAGAGCTTGGGAAGCGAGTGTGAGCGCTGCGACGATCGCTCCCAGGCCAAGGGCTGTCTTCACGTGTGGTCCTCGATGGAGAGGTGAATTGGACTTCCGGCATCGTGATCGAGCGTCCACGGAGCTTCAATAGCCCCGACGTTATGGTTGTGTTGTCGTGCGTTGTCGTCGTGTTAGCTAACACGACGACAACACCGCGCCACCTGGAACGACAATCGGTGTTCCGCACCATTCGGCCTTCGCATCACTGGGAGGCTCGATGAATACAACCGGTTCAGCGCGACCCAACCGCACCACGTCACGCGTTGCGCTCTGCCTGGTCCTCGCGGCGCTGACGCCAGGCGTGGCCTCCGCCGTACCGGGAGCGCCCGACACCACCTTCGGCCCAGGTGGCATTCGCATCGACCCGGCAGTGCTGCAATTGATCCGGGAGGGGAACTGGTTGGAGACGGTGACCACGCTTTCCGGCAATCGGATCGCGGTGATGACGGGCTATTCGTGGCCAGACGCCGGCGGCCGCGGCGTTGCGCGCTACTTGGCGACTGGTCTGCCAGACACCGGTTTCGCATCAGCGGGTCACATCGGCTTTCTAGCGTGGGTGGACTCATCCGTGCAGCCTCCACCCGCGCTGTTCACGCCGCCGGTGATCGCGCGTGACGGAACCATGGTGACCGAAAGCGGTGGGCGGCTGGTTCGCTACGCCCCGAACGGCGTGCAGATCAGCGCCACACCGACCGCCACGCGTGTGGTGCCGCTCGCGCTGACGCCCGACGGACGCATCGTTGCGCGCATCGACACGCCCATCCCACGAGTGCCGGCCACGAGCACCGTGGCCCTGTTCATGCCGGATGGCACCAGAGATCCCTCGTTCGTGCCGGTCGTCACTGGCGACCCGTTCGGCGTCGCTGTCAAGGTGGCGCGCGGATCGGTGTGGGTTGCGTGGCGGGCGGTTGCCAAGCCATCCGGCTACAGCGTGCGACTTGTGCGTCGACCGCTCGACGGTGGCGCAGGAATGTCCAGCTCGGTGAAGGTCCAGTCCCCGTCGACCTGGCGCAAAGTCGGTGTGATCCGACGCATTCTCGTCGGTCCACGTGGCACCGCAACGCTCGTCGGCTACGCGCGGGTCGGGCGGGCAGGCGTCGTGACCGATCAGATCCTGCTGATTGGCGTGACGGCGACGGGATCCTTGGATCGCGACTTCGGCTCCTCCGGCCTGGTCACCCTCCCCTACACGGCAAGCGCGGCGCGCCAGCGCGACGGGCGTATCGTGGTCGCCTGGACGCGGTACGTCCGAAAGCCCTCCGAGCATCACGAGCTCCGAGTACGCCGCCTCACCACATCGGGTCACCTGGATCAGACATTCCCGGCCCGCCGGTTTGCGAACGTTGGTGCCCTGGTTGCCGGCATGGACCTTGCGATCGACGACGTCGGACGCACCGTCATCGGCGTGGGATCGGTGCCACCCGAGTCCCACTACGGCGGGCTGATGCTGATCCGTCTGAGGGCTCGCTAGTCACCGTTCGGCGGCGGAGCGCTTAGAACTTCTCCCATCGCAACCACGCTGCGGCGAAGTCCGGATCGGACGCGGCGACTTTGATCTCAAGAAGCAGTTCGCGATCGAGCGGCGTGTCGCCGCCGTCGAGCGTGTATTCGCCAAGCCCTTGCACCGCGGCATCGCTCGCACCGACAAGGTCCCCGTGAGCCATCATCGCCGCCGCCCGTGCTCGTTGCTCACGAGCCGGTGAGACAACCCCACGGGAGCGGGCCTCGTTGAGTAGTACCTCCGCTGACTGTGGCTCCTGGAGCCGAGCGCGTACATACGCCGCATCCAGAGTCGCGTCCTCCGCATCGAGAGCCGACCATACCGACAGCAACGGTTGCAGCTTGTCGCAAAAGGCCCGCGCGCTAGTCGGGTCACGATGGGCGAGCGCCCGCCGCAGTTGCAGGAGCGTGCTCCAGCCGTCCAGCCTTGCAACTGGGCCGTCATACAGCGCAAGCTTGGATGGATGCGTCTTGGCCGCCGCGGGCCGGCGATGTTTGAGCGCAACTTCGATGATGCCGCGATCCCGCGATCCCATGAGAAACCACACGCCATTCCTTGCGGCGGCACTTCCGATCACAGCGATCACGACCGCCAACGCAACATCAGGGGACGTCGATTGCAGCCCGCGGCCCCGCATCCATGCGTCAACCACAAGCGCGACACCGACGAGCAGCAGATCCGCTGCCGGGCCTCCGGCGGCGACAATCGCCGCTCGCCACCACGATGGCGTCGCGCCGTCTTGGGTGCACCGCACAAATCCGCTGCTGCCCCGTGCGCCTGCATATCGGCGCAGTCGAAGTCGCCCCTGGGATCGCCGTGCGATCAGTGGCCCAAACGCGATTGTGTCGAGCCGAAGTCCGATGGCGAGCCCCGCCAACGCGTGACCGCACTCGTGGACGGCGGTGACAAGCAGCGAGAGAAGCGGCGTGGCGAAGATGACGGCCGCACACACAAGCGGCCTGTCGTCGATGACGCCGGCAAATGTCGCCTCAGGGTGCCGAGCGTCCAACAGAATGATCCAGCAGACCGCCCCGAAGGCGTCACGGAGCATCGACTGCGTCCGTCCCGGCACTTTGAATGCCGTAAGCGCTTCACCGACAGCGCCAATTAGGACCACGGACATCGTGAGCCCGACGATGAAACCCAGGACCGACAGCGGCTCGCGCGGGCCGGGGCGATCAGGCGA
>Ga0209023_10007382_pt1 | contig 11291 bp, 10 predicted proteins | sample LakOneMetagenome_FD_187468 | JGI IMG/M metagenome (GOLD analysis project Ga0209023, IMG submission 187468) | Freshwater and sediment microbial communities from Lake Erie, Canada (SPAdes) (version 2) | ecosystem: Environmental > Aquatic > Freshwater > Lentic | place: Lake Erie, Canada...
AGAAGTTTTGCGTCCAGACGTCGTAGAGCCGCAAAGCTGCGGCTAAGGCAAAGAAGGAAACAGCGGGCGTTCGCTGACCATCTTTCGCTCGATGCGCGCGAGGCGATGCCGCACGGCATCGCCCCACGCCGTCTCCGTTCCCGCCTCGAGACTCTTCAACGCAAACATCTTCGCTGCCGCCAGATCGCGGTCGCGATGCTCGTGATGAATGGCAAGGGCTTCTGTCGCCTCACGGCGGAGCTGCACCTGGCAACCAGGCACGTCCAGCAACTGACGCCACCAGTCCGCAGCCTCGCTGAACCGGCGTTGACGCCGCGCCCCAACCGCCAGTGACCTGAGGGCTTCGGCCCGGATGCCCGACGGCGTCCACGCCCAGTCCGCCACCATGCGTCGTGAAAGCTGGCGAGCCTGGGCCGCGGCGTTCGCGGTCAAGGTCACCGTTCGCTGATACGCGGCGTCCGCGCGCAGCCCGTCGCCTGCCCGCTCGTACACCCGCCCCAGCGCCAGACACTCTCGTGCATCGTCGGTGCTCGTCGCGCCGTTCGAGACCAGATGCAGCAGCCGCGCGGTCAGTCCGGCCAGCGACAGCAGGTCGAGCCGGTTGTGCTCGAGCACGTCGGCGAGCGGCCGCGCATCCCCTCCACGCACGTACTGGAAGTAGCGCTCGGGAATCTCGAAGCCGGGCACGTCGCCAATGCGGCGAGCCCCAAGCAGTTGCTGCTCGAGCGCGATGAGCGAGCACCCGAGTTCCGCATGACCGCCCCAGAAGCGTCGCGCCGGATGCAGCACGTCCACGTGCGGCACCTCCGTATACGGCGACGTCATGCGGTGGAACAGGTAGCGTGTCTCGAGCACTGGCGCATCGAACGACTTGCCGTTGAAGGTGACCAGCGCCCCGGCCCGCGCCAGATCGCGCGCCGCCACGGCCAGCATGCCGCGCTCGGCGGCGTAGTCGGCCATGACGTGCTGTTCGGTGACGAACGTCCCGTCGTCTTCGAACCAGGCGCAGCCGATGAGGAACGCATGCGTGCCTGCGCCGCCGCTCAGACCAGTGGTCTCGAGATCGAAGAAGACGAAGGGTGCGCACGGCGCGCCTGCAGCCACGAGCGATGCGCCGGAACTGTTCGCGTTCAGCGTGGACGCCAGATCGCCGATGCGTACGCGGCCGTACAACGACTCGGCGTCGAACCGGCGGGTGACGACAAACGAGCGAGCCGCACCGTCCGTGCGCCACTCGCCACCGAGCACAGCGGCGAGGTTGCTCGCGCGAATCGCCGGCCGCTTTGGCGAGACGTCAGCGACAGGCGCGACGCTGGTACTCGCAGCCTCGAATGTGCTCGCAGCTGACGCGGCATCGGCCCCCGCAGACGCGTCACTCGCTGCCTCCGGAATATCCTCGCGCGACGGCGCCGCAGTCGGTGCTGCGCTGCCAAGCGGCCTGACCACGCCGCGCAGTCGATCGCGCAGTTTCGCGGGATCCATCGTCATGCCGCAATCCGCTCGGTCAACAGGAGATCGAGAATCCGAAGCGCCGCCGTCTTCGCGAGCGGACCCGTGTTCCCCACCGGACCGACGCAGCCCGGACATCCGTTCTCGCAGGGACATTCGACAATCAGCTTCTGCGTCGCAACCAGCAACTCTTCGTGCATGCGATACAGCGGCGCGCTGAACCCGATGCCGCCCGGGTAGTTGTCGTAGATGAAGATGCGCGGACTCTGCTCCTCGGTATCGATGGAGATGCCGATGTCGTGCGTGTCCGACATGAGCAGCAGCTGCGCAATCTGCTTCATCGCGAAGGACAGGCCGATGATGCCGTCGCGTCGATCGTCGGTGGCAAATGGCAACACACCCATGATCTCCGCCGGCACAGTGAGCCAGTACGACGTCGTGTGCATCTGCTGTTCGGGCAAATCGAGTTCGCCAGAGCCGATGTTCTCGTTCGTGTAGAACTTGATCTTCTTGAAACCAACGACACGCGACACGACATGTACCTCGCCGTGTGAGGGCACGGCCGGTTCCGAGAACGTGTCGAGAATCGTCACACGGTTGTAGGTGATCGCATCGGTGTAGTAGTCGCAGTCGATCTCACGCACGTACGCTTTGCGACCTTCGAAATCGAGCTTCTCCACCTGATACAGCGTGCCCTCGACGATGTAGATGGCTTTTTCGTGGAGGGTTGACGGTCCGCTGGTGAAGTCGGTCTCGCCAATCACGCGCGTCTCGTGCGTGGTGTCCACGATGATGAAGTTGTCCGAGGACACCGACCGCAGGCTCACGGCATCGGCCGGATACGACTCACTCGTCCAGTTCCACTGTCCATCGTCTGACGGGTTGTCGAGGTCGTCGCTGCCACCGCTGCGATGCACGAGCCCCTGCTCCGCGAGAATACCCAGCACTTCCTGCACGTCGTGACGGCCGAACTGTTCAGCGGCCGCAAACGGCAGTTCGAACGCTGCACACTTCACGTGATCGACCAGGATGTGCAGGTTGTCTGGATCGATCAGCGCTCGCTCTGGCGATGCATCGAAGAAGTACGAGGGGTTGCGCACGATGAACTGGTCGAGCGGCGCGCTGCTTGCCACCATCACCGCTGCCGATCGGCTCGCACGCCGTCCCGCACGACCGGCACGCTGCCACGTTGCCGCGATGGTTCCCGGATAGCCCGCCATCACCGACACGTCGAGCGCACCAATGTCGATGCCGAGTTCGAGCGCGTTGGTGGACACCACCGCACGCACCTGGCCGTCGCGCAGTCCCTTCTCGATCTCTCGTCGCCGCAGCGGCAGATAGCCGCCGCGATACCCGCGGATGCGCTCGGGCTCGCCAGGCTGCGACTCGAAGTCGTCCTTGAGATACGTGGTGAGGATCTCGGTTGCCAGCCGGCTTTGCGCAAAGACAATGAGCTGCAGGTTGCGCTTCAGGAACTCAGACGCCACGCGGCGCGTCTCGGCCAGGTAGGACCGGCGAATCCCGAGCTGATGGTTGACGACCGGCGGGTTCACGAAGATGAAGAACTTCTCGCCACGCGGAGCGCCGCTCTTCTGCACCAGCTCGAAAGGCTTTTCGGTCAGTCGCTCGGCCAGCTCGCGCGGGTTGGCGATGGTCGCCGACGAACACAGGAACACCGGGTTCGAGCCGTAGTGCTGGCAGATGCGCCGCAGGCGACGCAGGACGTTGCACAGATGGCTGCCAAACACACCGCGATACGCATGCAGTTCGTCGATGACGATGTAGCGGAGATTCTCGAAGAGCTTTGCCCACTTCGGATGGTGCGGCAGGATGCCCGAGTGCACCATGTCGGGATTGCTCAGCACCAGGTGCGCGCGCGAACGGATCGAGCGCCGGGCATCCTGCGGCGTATCGCCGTCGTAGGTGTAGACGCCAATCTGCTCGCTGGTCTCGGCCGCGATGTGCTCGCACAACGACTGCAATTCGGCGAGTTGATCCTGCGCCAGCGCCTTGGTCGGAAAGAGGTACAGCGCGCGGCTCGACGGGTCCTGCAGGATGGAATGCAGCACCGGTGCGTTGTAGCAAAGCGTCTTGCCTGAAGCCGTGGGCGTGATCACCACAGCGTTGCGTCCAGCCAGCGCGTGCTCGATGGCTTCAGCCTGGTGCGTGTAGACCTGACTGATGCCGCGCGCTGCGAGCGCGGTCGTCAGGCGGCCATCGAGGCCTGCCGGAAACGGTGCCAGTTGCGCCGCCACGGGCTCGAGCCGCCGCACGGCCGTCACGTGACCGTCGGGAGTGTCCGGTCTGTCGGGCAGCCGTCCGGGAACCAGCCGATCGAGCGCCGCATCGAGGGCGCCGTCGCGGCCGGGCTTGCGGAGGCGAGCGTCAGGAATGGAAAGTTCGTTCATGCCGGCAGTGGCGAAAATTCTACGAATCGTACAGCCGTCGAGGCACGCAAGCAAGGGCGGCACACGCGGCGATTCGGTTTGGAGAGTGACAACCGACGATTTGCACGGCAACACGGTTGTCGGCTCGGACGCGATCGGCAACGCCTCGACCTATACTGCCTTGCCTTGTCTGACAGACCATCGACACTCCCACGCACGCTGGGGCTCGGCAGCGCGACCGCCCTCGTCATCGGCATCTGCATCGGTTCGGGCATCTTCCGCTCACCTGCAGGTATCGCCCAGAAGGTAAGCGACCCGACGCTCTTCATGGCCCTCTGGGTCGTCGGCGGACTCCTGGCGCTTGCCGGCGCGCTCTCTCTCGCCGAACTCGCCGCGATGTTCCCGGAGTCTGGCGGCTACTACGCCTACCTGCGCGAGTCGTGGGGGCGTCCCACGGCGTTTCTTTTTGGATGGACACAACTCGTGCTGCTGCGCGCCTCGGCCATCGGCGGCATTGCGCTCGCCTGCGGCCAGTACACGCTGCGGATGCTTGGTGTCGATCCCCTCACCCACGCCCCAACGGCCGAGGCCGTCGCGGCACTCGCCATCGTCATCGCCGCGACAGCCAACATCGTCGGCGCCCGCATCGGTGCCATCATCGTCAACCTGTCGAGCGGCGCGAAATTCGCCGCGCTCGTGGGTCTGGCGCTCATCGCCGTGATCCTTGGCGGCGCGCACGGAGGCAGCGCCGCACACTTCTCGGTCAGCGCACCGGTCACCATCAGCAGCTTCGGTCTCGCGCTGGTCAGTGTGATGTGGGCGTACGACGGGTTCGGCGATGTCTCGTTCGCCGGCGGTGAGGTGATACGGCCACAGCGCACCCTGCCGCTCGCCATCGTCGGCGGCACGCTGGCCGTCATCGTGGCCTATGTGCTCGTCAACGTTGGCTACGTCTACGTGCTCTCGATGCCGTCGGTAGCCGCCTCGCCGCTCGTCGCCGCAGACACCATGACGGCGATCGTCGGCGCACCGGGCGCCGCCATCGTCTCGATGCTCGTGGCCATCTCCACCTTCGGCGCGCTCAACGCAGACTTCCTCGGTTCACCCCGGCTCTTCTTCGCCATGGCTGACGATGGGCTGTTCTTCAAGGGCGTGGCACGGGTCCACCCGCGCTTCAAGACGCCGTATGTCGCCATCCTGCTGACCGCGGCCATCTCGATCGTGCTCGTGTTCAGCCGCAGCTTCGAAGCGCTGACCGAAACGTTCGTCATCGCCATCTGGCCGTTCTACGCGCTCTGTGTCGCCGGGCTGTTCCGCCTCCGCCGCACCAGGCCTGACGCGCCACGCTCGTACCGCGTGCCTGGCTATCCGGTGGTGCCGGCAATCTTTCTGATCGTGGCCGCGCTGTTTCTCGCCAACGCACTGTGGAGCGAACCTGTCGCGACCAGCCTGACGTTCGCGCTGATTCTCCTGGGTCTGCCGGTCTACGCGTTCGCGTTCCGTCGCACCCGTTGAGCCGTTCGCGCACGGCGTCGCTGCTCGCGAGCGGATGCGCGCGACGCCACCGACCGCGGCGCCGAGTCGCATGGGCACGCCGCCACGCGCGTCGTTCATGCCAGACGTGCACGGACCGAGTCGAGCGCGGGGTTTAGCGCAGGTCTTCGATGGACGCGTTGCCGATTCGGTACGCGCTCCAATCGGGATGGTCGAAGTGCCACCACTCGAACGGGTTCAGCAGAAAGCCTTCCCTCTCCATCGCCGATCGCAGCACCGCACGGTGCCACCGCTCTCGAGTCGTGCCGCCAGGATAGAAAGCGTACGAGCGTGACGTCGGCTCGTCGAACGTACTCGGCATGCTGACCGGCAGACCTGTACGCAGGTCATGCAGCGTGACGTCGATGGCAGCGCCGCGATTGTGCTTCGACCCCTTCGTCGGGTCCGCCACCATCCAGCGCATGGACGGTGGCGTCGCGTCCCAGAACGCCCTGGTCACAAACCACGGACGGTACGCATCGAACACCGTCAGGCCGAAACCATCCCCGTGAAGACGCTGGTGCACCCGCAACACGGCCGTGGCGGCTGGACGCTGCAGAAGCGCACGGGCTGCGTCATAGAACACAGCGCTGAGGAAGTTGTGATCAGTCGCGTATCGAAGGTCGATGGTCAATCCTGCATCGAGGGCAGCGACGTCAACCAGGTCGTCGTCGCGATAGTCGCCTGTACCTTCGGGCGGCGACGCAAGACGCGCCTCGCGGATGACGTCCGGCACGGGCGCCAGCGGCTGCACCCGCATCTGGTCCGACCCGTCGTCTGCACCCACGACAAGGCGTGGATACCACTGCTCTCCGAGCGTCACACCGCGAACCCGCAGCGACTCGTCGCGCAGGAAGCGGACGATGAGTCCATCGCCGATGAAGCTGTCGGTGGACTGCTCAGCGAGCGGCAGCATGTCCTGCCCGTCTACGCAGAGACAGAGACGTGACTGCTGTTCGAGGACGATCGGTCCGCTCTCATCACCGTAGTGACCAAGTAGCGGCAGCCACGCCGGTGGTGCGTCGGCGGGCGGCGTTGTTGGGACTGACTCCTCAACCCGTGGCCAGGGCTTACGCACGCGCGGACTGCCTCTTTGCGGTCGTCATGTCGTGTCGCACGGCCTCAGATCTGCGAACGGCCCTGGCAGCCATCGACCGGCACGCTCGCGCCACTGATCCAGCTGGCTGCCGGCGACGCGAGGAACGCGACGACGCGACCGACCTCGTCGGCCTGTCCGAAGCGCCCGAATGGAAGCTCGCGCGCCACGAAGTCGGCCATCGCCGCGGGGTCTGCCTGCTGCCGCTTGTGCCACGAGCCTCCCGGGAACAGGATGGAACCCGGCGCCACGCTGTTCACGCGGATGTTGTCGCGAGCCAACTGCTGCGCCAACGACTTCGCCAGGCTGATCTCGGCGGCCTTCACCGCGTTGTAGGTCATGCGTCCGCCCGACTCGCGTCCCCAGATGGACGCAATCATCACAATCGCGCCTTCGCCCCGGGCGCGCATGTGCGGCACCGCCAGCCTGGACAGGCGGATGGCCGGAAACAGCGTCTGGTCGAAGGCTTCCTGCCACTCGGCGTCCGTCGTCTCGACGATCGTCGAACCTCGCGCCAGCCCCACGTTGTTGACGACGATATCGAGGCGTCCGAAGGTGTGGACGGTGAGCTGCACCAGGCGCTCGAGCGCCTCGGACGAGGAGACGTCGGCAACCACCGGCAGGATGCGGTCGTCAGCACCGGCTACCGCGCGAAGGGCCGCAGCCGCCTCGTGCAACGCGCTCTCGCCTCGCGCGCAGATCACGACGCGGCACCCCTCAGCGGCCAGGGCCGTTGCGCTCGCGAGGCCGAGTCCACGGCTTCCGCCGGTGACGATGGCGACTTTCTCAGACAGTTGAAGATTCATGAGGTCTCATACGGAGAAGAGGACGTGCGGCGCGCGTCCCGTCAATGCGCGCGGGTCGCCAGATCGTTCAACGTCCAGTCAAACGGCAGGTATTCCATCTTGAACGAGTTCTTCACCAGGAACTCGCGCTCGCCTGACAGCATGCGGGGATCGATGAAGGCGAGCACGGCGCGTTCAACCGGACTCCGCTCGGCGAACCCGGTCGAGGCGCGGTCGGCATAACCGGCGATGAACTGATCGCGGCGCCACGAGAAGATCGAGCTCACGCGCATCACATTGTTCCCGGAGTCGACCTGCACGCATTGCCGGCGACTCGCGCACTCTGCGGACACCGCCGCAAGCTGGCGTTCGAGGCGATCAGGTGCATACGCTTCGCTGAGCAAGCGTCCGCTGCCGGTCGCACCGCGGCCGATCGCGAAGAACAACCGCGGATCGTGAAACGTCGGCAGCACGGTCGTCTCGACCTGATCGAGCGTCAGGGTACGGCCGGCCATGCGGTGGGGAATGGAGTCGAACGCTCCGGGAATCTGCCGGATGCTGTTCGCGGGGTATTCGTTGGTACGTCGTTGAATCGGGAAGTGATCGAGCACCGTCTGCAGCACCGTCGCGTTGTAGGCGTTGACCCAGAAGGTCACCTGCTCCTGCGGCGACGCCGCATCGAGCGACGCGGTGCCGACCGAACTGACGAATCGATCGAGCGAGGCGCGCGACGCTTTGAGGGCACGGTAGTCCACGAATCCATCGCGGACGTACAGATCGAGGACCTCATCGAGGCGGTGCGCGGGGTCGGCGTCCGGCACCTGCGCGCGCGTCTGAATACCACAGAGCGCCAGCACCACGGCGAGCGCGGGCAGGCAGACTGCGAGCGAGCGTGCGACTCTCCGCTGTTGCGGCTCATGCATGGGCGTTCTCAATCTCCGTCACTGATCCTATCGTCGCCCGAAGCAGGTGGTCACCGCATCGTTGAATGCGTGAGGCTGCTCGAGATTCGACAGGTGACCTGCAGCGGGCACGCGAACCAGACGCGCGCCCGACACCGCCTCGGCCATGTCCTGGCTCAACGCAGGTGGCGTCAGCGCATCTTCGTCTCCGACAACGACGAGCGTGGGGACGCGGACGGTCGCGAGCAGATCCGTCGAATCAGCACGGTCCATCATCGCCGCCAGCGCGGACTGAATAGCGACCGTCGAGTTCTCGCAGATCATGTCGCGAACCGCACGGGTCAGTTGTGGTTGACTCGCCTGTGTCGTTGCGCCGAGCAATCGAGGCAGCATCTCGTCGGCGATTGCCGCGGCGCCTGCCGACTCGGCGAGCATGCTCAGTCGGCGGCGGTTGGCGCGCACCTGCTCGGTGTCTGCATCAGCGCGGGTATCTGCCAGCAGGAGCCCGCTGAAACGCTCGGGGGCAAGCCGGTACAACGCGAGCGCGACGTACCCGCCCATCGACACGCCGCCGATGACGGCCGTGGTGATGTGCAGTTGATCCAGCGCAGCGAGTACATCGCGCGCGTAGTCGGACATCGAGGCGGACGGGGCGGCGTCGGCATCTCCACCGAACCCTCTGACGTTCGGCATGATGACTCGCCATCCAGCATCTGCCAGCGGCTGCTGTGGCGCCCACATGCCGGCATGCAGCGGGAACGCGTGCAGAAGAACGAGTGTGGAAGGTGAAGACTGTGAGCCGGGTGGCTCAGCGCGAGCGACGAACTCGAGGTAGGACGGACGGCTCGCCATCCTCACATTGTGACGCAGATACCAGACGCAGGACGTGCGCCCGCGTCTGGTGTCGGCTGGATGAAGCGCTACTGACCAGGACCGCCGCGGCCCGCTGAGGCTGCGGCAGCCCGTTCCGTTGAGGGCGGCACGAGGCCCTTGGCGCGCATGTAGACCGCACCGGTTCCATACATCTCGTTGCTGTGGGCAATGACATTGGCGAGCAGCGCCGCACGAGCGATCTCGTTCGCACCCTGCTTCACCATCTCGGTGGCATTCTGATCGGTGAGCGCGGCAAACGCCTTGTCGCACACAGCGAAGGAATCAGCGAGCGCCTTCTGGAACTCTGCCTTCATCTTGAGTTCGGTCTCGAGATTGTGACCCTGGTTCGGATTCGGCTGGCCGATGGCCACCGAGCAGGAACCGAACTGCGACGTGGCAACGTGCGCGAACAGCTGGCCGTAGGTGCGCAGTTCCGTTGCCGGACCAGGCTTGAATCCGAAGTCGGCATCGGGCATCTTGGCAGCTTCTTCGGTCAGATTCTGCTTCACCGTGTTGTAGCTGCGGCTCAGACTGGTGGCCAGCGTGATCTGTTGGCCGGCCGGCGCCTGCGCGAACGCCGGAACCGTCGTACAACACAAGGTGGCAGCCAGAAGGATCTGTCGTGTCATCGAGTAGGACTCCTTGAACAGCAATGATTGTCTCGGGGTCAGGAATGTAGCACATGACTTTGGACGACTTCCGGCGCTCACTGCAAAACGCCGCAGCCCCTCCAATGCCCGCGTTGCTCGAGGCCTTGTGGCTGGACGCGCACGGCGAATGGGACGCCGCACATCGCGTCGCGCAGGACGTGGATACGCCAGACGGCTCATGGGTCCACGCCTACCTTCATCGTCGCGAAGGTGATCGGAGCAACGCGCGCTACTGGTATCGACGGGCGGGGCGGCCCGAGGCTACGGACGCGCTCACAGCCGAGTGGGATCGTCTGGCGCAGCATCTGTTGAGCCTTTCGGATCAGACGCACGCTGAGTGAGTGTGCAGCGTCCTCGCGTCCGAGCCAGGTTCGCCCGCGTGGCCGTCGCGGCTTCCGTTCTTCCCGCCCGCCCCTCCTCCCAACCTCCCGCCCTGCCCGCCCGCCTGCCCTCACGACCATCCCGACCTTGCCGCCCTTCCCAGCCTCCTCTGGCCATCATCCGCGGGGTGTAAAGTTGAGGACATGCAGACTCATACCCTCGTGACCCGCCGTTCTCTTCTCGCGCTCGCGCTGACCGTCGGCCTGACGTGGGCCGGAAGCGTCTGGATGGCTGCACAGGCAACCGCCAAGCCCCAGATGACCGTCTACAAGTCGTCGACCTGCGGCTGTTGTGAGAAGTGGGTGGCGCACATGCGACAGAACGGCTTCGAGGTCAAAGCCATCGACGTCGACGATATCGACAAGGTGAAGAAGGAGCGTGGCGTGCCCGATGCCGCGGCGTCCTGCCACACCGCGACGGTGAACGGCTATCTGGTCGAAGGCCACGTACCCGCCGACGCCGTGTTGAAGATGCTGAAAGAGAAGCCCGCGATTGCCGGCATCGCCGTGCCGGGTATGCCGATGGGTGCGCCAGGCATGGAAATGCCGAACGGACAGAAAGAGGCCTACACCATCGTCTCCTTCGACAAGGCGGGCAAGACCGCGGTTTACCAGAAGCGGTAGTGTCCGCGCCGTTGTCCTGCACGGTGCGCGCCTGTGGCGCACCGTTGACCCGCATGGATCGTTCGTACGTCTGTGCGCAGGGTCATAGCTTCGACATCGCTCGCAGCGGCTACATCAGCCTGCTGCAGCCGCAGGATCGCAAGTCGCTCGATGCCGGTGATGCACGCGAGGCCGTGCGCGCGCGCTCTGCGCTGGTCGCCGCTGGCGTCGGCGCGCCGCTCTTCGACACGCTGAGCGCTCGCCTCGCCCGTCTGTCTTGCTCCACCCAGCCCCTTGTCGTCGTCGAGCTTGGCTGCGGCGGCGGAGAACTCCTCGGACATCTTGCAGAGACGCACTCGCTCGAGGGCGTCGGCATCGACCTGTCCACGGCAGCCGCCGGCGATGCCGCCCGTCACTTCCCCACTCTCACCTGGGTCGTCGCCAACGCCGATCGCCGGCTTCCAGTACTCGACGCCAGTGTTGATGTGGTGTTGTCGGTGCATGCGCGGCGCAACCCGTCCGAATGCGCACGTGTGCTGAACGCATCGGGTGTGCTCGTGATGGCGGTGCCGGCGGCCACCGATCTCATCGAGCTTCGGTCGCTGGTGCAAGGGGAAGGCGTGGCTCGCGACC
>Ga0209023_10007383_pt1 | contig 11290 bp, 13 predicted proteins | sample LakOneMetagenome_FD_187468 | JGI IMG/M metagenome (GOLD analysis project Ga0209023, IMG submission 187468) | Freshwater and sediment microbial communities from Lake Erie, Canada (SPAdes) (version 2) | ecosystem: Environmental > Aquatic > Freshwater > Lentic | place: Lake Erie, Canada...
GAACACTACAGAACCATTTCAAGCGATCAGGTTTTTCAACGTGCTCGCTATCCGACGCGGGATATGACCTATGGCTTCCTACACGTTTCAAGAGAATACCCGCTGTAGAGGGTGTTGAGCTTATCGGTAGCGCGAACTTGTTTGAAATTAATCCTGATTTGGAAAAGCGCATTGCCGACGGAAATTTCGGTGATCGACATTCTGGGAGAGTTAAGCGCGGGTGGCTTCTCTTGGCACGCTCAGGTCAAACATACGGCTTAAACGGGACTCTCGTTATCGCAAATGAGTTTCACGAGAATAAAGTTGTTTCGGACCACGTTATCCGAATTGCCCCTAAGGCAGAATGCAAAGTGCGTCCCGGCTACATGTATGTTGCGTTATCCCACCCAGAACTTGGACGCCCGATGGTAAAGGCGCTCGCATATGGCTCAAGTATCCCTGAGATTGACGTGGCTGATATCGCCAATCTTCAAATTCCAAGGCTGGATGGCGATATAGAGAGTAAGATCGCTCAAATGGCCGAAAGCGCTGCTGCATTATTTGCGGATGCAGATTTGACTGAGAATAAAATGGCGGCTGAGGTCGATCAGCTACTCGAAAATTTTCTGGCGGGAAATTCTTCGGGGTTTTAAATTACATAGGCTAACAACTGACGCTATGTCCAACCACTTTTAGCTAAAAGATCATGACAAGCCCTCTGCCTCTTGAGTTGCTCAATGCTAACAACATCTCGACTGATACTATCGATGATGAAGACACAAGTAATGACTCAACTTCTCCTAAGCCTTGGAACACAGCCAAGATTCGCATCACGACCAAAACCTTTTCATTGCGAGAGGTTGTCGACCAGATACGTGATGAGGATATTGATTTGTCGCCAGATTTTCAGCGAGAGTACGTGTGGAAACGACGGCAGAGGACGCGTCTGGTTGAGTCGATACTGCTCGGGATTCCACTTCCAGCTTTCTACTTTAATCAAGATTACGATGGAACCTATCAGGTCGTAGACGGTGTTCAACGACTATCGACCATTCACTTGTTCATGGAAGATGGCCATGTGCTTGACGCCGCGGACCTCGAGTATTTAACTGACCTCCACGGGAAGAAGTTTTCAGAGCTGGACCCTGCTTCCTTACGCCGGTTTAAGAGCGCCCAAATCGTCGTTCACGTAATCGAGCCTCAAACGCCTGACGAAGTGAAATACGACATCTTTGGTCGGGTTAACACGTTGGGAAGTCCGCTTTCTACCCAGGAAATTCGCCATGCTATGAGCAAGGCACGTTCAAGAGCCTTTCTCAAAGATTTATCGGAAAGCGAAGCCTTTGATCAAGCTACAGGCGGAAGTTTCTGGCGCCGCGATCCGGAGTCGGCTGGGGGATGGATACGAGATACTGGTCGAATGATGAACAGAGAATTAGCTTTACGCTTCTGTGCGTTCAGCAATTTCTCTAGTGAAGAATATCGCCAGTATCCAAGTTTAGATTCGTATTTAGTTGAGTTCACTCGGCAGCTGGATGAACGGTCCGAAAAGGCGGCTCCTATCGATCAGAAGCAAATGGAACGAATGAAAGCGCACTTCGATCGGGCCATGACGAACGCGTCACATGTTCTAGGTAAAGCAGCGTTTCGCCGCTGGCCGCTATCGCAGAATAGAAGGGGGCCTTTGAACCGCGCTGTGTTCGAGTCGCAAGCACTGGCTCTAGCAAGATATAGCCTTGTCGAATTAGAACCTCATGCTGATGAAATAACTAAAGCTTTCCGTGGTTTGTTTGATGACCCAGAGTATTCGCGATCGGTAACTGTTGGGACCGGTGACATCCGCCGAGTCGAGGCTCGTCTGTATCGTACTAGAAGCGTTCTCGAGGAGCTGTTAGCATGATGGATCGCTTGGAAGTGGCTGGATTTAAAAGATTTAAAAACTCGTCTTTTACCTTAAAACCATTAACTGTACTGACCGGATTGAACGGCTCGGGGAAGACTTCTGTCATTCATTCTTTCCTTGTAATGCATGAATCAGTGCACGGAGTCGCTAGCAAGGTCGTTCGGCTGAACGGGCCTTTTGAATTGCAACTTGGCACCGCTGGCGACGTTGTAAATTGGGACGAATCTGATGAAATACGTTTCACAGTAGAGCAGAGTGGAGAAAATTCAATCTGGCGCTTTAGCAGGTCTTCCGATGAGGACATGCACCTTTCTGCGGACGAGATTCCTAGTATATTACCTTTAGCATTCAATGGAAGTCCCGGATCATTCGAGTATCTGTCTGCAGAGAGGTTAGGCCCGCGTTCTAGCCTAGAGGCATCGCCCTTACCTGTCGAAAGTCTTGGGACTGGTGCGCGCGGCGAATATTGCGCGCAGATCATTGAGACACGCGGCAGTAAGCCGGCCCGGGAAGATAGGTTGCATCCGGATTCCACGTCTCCATCACTTCTAAAATATGAAGTCGAACGATGGCTCAGCGAAATCGCACGCCCTGTAGAGATTGACGCTATTAGGTATCAAGGGTCGACCGTTTATGCTTTGAACTTCCGAAGTCCAGATGGTACGTGGGTCAGGGCAACAAACATGGGATTTGGTGTTTCGTACGCTTTGCCCGTAATTCTTGCAGGACTCACAGCAGCTGAGGGCGGCTTACTTATTGTTGAGAATCCGGAGGCACACTTGCATCCGGCTGGACAGTCCCGCATGGGCGTGTTTTTAGCATGGCTTGCTTCCAAGGGTGTTCAAGTTATAGTCGAAACTCATTCCGACCATATACTTAACGGCATACGCAGAGCAATCGGCGAGCACAACTATTTAGAAAACTCGGATGCAGTTGTGCATTTTTTTGGTGTGAGTGACAGTGCAACTGTTGAGGAACTGCATATAACGGCGGTCGGAGGGATTTCTGACTGGCCAAAAGGATTTTTCGACCAATATCAGATCGACACAGCCGCGTTAGGGCGTATTCGGAGGAGAACTGCGTAGATGGCGACCGTCATTGACTCAACGAACTGGCGCCTCAGCGGCTGGACCGCCCAACAACTAACATCAGCACTCGAAGACCTTTTAGAGCGATTGGATCGTGCATTTGATATTGGTGAAACCGTTTGGGTGGGCGACGATCTACAAATACAGTCCGTATACGATGATCTAGACCTCTGGAGTTTGCGCGACCCAGGATCTCCAATCAAGATTGATGACAATATTTGGCAGGAGCTAGCGGCTGCGCTTGGACAAACTAGACGATACCTCGATGAGGATCCGTGGCCACCAGGGTTTGATGATTTTACAATCAGCATTAATGGTGGAGCCCCCAATTCAAATCCTGACGTCGCATGGGCCCACCATAGCGTCCGATCAGGTACGGCGGTTGCTTGTCTAGGGCTTACTTTGAAGGGCGTGTTCCCTACTACATCTGCGAGCGGCACAGTATCACTTCACTGGACCGGTGATGCGAAATCATGTGCGCACTTTTGGCGAGAGGCGATTGATGTCGAGAGAGATAGTCCCGCTACTCTTGAACGACTCGCTCCTTATGCTTATCCAGGCATCTATTTTGTACCTGGTGTCTGGCATGGTTTAGGAAGCTTGAGCGGTGGCTACTACGCTAACAGCGTGGAATTAAGACGTTACTTAGCGATCCTCAGCGATGACGGAGCTTGGGCTTTCACCGCACCTCCACCGGCCCAGGTAAGGACGGAAGCTCAAGGCCACGGTGCTGAAAAACCATCCTCTCATCTTATTGTTCAACGTTTCGCGCGACTCGCACTTAACGTAACCCCAGAAAACCCAGATGTTTACCGTGACCGAACTTGTCGTACGGCGCGTGAGGTGGATGTTCATGGTGAAACGCTATATTTTGGCTGGCATGGGAAACTGCAGCTCCATCAGAATCGCGTCCACATACACGCTCCGGCAAGCGGCACGCAAGGGAAAATAATCGTGGGGATTATCCATGAACATCTACCTCTGCCTTAGTTTGCTGCAGAAGCTCGTTATATAAACGTACGGGCTATATCGCGAACGCGACCGGCAATTTATCAAGAACTAAGTTGATCTACATCATCGATCTCATGCATAGGTGCTCTAGTATGACCGAATGACTACTCAAATTCAGCCCAATCTACTTCGCAATGCAAAGTTGCTCGTAGCTGCTGTTCAGCTAAGGAAGACCCATGGCTTACTCTACGCAATGCGATTTCTTGAGGATTACGCATTTAGTGCGGAGATTGTTTGGGAGGTCCTAGATCTGATTCCTCATGTGGTTGCCGAGTCCGCAGATTCCTAAGATTTTCACACGACTACTAAGTAGTGGAAACGGACAACGCAACAACGCTATCCGTTTTGCCAGCCAGAATTGTTGCACGCCGTGGCGACACAGTTTCCCTGATAATGCGTCAGATTCGGAAGTCTTCCAGCGACCTGCCATTAGCAAGTCCCTCTGCAATCCATTTTGGCTGGCGTCCCCGCCCGGTCCAGGTCTGGTTGTTGTCGCCGGGGTTCTGATAGCGTGCTTGAACTTTCTGACCTTTGCCACTCTTGAGCTTTTTGTCACCTGCTGAAAGCAATTGTTCTACCGATACCCCAGCCTCTTGAGCGATTGCCAAAATTTGTTCGCGCGCTTTCTGCAAGCCTTGGTGTTGGCGATTCTTGATTTCCTGGTCAATGTTGTGCTGCAAGCCCTTCAATTCATCGAGGTTATAGCCCGACAGATCGATATTTGCCATTGATGACGTCCTTTGAGGTTAAGTAATGTTGTACCTGCGGAACCGATTCTACTACACGCAGTAAGCTGGTTCGACTAAGCATGAATGCATGCGCCTTGTTTCGGCAAGAAAATTCGATCTACGCGATGAGAAAGTCAGCATGACTGCGAATACCGAAGCCGCTTGCAGGTATTCTGCGAACTGAAGATCTGGTTGAAAAAAAACTGCCCTTGAAGCTGAAGTGAAACTGGGAATCAGGATGTGTCTCAGCTAGAGGATCTCCTAGAGATCATGCACTGTTCAACTTTCGACTGACGTTAAACTGCCTTGATCATTCTGAAATTCACGCGCGTCGTGTAAGGAGGGACCATTTTCGGTTGTGCACTTATCAGAAAATGGCGCATACTCATGCAACAGAAGACGGCAACCTCGATCTACCGTAGATCAACGCTTTTCGTGTCGTGCCTATGCTTCTCGGCAATTCTACACGCGAAAGTGCAGCTCGGTATCTCCGCGACATGGTCGATCTTGCCTCGCAACCGACGAGTCGATCGGCATTTTGTAGCTACGGACTCATCGGATGATTAGTGCTGGGAAGAAGCAGCGCGCCGGAACCCGTGTCGGCTAGGAGCGGGCGCTAGTCCACTTAGTAGTTTGCAGTCGGGTTATCTTGCGATACTTGCATGTAGGAGCAACTCAGCAGGTCTAGTAGGGTGACCGATAAAATCTGCGAGGCGTTAATTCTGGATAAACTCTGGCTCCTTTTTTTGTTTAGCTATGCATTAGGCCAAACTGACACGTACTAAGTCCAACATGACCAAACTGAAGATATTAGTATATAAACGTACTCATATAGGTGATCCTGATGAGTCGGGGAGATTCGGAATTCACGGATGCATGGGAGCTGTACGAGGACGGGATTACGATGCCGTAATTGGCGTTGGCGGCATCGGGTCGGAAGCTAAATCTTGCGGTATCTCTGGACGCATAAATTGGATTGGTATCGGGCCGATAAAGGATTGGGGGGCGGCCGCGCAAAGCATCGATTCTCGCGGTCCGCTCGTTCAATTTGAGAAATTTCGACTTTGGGAGGACAGGGGACCACTTGTACAGGTCGAAGCACCGCTACTAGCACGTCGCTTTTATGAGAAAAAGGCGCGGTGGGTTCTCGATGGGCTATCGCGCCAGGAATACGAGGAAGCTCTAGCAATTTTGAAATTAGTTGACGACTTGGGCGCGGAACATTTAGCTGGCAATGCAACTCGGCTGTCCGCGCAGCAATTTTCGAAGGACTCGGCAAGTCGCATTACTGGATATGTGGTTCCCACTTGCCCACCGACCCAAACAGTCGCCGATGCAACTCTGGTCGAAAGTAACTGTGGTAATAAACGCAAGTCGGGCCTTTCTTGTAAGGCCAAAAATTGTTGAAAGGCCCAATCCTAGTGAGCGACGATGCGCACAACTGCGAGATGGAGCTTTTAGGAATATCCGCTTCCGTCGAGGGGGGGCATCAAGGCTCTAAACGAGACCGAACAGTGAGCGTAATCCCGAGTATGCGTAACGCTCATATTTCGGCAGCGTTCTTGTTGACGGCCAAATATACTGATGGTCAGGAAAATCCGCGACTGGAATCAGGTAAATTCGTTCTAGGCGTTTGTTAGACTGATCCATACGCACCCAAATCACGAAATCCACGGCAGGATTGTGAGCCAGTGTCACCTTCCAACATGGATAACTGCGTTCATACCGACAGCGTGTGCAGAGCAGCCTTACTTTCACGCCCCGAACGCGCCACGTGCGTGGGCTAATTGTCTCAACCTCAGCGGCCGTTTCCGCCATGCAGCGGATTAGCTCACTTGTCATGTCACGAGTCACACAACGTAGTCGGTACCGAGTAATGGCAGTGTGAGATAAAGAGGGCCAGCTAATGCCAGCTAAGCCCAGCGCAGAGACAAGTCCGTTAAACCGAGAAGCGTAGGACCTTGCGGAAGGACCTGTTCCGGCATCAATCAAATCCGGCGTCACTTTCCCGTGCTCGACGAATAGGTCTCGTAATCCGTCGAGCATCTCATCGTCAGTCCATTGTCGCCGGCGCCGTCTGCGTTCAATCGCGGCTTGATCAAACCGATCTCGCGGTACAACTGCTTCGAACGCATTTTCTCGACGGACCCACTTTTCCTGATTATTAGCACGCCGAGTCGTGCGCATTCGCTGGGTGCCGCGGTTGAAGGTCATAGTACCAACGTATTTGTCGTTAGTTAGTATCTGCTTAACTAAATGTGCGGACCAAGGTCTACAAGTGCCAGATGAGACCTCTTCACTGTTAAGCCTTGCTGCGATACCGACATCAGGCATCCGTTCGTCGAGATACATCGCATATATTCGCTTAATCACGGCCTGCTCTTCTGGAGGCCCCGGAACGTAGGTGACTCGATCACTAGGCATGTTCTTTCGTTCCCCTGGCTTCAAGATGCCCTTCGTTTGGCCCGTCGGTGACAGAGCCATACGACGCAAACCGTATCCGGCGGTGCCTCCTTGCTTGTAGCCGGCCTCTGTGAAACGCACTTGCGCGCGAAAGACCTTCTCCGACAATTCACGACTGTACTCGGCGGCCATCGCTCTCTTGAGCCCTTTGATCAGTGTAGAAATGGGCGAGCCATCGTTGTCGAACGATTCTGCGCAGTAACACACCGCTATCCCGGCGCGTCTACATGCGTATTCGTAGAACGCAGCCTCATCAATGTCCTGAAAGCGTCCCCAACGACTAACGTCATATACTAGAACAGTTGTGAACTCAGCTTTTCCAGATCTGATCGTTTCAAGCAAGGAGAGCAGTCCAGTTCGGCCGTCTAAGGTCAAGCCACTTCGGCCTTCATCGCGAAAGACGCTAACGATCTCGCAGTTTTGCGTGTCGGCGTAGTCGCGTAGTGCAGCTTCCTGATGGCTGGTCGAGTAGTTCTGGTGTTCCGTAGATGCTCTGACGTAGAGCGCTGCGCAACTGCGATGCTGGCTCAGCATAGTTCCTCGACTTTGTTAGCTCCAGGGGCACCGAACATCGTTGCGAGAATCAGGTGCCTGGCGAACGCAAACTGATGCAAGTTTGAAGCTTTTAAATAGACCGGTCTGGCAGCAAGGTCAGCCTCGGCGAACAAAAAGTAGTCTGCTATCTCTCCGGTCTCTGGCTCCATCCGTGCAGCAATCGAAAAATTGGTCAGCGGGCTTGGCAATATTCTCCAGTTACGAACCCCTCGCTTTGGATTGCGCGGTACAGCGACATCGCATCTAACGCGTACTGCTCCGTTCAACAACAAAGTATAAGAGGCGGAAATTCGTTCAACTGTCGCACCAGCCGCTATGGCCAATGTTTCTGTACGTTCTAAGAGGTCTATCCGAACTGCCGACAGCTTCATCTTCGTATCGACGAACGCAAATGACGCACGTCGAGGCAAACCAGCTGCGTCATATGCAGACACGAGGGATCCGAACGATCGGACCAGCAGTTGTGGATCTGGCATCGTCGTGTCCGCAGCGATGATCTTCGCGTTGACGCCTCCGTGTCGTGCATTGCACGCCTGCAATAACGAGATAAGCTCAGGCCTTGTATAGCGTCTCAGGCGTCTCGCGCGCTCCGCCTGGACAGCGTCAAAAAGCGTTTTCGAGATCATGGGCGCAACCGCATCGTCATTTATGACCCATTCACTACGCTTGTTACATGTTCGGGGCCTCGACAACTTGCAGGAGCGGCGGTTATATGCGAGCGCGCCACAATACTTGATGTTTGTAAGAAGCGAATTGACCATCGCTTGAGTCCATGGTCTGCCAAATTCACTAGAGACGTTCTCACTGTTCAGTAGCCGAACGATTCGAGACTCACTGTATCTTTCGTTCAGATAAAGCGAGTAGACGCGCTTTACGATAGCGATCTCTTCATCCGGTCCCAAAACCAGGATGACTCGATCGGTTGACGAAGCTTTGGATTCGCCATACTCAAGTACGGCACGCGGAGTTCCGCAAGCTTTCAGCGCAAGGCGCCGTAGTCCGAAGCCGGCATGCCCACCTTGCTTGAAGCCCATCCCGATAAATCGAGACTGTGCTGCGAAGACCTTTTCGGACAGCTCGCGGCTATACTCAGCAGCCATGACGCGCTTCATGCTCTTCAGTAAAGACGCATAAGGACTACTATCGTCGACGAAGCGCTCACCGCAGTACACCACAGTGATCCCCGCGCGTCGACACGTGTGTGAATCGCCACGAGTTCACTAGATACTCCTGAGCCTATAATTGTAGGTTCAAGGAGAAGTTATGAGCGGCAAGCGGTACACCGAAGAATTCAAGATCGAAGCAGTCAAGCAGGTGACGGAGCGCGGCCACCCGGCCACCGAGGTCGCTGCACGGTTGGGCGTGAGCTCGCACAGCCTGTATCAGTGGGTCAAACGCTACAGCGCACCACCGGCCGAGCGACAAAAGGCCGACGACCAGCAGGCAGAGATGAAGCGCCTGAAGGCAGAACTGAAACGCGTTACCGAGGAGCGCGATATCCTAAAAAAGGCCGCCGCGTACTTTGCCAAGATGTCCGGGTAAGGTACGCCTTCATTCGCGATGCTCGCCTTGAGCATTCGATCCGGAGGCTTTGCAAAATGATGGCGGTGCATCCCAGCGGTTTCTATGCTTGGTGTGCCGAGCCGGAAAGCGATCGGGCCAAAGAAGATCGGCGCCTTCTTGCGCACATCAAGCAGTCCTGGCTTGAAAGCGGAGCGGTGTACGGCTACAGGAAGGTTTCGGATGATCTGCGCGACCTGGGCGAGCAATGCGGAATCAATCGCGTTCATCGAATCATGCGTGCAGCCGGCCTGCGCTCCCAGACGGGCTACGGCAAACGCCGTTTCAAGCGCAGCGGTCTTCCTTCGGTAGTGGCACCAAATCATCTGCAGCGGCAGTTCGATGTGACTGAGCCAAACAAGGTCTGGGTTACGGACATCACGTACATCCGCACCCATGAGGGTTGGTTGTACCTGGCCGCGGTGCTCGACCTGTTTTCACGTCAGGTCATCGGATGGTCAATGGGGTCGAGAATGGATCGTGAACTGCCCTTGAACGCCTTGCTGATGGCCGTTTGGCGTCGCCAGCCCAAGCAAACGGTCATGGTGCATTCGGATCAGGGCAGTCAGTTCAGTAGCTACGACTGGCGCGATTTCCTGAAGGCGCACAACCTGGAACAGAGCATGAGCCGACGCGGCAACTGCCACGACAACGCGGTTGCAGAGAGCTTTTTCCAGCTACTGAAACGGGAGCGCGTTCGACGTCGAATCTACGCTACCCGAGACGAGGCCAGGCAGGACATCTTCGACTATATCGAGATGTTCTACAATCCGAAGCGCCGGCACAGCTTCAGCAATGACTTGTCGCCGGTCGAGTATGAAAGGCAGTATTTCCAGCGGCTCTCGAGTGTCTAGAAGAGCTGTGGCGATTCAGTGTTCATGGTAGGCAGCTTCGTCGATGTCCTGAAAACGTCCCCAACGGCTTATGTCATAGACGACGATATAGCTGAAATCTGGCTGTGCTGACTGCACGTCCTTTATCAACGACGTAAGACCCGCTCGCCGTTTGATATCTAGGCCGCTCTTGCCGTCATCGACATATTCACGAACAAGAGTGAGGTCGGACGCAGCGGCGTACTCTCGGATCTTTGCGCGCTGGTGGTCAGTCGAGTAGTCTTGGCTCTCGGTCGACATCCGCACATACATCACCGCCCGGTTTAGGTTGTGTTGGGGAACCATCGGACGCCTCCGTCACTGGGTAACTCAAGACCTAGCTTACTCGAAGTTGTTGCCCTCACGACGAACCAAAGTATTTACGTTTTGATCGCCCTTAATCCCGATCTTCGCCCCGATTTGAAGGGGCGTCAATGAAGAAATTCACGCTTAGCTGCAGAGGTCGCCAGTGATCGAGGCAAGGAGTCCAACGGGGAAATGAGCAAATTCTCTGCCACTGACGAAGATCATGATGGAGCGAAACACCTTGAAAGAGGTTCGCCTATCCAGTGCCGACCTTCAGGTGAAGTCAGCTCCATCATAAATACTTCACCAGGCTGCTGGCGCGCGCTACATAGCGACTGGATTAGAATCAGAGACCAGCACGTCGAAAAATCTCAGATGGGGGGCAGGTCAAGCCACGTGCGATGCGCATGATGTTCCTAAACGCAACATTCCGCTCCCCCCGTTCGATCCGCCCCATATGACTTCGGTCGATTTTGCAGAGATACGAAAGCTCCTCCTGGGATACCCCGCGTTCTTTCCTAATGGCACGAATGGCCGCTCCTAACGCACGAAGCGCTTGGATGTCGTCGGCTTCCGTCGATACGTTTTCCATTGCCGTATCGTCTGTTCTTCGTGCAAAATAGGCCACGGCATCTACGGCCCATTTTGTGCCGCTGATCAGTGCTGCTCACCTCAACTGACCTACCTAATGAACGACTCAACTTCAGCAACAAGCAAAAAAGCTGTGCTTATACGTGTCCCGTTTTCAATGTACAACGATCTCTTGAACCTATCTGCAGCTGCCACTTTTCTACAGCGGCGGAGTGTGAGTGTGCCAAGCCTTAT
>Ga0209023_10007384_pt1 | contig 11290 bp, 10 predicted proteins | sample LakOneMetagenome_FD_187468 | JGI IMG/M metagenome (GOLD analysis project Ga0209023, IMG submission 187468) | Freshwater and sediment microbial communities from Lake Erie, Canada (SPAdes) (version 2) | ecosystem: Environmental > Aquatic > Freshwater > Lentic | place: Lake Erie, Canada...
GCGGCCCGCCTGGCTTGAAAACGCTGGGTTAATTACCGCCCCAGCGGGACAAAAATCCCTTCCAGCCGCCGGCCTGGGCGTTCGGCGCGCCGATTTGTTCCGCGAATTCGTCCCTGCCGCCTTCGTCGTCGATTCCGGGGTCGTCGGGGGCCCTGACAATGGGAATCACGGCCGGAATCGCCTTCGCAATGTCCTGGCGGGCCCGGAACAAGGGCGCCGGGCCTGATGGGGCCGATTCGGCTGATGGAGATGCCGCTGCGACCGGGGCCGGCTCGATGGGGGCCGGCTCGGTGGCGGCGCGGGGCGCATTGTCCTGCGCGGCGGTCACCGGCTCAGCCGGCGGCTCGAGCACGACGGCGCGGCGCGGGGTCGCCAGCATGGCTTCCTCGAACGGCGAGGATTCGATCGCGTCCCCCTTGTCGGACGGCAGGCTTGCGACCGGCGTCAGCCACTGGAACGCGTCGAGCCTTCCTGTGACCGGGGACACCGGGCGCCAGCGATCGCTGACATAGCCGTCCGCGGTCCAGGCCGGATCGTGCAGCGCGCGCACCGCGCGCAAGGTCCACGCCCGCGCGCGGCCGCTATCGCCGTGCTCGGTGCGCTCGATCTCGGCCATCAGCATCGCGACGCGCTGCGTTGGCGCAGCGACAAACGGCTCCAGCGCGGCGCGGGCCTTCGCAAATTCCGAGGCGTCGATCGCGGCGCGCGCAATCGCCAGCGCGCCTTCGATATGGCCGGGCACTTTTGCAGCGAGAGTCTCGACACGCACCAGACGCTGCCGCGCGGCATCGCCGAGCTTCACATGGGCATAGGCGTCGGCGAGATCCGGATGCGGCTGTTCCAGCCACGCGGTCTCGACCAGCTTCATCGCGCGCCGCACCTGGTGCGCCTCGCTTTCATACTTGCTGGCAAGCACGGCGGCCGGCACCAGGGTCGGCGCCAGCTTCACCGCTTCCATCACGCTCTCGCGCGACATGTCGCGATCGAGATTCTGCAATTCGAGCGCGCGCGCCGTCAGCAGCACGCCGCGCTGGCGGCGATAGGTCGCCTTGTCGATCAGGCCGGCCGATTGATTATTGTCGAGAATCGTCAGCGCGCCGGTCCAGTCGCCCTTGGCGCAGCAGAAGCCGAGCACGGCATGCGAGGCCCAGGACGACGACGGCTGCAGCTTCAGCGCTTCCTCGGCGAGCATCACCGCGGCGACGGGATCGTCGGCGCGCTGGGCTTCGATGAACAGGCCGCGCAGGCCCAAGAGGCGCGTATCCTCGCGCTCGGCCATGACGCGGAACACGCGCTGCGCGCCGTCGCGGTCGCCGGCGAGTTGCGCGGATTGCGCGTGCAGCAGCAGCGCCAGCGGATCGTGCGCGGCCAGTTTGCGCGCGACGTCGGCATGCATCCGCGCCGCCGAGGAATCGCCGTGACCGATCGCGAGCAGGCCTTGCGTGATGGCGTGACGGCCGCGGGCATGGCGGCGTTCCTGCCGACCGCGCCTGATATGACCGGGCATCCGCCACAGGCCGCGCAGCAACGACCACAGCATCACGGCCGCGACGACGATCAGGCCGACGATCAGCACGAACACCGGCAGCGTGGCCTTCATCCGCAGCGCGCCGGCGGTGAGCACGACCTCGCCGGTCTGTTCGGCAACCCAGGCCGCACCCGCGGCGCCTGACGCGATCAACAGCAGGAACAGAATGATGCGGATCATCGGAATCCTTATTGCGCCGGTTTGGCGAGGGCGGCCATGGCATCGGCGGCGAACTGGCGGGACGCGGCGAGCGCGGCGTCGCGCGCATCGGCCTTGTCGAGCCAGGCTTGCGCTGCGGCACGGTCTTCGGGCGAGAGCGTTTTCAGATCGCGCCGCGCTTCGTTGTAATCGTTGCGCAGCGCCGCCGCGGTGGTCCGCGCCACCACGCCGCCGCGATCGTTGCCGGCCGCATCGGTGCGCTCGATCGTGACCAGCTTGGCGGCGCCGGCCTGCAGGCGTTCGATGACGCCGGTACCACCGGCGACATTATCCGGCTTGGCGGGAAGCAGTTTCGGCAACAGCGCCAGCAACTCGGTGCAAAGCTTGTTGGCGTTGGGCACGCCCTTGTCGGCGAACTGATCGAGCGGCTTCAACGCCTCGGCGTTCGGCGTCAGCGCCTTCATGGTCGCCAGCGCCGCCGGGAAGGGATCGCCGACGCGAACCAGCACGTCGAGCAACGCCGCGGCGACGATGCGACGCAGCGGCAGATCATCGGCGGGCTTGGCGTCAGCGGGTTTGGCGTCAGCCACCTTGGGCTCAGCCGCCTTGACGTCGGCGATCGCGGCACTCTGCGCCCGCATCTGGCTCTCGAGTTTGGCGATGCGTTCGTCGACGGCGGAGAGATCGGGCGATGGCGCGCCTTCGCCGCGCGGCGCAGACTTCACGTCGTTGAGCGCGGAAGCGAGCTTGTCGCCTTGCGCGCGCAGGGCGGCGAGCGATTTTTCCAGACCGTCGACGCGCGCCGCAGAAGCGGGATCGGCTACCGGCTTGCCGGCCTTCGACTCCAGTCCGGCAACACGGGCGGTGAGATCGTCGATGGCGGCGGCGTTGACCGCGGGTACCGGCGGCGTCGTGACGGGTTGCACCGCGGGCCATCCCAGCATCCAGCCGACGCCGATCACCAGCGCTGCCGCAACGGCGCCGGAGACGGGCGCCACGATCCAGGGCGAGACGGGGCGAGAGGCCGGCGCAGATGCTGGCTGTTCAGACGCCGGTTCAGCCGCGGGCTCGGCAGTCGATTCGGACTCGGCGGCGGCGGCGGCGGTATGAGCGGCGTCTTCCTGAGCGGCGCCTTCCTGAGCAGCGGCTTCCTGAACAGCGGCTTCCTGAACAGCGCCTTGGGCCTGCGACGGTGCAGTCGACACGTCGGTCGCCTGCAAATCGATCGTCGGCGGCGCGCGCTTCGGCCGTTCCGAATCGGGCATCGATCCAGTCTCGTTGGGCCTGTCGTCGGACATTACGCGGTTCCCTCAACTGTTGGGTCCGGAACTTAGCAGAATCGGGACGTCTTAGAGCACGATCCGGAAAAGTGGGCACCGGTTTTCCGAAAAGATCTTGCTCGAACTAGGAATTAGAGCCCAATCGCGGTCGCAAAGCACGCCCCAAAGCCTCGAACAAGGCTTTTTCGTCGCTCTCGATGGCCGCCGTGACCTGGGTCGCGCCGGCATCCCGCAGCACCGCGGCGACGGACGGGGAAATGCAGCATTGCGGCAGCGCCAATGCCGAAATTTCGACGCCGCCGGCGCGCGCCGCCTCCAGGAATGCCCGCGCGCTGCGGCGTGAGTAATGCAGCACCGCTTCGATCTGATGTGCCACGAAAGCGTCACAAATTTCCCGCGGCAGGCTGGCGGCCGGCACCATCCGGTAGGTGGTGTGCGTTACCACCGTAAATCCCTTCTCGCCGAGTTCGCCGGCGAGATCGCGCGCCAGGTCGGCGCCGGCCAGATAGAGCAAGGTACCGCCCTTCTTCAATTGCCTGGCCTTGACGCCTGATAGCACGAGGTCGCGCAAGGCGCCGGCATCGCCCTTGGCCGCCGTCACCGCGGCAAATCCGGCCTCGCGCGCCGCGGCGGCGGTATGTTCGCCGACCGCAAACAGCGGCAATTTCAGCAACCGGCTGCCTTCGAGCTGCGGCGCGATCGCCCGCAGCGCATTGGCCGAGGTGACGATGACGGCGCCATAGGCCGCATCCGCGTCGTCGTGAAAGGACACCGGCTCGAACCGCAGCATCGGCGCGCACAGCACCTCGAACCCCCGCGCGCGGAGCGCCGATGCCGTCGCCGCATCGTCCGGATGCGGGCGGGTCACGAGAACGGCCATGAAGGATCTCCGCTAAAGCCACTTCAGTGCAACCGGACGATTGCACCTTGAGACCTCGTAATGCTACCCGGTTACGGAAGCGTTGTGACAGGCCGAAGGCGAAATAGACCGACATGCTGGTGCTTGGGATCGAAACCACCTGCGACGAAACCGCAGCCGCCGTGGTCGAGCGCGGCGACGACGGCAGCGGCAGGATTCTGTCCAATATCGTCCACTCGCAGGTCGCCGAACACGCCCGCTTCGGCGGCGTGGTGCCGGAGATCGCGGCCCGCGCCCATGTCGATCTGCTCGACGGGATCGTCGCCCGCGCCATGAAAGAGGCCGGCGTCGAATTCGCGCAACTGTCGGCGGTGGCAGCCGCCGCCGGCCCCGGCCTGATCGGCGGCGTCATCGTCGGCCTCACCACCGCCAAAGCCATTGCGATGGTGCATGACACGCCGCTGATTGCGGTCAACCATCTCGAGGCCCATGCGCTGACGCCGCGGCTGACCGATGCGCTCGAATTTCCCTATTGCCTGTTCCTCGCCTCCGGCGGCCATACCCAGATCGTCGCCGTGGTCGGCGTTGGCGAATATGTGCGGCTCGGCACTACCGTCGATGACGCCATGGGCGAAGCCTTCGACAAAATTGCAAAAATGCTGTCGCTGCCCTATCCCGGCGGACCCGAGGTCGAGCGCGCGGCTGTTAACGGCGATCCGAAGCGATTTGCGTTTCCGCGGCCGATGCTCGGTCGTCCCGATGCGAACTTCTCGCTGTCGGGATTGAAGACCGCGGTGCGCACCGAAGCCAGCCGGATGACGCCGCTGGAGCCGCAGGACATCTGCGATCTCTGCGCCGGCTTCCAGGCCGCGGTGCTGGAATCGACCGCGGATCGCTTGGGTGTCGGCTTGCGGCTGTTTCACGAGCGCTTCGGCACGCCGCACGCATTGGTCGCTGCCGGCGGCGTTGCCGCCAACCAGGCGATCCGGGAGGCGTTGCAGGACGTCGCTGTCAAAGCCGGCACCACCTTGATCATGCCGCCGCCGGCGCTGTGCACTGACAATGGCGCGATGATCGCCTGGGCCGGTGCGGAACGGATGGCGCTCGGCCTGATCGACGGCATGGATGCGCCGCCGCGCGCACGCTGGCTGCTCGACGCCACCGCCACGGCGCCGGCCGGCTTCGCCAAGACCCGCGCGGGATACTGACATGATGCCGGGCAACACCGTCGGCGTAATCGGCGCCGGCGCCTATGGCACCGCGCTGGCCTGCGCCGCGATGCGGGCCGGCCGTGACGTCGTGCTCTATGCGCGCGATGCCAGAAGCGCCGCGCAGATGCAGGCAACGCGCAGCAATCCGAAACTGCCCGGTGTCAGCGTCGATGCGCGGATAGACATCACCAACGACATCGCCGCCGCGGCCCGCGCGAGCATCATCCTGATTGCGACACCGGCGCAAAGCCTGCGCAACGCCGCGACCGCGCTGAAGCCGCATCTCAAGGCAGCAACGCCTGTGATCGCCTGCGCCAAGGGCATCGAGCGCGGCACGCATTTGTTCATGACCGAAGTCATCGCCGAGGCGATCCCGGATGCGTGGCCTGCGATCCTGTCCGGACCCAACTTCGCCGACGACGTGGCGCGCGGCCTGCCGACTGCGGTGACGCTGGCGGCAAAGGACGAAACGCTCGCGAGCGAACTGGTGCAGAGGCTGGGCTCGGCGACCTTCCGGCCCTATCACACCACAGACGTCCGCGGCGTCGAGATCGGCGGCGCCGCCAAGAACGTGCTGGCGATTGCGGCCGGCATCGTGGTGGGACGTAAACTCGGCGCGTCCGCGCAGGCAGCGTTGACCACGCGCGGCTTCAGCGAACTCGCCCGCCTCGGCCGCGCCTGCGGCGCGCGCGCGGAAACGCTCGCCGGACTATCCGGCCTCGGCGACCTGATCCTGAGTTGCTCCAGTCTGCAGTCGCGCAATTTCGCGTTCGGCATCGCATTGGGCCGCGGCGAAACCCCGGCACGCGACAAGCTCGCCGAAGGCGAATTCACCGCGCCGGTGCTGATCGAACTGGCGGCTTCGAAGAATGTCGACATGCCGGTCTCGAACGCGGTCGCTGCGATCCTCAGCGGCAAGGTGACGATCGACGCCGCGATCGAAGGCCTGCTGACGCGGCCGTTCAAGGCGGAAGAATAACTACACGAAAGCGACAAGGTCTTGCAGGCCTGCGCCCGTTCCATCTGGCGCGACACCCAGCTCTTCCAGCGGCGCGTTGGCGCGATTGACCCAGAACGTCGGATAGCCAAACCGCTTGGCGCCGGCCGCATCCCAGCCCGCGAACGCCGCGAACAGGATTTCCTCCTTCGCCATGCCGAACGCCTCGATGCCCATCTGGTAGGCGCGCGGATCCGGCTTGTAGGCCTTGACGCGATCGGTCGAGAGATGCGGTTCGAAGATTCCCTCCAGCGCTGAATTCTTCATCGCCGCCTCCAGCATGTCGGCGGTGAAATTCGACAGGAACGCCATCCGGATGCCGGCGCCCTTCAATCTCTTGAGCGCATCGGCCACATCGGGCCACGCCTTGAGATCGAGGTACGATGCCATCAAGCGGTCGCGCTGTTCCCCTGACATCTCGATCTTCACGAGCTTCGCCGCAAACACCAGCGCCTGTTCGGTGACCTGCCAGAAGTCCGCGTAGCTGCCGCTCAGCGTCCGCAGCCAGGTATATTCGAACTGCCGCGTGCGCCACGCGTTGCTCAACTCGGCGCCCCTGCCGGGAAACATCTCTTCGACCTTCGCGAATACCGGACGCGGATCGATGATCGGAAAGCCGTCGAAGGCGATCGCCTTGATCGTCATCGCTCCGCGGGAATGCGCCTTGACCGCCAGTCCTGCGATCGTCGCGGCGGCGACACTTCCCCCTACCAGATTGAAAAAGTCCCGGCGATGCGTCGGCATGAATGAGTCTCCAGACATCCGCCATGAATGTCATCCGTGCCGCGCGGATTCAAATCAAGCTGCGCTCAAAACATCTTGTCCGTGCGGTGAGGGAATAAACCGGCACGGCGTTGCGGCCGGGCCAGCGCGACGATATCGTCCGGCCGAACAATCCGGCGGAGATTGCCGCCGCGGCAGAGGAAATTGCGATGGCGTACTGGCTGGTGAAATCCGAACCTTCGGTGTGGTCGTGGGACCAGCAGGTCGCCAAGGGCGCCAAGGGCGAAGCCTGGACCGGCGTGCGCAATTTCACCGCGCGACAGAATCTCGTCGCGATGAAGAAAGGCGACAAGGCCTTCTTCTACCATTCCAACGAAGGCAAGGAGATCGTCGGGATCGCCGAGATCGTCAAGGAGGCCTATCCCGATCCGACCGACAAGACCGAGAAATTCGTCTGCGTCGACATCAAGGCCGACAAGCCGCTGAAGACGCCGGTGACGATGGCCGCGATCAAGGCCGACAAGAAACTCGCCAGCATGGCGCTGGTGAAATATTCGCGGCTGTCGGTTCAGCCGGTCACGGCTGATGAATGGAAGATGGTCTGCAAGATGGGCGGACTATAGGTCCGTCACCCGATAACGGTATTATGAGACCGTCCCCTCCGTAGACTCCCCGGCCGCTACGGCAGGGGAAATTTAGCATTTCTCGTGCTTTCTTAAGGCCCTGCGGCAGAGCCGCCAGGGAGGAAGAGGTCTTGAAATCGGGTGCCGGTGACCTGAGCCCGACTGCGCTCGACGACAGCGCAAGCCTGCCGATCACGCCCGCCCTCGAAGCGGAGGCGGAGCGGCTGCTGTCGCAACGCACCCGAGACATCCGGTTCTCTCCCGAGATGGTGCTGGCCTATCGCAAAAAGGACTGGCCGCAACGAAGCAAGATTGCGCGCGCGTGGATGGTCTGGGTTGCGCTGATCAGCGTGGCCTTCGTGCCGATCAGCTACCTGCTCGCTCCCGGGTTCCTTTCGCTCACCACCACCATCAGCGGACTGCTGGTTCCGGGGCTGCACGCCTGCGTCTACCTGGTCTGGCGAAAGCCCCGCAGCGCCGCGATCGAAGGCCTTTCGCTGCTGCTGCTGATGTGCAGCGTCATGGCTTCTTACGGCTACCTCGCCGCCACCGCCGGCGGCGCCGACTATGAACGCTTCCTGACCTGCATCCTGTACGTCAACACGATCGCGATCGTGGTGTTCAACATCGACTACGTCTGGACGCTGGCCCTGATGGTCTGCTCGATCGCGATCTTTTTCGGCTTCGAGATCTTCAATCCCGCGATCGACCTCGAGGAAGCCGTCGGCACCTCGGTGTTTTATGCGATGGGGATGTACGCCGCGACCATCGCGCGAAAGACCCAGTCGATCCTCGGCCAAAAAGCCTTCCTGATGTCCCTGCGCAACGACTATCGCAGCGACGCGCTGAAAAGCGCCAATCATCAACTGGAAATACTGGCGACACGCGATCCTCTCAGCGGGCTCGGCAACCGCCGTTCGGCGACCGATTTCATCGGCAAGCTATGGCGCGACGCGACGATCCCGAAGGGGCGTATCGCCTTCATCATGGCCGACATCGACTGGTTCAAGCGACTGAACGATACCGCCGGCCACGCCGCCGGCGACGAGTGCATCAGACGGGTCGCGAACACGATCGAGGAATCGGTACGGATGGGCGAAGACGCCGTGTTTCGCTACGGCGGCGAGGAATTCCTCGTCGTTCTGCCGCACGCCTCGCCGGATCTCGCCTGGACGATCGCACAGCGCATCCGCAGTTCGGTGGAGGCGCTCGCCATCGTCAATCCGGGGATCGACCCCGCCGACGGCGCCGCCAATGTGGTGACGATCAGCCTCGGCGTCGCGTTCGCGCAGGAAGGCGCCGCACCGGAGACGGTCGCCAAATGGGCCGACGACGCCCTTTACGACGCCAAGCGCCAAGGCAGGAACATGGTATTTCTGTCGAATGCCCACGCCGCAGATGACGCGTGTCCTTTGCAGCCGCAGTCACCGGGCGAAGACGGTTCGGCGGGGAATTCCACGAGAGTTGTTGCTTGAGATGCGCGGGCTCTGGGAGGTCCTCATCCTGAGGAGGCGCGTTAGCGCCGTCTCGAAGGATGGCGGCATACGGGCCTTCATGGTTCGAGACGCCGCTTCGCGGCTCCTCACCATGAGGATCAGCTACGCCGCAGCCGCGGTCACGACCTGCGCCAGCAGCGCTTCGCGCTTGGCCTGGGTGCGATAGCCCTTCATCGTCGCGGCGAAGCGCTCGAGGATGCCGTCCTCGAACGCGGTGACGATGGTGTCGTGGACATAGCTCTTGCGGCAGATCGCCGGCGTGTTCGAGAGTTCGTCGGCGGCGGCGCGCACGGCGTCCAGAACCTGCTTGCGTCGGCCGCGCTCGCTGGCGGCCGGCGAAATCCGCGACAGCGATTCCAGCACCACGGCCGACGCCATCAGGGTGCGGAAATCCTTCAGCGAAATCTTGATGCCGGCGATCTCGCGCAGGAACGCGTTCACCGACGTGGTCGAGACCGCGCGCACGATGCCGGACTTGTCGCGGTACTGGAACATGCGCTTGCCCGGCACGGTGCGCAGGATGCCGATGGCGCGCACCAGCTTAGCCGCGTCGCATTCCTTGCGCGTGGCCTTGCCGCCCTTGGCCTTGAAGGTCAGGACCAGGTTGTCGTCTTCCAGGGTCACGTTGGACTTCAGGAGTGTGGTGGCGCCGCGGGTGCCGTTGAGGCGGGCGTAGGATTCGTTGCCGGGCCGGATCGCGGTGCGCGCGATCAGCTCGATCACGGCCGAGAGCGCGAATTCGCGCGTCGGCTCGTCGCCCGACAGGTGCATCGAGACGTTGCGGCGGATCTTCGGCAGGGCCGCGACCAGCCGCGCCAGGCGATGCGCCTTGCGATGCTCGCGGACCTTTTCCCAATCGGCGTGATAGCGGTACTGCAACCGGCCGGCGGCATCGATGCCGACCGCCTGCAGATGCGAGGCCGGGTCGGCCGAATAGCGGACTTCGCGATAGGCCGGCGGCACCGCCATCGAGTTCAGGCGCTTGATGGTGCCGACCTGACGGATCGGCGTGCCGTTGGCGCGAACGAATGAATAGCCCTTACCGCGCTTGATGCGACGGATGGTCAGCCCGGTCTGGTCGCCGAGCTTGAGACCGTGGCCCTGCGCCAGCGATTCCACTGTCGCGCGGGTTTCGATCTTGGCTTTCGGAGAAGGAATTCGGGCGGGCGCCTTCAGCGACGGCTGCTCCTTGGGCAATTGCCCGAGCGCTTCTGCCAATGCAACGGCAGGATCGGCGGAAACGGGCCGCGTAGCCTCGAAACTCTGCTGATCCATCATGACCGTCGTCGCCTTGCTCCACCTGTTATTCCGGTAATGCCTCTTGGTGGGCTTGGTTCCGGAGGGCCGGCTGGCCTCGGGAAAGCCATTTAGGGGGTTGGCTGCGGCTTTGCGAGTCCCGATTCCGTTATTTACGGTTATTAGATACCGGTCATGGGAGGCATTCGCGCGATAACGTTGATTTCAGCCTCCCCGAAAACACGAAAATGACGCCCGTTTTGACGTGAGATTGATTTGGGGCAAGTCGGCGAGCCCCTTGGCAGACCAAGGTCGCAGACGTTTCCGCCTTGTCCGGGGAACGCCCGGCGACGCATAATTGAATCAATCAAAATGGATTTGCGGCGGCCGGCTGTAAGGCGCCGCATGGAGTGGAGGGAAAGATGTCCGACAAGATTTACGACGTGTCCGCGGACTGGACCAAGCGCGCGTTCGTCGACGATGCCAAATACCGCGAGATGTATGCCCGGTCGATTTCCGACCCGAACGGCTTCTGGGGCGAGCAGGGCAAGCGGGTCGGCTGGATCAAGCCGTTCCACAAGGTCGAGAACGTCTCCTTCGCCCCCGGCAACATCTCGATCAAATGGTTCGAGGACGGCGTGCTCAACGTCGCCTGGAACTGCATCGACCGACACCTCGAGAAGCGCGGCGACCAGACCGCGATCATCTGGGAAGGCGACAGCCCCTCCGAGTCCAAGCACATCACCTACCGCCAGTTGCACGACGAAGTCTGCAAGATGGCCAACATCCTGCGCACCCGGAACGTCAAGAAGGGCGACCGCGTCACGATCTACCTGCCGATGATTCCGGAAGCCGCCTACGCCATGCTGGCCTGCGCGCGGATCGGCGCCATCCACTCGGTGGTGTTCGCCGGCTTCTCGCCCGACAGCCTCGCCCAGCGCATCACCGACTGCCAGTCCAAGATCATCATCACCGCCGACGAGGGCCTGCGCGGCGGCAAGAAGGTGCCGCTGAAGGCCAATGTCGATGCCGCGATCGCCAAGAGCGGCGGTGTCGACTGGGTGGTCGTGGTCAAGCGCACCGGCGCGGCCATCGACATGAACCCGACCCGCGACCTCTGGTACCACGACGCGGCGGCGATGGTGACGACGGACTGCCCGTGCGAGCCGATGCACGCG
>Ga0209023_10007385_pt1 | contig 11289 bp, 13 predicted proteins | sample LakOneMetagenome_FD_187468 | JGI IMG/M metagenome (GOLD analysis project Ga0209023, IMG submission 187468) | Freshwater and sediment microbial communities from Lake Erie, Canada (SPAdes) (version 2) | ecosystem: Environmental > Aquatic > Freshwater > Lentic | place: Lake Erie, Canada...
AAGCCATCATCAGCAGCGTGGCGAGCAAAGCACCGGATGCAGCGGCAATCACGAGCGACTTGGTAGGCTCTTCAGCCACATAGCGGGTCGTCGCATCTGCAGCCTGCTGCATTTGGCGGCGTGCACGGGCACTGGTTTCTGCGCAGTAGTCGATACCGCGGCTGGCCAGTTCCTGGGCACGGGCTGCCAGGTCGTCGATGACTGGATCGGCCTGGTCGCGCAGCGCCTTCACACCGTCTTCGGCTTTTTCGAGCGATTTGTCGGCCACCTTGCGGGTGGACTGCACGGCGTCTTGTGCACTTTGCAGCACGTCGTCGGCCAGGGTGCGGGCGTTGTCGGCGACTTTATCGGTGGCGGTCTGGATGCTCATTGTTCAAACTCCTGGTAAGTGTGGATGCAGGGTGGGCTGGGCTTGCAGAGAGGGGCGTCTAGCCCTTGCGAAGCAGACCCAGGACAAAGGTCACGACGGCCATGATCACGAAGACGAAGAACAGGATCTTGGCAATGCCCACAGCGCCGGCAGCGATGCCGCCAAAGCCGAACAGTGCTGCGATCAGCGCGATCACCAGAAAAACAACTGCGTAGTGCAACATTTCCTACTCCTTGTAAGGGGCCGGTAGCGGCCTGTCGGTCGGTTGGCACCAGAACTTCAGCGCCTGGGACCAACTGTATGGCGGCGTGAGTTTGGTGAATGCCGGTGTCTGGCGCGCCCCCGTGTCGGCGGTGCCGCGCGGGCTGTGTAGGACGAAGCCGCGCCGCAGAGGCTGACCGGCACCCCCGAAGCGGACGCGGCGCGAGCCCATGTCGCAACGCAGTATCGAATGACGGTGGCAGCCACACGGAACACGTGGACGGGCGGCGCACGGTATGGCACCGCATGCAGGCACTCAGACCGGCCGGCAAGGCCGTCCGTAGCGCTGCTGTGGCGATAACGTCAGACGTTAGAGGGAGACGCAGCCACCGCAGATTGCGTGGCACCAGCGCCCTGCGGCGCGTCTTCAGTGGCTTCGCGCTGCATGGGCAGCACCGCCGATACGAGCGTGCCGTTGCCAGGGCGAGAAGTGATCGACAGGCGGCCGCCTGCCGCCTCTACCCGGTGGCGCATGCCGGACAGGCCGTGCGACGTGGGCCGAACGCTGCTGGGCTCGAACCCCACCCCGTTGTCGCGCACCTGCACCGACACATGCGTGGGGTAGGCGTGCACGGACACCAGCACCTTGTCGGCCTTGGCGTACTTGCCGATGTTGGTGAGGGCCTCCTGCACCATGCGGTACACGGTGAGCTGCGAGGCATCGGGCAGCTGGACGGACTCGAGGCTGGTCTCTACTTCGATGGCCGCGCGCTCGGCATATTCGCGTGTGAGGATCTCGATGGCCGCAGTCAGCCCCAGGTTGGACAGCGACGACGGGCGCAGATCTTCGATGATGCGGCGCTTCAGGGCAATGCCGCTGTTCAGCGTTTCGGTCAGGTGCCTGAGGCGCTCGGCGATGTCGGGCGCCGTGGCGTCGATCTTGGACTTGAGCCGCGCGACATCAAGCTTGGCCGCGGTCAGCAGCGCCCCCAGTTCGTCGTGCAGTTCGCGCGCCAGGTGCGCACGTTCTTCCTCGCGCACCTGCTGCAGGTGGTTGGCCAGTTCGGACAGCGTGGCCGTGCGCTCCCGCACCAGGCCTTCGAGCCGGTCGCGCTCGTGCTCCAGCAGCGCCTGCTCGCGCTGGCTCACCTGCTGCACCGCCTGCGTCTGGCGCAGGTACATGTAGAAGGCCAGCAGGCCGATGGCCGTGACGGTGGCGATGCCGATGCGCGACAGCATGAGCGACTGCTCCACCTGCTGCTGACCCTGCTGCACGTAGCGGTCGCTGCGGGCAATCAGCTCCTGCGAGTGCTTGCGGATGGCTTCCATGTGCTCCTTGCCCACATCGGTGTGCAAGATGAACTTCCAGGCGTCCTCGTTACCCTGGCGGCGCAGTCGCAGGCTCAGCTCCATCTCGGCGAGCTTGCGCGATATCTGCCGCGACAGCAGCGCGAATTCCTGCATGTCGTCGGGCGCATCCATGAACTGCTGGCGCAGCCCGTCCAGGTTGGTCTGCACCGTGGCCACAGCCTTGTCGTAGGGCTCAAGGTAGGCGTCGTTGCCGGTCAGCAGGTAGCCGCGCTGCCCGGTTTCAGCATCCAGCATGCTTTGCAGCAGCGAATTGACGGCCTTGCGCGTATCCTGGCCATGCGCCATCTGGGCCACGGCATCCTGCGACCGCATATGCCCGGTCTCGTTGATACCCACCAGCACCATGGCTGCCAGCAGGGCCATTGGCAGGCTGATCGCCATCCTGCGGACCTTGGGCAACCATCGACGGGTGTTTTCTTTGAGGCTCATACGCGTTATTCTGGATAATGTCTGGTGAACCGGGTGTCATGGTGCGACCGCGCAGCATGAGGCCGGACAACCTGTGCAACCAACAAGCATCGGGAGCGGCACTCCGCCCTGTGAAAGAAAGATCGATGATCAAGATTGGTATTGTGGATGACCACGCGATTGTTCGCTCCGGCCTGCGGCAGTTTCTGTCGGAGCATGTAGACCTGCGGGTCGAGGGTGAGGCGGCCAACGGCCGTGAAGCCATCGACCTGGTGCGCAACAAGGAAATCGACGTGTTGCTGATGGACCTGTCCATGCCCGGCCAGAGCGGCCTGGACGCTCTGGCGATGCTGCGCGCCAAGGCGCCCGACATGGGTATCCTGATCCTGAGCGGCTACCCCGAAGAGCACTACGCGATCAACCTGATCCGCCAGGGCGCGAGCGGCTACCTGAACAAGGAATGCGAGCCTGCCGAGATCGTGGAAGCGATCCGCACCATTGCGCTGGGCCGCCGCTACCTCACGCCCGCCGTGGCTGAACTGCTGGCGCAGCAGCTCAATCGCAAGGACGACGCACCACCGCACGAACAGCTGTCCGAGCGCGAATTCCAGGTGTTCCTGAAGCTGGCCAAGGGCGAGACGGCGGGCGACATCGCCAAGGCCTTGTCGCTGAGCGTGAAGACGGTAAGCACGTACCGCACGCGCCTTATGGAAAAGATGAGCCTGTCTTCCAACAGCGATCTGACGTACTACGCGCTCAAGAATCGCCTGATCGACTGACATGCGCAAAGGCCTCTAGTCCGGGCAAGCCGGAGGGGGCCAGCCATTGCACGACGCAAACGAGTGACCGACAAGCCTCCCGCACACAGCGGGGAGGCGGTCAGCGGTCACAACGGCTGACCAGGCACCGTCGCGGGCTGGCCAACGTCCCTGGCGCTTGGGGCATTGCTGTGCTGGACGCAATAGTCCACCAGAGCGTCGATCTCATTGGATTTGTCGAACACCGCGTCCACGCCCAGTTGCGCACAGCGCATGCGGACGTCGGGCGTCGCGTAGTTGCTGAGCACCACCATTTTCTGGCCCGGAAGACGGGCGCGGCACGCGGCCAGCACGCCCAGGCCACTGCCCTGGCGCAGGAAGAGGTCGACGATGGCCAGGTCCCACAGTCCTGCGTTGGTAGCCAGCCAGTTCTTTCCTTCATCCTCTGTCTCTGCAACGCCTACGGCTTCCACGGACGCCAACTCTTCAAGAGTTCCGATGAGGTTCTCACGGATGGTGGCGTTGTCTTCAACGATGTAGGTGCGCAGTTTCACAGGAGTATCCAGTTTCACGATCAGTGCCGGGTTTGGCGCTGGTCGAACCTCAAATTTAGATGCTCGCGGCGTTCTATTCTGCCAGCGGCCTGACGTGCGGGCTGTAGGAACCCTCCTACCGCGCAACACATACTGCGCAATCAGGTGCTCGCTGCACGTGCATCGTGCTCCATTCCATCGATCGGCCGTCCAGCATCATGAGCCGCCCTGCCAACGAAGACCCCACGCCAGCGACCAGCTTCAAGGCCTCTGCCGCCTGCATGGCGCCGATGATGCCCACCAGCGGCGCAAACACGCCCATGGTGGAGCAGCGCACCTCCTCGAACTCTTCCTGCGGAGGAAAGATGCAGGCGTAGCACGGGCAGGTTGCGTCTCGCGGGTCGACCACAGTGATCTGCGCATCAAAGCGAATCGCAGCGCCTGCCACCAGGGGCTTGCCATGCCGCACGCAGGCGCGATTCACCGCGTGGCGCGTGGCGTAGTTGTCGCAGCAATCGAGCACTACCGTGGCATCGCGTACCAGCGCATCGAGTGCATCGGCATCGACCCGCGCCTTCAGCGCCGTGACCTTCACCTCGGGGTTGATCGCCGCCATGGCAGCCGCAGCGGACGACACCTTGGCCTGCCCCACCCGGTCGGTGGTGTGCGCGATCTGCCGCTGCAGGTTGGTGAGGTCCACCACGTCGTCGTCCACCAGCGTGATGTGTCCCACCCCGGCTGACGCGAGGTACAGCGCCGCGGGCGAGCCCAGCCCGCCGGCGCCGATGATGACGGCATGCGCCGCCAGCAACCGCTCCTGCCCTTCGATGCCGATTTCATCGAGCAGGATGTGGCGGGAATACCGCAGGAGCTGGTCGTCGGTCATGGGGCAATCTCAGGCAAACAAAAACAAAAACAAAATAAAAATCGGCAGCGCCAATGCAAAAAGCCGGACTCCGCTGGAATCCGGCTTTTCAGGGCTCAGAAGCGAAAGCTCAATTCTCTTTCTTTTCTTCCTTGCGTTCCGTCAACGTCTTGCTGACCAGCACTGCCCGGCCCTTGAGCTGGTTGAGCGCCTGCACCAGCTGGAAGTCCTTGTCCGTACCGAACTCGGGGACCTTGCGGTCGGCGACTGGCTTCTTGGCTTCTTCTTCCAGGCGCTTGCGGGCATCTTCGCGGGCCTTTTCACGGGCCTCGTCCTTCTTCTCTTCGCCCTGGCCGCTGTTCAAGTGCTTGTCCAGGTCGGCTTCACGCATGCGCAGGGCGGCAAAGATGTTGCCCTCTTCCGACTCGTCGATCATCACGTCGGGCACGATGCCCTTGGCCTGGATCGACTTGCCGCTCGGGGTGTAGTAGCGAGCAGTGGTCAGCTTGATGCCGGTGTCAGGCCCCAGCGGACGCACGGTCTGCACCGAGCCCTTGCCGAAGGTCTGGCTGCCCATCACGGTGGCGCGCTTGTGGTCTTGCAACGCACCCGCCACGATCTCGCTGGCAGAAGCCGAGCCTTCGTTCACCAGCACCACCAGCGGCACGGATTTGAGCGCGGCCGGCAGGCGGCGCAGCGGGTCGCCGCCGCCACGGCGCTGGTAGAAGTCGGGCGAGGCCTTGTACGTGGCCTTGCTGTCGGCCAACTGGCCGTTGGTGGTGACCACCGTGACGTTCTCTGGCAGGAAAGCCGCCGAGATGGCAACGGCCGCATCGAGCAGGCCACCGGGATCGTTGCGCAGGTCGAGCACCAGGCCTTTAAGGTTGGGCTCTTGCTTATAAACCTCTTCCACCTTGCGCACGAAGTCGTCGACCGTGCGCTCCTGGAACTGCGACAGGCGGATCCACGCATAGCCGGGCTCCACCACCTTGCCCTTGACGGACTGGGTCTTGATCTCTTCGCGCGTGATGTTCACGGGGAACGAGCGGTTCTCGTCCTTGCGGAAGATGGTGAGCGTGACCTTGGTGTTGGGCTCGCCGCGCATGCGCTTGACGGCGTCGTTCAGCGACAGGCCCTTGACGGCGGTTTCGTCGATCTTGGTGATCAGGTCGTTGGTCTTGAGGCCCGCACGGAAGGCTGGAGAGCCTTCGATGGGGGAGACCACCTTGATCAGCCCGTCTTCCTGGGTGATCTCGATGCCCACGCCCACGAAGCGGCCAGACGTGCCCTCGCGGAATTCCTTGAAGGACTTCTTGTCGAAGTACTGGGAGTGCGGATCGAGGCTCGACACCATGCCGGAGATGGCATCGGTGATGAGCTTCTTGTCATCCACAGGCTCCACATAGTCGGTCTTGACGAGGCCGAACACCGCTGACAACTGCTGGATTTCCTCCAGCGGCAGCGGCGTCATCGCCCCCCGCGCCACTGTTTGCAGCGACACGGTGGTGAGCGCACCCGCCACAACACCTACCGACACCCATCCCGCAATTTTGAGTTTCTGGCCCATAGAGCACCTTTTACCGCTTCGAAATCAATATACACCTTGGAGGGTGCGAACCCGCCGCAGTTCCGCTCGGGCGCTCGTTTTGACGGGGGATTTGGCTGGTTTTCCCCGTCTTTACGCGACTTTTACGCCTTGCCTTGCGATGCCACGGCCGCTGCAGCCTTCGCCGCCGCTTCGGCGTCACCCAGATAGTAGTGACGGATGGGCTTGAGGTCGGCGTCCAGTTCGTATACCAGTGGAATTCCGTTGGGAATGTTCAGGCCCACGATGTCCGAGTCGGAAACGCCGTCCAGGTACTTCACCAGCGCGCGAATGGAGTTGCCATGGGCCGCCACCACCACACGTTTGCCCGAACGGATCGCCGGGGCCATGGCGTCGTTCCAGAACGGCAGCACGCGCTCCACGGTGTCCTTGAGGCATTCGGTCAAGGGCACGTTGCCCTCGGCCAGGTTGGCATAGCGTCGGTCGCTGCGCTCGCTGCGGGCGTCAGTAGGCTCCAGCGCTGGCGGGGGCGTGTCGTAGCTGCGGCGCCAGACCAGCACCTGCTCGTCGCCGTATTGCTTGGCCATGTCGCCCTTGTTCAGGCCTTGCAGGGCGCCATAGTGGCGCTCGTTCAGGCGCCAGTCCTTCACCACGGGCAGCCAGGTCGAATTCATCTCGTCGAGCGTGTACCACAGCGTGTGGATGGCGCGCTTGAGCACGCTGGTGAAGGCCAGGTCGAACTCGTAACCTTCGGCCTTGAGCAGCTTGCCGGCGGACATGGCCTGCGACACGCCGGTGGGCGTCAGGTCCACATCGGTCCACCCGGTGAAGCGGTTTTCAAGGTTCCAGGTGGATTCGCCGTGGCGGATCAGGACGAGTTTGTACATGGCTTCCCTAAGGTCAAAACTGAGCATTCTAAAATTACGCCGTTCGCCAACCCAAGGAATCTTCGTGAAATTCATTATCAACAACTGGTATCTGATCTTTGTTGCAGCGGCTGCGGGCGGCATGTTGCTGTGGCCGGTGCTCAAAAGCGCCAGTGGCGGCTCGCTCACCCCGGCCGGGGCCGTGCAGCTCATCAACCGCGAAAAAGCCGTCGTCATCGATGTGTGCGAGACCGAGGAATTCGCAGCTGGCCACGTGAACGGCGCCAAGAACGTGCCCCTGGGGCAGCTCGAAGAGCGCCTGCCCACCGTGGTCAAGAACAAGGCCCTGCCCCTGGTGCTGGTCTGCGCCACCGGCGCCCGCGCCAACCGCGCAGTGGCCATTGCCAAGAAGCTGGGCTACGACAACGCCCAGGCCATGGCCGGCGGCCTGAAAGCCTGGCGCGAAGCCAGCCTGCCTGTGGAAAAAGCCTGAGTCGCCCCCAGCTATTCCCATCGCGATAGGCTTGCGACCCGTTTTGTCGCCCCACAGGAAAGAAAAGGAAGGCTCTTTATGCAACCCGTGAAGATGTACACCACCGCCGTCTGCCCCTACTGCATCCGGGCCAAGCAGATCCTCAAGTCAAAGGGCGTCGAGCAGATCGAAGAGATCCGCATCGACACCGACCCCACCGCGCGCAACCACATGATGGAGATCACCGGGCGCCGCACGGTGCCCCAGATCTTCATCGGCACCACCCATGTGGGCGGCCACGACGACCTGGTGGCCCTGGACGGCCGGGGCGAGCTCATGCCCCTGCTGGGCGCTGCCGCCTGACCCCACCCCGGGCGGCTGCATAATGCTGCCCCATGTGCCCGCTGCGGGAGCTTTCCCACGGCGGGTTTTGTTTTGCTGAAAATCCGTTAGCGCAAAGAGACTATCCACCATGGCCGACCAAGAAAACCCCATTTTCCAGATCCAGCGCGTCTACCTCAAGGACCTGTCGCTGGAGCAGCCCAATTCCCCCGGCATCCTGCTCGAACAAGAGCAGCCCAGCGTGGACATCCAGCTCGGCGTGGAAGCCACTCCTGTGGCCGAAGGCATCTTTGAAGTCGCGGTGACGGCCACGGTGCAGACCAAGATCAAGGACAAGACCGTGTTCCTGGTCGAAGCCAAGCAAGCCGGCATCTTCGAGATCCGCAACATCCCCGAAGACCAGATGGGCCCCATCATGGGCATCGCCTGCCCCCAGATCGTGTACCCCTACCTGCGCGGCAACGTGGCCGACCTGATCAACCGCGCCGGCTTCCCGCCCGTGCACCTGGCCGAAATCAACTTCCAGGCCATGTACGAGCAGCAGCAGGCCCAGGCTGCCGGCCAGCCTTCGCCGATCATCACGCAGTGATGTAACGCCCGCGGGGCCGCTTCGCGCCCTGCTCCTCTCTCGTCGCGCTGTGTGCTCGGGAGGGGATGCAGCCAGCGGCCTAGCACAGCCGGTTCCGCGGCGACCTCGCCCGGACAGTGCTGGCTGCTGGGCTCAGGCCGAGACACCGCGTCATGGGACATTGAATTCACGATCTTTTTGGGCTCCACCGCTTGCCTGACAAGCGCAAACAGCTATGAAAATCATAGTATTGGGCGCAGGCGCCTGGGGTTCGGCCGTCGCCATGAGCGCGGCCCAGCATCCTGCCGGACATGCCGTCACCCTGTGGGCGCGCGACGCGGCGCAGGCGCAGCAGATGCGCAGCCAGGGGCAGAACGCGCGCTACCTGCCTGGCATTGCCTTTCATTCATCCCTCACCCTGGCCAACGGCGACTTTACCGCCCTGCTGCCCGGCGCCGACCTGGTCATCGTGGCCACGCCCATGGCCGCCCTGCGCGGCATGCTGACGTCGTTGCGTGGTTGCACCGCGCCCGTGGCCTGGCTCTGCAAGGGCTTTGAGGCGGCAGCCCCAGGCGGCGATCCGCAAGCTTTTGGTCTGCTGGCGCACGAAGTACAAGCGCTGATAGCTCCTGATTTGATAGCAGGCGTCTTCAGCGGGCCCAGTTTTGCGCAGGAAGTGGCGCTGGGCCAGCCCACGGCGCTGGTCGCGGCCAGCAGCCATGCCGCCGTGCGCGATGCGCTGGTGGCGGCGTTTCACAGCAAGAGCGTGCGCGTGTACGCCAACGAAGACATCGTCGGCGTGGAAGTGGGCGGCGCGGTGAAGAACGTGCTGGCCATTGCCACCGGCCTGTGCGACGGGCTGGCGCTGGGCCTCAACGCCCGGGCGGCGCTCATCACCCGCGGCCTGGCAGAGATGACGCGCCTGGGCCTGGCGCTGGGCGCGCGGCCCGATACCTTCATGGGTTTGTCAGGCCTGGGCGACCTGGTGCTGACCGCCACGGGTGACCTGTCGCGCAACCGGCGCGTGGGCATGCTGATGGCGCAGGGCCACAGCCTGGCGCAAGCGGTGGAGTCGCTGGGGCATGTGGCAGAAGGCGTCTACAGCGCCCGCACTGTGGTGCAACGCGCACAGGCACTGGGTGTGGACATGCCGATTTCAGAGGCGGCAGTGGCGCTGCTCGATGGCCGCCTGCAGCCGGCGGAGGCAGTGGCGCAGCTCATGGGACGCGGGCCTCGCGACGAGATTTGATCGGTGACCCCGGCGCCGGTGTGGCTGCGACCGTGGCGATTGCCGTATCCGAGTTCCCGCCGCGCAAACCGCCGCACCGCTGAACGCTGCACTACCCACCCACCGACAACCGCAGCAGCAGACCCTCTTCATCATCTGGATGAAAGAAGTACGGGTAAAAGCTGCGCTCGTCCTTCGACAAACTGGGCCGGCCGCCAAACTTGTCGATGAGCCGGCGCGCCTTGTCCGCGCTCATGTGCAGCAGCACCGCTGGGGCCCCCACCCGCTGGCAGATGCGTTCGGGCCCCAGTTCGTCGAAGCGCAGCATGCGTTTGTAGAAAGGCGCGTGGCGCGGGTTCACCTCCACGATGATGTCGGTCGCACGCCGCGCCCGGAAGGCCACGATGCACCCGATGTGAAAGATCGCGCCCAGCACCTGCTTGGAGCGCACTCCCGGGTCCATCGCCAGCTTGCCGATCTCGCAGATACGGGCTCCGCGCGCGCGCAGTGCCTGGACGTATTCAGGGTACTGTTCTTCGGCACCCAGGTGCCCATCGTCCATGTGGACCGACAGGGTGCCCTGAGCCTGTCCGTCGATCTGCACCACGATGCTGCTCAGGTCGCTGTCGTGCGACAGCGTGGCCTGCATGTGGTAGCCACGGCTGGCATACATGCGGGCCAGCAGGCCCTGGCCTTTGCGCGACAGGCGGATCTTGCAGGTCTTGGTCTCGACGCCGCCCAGCACGCTCAGATACTCGCCCGGATACGCGAGCTCGACGATGGTGTGTCCTTCTGCATGCATCGCGACTTCCCTGTACTCCAGGCCTGGCCGCCAGCAATGCCGCAAGGCTACGAACCAGTCCCGGTATGTGTTGAGGTCATCAGCTTAACGGCATGCAGGCCAGCCGGCACCGAAGGGCTTTTGCACCGGTATGAACGGCAGATCGCCGCAGTTCAACGGCACATAAAAGCGGCAAATAAAAAAACGCCGCACCGCGCTTTTTCAAGCGCCATGCGGCGTCTTACCTTGGAGGGGTCAATCGCTCAGAACACGCCGAACAGCATGAGCAGCAGCACAACAGACAGTGGGACGCCGAGAAGCCAGGCAATGATGGGCATGATGAACTCCTTGAAGGGGTGAAGTGGTTAGGTGTGTCCACCTTATCGCCCCCTCCGCAGGCTCACTGTGCGCCAGCGCTGTACGTGTGCGTAGTCCCGTGCCTACCGGGTGTCGGCCCTTGCCCATAGCGCCCCGGCACGGGGGCCCGCAACATCACAGGCCCAGTTCGAGCGCGAGCAGTTCGTCCACGGTCTGGCGGCGGCGAATGAGCCGGGCCTGGCCGCCATCCACCAGCACTTCGGCAGTCAAAGGCCGCGTGTTGTAGTTGGAGGACATCGACGCGCCATACGCGCCCGTGTCGTGGATCACCAGCAGGTCGCCCACCTGCGCAGCAGGCAGGTCGCGCGGCAGCACCACGCCGCCATCGCCCTGGGTGAACACGTCGCCGGACTCGCACAGCGGCCCGGCCACCACGGTAGGTTGCGACGCACCAGCGGTAGAACCATCGCGGCGCAGCAGCTCCATGGCATGGAAGCTACCGTACATCGACGGGCGCATGAGTTCGTTGAAGCCGGTGTCGACCAGCACGAAGCGGTTGTTGCCCGCGTTCTTGGTGGCGCGCACCTCGCCGATCAACACACCGGATTCGGCGACCAGAAAACGGCCTGGCTCGATCTCCAGCTCCAGCTTGTGGCCCACCA
>Ga0209023_10007386_pt1 | contig 11288 bp, 8 predicted proteins | sample LakOneMetagenome_FD_187468 | JGI IMG/M metagenome (GOLD analysis project Ga0209023, IMG submission 187468) | Freshwater and sediment microbial communities from Lake Erie, Canada (SPAdes) (version 2) | ecosystem: Environmental > Aquatic > Freshwater > Lentic | place: Lake Erie, Canada | collected...
TCAGTGTCATTCCCACCACCTTGTTCGTGCTGGTGCCGGTGTTTGCGCTGATGTTGAAGGGCGCATTTTTGTTGCAACGGCGCTTGTACATGGAGCACCTGATCGTGGCCCTGCACAGCCATGCCTTCATGTGCCTGTCGCTGTTGCTGGTGTTGTTGGCGGCGGTGCCGGCAGAAACGTTCGCACCCGATGGCACGTGGATCAATAGCGTGTTTGATTGGGTGATCGCGCTGTTGCTGCTGTGGGTGCCGGTGTATTTGTTGTGGATGCAAAAGCGCGTGTACGCCCAGGCCTGGCCGATCACCGTGCTGAAGTTTGGCGTGCTGGGTGTGCTGTATTCGGTGCTGCTGGCTTTCGCCGTTACCGCTGCGGCCTTGATTGGCTTGGTGGAAATGTAAGCGGCCTGACGGGTACGGGTGCATTGCGCTGCGCACGCAGCATGTCTGACGCGACGCTGAGGCGCTGCAAGCCTGTTTCGATCAGCACGCGTCACGCATGCGTGAAGATGGTGTGGCGCGTTTGGGTGGCAGATTCAGTGCCGGTCGACGGGTGCCTGCCGGGCATTGCGCGCGGATTCATTGATGCAGTTGCGCTTGCAACCACGTCGAGCGCTGCGCCGCCGGTAGTGCCAGCAGGCTTTGCCGCAGCGCGGCGCGGTGCTCGGGTGGAGTGGTCTGCGCCAGACGGGCGAGGGTGTCCAGGTCATCCGGCGAGGCCTGGCGCAGCATGTGCACGACGGGCTGCTGTTCGCCGGGGTCGATATACGCAAACAGTGCGGCGATGCGCGGCCAGTTGCGGCCCAGCACTGGGCCCAGATGCCAGCCGCGATGCGCGTCAAAACTTTGCGTTGCATAGCGTTGCCGCAGTGTATGTTGCTGCTGCGCGGGCAAGGCGAAGAAGTGGGCGGCGGTGGTGCGCAGGCTGGCGCGTTCGGACTCGGGCAGGGCTTGCCATTCGGCCCACACTCCGCGCAACCACGCGGTTTGTCGCAGATTGGCGCGGTTCCAATGTGGCAGCGGCGCGCTGGCGGTGGTTTCCGGTAGTGGTTCGGCTTGTGTGCTTAGCCACGCCAGCAGGGGCAGGTCGGTGGCCAACGCCAACTCCTGCGGCGCGGCGAACAGGGCACGATCGGGGTCGTTGGCGGTATCGGCGGGGTCAAAGCGGGCCTTGGGTGCAGCGGCAGCGGGCAGTGCTTCCACCCGCACCCGGTTGTGCCATTCATTCCACAGTACCCGCCCGCGTGGATGCAGGAAGAAGGTGGCCGTCAGCGCCAGCAGCCCCAGGACCACCCCCAGCCACAGCCAGCGTAATAGGTGCCGATGGGGATGCGGCGGCGGGTCGGCTGTGCCGGTGCCGGTGGAAGGTGCACTGGCGGTCGTCTGCGCGGCGTGTGGAGGCGGTGCCGGGGGCGGCGGTGCCTGTGGCATTGCGTCAACCATTTCCTGAGCGTCTGGATCCGGGACGTCCAGTGCCAACTGCACGGCATCGCGCCACTGCCGCCATACCGCGATGTCCGGCTGGCCGTGCGCATCGCGCGGCAGTGCATCGCGAATCCGCTGCTGATAGCTTGCAACTTCGCAATCCAGTGCCGCCGCGGCCTCGGATTCATCCAGGCAAACCACCAAATGCAGCAACACGGCAGCGCGGATCGCGGGTGGCAGCTGGGCAATTGCTGGCAGAGGAGTATTGGTGGATGCCCGTGTGGCCTGCCCCATGGCTGGCACCGAGAGCAGCAGCCGCCAGTACTGCAGCGGCCATTGCGCAATCGGCCATTGCTCGGCTTCCGAGGCAAACACCTGCTGGGTGACGGCCAGGGCCCGTTGCGTTGCGGCAGGGTCGCCTGTCTGCACTCGCGCCAACAGCTGTGCACGCCGTTCCAGGCCGCGCAGAAACGCAGCAATCGCCGTGGACTGTGGGGGCGTGGGGGCTGGGGAGGTCATGTCAAGTCATTGGCGATGATGCATCTTAGCGTGGACATACCGTGAAATATCGGCTTGACAGCGCGCCAATGGTCGGCTCCGCAAGCAGCCATGCGGGCTGTGGATATCGCAGTTGTGCACAGCGGCATGATTTGCTCGTTCGCGCATGTTCCACATGATGTTCGCGTTTTTTCCGGACGATGTTTCACGCGTAAGATATTGATTTATATGGAATCCAAGGTCATGGCGTTTTTTTCACCAAGATGACAGCGCGCACGTTCTGTGGCGCTTGCGCGGCACTGACTGTGGTCAGTTCACAGACTTATCCACAGCTTGTGTGGATAACGATGGATTCCCATAGAGAACAACGAGTTGCCGCGTTTACGTCAGGCAAGACTGAGCAATAGGCAGCAACCTCGACTGCGGCTGCTCCCGGCAGGGGCCACAAGCCCGCTAGACTGGTTCGATGCACCCATTTCCCATCTTGCGCGTGGCGCTGCCGGTGCCGCTGCCGCGCCTGTTCGACTACTTGCCGCCTGCGGATGCAAAACCCGTGGCGGTGGGGCAGCGGGTGCGGGTGCCGTTTGGGCCGCGTGAGCTGTGCGGCCTGGTGATCGAACATGCGCAGGTCGAGCCGGGCGTTGCCTTGAAAAGCGTGTTGGCGGGTTTGGATGACGCGCCGCTGTTGCATGGCGAATTGCTGGCCTCGCTGCGCTGGCTGGCCGGGTATCTGCACGCACCCTTGGGCGAAGTGCTGGCCACCGCGCTGCCGGCGCTGCTGCGGCGTGGCGAGCCGCTGCCAGAGATTGCGCAATACGGCTGGTGCTTGAACGAAGCGGGTCACACGGCCTTGCCGTCGATGCGGGCGGGCAAGCCGAAGGCGCTGGCGCAGTGGCTGGATCAGCTGCGGGATGAAGACAGTCTCGACGTCGAGCAACCGGGCTGGCGTGCAGCGTTGCGCACGCTGCGCGAACGCGGGCTGGTGGAGCGCATCGAGATTGCTGCCGATACCGAAACCGGGCCAGGTTTGCGTCCGGCAACTGAAAAAAATGCATCCCCCTCTGTTTCTCCCAATCCCGAGCAGCAGGCCGCCATTGACGCCATTCTGGCGGCGCAGGGCTTCGCGCCTTTTTTGCTCGATGGCGTGACCGGCAGCGGCAAGACCGAGGTCTATCTGCAGGCGATTGCCGCGTGTTTGGCGCGTGGCCAACAGGCCTTGGTGCTGGTGCCGGAAATTGGCCTGACCCCGCAAGCACTGGCGCGCTTCCGTGCGCGCTTGGGGGTGCCGGTGCATGCCCTGCATTCGGGCTTGAACGATAGCGAGCGTGCCAAGGTGTGGCTGCAAGCCGCCAGCGGACAGGCGCGGGTGATCGTGGGCACGCGCTCGGCGGTGTTCGTGCCGCTGCCGCAGGCCGGTTTGATCGTGATTGATGAAGAACACGACGGCAGCTACAAACAGTTCGACGGCATTCGCTACCATGCGCGCGACTTCGCCCTGCTGCGTGCGCGTGCGTTAGCCGTTCCCATTGTGCTGGGTAGCGCCACTCCATCACTGGAGACCTTGCACAACGCCCGCACGGGCAAGTTCACCGGGCTGCGTTTGCGCCAGCGCGCAGGTGCAGCCCAGCCGCCGCAGGTGCGTGTGCAGGATGTACGCAAGCGACCGCTGCACGCGGGGTTGTCGGATGACACCCTGCACGCCATCCGCAGCGCACTGGACGCCGGTGGGCAGGTGTTGGTGTTTCGCAACCGGCGCGGGTATGCACCTGTATTGCTGTGCCACGACTGCGGCTGGAGCGCGCATTGCCCGCGCTGCAGCACGCCGGAAAAACCCACGCCGATGACCGTGCACGCGCACGGCAAGCGCCTGCAATGCCACCACTGCGGGCACCGAAAGCCCGCGCCGCCGGCCTGCCCCGACTGCGCCAGCCTAGGCTTGCAGCCGCAGGGCAATGGCACCGAGCGCATCGAGGCCGAATTGCAAACGCGCTTTGCCGATGTGCCGGTGATCCGCATCGACCGCGCCAGCAGCGGCCATCGCGATGCCTTGCAGCACCACTTCGACACCCTCGGCGCGCAACCGGGCATTTTGGTGGGCACGCAAATGCTGGCCAAAGGCCATGACTTGCCCAACCTCACCCTGGTGGTCGTGGTGGGGATTGATGAAGGGCTGTTTTCTGCCGATTTCCGCAGCAGTGAAAAATTGGCGCAGTTGCTGATTCAAGTGGCTGGCCGTGCCGGCCGTGCCGATAAACCCGGCACCGTGTTATTGCAGACACATCACCCGGATCATGCCTTGCTGAACATTTTGGTACGCGGTGGCTACCACGCCTTTGCCGATGAAGATCTGGCGCTGCGCGAGGCCGCCGGGTTTCCGCCTTTCGCCTATTTGGCATTGCTGCGTGCCGAAGCCAAACACGCCGAGCCACCACTGCAGTTTCTGCAACAGGCCAAGGCGTTGTTGCTGCCTCATGGCATTCAACTGCACGGCCCACTGCCCGCGCCGATGCCGCGCCGCGCCGGGTTTGTTCGGCATCAGCTGATTGTGTCGTCACCGCACCGACGCGCGCTGCACGCGGCGTTGGCGGCCGCGGTTGCAGTCTTGTATGCCACGCCGCAAGCGCGCCGGGTGCGCTGGTCGCTGGATGTGGATCCGGTGGATCTGTACTGAATCAGGTCGCCACTGGTGGATGGCGCCGCTCCCAGCGCCGGAAGAACCAGCGCTTCACCAGCTCCACCAGCAGCAGGTAGGCCGCCACCATCGCGCCGAGGATGGCGAAAAACTCCGGCGGCAGCGGCACCAAGCCCAGCATCGCGGCCAGCGGCGTGTACGGCAGGATGGCGGCGAGCGCGACGATGCCCAGCGAGGTGGCGACGAGTAGCGGATGCGGGTGGCTTTTCAGCGGATTGCCGCGGGTACGGATGATGAAGATCACCAGCACCTGGGTGGCCAGCGATTCTACGAACCAGCCGGTGTGGAACTCGCGCTCGCCGGCCTCCAGCACCTTGAGCAACACATAGAACGTCAGGAAGTCGAACAGCGAACTGATCGGACCGATGGTCGCCATGAAGTCGCGGATGAAGGCCATGTCCCAGCGCCGCGGGCGGGCGAGGTCGGCATCGTCCACGTTGTCCAGCGGCAGCGGCGTTTCCGACAGGTCGTAGAGGAAGTTGTTGAGCAACACCTGCAGCGGCAGCATCGGCAGGTACGGCAGAAACAGCGTGGCTGCGGCCATCGAGAACATGTTCCCGAAGTTGGAGCTGGTGGCCATCATGATGTACTTCATGACGTTGCCGAAGGTCCGCCGGCCTTCGATGATGCCGTCATGCAGCACGCCCAGGTCCGAGCGCATCAGGATCATCGCCGCCGCCTGCTTGGCCACGTCCACGCCGCTTTCCACCGAAATGCCGACGTCGGCGGCATGCAGCGAGGGCGCGTCGTTGATGCCGTCGCCCATGTAGCCGACCACGTGCCCGCGCGCCTTGAGCGCCAGCAGCACGCGCGTCTTCTGCTGCGGGTTGGCGCGCGCGAACAGGTTGACGCTCGCCACCCCCGCGCGCAGGGCATCATCGTTCATCGCCTCGATCTGCGCGCCGGTGAGCACGCCGGTGACCGCCAGGCCCAGTTCGCCGCAGACGTGGCGCGCCACCAGCTCGTTGTCGCCGGTGACGATCTTGACCGCCACGCCGCTGGCCGCCAGCGCTGCCAGCGCTGGCTTGGCGCTTTGCTTGGGGGGGTCGAGGAAGGCGACGAAGCCCGCCAGCACCAGCGTGGTTTCGTCGGCGGCGGTGGCGTCAATGAAATCACCCGGTTCGGCGCGCCAGGCCACCGCCAGCACGCGGAAGCCCTGGTCGGCCAGGCGATCAAGCAGGCTGGTGCAGGCCTGCCGGCGGCGATCGTCCAGCGCGTCGGTGCGTGGCGATCCGTCGGCATCCGTACCGTCCTCCACCTGCGTGCAGACGCGCAGCACGTCCTCCGGCGCGCCCTTGACGATCAGCAGGCGCTGCGTGGCGTCCTCCACCAGTACCGACACCCGCCGGCGCTCGAAGTCGAACGGCACCTCGTCCAGCTTGCGCCAGCCGGAGACATCGACCTCGCCGTGCGCAAGGATGGCATCGTCCAGCGGACTCTTCAGGCCGCTCTCGTTGGCGCTGTTGAGGAAGGCCAGCCGCAGCACCCGCGCGCTGTCGTTCCCGGCCGGATCCAGATGCTGCTCCAACCGGATTCTCGCCTCGGTCAGGGTGCCGGTCTTGTCGGTGCACAACACGTCCATCGCGCCCATGTCCTGGATCGCCGACAGGCGCTTGACGATGACCTGCCTGCGCGCCATGCGCAGTGCGCCGCGCGACAGCGTCACCGACACGATCATCGGCAGCAGCTCCGGGGTCAGCCCGACCGCCAGCGCCACCCCGAACAGGAACGATTCCAGCAGGGGCCGGTGGAACATCGCGTTGACCAGGATGGTGAACAACACCAGCAACAGCGTCAGCCGCATGATCAGCAGCCCGAAGCGGCGCGTGCCGATCTCGAAGGCGGTGGGCGGCGGACGCTTCTCCAGATCTTGGGCGATGCGCCCGATCGCGGTGGCCTTGGCGGTGCGCAACACCCGCACCTGCGCCGAGCCGCTGACCACGTTGCTGCCCATGAACACCTGGCCGTCGGTCTCGGTGTCGATGCGGTCGACATCCACCGGCGCGGTGGCGGCATGGCGTTCGACAGGGAAAGCCTCACCGGTCAGCAGCGCCTGGTTGACGAAGAAGTCCTGTGCCAGCAGGACCTGTGCATCGGCGGGCACCAGGTCGCCGGCCGACAGCAACACGACATCGCCGGGCACCAGCTGCTCGGCGGGAATCTCAGCGCGCGCGCCATCGCGCAGCACGCTCACGTTCAGCGCCACCTGCTGCGACAGCTGCTCCGCGGCCTGGCCGGCCCGGTACTCCTGCACGAAGTCCAGCACCACGCTCAGCAGCACCATCACCGCGATCACGGCCGCACTGGTCGCATCCCCGGTGGCGGCGGAGATCGCGCAGGCAACCAGCAGCACGATCACCAGCGGGTTGCCAAAGCGCGCCAGAAACTGCAGTGCGACGCTGCGCCGGTGCGGTTTCAGCACGTTGGGGCCGAAGCGCGCCAGCCGCGCCGCGGCCTCGCTGCCGGTCAGGCCCGCAGCGGATGGCGATACTGTGCCGGCGATCTTGTCCATCCGCGCATGATGGCACCAGCCGACGGGCGATGCGTGTCGATGGATGCACAGGCAGGTAGGCCGCTCGCGCAGCGGCGGCGACATCGGCGACAATCGGGCCAATCCACCACAAACGGACCCACCGTGGCCAACTGCCTCGACCAGCTCCGCATGCATTCCGCCGTGGGCGCCGATCCCGGTGCCAGCGAGACCATCGCCCGCTGGATGCCAATGGATGTCACCGGCGGGATCCGCAAATTCGCCATCGACCAGCACAAGCTTGAAGCCTTGCTGGCAGCGGAACTGGGGTAAGTGCGATGCGCGTGGATAGCGAGTGGGTGCAGGTTGCGCTGCTCACGTTCGACTTGATCGGCACCTTCGTGTTCGCGCTCAGCGGCGGCGTGCTGGCGGTGCGCAAGCAGCTGGATCTGTTCGGCGTGCTGGTGCTGGCGTGCGCGGCGGCGGTGTCGGGCGGGATCGTGCGCGATGTGTTGATCGGCGCGCATCCGCCCGCCTCGCTGGCCGACTGGCGCTACCTGGTGGTGGCGATGGCGGCCGGGCTGGTCACTTTCCGCTGGCACGGCGTGATCGAGCGGCTGCGCAATCCGGTACAACTATTTGATGCCGCTGGCCTTGCGCTGTTCGCGGTGCTGGGCACCGGCAAGGCCTTGGCGTTCGGGCTGTCGCCATTCGCAGCCATGCTGCTCGGCATCATCACCGGCATTGGTGGCGGCATCGCCCGTGACTTGCTGGTGGTGCGTACACCCGTGGTATTGCAGCAAACCGAGCTATATGCCATGGCGGCGCTGGTCGGCAGCGGCATCGTGGCACTGGCGGCCGCCTTCCATCTGCCGCAACACCCAGCGATGGTGCTGGGTGCCTTGGCCTGCTTCGGCCTGCGTTTCATGAGCATCCGCCGGGGCTGGAAGTTGCCGGTGGCGGGTGGATCAGACGGGCGCTGAACGCGAAACAAGTTGCCGAGGTGAACCGGCTTCACGGATCAGGCTTGCACGCCGTTCGTCGCGTTGTTGAATAGGTGCCGGTTGCTCAACACCATGTCGCGGATGATGAAATCGAACACAACGAATACCACGCCGATGATACCGCCAAGCAACAGGTTCAGGACGCCGATGACGATCAGCTGGCCAACTCCCTCATACGCAGCGGGGACGCGTGAATCCCGTGCCAAGATCAGTGGTTGCAACTTCATCCTGGTCGTTGCAGCGTAGATGTTCCAGATGCCGACGATGATCGTGACGATCATCAGTACCTGCACGATCCCCAAGATCAGCCACAGGATGCCGGAGATGCGTTCGTAATCGGCGATCCGCCTGAGCGTCTGTTCGCCCACGTCATGGCCCGGCATCGGCGTATTGACGTCATCGCGAGTGGCGGGGTGCGTGACCTGCGCGTTTACGGGGGGATGCAGGGCGGTTCCGCAGGCGGCGCAAAACCTGCCGCCACTGGAAAGCGCACAACCACAAGCAGGGCAGAAATGCATACCGATCAGCGCCTGCAGTTCTGATAGCCAGGTGGCGGGTTGCTGGACCAATGGCCCTCGCACACCTCCATGCGGATCCGGTTGCGGCAATTGCTGCCCAAGAAGCCGCTTGAGCATTCGCTGCGGCGGTTTTCGTACTGTTCATCGGCAGTCGGTTGTTGCTCGACCTCACGCTGCCGTGCCGCTTCTGCATGTTGTTGCTCTCGCTCTTCCATCTGTCGCCGCTGTTCGTCCAGACGGTCACGCTCCAGCTGCAAAGCTTCGCGTTGCTGTTCGATCTCTGCCTGTGCGCGTTGCTGTGCGAGTTCTACCGAATCATTGCCCGGGTACTGATTGACCGCCGCCGCATCCGCCGCCCAACTTGCCGCATCCGCCGCCTGTGTGGGCGCGTCCGATGAGGTAGCCATACCCGTCACCGCCGCGGCGTCGGCCACGCTGGGGCTTGTTGCAGGAAGCACGTCCTGCGGGAGGGCCGCAGGTTGCATCGTGGACTGGGTGGCGTCCTGCGCTTTTTTGAAGCCGGGCAAGGATATGCCGATCAGGGCGGCCACGAAAATCAGCCCCGCCAAAATCAAACCCCAGAGTGTCGCGAACACGCCCCAGAAGATGCCCTTTGGCGGCAGCGGTGCTTTCTGCCCGGTGTCTTTCCAATGCGCTAGCCAACTCAACTGGCCTTGCAGGTACAAGGCCGTGAAGAAAAACAGGGTGATTCCACCGATGTGCATGCGGACGCCATGCTTGGGCATCTTGTCGCGCAGCGAGGCTGCCATCGAAAAGAAGGCGCTATACAGGAACACGACCATCGCAAGTTCCAGCAGCAGCACCGCAATACTGGTTCCCAAGCGAGGTTGCCCGTTGTTGGCCACCGCATTGACGATACCCAGTGGCACGATCAATAGCATCCCGACCAATGCGCAGACGAGATAAACGGTCGCATTGCTACCTCTGTCGATCTTCTTCACCCAGCTGGCCTGGATGAAATACCAGACCCAACCGAAGATTCCGCAGGACAGCAGCGTGAACAGCAGCACGAGTGCCCAATGCAAGGACGGCGGGCGCGGCAACAATGCGCGCGCCATGTCCGCCTGCTGGCGGTCATCCACGGATTTCTTGGTTATCGGCAACCCATATTGATCCAGCTGGCGTGCCGGAGTGGTCGCGATCGGAGGAGGTGGTGGTGGAGTTGGAGGAGGAGTTGGAGGAGGAGTTGGCAGCGCAGGTTCTGCTACAGGCGAGGTGACAGCTTGTGCGGCACCACAAAACGTACAGTACGCAGCAGCGGCATCGATTTGCTTGCCGCAGTTCCTGCAAAAGGCATGCGCCATCCTGAGCTCCCCCCGAATCACTGCGATCCAATCCCCGGTTCAGGATGCACAATTAGCAAGACGGTTGTAAACCCCAGGGAATTTCCGCCGGTAAACGGCAACGGCCCGGATCGCTCCGGGCCGTTGGGTTGCTTGAGGGTGCTGAATCAATACATGGCGCGCCTGAATTCCTCGATGCGTGCCCTGGTTGCTGTGGTGTCACAGTTCAGGCGGTAGATTTCAATCTCGGTCGGATCCGTGCTGCGCCCCGCGGCCTCCACCTTGCAGTCCACGTCCTTTTTCTTGATCCATGCACGCTGCGCCCCTTGTAGGCGATCGCGGTCTTCTTCTGAAAGGCCCTTCCAGAGTTCATTGATCGCTTGATTGGCGAGAGTATTTTGCTCCTGGGCCACGCTCAGGTTGGCAGCGCCTTGTTCGGCTTTTAGTTGTGCTTGTTGTTGCTCGTTTTGCATACGCTGCGCTTCGGCTGCCTGGCTGGCAGCCTCGGCGGCTTTGGCTTCCTGGATTTTCTTCGCTTCGATCATCGGTTTCAGTAGCGAAGAGCCCACCATTTCGCTGATGAAATCAGTGATCGATTTGGCGTCCGTCAGTTCGGCGTAGACCTTCTTGCCGTCGTCGGTGGGTTGCGCGCTGTATTCGATGGACTTGGTGAATGCGTTTGCGGCTTGCTCCATCGAGCTGGTGCTGGCCAGTGCGGACACCGTTCCGAAACCAGCCAGTTTGCGACCTTCTTCAGCAGATTGCAGTAAATCTGGCGGGACAACCAGCTTGATCGTGCCTTCACAAAATACTTTGGTGCTGTTGGGGTCTTCTTTTGCGGTGCGGACGTTTTCGAATGCAAGGGTGAGCTTGCTGAGCGTGGCGCGTGCTGAGGCGGCATTGAATACGGCACTGCCGTCATCATGCTTTTCCTTGGTGATCGATTTCTCGGCTTCGTCCATGACGATGCTCTTGACCACGGCGAGTTCGTCCGTCCCCGAGCAAGTGGCTTTCTGTTTTCCGCAGCCGACCATGGCCAGCATGGCGATGGCGATGGCCACCGAACGTGTAGTGCTATGCATCCTGTCCCCCTGTTGTCGATTCCATGAACGAAAAATCCAGTTTCGTTCAGGAAGGTTGACTGGAGCGCGCGCCGGTTGTCAATACGCAAACGGCCCGGGCTGTGCCGGGCCGTTCGGATTGACGCGGGCGCGTGCGGATCAGGCCGCGAACAGCGCCTTCATCTTCTTCAGCGCATTGGCCTCGATCTGGCGGATGCGTTCGGCGGAGACGCCGTATTCGTCGGCCAATTCCTGCAGGGTCACCTTGCTGTCGGCGTCCAGCCAGCGGCGCTTGATGATGTCGCGGCTGCGGGCGTCGA
>Ga0209023_10007387_pt1 | contig 11288 bp, 8 predicted proteins | sample LakOneMetagenome_FD_187468 | JGI IMG/M metagenome (GOLD analysis project Ga0209023, IMG submission 187468) | Freshwater and sediment microbial communities from Lake Erie, Canada (SPAdes) (version 2) | ecosystem: Environmental > Aquatic > Freshwater > Lentic | place: Lake Erie, Canada | collected...
CAGGAGAGTCTCTAGAGGGCTTTTCTGCGAAGTTGCGAACACGGCTTGCTACCTATTTGAAGCAACCTGATGCACAAGTTGCGGTACTTGCATATGCGGGTCGTAAATTTTATGTGGACGGTGCGGTTAAAGCGCCCGGTCAGTTTGCAATCTCAAACCAGCCGCAAAATATATTCAGTGCGTTAGCAAGTGCTGGCGGTGCGCTCGATACAGCAGACATGAATAATATTATGCTGACTAGAAATGGTCGAAGTTATCATCTCGGTCTTTTAGATCTCCAAAGAAATAACTTATCTCCCAGTAATCTTCTATTACGAGAAGGTGATAGTGTTCATGTCTATACTAAAGAAAGCAGGAAGTTATATCTCTTGGGTGAGGCTGGAGTTCCTAGTGCACTCGTTATCCCAGAGCAAGGGATGAGTTTGGCGAATGTGATTGGTGAAGGGCGAGGATTGAATCCATTAAGCTCTGATCGCACACAGGTTTATGTGGTGCGAGATAATTCAAAAAACAATTTAACCAATATTTACCATGTCGACTTGTCGACAATTGCTAATCTGGCCTTAGCTGAACGATTTAAAGTGCAGCCTAATGATATTGTGTATGTTGATGCTTCTGGATTGGCGCGTTGGAGCCGTGTGCTTAACTTACTGCTGCCATCGGCACAGGGCTTAAACAGTTTAACTTCGACCAGTACTTATTATAAGTAAATAATAGGGCATTACTTTAAGATGAGTTTTGAGAATATATTAGTTGTTTGTATTGGCAATATTTGTCGCAGTCCCATGGCAGAGGCATTGTTTAAGCAGAAGTACCCCGAAAAGAACATCTCCTCAGCAGGTCTGGAGGGTTTGGTGGGTTATCCTGCTGATCCAATGACCATTGAGTGTATGCGGGCCATTGGCGTCGATGTCTCGTCCCATGTGGCAAGGCAACTGGATTTGGACATGTTGGTTCAAGCGGATATTGTCTTTGCAATGACGACACAACAAGTCAAAAAAATTGAAGAGCGTTGGAGTTTTAGTAAAGGCAAGGTGTTCAGACTTTGTCATTGGACTAACAAAAATATTGCTGATCCCTATCGAAAAGACATGCAGGATTTTATTTTGGCAAAAGACTTAGCGCAAGAAGGGGTCCGAGATTGGAGCTTGCGGTTGTAGTTGACTCGGGTGAATACCTATATTTTATTTCGCAAGTCAATGATTGTGTAAGCGGGCGAGGTTTGGTGATCAAAATTTCAGTCGGCAATATTAATTAAATAAGTGTTGGGTAGAGTATGACGGCAATAAATCAGCAACAGGTGGATGATAGCGACACGATTGATCTTAGTGAGATATTCCGCACTATTTTGAATCATTGGAAACTGGTCGTTATTTGTGTTTTTGTGGCTCTTTTTGTGGCGATATTATATTTACGTGAAACCCGCTCGATTTATTCGGTCGATGGTTTGATCCAGATCGAAAGTCCTCAAGGCGCTTCGGATAACTTGTTGGGAGGTTTAGGGCTGTCGAATTTGGGAGATATCAAATCACCTTCTGATACGGAAATACAGTTACTTCGATCTCGATTTGTATTAGGTGAAGCGATTCGTAGTTTGAATTTGGACATAATGCTGTCAAGTGATCATGATCAATGGTATCGGCGTTTCTTCCATTCTGTTCCGTATAAGACATCTTATGCAAAAGATGGTGTGACTTACTCTTCTGGTAAGGGTTCTTTTAAAATTATTAAGTTTAAAGTGCCAGATGTTTTTTTGGGTCAAATTTTTGAGCTGAAATTTACTGAAAATGGTCGTTATACCTTAACTTCAGCTAATCAATTAAATAACTTACCCGTTCTAAATGGTAATCTTGGTCAAGTATTGACCGTGCCTGTTGGTGGCGAGGTATTGCAGTTACTTATTCAGGCAAACACTAAAAATATAGCACCACATTCAATTTATTTGAGTAAAAGAAGTTTGCTCAATTCGGTAGGGGAGATAAATAAGAATCTGTCGGTGACTGAAAAAGGCAAGCAGACGGGTATCCTGTCGTTACTTTACCAAGGGTCGGATCAGGACTATATTGTTCAAACCTTGAATGAAATCATGCAGGTATATTTGGCTCAAAATGTCGCAAGTCGGACAAGAGAAACACAGCGGACTTTGAGTTTTTTAGATCAGCAGCTTCCGCTATTGAGAAAGGAATTGGAGTCCTCCGAAGATAAGTACAATACCTTTCGCGAAAAAAACAACACCATTGATCCGACCAAAGAAGCAGAATTATTGTTGCAGCAAAGTGTTGAATTAAGAACAAAAAAATTGGAACTTGAGCAACAGGGTGTTTTGTTAGGTCAAAAATATACCTCGAATTTCCCGTTGATTTCTCAAATCAAAGCCCAAGTTGCGGCGCTTGATCAGAATGGTAAGGATTTAGAAAATAGAGTGACGGCAATGCCTGAACTACAACGTCAATATTTACAACTCTATCGTGATGTTCAAGTTAATACTGTGATCTATACAAATCTGTTAAATAGTTATGAGCAGTTAAAAGTGCTGAAAGCGGGTAAAACAGCAACGGTACGCATACTAGATCAGGCGATAAAATCTTCTAGCCCAATTAAGCCACAAAAAATTCTGGTTTTATTGCTTTCCGTTGTGCTCGGTCTCATTGCCAGCGGTATTTTAATCTTTTTGAAAAGCATTTTTTATTCGGGCGTAAAGGACTTGGATCAAATTGAGGCTCGAACTGGCTTGTCTGTAGTCGCGACAATACCGCGATCTAAATATCAAGAAAAAATATTCTCGAAACGTCTCAAAAGAAATGGCTTGATTGCGGAAATTGATTCTGAGGATTTAGCCGTTGAAAGTCTGAGAAGTTTAAGAACGGCAATGCATTTTTCTGTTGAAAAATCGCATAATAATATTATTTTGATTACAGGCCCGTCGCCTGAAATCGGTAAATCCTTCGTCTCGGCAAATTTTGCGGCAGTTTATGCGCAAATGGGTAAAACTGTCGTTGTAGTTGATGCTGATATGCGGCGAGGGCATTTACATCAGTACTTTAATGCAAAGCAAAATTATGGTTTATCAGAATACTTGCGGGATGATCATCTTGCTGTGAGTGATGTTTGTCATTCAACAGCGGTAGAGGGGCTCAGCTTTATTGGCAGAGGTAGCTCGCCCTCGAATCCAGCAGAACTGTTACTCAGTAAGCGATTCAGCTTGCTAATGAATGAATTATCTGCACAATATGATTACGTCCTTGTTGACTCACCGCCTGTATTGGCAGCAACAGATGCGGTTATTATTTCGTGTCTCGCTGGTGTAACACTCTTAATTGCTCGCTATGGTCAAACCAATATGCGTGAGTTAGAGTTGTCAATATCTCGCTTATCTCAAGCTGAAGCATCTATACAAGGCATCATATTTAATGATGTTCAAATGGGTATTGGGTATGGGTATCAGTATGCCTATCACTATCGTGCGGATAAATAGTGTTTTCAGGTACAAATTGGTTAATAATGAGTAGGGTTAAGATGAATTATTTAAGCTTAAATTTTTTGAATTCAAAGAGTAATGATTAATGATCGAATCTAATAACTTAAAAATCGCGATTATTGGACTAGGATATGTCGGGTTGCCTCTTGCGGTTGAATTTGGAAAAAAACGCGTCGTCGTTGGTTTCGATATTCACCAAGGACGCATTGCTGCATTGCAGTCAGGCCATGATCACACGCTTGAGGTGAGCGGATCTGAGTTGGCCGCAGCCGAGTTATTACAGTTTAGTCATAAAATTGAAGACTTACAGGACTGTAATATTTTTATTGTGACCGTGCCAACCCCGATTGATCAGTATCGCCAACCTGATTTAACCCCGCTCATAAAAGCGTCCGAGAGCATCGGTAAAGTGCTTAAAAAAGGTGACATCGTCATTTACGAATCGACAGTTTATCCGGGCGCTACTGAAGAGGATTGCGTGCCTGTATTAGAGAGGGTCTCTGGTTTAAAATTTAATCAAGATTTCTTTGCAGGCTATAGTCCAGAGCGGATTAATCCAGGGGATAAAACGCATCGTGTCACCAATATTCGTAAAGTTACCTCAGGCTCAACGCCTGAAATTGCTCAGGTGGTGGATGCCCTGTATAACGAAATTATTGTGGCAGGGACGCATTTAGCGCCGAGTATTCGGGTCGCCGAGGCGGCTAAAGTCATCGAGAATACGCAACGTGATGTGAATATTGCCTTAATCAATGAACTTGCGCTTATTTTTAATAAAATGGGTATTGATACTGAAGATGTACTTAAAGCGGCAGGTACTAAATGGAATTTCTTGCCCTTTAGACCTGGTCTGGTGGGTGGGCACTGTATAGGCGTAGATCCTTATTATCTGACTCATAAAGCGCAATCGATTGGCTATCATCCTGAAATTATTCTGGCTGGTCGTCGTCTGAATGACAGTATGGGAGCGTATGTCGCCACGCAGCTGGTTAAAGCGATGCTTAAAAAGAAAATTCAAGTTGATGGTGCACGTGTTTTAGTTATGGGTCTTGCTTTCAAAGAAAATTGCCCAGATTTGCGTAATACTAAAATTGTCGACATCTTGGCAGAGTTGAAAGAATACAATGTCGTGGTAGATGTATATGATCCTTGGGCCGATGCAGCTGAAGCTCGACACGAGTACAGCATTGATTTAATTAATCAGCCACAAAATGATCAATATGACGCAATTGTTTTGGCCGTTGCTCATGAACAGTTCAAACAAATGACTGCCAGTCAGATACGTGGTTTTGGTCATGATAGCCATGTGTTATATGATTTAAAATATATTCTACCAGCTTCTGATTCAGACCTCAGACTATGAGTTATTCGCCAGCATTGTCTATGAAATACAGGCCTGAAATTGATGGCCTAAGAACTATTTCTGTATTATTGGTAATATTTAATCATCTTAATTGGTCTGTTTTTTCGGGTGGCTATGTTGGTGTTGATGTTTTCTTTGTTATTTCTGGATTTTTAATCACTCAGGTATTGATCAATAGCGTACAGCAAAACCGTTTTTCGATAGGTGAGTTTTATAAGCGTCGAATTATAAGGATTGGTCCAGCCTATTTTTTAATGCTTGCTGTAACAACGATCGTAAGTCTATTTATTTTACTTCCAGATGAGTTACTAACCTATTTACGAAGTGTGCAGTATTCTCTTGTTTTTCTCTCTAATTTATTTATGTGGCAAGAGATTGGTGGATATTTTAGTGCTAGAGCTGAATATACCCTACTCCTACATCTTTGGTCGCTGGCTGTTGAAGAGCAGTTTTATATTGTTTGGCCTATCGTTATCTGGGTATTATGGCGTTTTTTTAAACACAGAACAATTATTGTATTGGTTGTTTTAGCTTTAATATTCAGTATTGCGATTTCAGAATATGGGGTGCGGCATTATCCAGCGCTAACCTATTTTATGATGCCTACACGTGCTTTTGAACTATTGATTGGTGCGTTATTGGCGATAACACCTAGATATAGTTTATCGGCTTTTTTTGAAAAAGCGTTAGGTGCTATTGGTCTTGTGGTGATTCTGGCGTCAGCGGTTTTATTCACGGATCAAACTGCTTTTCCAGGTTTACATGGTTTATTGCCATGTATTGGGGCGGCACTCATTCTCTATTATTCAAAACCTCATCAAGGGGTAGACGGGTATTTACTTGCCTCTGCGCCTATGGTTTATCTGGGTAAAATTTCCTATCCAGCTTATTTGTGGCATTGGCCCATTATTGCATTTTTAAATATTCAACATATTGAGCTTGATGTTCCTGTTTCAATTATTGTGATTTTAACAACACTGTTGTTGTCTTCACTAACCTATCATTTGCTTGAGTTACCAGCACGTCGGGCACATCGTTATTCAATTCGTCAAGTTGTCATCTACGGTTATGTCATTCCAACTTTAATATTTGTTGGCGTTATCATAAGTCTTACTGCGGCTAAAGGATTGCCTCAGCGCTTTGACGCTAAACTTAACGCAATGAGTGCGGCAATTAATAGTAAATCGCAGGATTTAAGACACGAATGTCATGGTGATGGTCATCATGCTGCAACACCAGATACAGCAGAGCATTGTGTGATTGGGGTGAGCAATCGTCCAGTAGATTTTCTATTGATAGGAGATTCTCATGCCAACCACTTTACGGGAATGCTAGATGTTATGGCACGTGATGCTGGTTTAAGAGGTTATGATGTTACTCAAAATTCGACTATTTATTTACCTAATACAGAAAGTTTTTATACAGATAGAGGTGTTCGCAAGAATTTTCCAGAGTTCAAAATTCGCAATGATAAATTAACTCAGATCATCCAGTCAGGGCATTATAAGGCTGTTATTTTGGGTGGTTCTTTTGCCAAGCGTTATCGAACTGCTGATTATGAAGCACCTGTGCAAGGCAATAGTAAGCAGATTTTTGAGCAACAGCTCCGAGAGGGAATTTCCATTATCAAGAAATCTGGGGCCAAAGTAATATTGATCAAAGGCAACCCCGTATTTGAGGATACTGGATTGGATTATATGTGCCCTTTCAATAATATGCGATTCAATCAAAACAAAGACTGTAGATTGCCACGTAAAGTGCATGATGCAAACTTTTCTGATTGGAACAAAATCGTCACACAGATTAAATTCGAGCAACCTGATATTCAGTTAATTGAACCAGATAAGATAATGTGTGATTCAAATTACTGTTATAGCAGTTTGCAAGAAACCCCACTGTTTTTTAATGATGACCATCTTAATTATCAGGGATCGGAGCAGATTGGTAAGCTGTATTTACAAAAAATTGGTAACCCATTGAGTTCTATTCCTAAATGACAGATAAAGAGACCTTTATGCAGTCCTATCAGACCGTAATACAAAATCTTCAACAGAATCCTCGTCGCTGGTTGATTACGGGCGTCGCAGGTTTTATCGGCTCTAACTTGCTTGAAACACTTTTAAAACTTGATCAAACAGTAGTGGGTCTTGATAATTTTTCTACTGGTCATCATCACAATCTAGACGAAGTGAAAAGTCTGGTGTCTGAGATACAATGGGCAAATTTTACCTTGTACGAAGGTGATATTCGTAATTTAGTGGACTGCCAGAAAGCATGCCAAAATGTGGATTATGTTTTACATCAAGCCGCACTTGGTTCAGTACCACGTTCCATTGAGGATCCGATTTTAACAAATCAAAGCAATATTGATGGCTTTCTCAATATGTTAGTAGCGGCTCGCGATGCAAAAGTTCAAAGCTTTACCTATGCCGCAAGTAGTTCAACTTATGGAGATCATCCTGACCTACCAAAAGTTGAAGATAAAATTGGTAAACCATTGTCACCGTATGCTGTGACTAAATACGTCAATGAACTTTATGCTGATGTATTTGCGCGTACTTATGGTTTTAACACGATTGGATTGCGTTATTTCAATGTGTTTGGTAAGCGTCAAGATCCAAACGGTGCTTATGCCGCGGTAATTCCAAAGTGGACAGCCGCAATGATCCAGAATGATGATGTTTATATCAATGGCGATGGCGAAACGAGTCGCGATTTTTGTTTTATTGAAAATGTTGTGCAAGTGAATATTTTGGCAGCAACGACTTTAGATAATACTGCAAAAAATCAGGTTTATAATGTTGCTGTTGGTGGCTGTACAACACTCAATACGTTATTTAATGCTTTGAAAGACGCGCTTGCAGACAATGCTGTGGCATATGATAAAAATGCCGTGTATCGCGATTTTCGTGCTGGGGATGTACGTCATTCGCAGGCTGATATTAGTAAGGTTAAAAGTTTATTGCATTACGATCCGCAGTTTACAATCCAACAAGGGGTTGCTAAAGCAATGCCTTGGTATGTACAGTTTTTGATTTCGAAGTAAGCCTGAGACTATATGAACATCCAGAAGCTTACTCAAAGCAGAAACATTCTTAATGTCGTTTTATAAGAAAATCTTTAAGGTGATGTCGAGCGGAGCTGTCTCTGCTCTGGCATCATACCTCTCTACGCTGTTGGTTTTGCGTTATGCGGGGTTGACAGTCTACGCAGAATATATTGTCGATTTGTCTGTGTTGGCTGTGATTGTGATCGTGATTGAGCTTGTTCCAAGCTACTATATTGTTTATAAGGTTCAAGAAGATTCGTCATATTATAAGCCTTATGCCACATTTATATGGCTTTCAATCCCTGTTATTGTGGGGATTACGCTTTTTCTCGGCTATTTGTCTCCCATTTTTAAAAACTTCTCGCCTTGGATACTTTTGTATGCCATTGGGGTCAATATAAAACGTTATTTTGATGTGAGATATCAAGCTACAGGACAGGTTCAACGACTCTATACTCAAGAATCAGTAGTCAATATTTTTAGAGTTCTACTCATATTGCTCTATGTTTTTGTTATTGGAAAGCAAGTAGATATCAATATTGTCTGGGCAACAATTGGTATCTCTCAACTATTCGTGTACACATATTATTTGACGAGAGATGATATTAGGAGTGATTTTTTTACATTCCAGATGAACAACTTAAATGTTTTATTTCCTAGCGAACGCAAAGATTTAGGAAAATATTACTTAACGACGATGGCCAAAAAACTTAGAGATAATATTCTGCCATTGTCTACAGGTTATGCTATTCACGATAAAGAAGCATTGGGTATCTTTTTCTTCCTATATAGAAGTTATGCAGCAGTTGCTGGGCTTTTAAGGGTGTTGGAATCTTTTCTTGTAAATAGAATACACTTAGAGTCTTTGAAGAAACATTCAATTGTGCATTTGTTGATACTGTCAGTGCTTTGTGCTTTTTGCTTTTTATGTCTTATTTTCATATCCGTCAATATTTTTTCTATAAAAGTAAATTGGGTGTCAGCAACTTTATTAAGTTTATGCTTTATTCCTTACACATACACAATCGTTTTAAGGGCAGATGCATATAGTAAGTATATGACCAACTCAATTCTTAAGAATTTTATTGTTTATGCTTCGGTAATATTCGGAGGGGTTTGGTTTGTATCTATATTAAAAATTAATTACTCCGTAGGCATTGTATTAGTTGTTATTGCTGCCGAGATAGCATCTTTATTTGTAATGAGGAGTAGAAACAGTGCTTAATTTTGTTCGAATGTTTTTAGTATTCATGAAATTTAGGGGTTTTAAGTTCCTTAAAGAGGGTAAGGGGTGTGTGTATAGAGGATTATCTACACAAATAGCATATCCTAAATTAATTGAATTAGATGATTTTGTGCATATTGGTCCTCATGCGCTGATTGATGGAAGGGGTGGGATAAAAATAGGAAAAGGAACAATTATTGCTCCGAAAGTTACTATTTATTCTGCAAATCATAATTATGATAGTGATTTGGAGGCACTACCTTTCGATAATAAAATTATCGCTAAAGCGGTCGTTATTGGCCGTTATGTTTGGATTGGTGGCAATTCAATTATTTTGCCAGGTGTAACAATAGGGCAAGGAGCAATTATAGCTGCAGGCTCAGTAGTCACTAAAGATGTACCTGAAGGTGCTTTGGTAGGCGGGAATCCAGCTAGAGTACTAAAAATAAGGGATATGCAAAAATTTAGGGAATTGGTTGATAGCGAGATTCCATTTGTATATCAAAAATTTGGTCATAGTAAAATTCTAGTGCAGAAAGATTAAGATGACAGATATCTTCAAAATAATCACACCACTACTTCTGTTATTGTCATTGTTTTATTATTATCGACGATCAGGGTTTGTTTTACAGAGATTATTTCTTGTTTGGTTGTTTTCTTTTTTTGCGTTCGGCCAAAATTATTTATTTCATTTTCGTGAAGTACATCAAATCATTCAGCTGACGTTGTCATTTTTGGCAATAGGCTATTGTATAAAAAATAATAGTTTAACCAGACCTCCTATTTATTTTTTTATATTTGGTTTTTTTATATTTATATCATTGGTATTCAATGGCTTTGATAGTGATGCAAGCTCTGCATGTATAAATTTTTTGTCCATTTTTGTATTTTTTTGGGCCTTTATTTGTCGTAAGGATGTGATAGCAAATTTTAATGTCGTTTTAAAGTTTTGGTGTTCTAGTGCAGTTATTTTATCGCTTGCTGCCATTTTGGAATCCTTGGTCACAGGGGTTGGGCGATCTGAGGTTACCTTTGCCAACCCAAACTATTTGGCATATGTACTCGGTACCGGTTTTTGCCTTACATCAATATTGAAGACTAAAAATATTATTTTAATTCGGTTGATTATTTTTGTTGGTATTCTAGCTACAGCATCAAGATCGGGAATAGTTTTTGTTGGATTATTTATACTTTCTGAAATTTGGTATTCTAAATCAGCACAAAAAAAGTTATTTATGTCTATGATTTTAGTCGCAGGAGTGATTTTTATTGTAACTTTTTTACAAAAAAATCGCGATGGTTCGGAGGCGAGTGATGGTGAGAGGCTTCTTATTAGCAACATTGTTCTAGAGATTGTTAATGATAGGCCTATGGTTGGTGTTGGATGGGGAAGATTTACTAATGAATTTAATAGTTATGCCGCCACAATTCCAAATGTCGTCTTGTCGACTGGAGATGAGATTGATTTTAGTAATAGAGAACGATTGGTAACGCATAACGATTATTTTCGTATAGCGGCTGAATTGGGGTTGCCTGCATTAATTTTCGCTTTATTCGCCACAGTTCTTAATTTTAAGTTGTTGCTTAAATTAAATCCACAAATTAGGCTTTGGTTATTTCCCGTGTGGCTTGGCGTTGTTGCATTTTCATTGGGTCATAATAATCTGAATAACGTCACATTCTGGTTGTTTTTTTGGATGCCTTATTTATATACCAGACTTCGGTATACTGTGTGAAGGGTATTATATGAAGAAAATTATTTATATCATCAACCAATATAGTCAAAATGACGTTTCTCATTTTTATCATATTGGCAACTTAATTGAAGCTCTCGCAGAGCGAGACATCGAAGTCGCAGCTATTGTACTTAAAGGGCAATCTGCACCACTATTTCGAAGCAAAAATATTCAGACATATGTGATCAGTTCCACAGGGCTTTGGGCATATTTAGAGCTATTTGGTTTAATTCGTAAATTAACTACATTAGGATTTAACCGTATTTTTGTGCGGATCGCTGCTATGCCTTTGATTATAAGTCGATTAGCGGGGAGTATGAATCGAGCAAAAACATATTTGTGGCAAAGTGGGACAGTTTACGAATTTGATATGGCGCAGCCATTTAATCTAAAAAAAATCATTTGGTATGTAAAATCTTTTGTTCCAAACTGGTTAG
>Ga0209023_10007388_pt1 | contig 11285 bp, 14 predicted proteins | sample LakOneMetagenome_FD_187468 | JGI IMG/M metagenome (GOLD analysis project Ga0209023, IMG submission 187468) | Freshwater and sediment microbial communities from Lake Erie, Canada (SPAdes) (version 2) | ecosystem: Environmental > Aquatic > Freshwater > Lentic | place: Lake Erie, Canada...
GCAGGTCGGCGTCCGTCGGCGCCTTCTACAGCCGGTTCGAGAGCAAGGACGCCTATTTCAACGCCCTGATGGCGCTGGCCGCGCGCGATGGCGAACGGCGGGTGTCGGAGATGGCCGGCAACGCCCGGCTCGATGCCGACCTCGCGGCACGATGCAGCAAGGTAGTGGGCGGCGTCATCGGCTGGATGCGCGCGCATGAGGGCGTGCTGCGCGCAGCGCTGCAACATGACGACAACAGGCCCGACCAGTGGAGCCCGTTCAAGGCGCTGGCCCGCGCCAACACCGAGCGAGCCATCCCTCTCCTGCTTCCCGCCATGGGCAAGGGCCGCCGCGCCGCGAAAACCCGCGCCATCGCGTTTGGCTTTCAGGTCGTGCTCGGCACGCTGATCAACGCCATCCTCAACGACCCCGGCCCGCTGTCGTTGCACGACAAGGAGTTGAAGGAACGGTTGAGCAGATGTTTGCTGCTGCTGCTGGAAGCGGAGATGAAGACGAAATCGTAGCAACCATCTCCTCCTCATGGTGAGGAGGCGCGTAGCGCCGTCTCGAACCATGAGGCCCGACCGGTGCCATTCATCCTTCGAGACACCGCTACGCGGCTCCTGAGGATGAGGTCTGCTGGGGTAGCGCGGCGCAAGCTCTAACCACCCTACGAGATCACGCGCCCAGATACGCCTTCTGCACCTGCGGGTCTTCCGCCAGCGCCGCGGCCGTGCCTGACAGCACGCTTTTTCCGACCTGCAGCACGGTCGCGAAATCCGAGACCTCGAGCGCCAGTTCGATCGACTGTTCGGCGAGCAGGATGGTCAGCCCTTCCCGGTGCAGCCGCTGGAACGTGTCGTACATGGTTTCGACCACCGCCGGCGCCAGGCCGAGCGACGGCTCGTCCAGCATCAACAGTTTCGGGTCGCTCATCAACGCGCGGCCGACCGCCAGCATCTGCCGTTCGCCGCCGGACATGGTGCCGGCGCGCTGGTTGCGGCGCTCCTTCAATTTCGGAAACACCTCGTAGACGCGCTCCAGCAGCGTCGCGACCCGCGCCCTGTCGCGCAGCGGCGTGGCGCCGAGCAGGAGATTGTTCTCGACGCTCTGCTGCACGAACAGCCGCCAGCCTTCGGGCGACAGCGCCAGTCCCTTGCGCACGATCGAAAACGCCTGCTGGCCGCCGATCTCCTCGCCATTGAAGCGGATCGATCCGGCATGGACCGGGATCAACCCGGCAATGGCATTGAGCACCGTGGTCTTGCCGCCGCCATTGGAGCCGAGCAACGCCACCACGCTGCCTTCGGGCACCTCGAGCGACACATCAGAGACACCGATCAGGTCGCCGTAGCGAATTTCGAGATGCCGGATGGAAAGCAGCGGCGCGGTCATGTCGCGGGCCCGCCCATCAACTCGACCGGCGTGTGGCCGGCCGCGGCCTTGGCGGCACGGGTGCCGAGATAGGCCGCGATCACGGCCGGGTTCGCAGTGACCTCGCGCGGGCTGCCGCGCGCGATTTCCTTGCCCTGATGGAACACCACGACGCGGCTCGCCAGCGACATGATGACTTCCATGATGTGTTCGACGATGACGAGCGAAATGCCGGAACGATGGATGTCGCGCACCAGGTCGATCGCGAGCTTGACCTCGCTCTGGGTCAGGCCAGCCATCGCCTCGTCGAGCAGCAGCACTTTCGGCTCGGTCGCAAGCGCGCGCGCAATCTCCAACCGCTTGCGGCCGGGCGTGCCGAGCGAGCGCGCCGGCGCATCCGCAAGCCTGCTCATGCCGACGCGTTCCAATACGGCGCGCGCCTTGCTCTCGGCCTCGGCGCGATGCGACGTGCGCAGGAACGCGCCGATCATGACGTTTTCCAGCACCGTCATGCCTTCAAAGGTCTGCGGCACCTGGAAAGTGCGCGCCAGCCCAAGCTGCGCCCGCGCCTCCGGGGTCATGGTGGTGATGTCGTGGCCTTCGAACAGCACATGGCCCGACGTCGAATCCAGATCGCCGGTCAGGCAATTGAAGAAGGTCGACTTGCCGGCGCCATTGGGCCCAATGAGGCCGAGAATGTCGCCCTGCTCCAGCGTGACGCTGGCGGCGTCGACCGCCTTGAAGCTGCCGAACGCCTTGGTGATATCGCGCGCTTCAAGAAGCATGGGGTGCTCCCTGCGCGACCGGCGTCCCGGCCGGCTTGCGCTTCGCCCGCAGCCGGTTGATCAGCGCCAGGATGCCGCCGGGCTGGAAGCGCGCGATGATCACGATGATTGCGCCGTAGACGACGAAGGTGAGGCCCGCGCCTTTGCCGCCGAGCAGGTTGTTGGAGATTTCTTCCAGCGGCACCAGGATCGCGGCGCCGACCAGCGGACCGAACAGCAGGCCCGCTCCGCCAAGTGCTGCCATGATCAGCATCTTCACCGAGATGAGAATGCCGAGGCCTGACTCAGGGTCGACGAAACCGAACATCATCGCATAGAGCGCACCGGCAATGCTGGTGAGGCCGGCGCTCAGCATATAGGCGTAAAGCTTGACGCGGCTCGCGGGTGCGCCGAGCGAACGGGCCGCGCGCTCGGAATCCTTGATGGCGCGCAGATAAAATCCCATCCGGCTGTTGGTCATCCACCAGGTGATGCCGAGCGTCATGAGGAGAACGGCGAGGAACATATAGTAATACGGCAACGCCGAGATGAAGGAGAGATCGAACACCGTGCGCGGCACGGTCGGGCCGCTGAGGCCGACGGCGGCGCCGAGATAATCGGTGTTGGTCACGATCAGGCGCGCGAGTTCGGCGACCGCGATCGTTGCCATACTGAAATAATGGCCCGAGAGCCGCAGCGTCGGCACACCGACCACGGCGGCAATCGCCACACTGAAGACGATGCCGGCGGGAATGCCGACCAATGGCGGCAGCGCGAAATGCGAATACGCTGCCATCGAGGCATAGGCGCCGCAGCCGAAGAACACGACATGGCCCACCGAAAACTGACCGGCATAGCCGCCGACGATGTTCCAGGCCGAGGCAGCGATCGCATAGAGCAGGATCAGTGCGCCGAGGCGCTGCTGGAACGGCGTCGTGAACACCAGCGGATAGAGAATGACCAGCGCCAGCGCGATCGTGGGCCAGAGAAAACGCCGCATCACGACTTGCCCATCAGGCCCTGCGGCCGGAACCAGAGGAAGCACAGGAACAGCGAGTACACGACGATGTCCTTGTAGATCCCGCCGATCCAGTAGGCGGAAGCGGATTCGATGACCCCGATCAGCAGCCCCGCCACCAGCGCGCCCGGCACGCTGCCGAAGCCCCCGAGCGACACCGTGACAAAGGCGACGATGCCGAGGGTCTCGCCGACCGTCGGCGCGATATAGAAGAAGGTTGCGATCAGGGCGCCGGCCAGGCCAGTAGCGCCGGCCGCGATGGCCCAGGCGATCGCCTGCATGCTGTCGGGACGAATGCCCATCAGTTGCGCCGCAGTAGCATCCTCGGACACCGCGAGCATCTTTGAGCCCAGCGAAGTGCGCGTCAGCAGCAGATGCAATCCCAGCGTCACCAGCAGCGCGACGACGCCGGCCAGGAGACGCGAGGCCTGCAACTTGATGCCGAGCACGTCATAGGTGCCGCCAACGAGATCACCCGGCAAAGTGAGGAAGTTGGCGCCGAACACCCAGAACACCGAATAGCGCAGCAGCAGCGCCAACCCGAAGGTGCCGAGAATCTGGGCCAGCATCGGCCCTTTCATCACGCTGCGGATCAGCCCGAAATAGACGACGACGCCGACCGTGGCCAGCACCAATGCTGCGATCGGTACGCCCGCCGCGGGTCCGACACCGAGCAGCGTCCAGACCACGAAGGCGGTGTACATGCCGAGCATGACGAAATCGCCATGCGCGAAATTGACGATGTTCATCATGCCCCAGATCAGCGTGAGGCCGGACGAGAACAGCGCATAAACCGCGCCGAGCAAAAGGCCGCCGACGATCACCTGAACGAGAATGGAGGACATGTCAGCGGCTTGGGTTGGACTTCTAACGATCGCGATGCCATGAAATCAGAAGGGCGGGACCGAAGCCCCGCCCCTGAAGCGCGCTACCAGCCCTTGTACGGGAAGGCGGGCGCGGTCTTGGCCTGGCCCTTCGGCCAGACCGGAACGTAGTTCTCGCCGTCCTGCAACTGGATCACGAGGCCGGCCGCCAGCACGTTCTGGCCCTTGTCATCGAACTTGACGCCCTTATAGCCCATGATCAGTTGATCGGGCTTGAGATCGGTGGCTTTCAGCGCCGCCTGGATTTTGGCAGGCTCGGTCGAACCGGCGCGGTCGATCGCATCCACCAGCACGAACAGGCCCTGCATCTGGCGCGCCACGGTATCGTCCATGTCGTCGCCGCCGCTCTTCTTCTTGTAGAGCTCGTTGATCAGGAAGGTCGGTGAGCCCGGAGGTCCGATGGCGAAGGAGGAGCGGTTGAATATCCCCTGAATCGATTTGCCGACCGTCTTCAACGTCGACGGATCGGAGAATCCGGCGTTGTCGGCGATCATCATCGGCGGCTTGTAATCCAGCGCCTGGAACGTCTTGGCGTAGAGGATCGCATCCGACGTGTAGCAGATCATGATGATGACGTCGGGCTTCTTGTCCTTGAGCTGCAGCACCTGGCTCTGCACGTCGGTGGTGTTGGCCGAATAGGCGATGTCCTGGGCGATCGGGAGCCCGTTGTCCTTGAACAAGGCCGTGATGACGTTCGCAACCGAGGTGCCGTATTCGGTGTTCTCGTGCACCAGCGCAATGTTGTCGGTCTTTTGTCCGGCCGCCTTCATGTCCTTGAGGAAGTCGAGATAGATCTTGGCGAAGTCGCCGGCCACCGGCGTGGTCCGGAAGAACCATTTGAAGCCGCGCTCGGTGAGATTGGCCGCGACCGACTCACCGTTGACGAACGGAATGCCGTATTTCTCGGCGATCGCGCTCGTCGTCAGCGTGATGCCGGACTGGTAGGCGCCGCTCAGCGCCACGACCTTCTCCTCGGTGATCAGGCGCAGCGCCTGGTTTTGCCCGGCAGCAGGACTGCCCTGGTTATCGGCCCAGACCAACTCGACCTTGGCGCCGCCAAGGCCTTTCAGGCCTGCATTCTTGGTCAGCGGCAGGTTACCGAGCGCCGGATTGCCGTTGTTGATGATCTCGAGCGCGGTTTCGAACGCCGCCTTGGTGTGCACGCCGGTCGAGGCGGCGTTGCCGCTCAAGGGATAGATCGCACCGATCTTGACAGTGTTCTGTGCCGATGCGCTGCCCGTCAGTGCCACCGAGATGGCGGCAGCCAAAATCGGTCCCGCGATATGTTTGAATGCCATTTTGAAAATCTCCGAAAAGGTCCCGCCCGGTGTCTGGCTCTTGAGAGCTCTGGATAAGCCCGGGCACGACAACCCGCCACTTTCCTTGTTTTTAACTCCGTCAGCATCGCATGACCTGATAGCATCGGCAAGTTGCGGCCAGCCTGCCCGTACGCGGCCATTAGTCGGATGACGGCATCTCTCCAGCGCGGCCATCAGGCCTTTCGGGCGACATAGACCGTGTTGGTGGCGATGTGCTCGCCGGCCAGATCGTTGAACGTCACGACATGCGCGGCCGTGGTTGCGAACACCTCGGCCAGCACGCGCTCGAACGCCTCATCGGGCGGATCGTTCGACCACAGCGCAAACACACCATCGGGATGCAGGTGTTCAGAAAGGCGCGCGAGCCCGTCCTTTTCATACAGCGCGGCGTTGCGCGGATGCAGCAGCTTTCGCGGCGAGTGGTCGATATCGACCAGCACCGCATCGAAGCGGCGGCGCGGCGCCTGCGGGTCGTAACCGTCCGTGGACAGCGTCATCGCGAAAAAGTCGCCATGGACCAGACGGCAGCGCGGATCGCCGGTGAGTTCCTTGCCCAGCGGCAGCAAGCCCTGCTCGTGCCATTCGATCACTTCGCCCAGCGCATCGACCACGACCATCGAGCGCACGCTCGCATGTTCGAGCACAGCCTTCGCGGTGTAGCCGAGCCCGAGCCCGCCGACGACGACATCGAGATCGCCGCGCGTCAACGCCGCGAGCCCGAGCCGCGCCAGTTCGATCTCGGCGGCGGTGAACTGGCTCGACATCAGATACTCGTCACCGAGCTTGATTTCGTAGACATCGAGGCCCGTGGACGGCGACCGCCGCCGCCGCAGGCTGAGCGCCCCGATCGGCGTCGGGCGGTAGTCCAGCTCTTCGAACGAACGGCTCATCTTTGAGGCCCTGACTGTCGCCCGGCCGCGCGACGAAAACGGAGGATTTGCCGGGCCTCCCTTCACCAAGCCCATCCCTGCGCGCTTGCCAAGAGCGGGAGGTAGCGGGTAGAAGGGCGCCAGTTCGCCGGCCAGGCCTGATCCAGCCGCGGATAATTGCCCAAACGACATCTTAAGTATCTGATATCGTTAGCAATTTTGGGGAATGGTGTAACGGTAGCACAACAGACTCTGACTCTGTTTGTCTAGGTTCGAATCCTAGTTCCCCAGCCAAACACCGCGGTATGCAAGAAGTGCCCATTCTATAAGGGTTTCTTGAAAGGGCCGAAGTGGCTTCCCACCCCGCCTTCCCACCCCGATCAGTCGCCAACGAACATCTGAAAGCCGGTCCCGTTACAGCCGTGGCAAGCGCGTGATCCGAACTTGCCTCGCCCGTTGCATTCAGGACAAACCTTGGCGCCCCCTTCGTTCTTGTTCTCACTAACGATACTCAGCGCGGGACGGACACTGGGTATACCCTTCTCGCAAACAACCTTGATACTCAGCAATACGCGGAGAGCGTTGAGGTCTTCCATTCCCTCCGAGCCGTCGACCAGCGTCTTGATGGTCTTCAGAGCTTCCACAGGCGTCATCCCAACCTCCCGTCTTCTGCACGGTTGCTGTCGTGGGACACTACCACACCGCATACTCAAAGGAGGCCCGCGTGATTAAGGAACTCTTCCACTACCACCCGCGCTCCGTCCTCGACTTTCGCAATGTCGCTCTGCTGCGCTGTGAAATGCCTTCCATGCGCCGATCGGTGCCCCACGTTGCGTAGTTTCGGCAGAGCACTCTTTGCATTCCGACTTAACTTGAACGCTGGTTCGCTCAGCACTGAGTCGATTAGTGCCGTAAGCTGGACGTAGTTCCCAGCACCATCCTTGATCTTAGCTTCGATTGATTGATGTTCGTACGCTTCGATGATGACAAGCTCAATCAGTCTCCGCATCATCACGGCGCAGGCATCGTACCAGCCTTCCCGCATACAGCCGTTCATTTGCCGCGTGATGGTGAGAAGGTACCCTCGATTGGTTTTCGCTATGAGTGCAAGAGGGAATAGTTCGTTGCCAGGATTAGTACTGCCTGCGCTGTGCTGTTTCCACTTGGTGCGGAGCGCATGCGACAACTCCCGCACGGCAGAGAGCCGATCAGCTTTGCCCGTGCTCGGCGAGAATGATGTGTCGATAAGCTCAGCAATGGCGGACGTATCTCCGGCTGTACTCGCAGACATCGTCGAAAACGCATTGGCGGCATCGGTTCTAAGCTGGGCGAGCTTGTTGCCGTAATGGTTGTCCCCGCCCAGACTTTTTCGGTGCTTCGCTGCTTTTTTGGCAACGTCGAGCGCTGATTGAGCCAAAGCATCCAAAACCGAGCTGGCGGGTTCTGCCTGATCGCTGGAGCCTGACATCTGCTTACCAGTTCGAGTAAACGAATGTCTTCTTAGCGTCCGGCTCCTCTGTCTTCTTACGGCGCAGTTCCCGCGCCTTGCACAGCCCTTGCATCGGCCCGCTCAGCGATGTCATCGGAATGTGGTGCCCCCGATTTTCGAGTTCGACTTTCACGTCCGATATTGTTTTGGGCTTCTTGAAGAAGTCTTCATCGACAAGCTCGCGGATGTAAGCGCGTGGTCCGCCCTTCTTCGTTGAGGGCTTTGCCTTCGCTGGCTTGGCCGCGCTTCGTGATTTGGTGGCTCGCCCCTGACTGCTTGGAAGCGGTCTGTCACTCGCTCCGATTAGATCGTCGAGCACCTTTTGGAACGCTATCCGCTTCAATTCGGGGTCTTTCAATCCCTTAACTGCGTTCTCTGCTTGAACGACAAACGCCGCGTAGTCTGGAGGCGAGGCCATGAAGAAGGTTTCTCCGAAAGGTTGCATTCAACTGACCACCGACGTTCCACGCAAGTAAGAAGCGCTGTTGTCCCCACATCCCGTAGCTACCCATCGGGCTTAGGTGACTCACAAGGGTTTACCCGCACGAGACAGGCGAATGAGACAAAATGTCCGTCTCATTAGAGTTGCTTTTCTTATTTATGAGACGGTATTGTCTCACGGTCTAAAGCCTAATGAGACAGGAGCGCCATAGATGACCATCATCGGCTACGCCCGAGTGAGCACGACCGACCAGAACCTCGAAGTCCAAGAGAGCGCCTTGCGCGCGGCAGGCTGCGACCTGATCCGCTCAGAGAAGCGCAGCGGCACCACGACCGCAGGTCGCGAAGAACTTCGCACCGTCCTGGACTTCCTCCGCAATGACGACGTGCTCATGGTCACGCGCATCGACCGGCTTGCTCGCAGTATTGGAGACCTTCAAGACATAGTCCGCACGGTCAGGGCGCGCGGGGCGACTCTGAAAGCTACAGAGCAACCAATCGACACGAGCACCGCAGCAGGCAAGTGCTTCCTTGACATGCTGGGTGTATTTGCCGAGTTCGAGACCAACCTGCGGAAGGAACGGCAGCTTGAGGGCATTGCCGACGCGAAGGCGCGCGGCGTCTATCGAGGTCGGAAGGCGAGCATCGACCCTGCGAAGGTGAAGGCCCTGAAGGCGGAGGGAATGGGACCATCAGCCATCGCCAAGGCCCTCAAGATCGGCCGCGCGTCGGTCTACCGTGCTCTTGAGGACTGAGGAGGCACCCATGATGCTCGTGCAGATCGGCACCATCTCCCTCATCCTCGCCACGCTGTCAGGCTCGCCGGGCTTCATCGTTCTCTCCCTCGCCGGATTGATTGGTGCGTTCTACGTCACCGGCTGAGATTGGCCGCGAATGTCGGGAGGGGCGCAATGGATTGCCAATGCGTTCCCATCGCTCCCGCTTCACGCTGCGGCTAGGCTGCTCTGGCTTGGAGGTTGCGCGTCGGTCGGCCTCCCGGGCACGCTGGGGTGCTTAGGGTCCCTGCCAGCCCGACCAATCCCAACGATTTCCCTGTATTTCGATTTCAAGAATGGGTCCTAAATCCTACGTTGTTGTTGGACTAAAGCGGCCCAAGAAACAGATGGGTGCCGGGTCCTTCTGTGATTTCCGTTATGGCGCACATCATCAAACATGCACAGGACACACGGTTTAGCCTTGCCGCCCGGCATCCAAAACATCAAGCACTGGACAGTCGGGATTTGCGCCTTCAGAACATCGAGCTACCGTGTCCGCCAAGATACTTTCGAGCTTTACGAGGTCGGATAGCTTACTGCGTACGCTCGCTAGGTGCGCACTCGCTATCTTATGCACGTCGGCGCACGATGCACGCTCTGGCCCTCCTAACGCCAGCAGGGCGCGAATCTCCTCAAGCGAGAATCCGAGGTCACGCGACCGCCGGATGAAAGCCAATGTCCGTCTTTCGGCTGGCCCATAAACCCGACGCCCGTTTGCCGTGCGCCGGGGCACCGGCAGCATTTTGATGCGCTCGTAGTAGCGGATGGTTTCGATGTTCACGCCACTGTGCTTGGAAAGCTCTCCGATTGCGAAGGATTCGGTTCCCGAAGATGTGATGGCGCGCATGAAATAGTCCTTGATCCTGTAGTCGCTACAGGATGCATGATTTAGCTTATGACCATTAATCAAGCTGATCACATTGGCGGCAACCGGCGGCAAAGTCTCATGGCGGCGGGTGGACTGCTCGGGGCGCTCGCGGCGTCGTCTTGTTGCATCCTGCCGCTTGTTCTGTTTGGCCTTGGGATCAGCGGAGCATGGATCGGGAACTTCACACGGCTTGCCGCTTACCAGCCATACTTCCTCGCCATGACGCTCGTGTTCCTGGGGTACGGCTACTGGTTAGTTTACCGGTCCTCAAAGCGTGCCTGCACTGAGGGCGAGGCATGCGCCCGCCCACTCCCAAATCGCCTCGTCAAAACAAGCCTCATTATCGCAACCATACTCGTCGTCGCCGCGCTCGGCCTCGACTTCATCGCACCGCTCTTTCTCAACTCGTGACCGGAGACTTTTCTATGAACAAGCTCATCGCCTATGCGGCTCTTGCAGTCGGCATTATCGCATCGCCAGCCGCGATGGCTGCCGAAAAAACGATCACTCTGGCCGTGAACAACATGGATTGCGTGGCATGCCCATCCATCGTGAAAGGCAGCCTGCAAGCCGTTCCCGGGGTTGCCAAGGTCGCAGTGTCTTTCAAAGACAAGACAGCTACGGTCGTCTACGATGATGCCAAGGCTGATGTAAACCAACTGACATCGGCTACCACCAAGGCGGGCTACCCGTCTGCACCCAAGACCTAACCCGATGCTTCTTCAATCGACCATCACCTGTCCGCACTGCGCCGTCGCGAAAGCGGAGACAATGCCGACCGATGCCTGTCAGTTTTTTTATGTCTGCACAGGCTGTGGCGTAAAGCTAAAGCCCAAGGCCGGCGATTGCTGCGTATTCTGCTCTTACGGATCAGTGCCGTGTCCGCCAATTCAGGCCGTCCGCTCGGGCGAACCGGATGCTTCCTGCTGTACGTAACGGCATGACCGGCTTGGCCGCCGCTCCGGGTCCGAAGCGGGCTGTCAGCGCCGCGCCCGGTCACGAGGAAACTGCGGAAATGCCGGTGAGCCTCCATGGCGTGTTCCGACAGACCTTGGGCGGGTCCTGCCCAGCTACGCGAAATGCCCAAGCAGACCCGAATCGACTTCAAATCATGGGGCCTAAATCCTCGTTGTTGTTAGACCTCGCAGCGCTTTCAATCGCGCGGGGCCTACGGGACTCGTGGAGTCGTCCGGCGCTGAGGGAGCCACCAACCACCGGGCGGCTGGAAGGCCCCTCAGAGGACTCCTGAGAGTCATGCAGGGCCTATCGGGTCAAGGAGTCACAGGATACCGCTGTGCGGGCCTCGAAGCGGTATCTGAAATCCTTCTCCTTACTATGGAGCCGCCCATAGCCCTCAAGCCACTACCTCCTCCTATTCCCTATCCTCCTATGTGTCAATCGGCTCCCAAATTTGACCCCGTATCGGCGTCCAATTTTGACCCCTTTGAGCGACGGGTTTTGGCGGTAGCGCTCGCCTCGTCGGAGCTGGCCGGGGTTGCGGAGA
>Ga0209023_10007389_pt1 | contig 11284 bp, 6 predicted proteins | sample LakOneMetagenome_FD_187468 | JGI IMG/M metagenome (GOLD analysis project Ga0209023, IMG submission 187468) | Freshwater and sediment microbial communities from Lake Erie, Canada (SPAdes) (version 2) | ecosystem: Environmental > Aquatic > Freshwater > Lentic | place: Lake Erie, Canada | collected...
GCAGTCGCTCTTCCGCCTGCTTGCGCTCGGTGATGTCCACGCAGGCGCCGGTCATAAACTCCGGCCGGCCGTCGTCTCCGAGAGAAATGGTTTTCCCTCGATCATAAATCCATCGCATCGTGCCATCGGGCAACACGAGGCGGAATTCGGCGTCAAAATCGACGGGAGATTCCCGGCACCGATCGCAGGCACGCCGCACCCCATCGCGATCGTCGGGGTGGACGAGACGGAGAAACTGGTCGAGCGAACGGGCGGTCCGACCGGACCCGAGGCCGAACAGCTGGTCCAACGCGTCATCCAACGTCAGCTCGTCGGTGCGGATATTCCATCGAAAGGTGCCCGTATGGGAAGCGTTGAGGGCAACGAGCAATCGCTCGGTTTTTTCCCGCAGGTCATCCTGGGCCTGCTTGAGCCCGCTGATGTCCAGGTTGATACCGGCCCACGCCACAATACGGCCGCCTTGGTCGAGTACCGGCACACCACGCGCCAGGATCGGGTGGTAGTGCCCGTCGGCCCCGAGGACGCGATGCTCGCAATCCCACACGGTTCCCGTTCGCACGCATTCTTTCCAGGCCACCAGCGTTCGCGCCAGATCATCCGGATGGAGCACTCGCGCCCAGCCGTCATCCGCGCACTGTTCTTGGGTCAGTCCCACGAGATTCAGGAATGATTCGCTGGCGTATGTATTGCGGCCCTGCGCATCGCAAACCCAGATACCATAGTCAATCGACTCGCCGATCCCCCGATACACTGCCTCGCTTCGACGAAGCGCGTGTTCCGCCTCGCGCTGGGCCGTGACATCGGTATTCGTCCCGAACCACCGCAACACCTTCCCGGCTTCATCGCGGATCGGAACTGCTCGCGACAAAAACCATCCATATTCGCCGTCGTGCCCACGCAGCGGAAACGTGTCTTCCCAAAACTCTCCTGCCTCGAGACAGCGACGAAACTTTGCGGTGACGCGTTCGACATGATCCGGATGATGGACCTTCTGCCATCCCCAGCCTTGCATCTCCTCCAATGAGGTGCCCGTGTATTCAAACCACCGCCGGTTGTACCAAAAGATCCATCCCTCGGCGTCCGCCATCCAGGCAAATTGCGCGATGTGATCGGCCATCGTGCGGAATTTTTCCTCGCTGGCGCGCAAGGCCTCCTCGATCCGCTTATGCTCCGCCAGCTCTTTTTGCACCGCCTCATACAGATTGGCGTTGTCGATGGCGACGGCCGCTTGTGCGGCGATGCCCACGAGGATGTTTTCGGCTTCTGACGTGAACATGCCCGGCTGCTGATGGCCGAAAAACAATCCGCCGAGAACTTCTCCGGAGCGGGAGACCACCGGGACCGCCAGATAACTTCGGACCGGTAGATGGCCCTTGGGCATACCGAAGTGAGGGGCCATGGTCCCGTAACGCGGATCGGCCAAAATGTCCGCAACGCGAATGGGCGCTTCGCCGCGGAATGTGGGGCCGAATACGGGAGTGTTCCTCGGCATCCCGAATCCGGCGAATGCTTCGGGCCGCGCCCCGGAGAGGGTGAACAGTTGATAACTCTCGCGCTGATCATTCTGAACATTGTAAAAGAACGCGCCGAACTCCGCGCCGCTCACTTCACGACCGGCGTCCGTCACGGCTTGCACCAACTTGCTTAAGTCCAGCTCGGCGGCGAGCGTCGTCCCCACCCGGTTGACGATTTCCAGCGAGCGGGTATGTTCCGACAGGGCCTTGGTCGTACGCAGCTTGTCCAGGGCAATAGCCGTGTATTGCGAAATAATTCTCACGAACTCAATCTCGTCGTCGTCGAACGATGAGCGGGTGCGGCTCGCAAAGGACAGGGTTCCGAGCAGCCGTCCGCCGGCCATCAGTGGATGGCAGGCGTAGGTTTGAATTCCCAAACCTCGCACTAAGGCGGCCTTGTCGTAGGCAGAATGCTGTATGTCATTGGCGATGATCGGCTCGCGCCGTTGGGCCACTGTGCCACAGATTGCCTGGCCAAACTCGAGTCGTTCGAACGATCGAACCACTTCTTCCGGCATCCCCGCCCAGGAGTGAAGCCGCAGGGCCTCGCCCGTTTCATCCACCATAAAGTTGAAATACGTATCCACATTGAGGTGGGCCGCCACTTTGGGAAACAGCTCGCGCACGATCGTCTCGGGATCCTTCGCGCTGAGTAACTGCGCCAACGTCTCAGAAAGCAGGCGCATCCGTTCCGTGCGTGTGGCGGCGGCGGCTTCCGTCTGCTTGCGAGCGGTGATATCCCGAACCACCGCATAGCCTTGGCCGTTGGGCAGCATCGCCACGCTCACCTCGGCATCCAACAGGGAGCCGTCCTTCCGGACCATCTTCCGCTCGTACTGAAGGCGCTTTCCCCCTTTGATCTCGGTAAGCCGCTGGGAAAACAGTTCCCGTTCGCTGTCCACATAGGTATCCTGAACCGGCCTGCCCAGCAGCTCAGCCACCGTGTAACCGAGGAGCCTGCAGAGGACCTCGTTCACCATGACAAAGCGGCCCTCTTTGTCGCAGACAATAATACCGTCGTGGGCCTGCTCCATGAGGGTGCGATAGAGCGTCTCGCTGTCGCGAAGCGCCTCTTCAGCCCGTTTTCGGTCGGTGAGGTCGAACGTGGCCCCGATCATTCGCACCGGCCGCTCGCCCTCCCGCAACACCATCGCATTGGTGAACAGCCAGATGACGTCGCCGTTGGGCCTGACCGCTCGAAATTCCAGCTCGTAGGGACTATCGGCAGTCAGTGCCGCCTGGATCGCCCCAGCCACCCTCGCGCGGTCGTCCGCATGAACCAACGACTCGAAACTCTCCACCGTGCCGTTGAATTGATCCCGACGAACCCCGTGGACCGCGTAGAGAGAATCAGACCAGGTGACACGGTTCGTAGAAATATCCCAATCCCATATCCCCACCTTGCCCGTCTGGGTGGCGAGCCGGAGCCGTTCCTCGCTGTCCCGCAGGGCGGTTTCTGTCCGCTTACGGCTGGTGATGTCATGATGGCTTTCCAGAACCAACAGCTGCCCGTCTGCCCGGCGGGACAGCAACAACCGGCTTTCGACCGTCAACTCCGTTCCTTGACTGGTCGTATGGATCAGTTCTCCAGACCAGTTACCCTCCTGTTGCAGTACAGTCTGAAGATGGTGTGCCCCGAGAGGATGGCGGGTCTTCAGCAAGTCATGACTTCTCCGCCCCAACGCCTCCCGCTCGGTATAGCCATACAACCGTTCCGCGCCCTGCCCCCAGTACGTAATGCCTCCGTCGAGCCTCCACACAAAGATGGCGTCGTGGGTCTGCTCGAGGAGGGCCGCTTGCTCACGGATAAGGTCTTCGGCTGCCTTACGTTCCGTGATATCCAACACGGACCCGATGAATCCCAAAAATTCACCGTCATCGGAAAACCGTGGCGCGGCCGCAGTAAGGGCCCAACGCACCTGCCCGTCGTGACGCAGGAGGCGAAACTCCGTTTGGATGGATTCCCGCCTGGCATTGGAGGCCATGAACGTCTCCCAGACGCGAGTACGGTCCTCACCATACACGGCTGCGGTCCATCCGGTCCCAAGACCGCTCTCGGCCCGTTGACCGGTAAAGTCATACCAGGATTGGCTCAAATAGCTGCAGCGGCCATCCGGCTCGGTTACCCACACCATGACCGGAGCATGGTCCGCCATGTGCCGGAAACGCCGCTCGCTTTCACGCAGCGCCTGCTCCGCTTCCGACCGTTCGCGATTCTCCAGGTCTCGTTCAATCACCACCGCAGCCGTATGGGCCAGTAACTCGACGACGGAATAATCCTCCGGCGAGGGATTTCGGACATGCCGGTAATAGAGGGCGAACGTGCCCAGGACTCGCTTTGCAGAACGGATAGGCATCGACCAACAGGCGCGCAGACCGTGCTGCAGCGCGAGGTCGCGATAGGAGGTCCAGAACGGATGACTGGCGATATCCTCCACGATCACCGGTTCGTTTCGGAACGCCGCAGTTCCGCAGGACCCGACTGCGGGCCCGATGGCGAGGCCGTCAATAGCTTGGCTGTAGGGCTCCGGTAAACTCGGCGCGGCACCATGCTGGAGATGTCGGCCCTCCTGATCGAGGAGCAGGATCGACGCCAGCACACCATCCCGCAGGTGCGCTTCGACGGTCCTCGTCAGAACCTCAAGCACATCCCGGAGGGGTGCGCCGTCTACCGCCAGTTGCAGAGCCTTCTGCTGGCCTGCCAGCAGGTTTTGCATCTGCTTCCGCTCGGTGATATCCACGAGCATTTTGATGCCCCCGACGACTGCTCCCGTTCCATCTCTGATGGGATCCGGATAGACGAGCACATGGCGCCGGTTCCCATCGGGGCGTTCGATGATCAGTTCGTCCCGAACCGAAAGCCCCTCCTTGACGGCCATGGCCATGGGACATTCATCGTGAGGAACCAGTGTGCCGTCGGGTCGATAAATCCGGTGTGATCCGCACCATCGGTCCTTTTCGAGGTCGGGCTCGCGGCCCCATAACGCGACGGCGGCCTCGTTGTAGAGTTTGATGTGGCCTTCTGAATCGATGGTGTACAGCGCCGCCGGCAGGTGCTGAATAAGGCGGCGGTACCGCTCTTCACCCTCTTGCAAGATGGATTCGACCTGTTTCCGCTCCGTGATATCGGTCACGACGGCCACCCAGCCTCGCACAGAACCATCAAGCGCGCGGTCGGGCAGGTAGGCGCAATGGATGAAACGCAGTCCCAGCCTCTCGTACGGAATCGGCAGTTCAAATTCTACCGGTTCTCCGGCCAGGACAGTTTGGATGTATGGCAGGATCAGGTTGTACGCCGGCTGTCCCAAGACCTCGGCCACATGTTTCCCGAGAATGTCGGCGGTTGTCAGTTTCATCCGTGCAGCATAGGCCTGATTGACGTATCGGTACTGCTGGCCGGCGTCACAATAGGCGATGAAGATGGAAGCATGATTGGCGATCTATTGGAGTTGGTCCTGGCTTTGCCGCAACTCGTCCCGGACTCTGAGATGCTCGGTGATGTCGATCGCCATGCCGCCGACCATGACTACCTCGCCGTCCTTCCCGAAAATCGGGAATTTACTCACCAGCGAGCGATGCAGGCCGTCCGCCTGTTGTAACTCTTCCGTCGTCTGAATGGCCCGTTTGCTGTCGAGGACAATCCGATCATTGGCCCGGAACTGGGCGGATGTGTGGGGGGGAAACAGCTCCTCATCGGTTTTGCCGACTATGAGAGCCTCGGTCCCGAGTAGCCGGCGAGCGGCCTCGTTTACATAGAGGTAGCGTCCTTGGAGATCCTTAACCCAGGCCAGGCCCGGCAGGTTCTGGGTGAAGTGCGTAAAGAGGGAGTCGTTTGAATCGATGCTCGGAAGTGGAGACGCAGAGGCTGATAACCCGTCGGCCGTGCGCGCAGAATCTTCGCCAGTCCCGTCCCGTTCCTTCATCATTCCCCCGTGAACCGACTCAGACTCATTTGTATTATATGCGAACGGCCGGTGGACACGCGAGGTAGGGGCTCAGGGAGACGGTTCGAAACCTAACGCCATCGGGAACAGCCGGCCCATGCAGCAACATGTATAGGCTGATATGCCAGTGCAAGAGGCCACAGACATAGCAGACGAGCGACGCGCGGTCTTCCGTTTGTCATTCGTCGATATGGTCTGGCCGCATCCTTTGCGGGGCCCGCAGTCGAGCATCGTAGCCATTTCTGCCGGAGCGCTCAAGCTAGGAAGAACCCTAGCGGAAGCAACCGGGTAGCTGCCTGCACGGGACCGCACGGGCCACCACGGCCATGAAGGCAGGCCTCCGTCCATGCAGATTGCCATTATCGGGTTGATTGAACCGTCGCCGTTGGGTTGTCCGGGAAGAGGTTCATCAGCCGCGCCGGCGGCAACGCGGAAAGACTCTTCCCAATGAAGGAACGCTGACGCTGGGCACGCAGGAAGGAGGCGGGTCCTATACAAGCAATGAGGAATCACAGGGGCGAGTGATCAGTTCAGGCGACCGTAAATCGCCGTGGACCGCGGCGCGGAACAACCGGTGGTTGTAGGTGCCCAGAGGGAGCGAATCTCCTGCATACGACCGAACCTTCCCCCGGTCACTTTGCACAGCAACGACCAGACGGAGCGCAGAAACGACCAGCCGAACATCCGCGGCGTTTCAGACCTTCCACCCAGCTGACACCAGGAATTCCACAACCCGGACCGGATTCTCTGCCCTGTCGCGACATCATAGGTTCGACGCTGACTTTTCACGGATGACCTCCCATCGGTGAACCGGAGCCACTCGGCGCGCATCTGTTTCGTGTCACAAGCAGACCATGATGCTGAACGGTACCATGTGGTTGCCCATCCTCCAAAAGAGAATTACATTTGAGACGGACCGTTCGGAGTCAGTGGCAGACTACTGCATGGATCGATGGGGGCGTAACACATGACGCAACAATGGGAGGCAGGACGGGTAGAATTGGCCAACTGGGACGAATCAACCTCGGCCCTCAGGACCATTCGCGAAACGGTGTTTATCCACGAACAGGGCGTACCGGTGGAGTTGGAGTGGGATGGACTCGACCAGCATTGTACCCATGTGCTGGCGTGGAATGAACGGGCAGAAGCCATTGGCACGGCGCGTATGCAGGCCAACGGCACGATCGGGAGAATGGCCGTACTGAAGGACTGGCGCGGTCGCGGTGCGGGCCGGGCATTGCTGGTGACGTTACTCGATGTTGCAGTGAAACAAGGGCTCACATGTGTAACCCTATCAGCCCAGACCCACGCAATCGGCTTCTACGAGCGTGCGGGATTCCACGCGGTCGGGGAACCGTTTATGGATGCGGGTATTCCCCACCGGAAGATGGTGAAGGAGCTGCGAGCCTGGGCGACGGACGAGGGGAACGCAGGCGGACACCACAAAAGCGGGTGATCCGCTGTTCTTCTTCCAGTGGACGTGCCAAGCAGGAAGATCCCGTGACCGTTTAAAAAAACAGACGCCGATCGGGCACAACCGGATCCCAGGGAAGCAGACACAGTGAGTCGGATGATCGAATCACAGTCATCCGTTGCTCGTGTATTTCATGATCTGGACTGGTCACTTGCCGGGCCTGCGGTCCACCATCCCATTCATTGATACTTACGCCTCGGGCTATGGAAAACCTGCCCTCATGACGTTTCTTACATGTTCCAGCCTGTTCGCCCGGACCCGTTTATCCGCCCTCCTCAACCAAATTCGGTTGACCTGTCATCGAGGAAGCGGGAGGCCTTGGAACTCACCTCGGTCGATTGTGTGATATTCTGTTCATCAAGGCACGGGCTCGCTCGTCATGTTCCCTTACCGGCTATGACGTCACCTGATCTAGGCTTACCGCTTGTCACTATCCATCGAATCGATGCGAATCGGCGCCTCTGTTACCTCGATGCAGGATTTCGTCAAGCCGCTTTCGCGGCCGGAGTCGGAGACCTTCCAGACCGGGTCTTAGGAACCTCGCTCTTCAGCCATCTTGCAGGGACTCCAACCAAAGAGTGGTACCGTCATCTTCTCGATTATGTGGCCAACCAAGGGACCGCCTCGTTCGAATTTCACTGTGATACATCAACCGTTGTCAGGGTTCAACGAATGGATATCCGCCTGCTCGACGGTGGATCCATGGAATTCACTGCCGTTACGCTATCCAGCACTTCCCGCCTTCCCGTCAAAGTTCTCGATTGGTCCCTCCCCAGGAGTTCGAGACACATTCTCATGTGTTCCTGCTGCCTCCGCGTCTCCTCAGTCATTGGGTGGATCGATGTCGAACAAGCGGCGCAAGTCCTCCAGGTGTTCCAAGATGCCATCCCTCCCGCGATCGACTACACCATCTGCGATGAGGATCGGGAACGATTAGCGAAGATCATCACACAGCGGCTCGAATGACCCATTGAGGGAGCCTGTTCGCAATCGAGGAGTCACCTGCCTGGAGCATGCGGGCAACGAATAAGCGGAAGGTTATGTCGACCCTATGGCCAATGACTGTTGAACGGCCCTGCAGAGCTCATCGACCGCTGCTTCCTTGATCAGCAAGAGATTGGCGCCAGCCTGAATCATGGCTCGCTGGTTCGATTCATCAGCGTTGACGGACAATCAGATAACCTTGACTCCTGGGTTCGCCGCTTTAAGACGTACCGTGGAATCAACTCCGTTCAGGTTCGGCTTCGACAAGCGTCATTTCTTGTGAAGAATTCTTGTGATGTGGAAAGCAGGGCTGATGTCGTTACCGCCTGGTTTCCGTTTGTGACGCCATCGCCGGTTCTACCGTGGCGACTTCCCCTGACGGTCTTTTCACCTGCACGGCTGTCTCACAGAATCGGGCGCGACCTTGCGGGGCAGGGCCTATTTTTCATGGTGAATCAGCTGGCCGAAGAGAAAGCCATCGCGCAAGCTATTGCCGTGAAGCAGGGCTTCATTTCCTCAGCCAGCGGGTTCACCCCTATCCACTACGCGCAGACTACATCCCCCGGTCGCCACTGGTGGACTACCTAGCCCCTCTCGCCGCCGCGGGGAGCAGCATCGAAATGATAGGAGCTCATTTGCGGCGTAACGCATCCCTCCCGGAGAGCGAGGTCTGGGTCAGCTTCACAATGTTGACAATCTGATCGTCAAGGTCGATTTCGATGCGCACGAGGTCCCCCTTCGCAAAGGATTCCCGCTTCATCCCCACGGACTGGGCGACCCGAAACATCCGCACTTGCCCATCTTGCGTCTTGAACGTGAGGACTTGATTCCGTGAATCCACATGCTCGACCGAACTGACCGGAAAGACCGCTGCGGTTTGGAATGCCTGAACCAAGCCGGCGGTTCCGATCCCCCACACAAACATGAGAGTCGCCAGGATTTCCCTTGTCATCATGCCCTCCCTCTCCGTGCCGTTGCGCGGCCATGCATGTAAATTCTTCCCGGACACGCTCACTCTATCCCCGATACCCAAGGCAGTCTGTCGCCGATGGTGCCAATCCGGGGTGGAATATCCGCCGCAATGTGAGGTCGTCTGTGCTACGCAGAATTCTGATGGTGTCGCTGGAGGAAGGCGGTTGCCACTTCAGTCGGCGAGGAAAAACGAGACGCGTATCAGAAACGTCACCTGTCTACCGGGAGAAAATCAGGAGGCTATTGGCGGGCAGGACGATGTCGGCAGAGTATCCAAATCCATGCAGCGGCTGCGCGGTCGCAACAACACGGCCCTTGTTGCCTGCCACGCCCGCATTGATCCAGTTTTCATAGACATCGCTATTGAACACTTCGCGCCAGTCTCCGCCGCCTGGCAGGCCGACCCGGTACCCGACGCGGGTGAAGTTGGCCAGATGCACGATGACCATCACGTCATAACCTTCGCCGTCAACCCAGCGATGGAAGGCCAGCACCCGGTTGTCATTGTGGACGTGGGTCACGCGAAACCCCCGTCCGCGGAACCCGGGCGAATGACGGCGTACCGTCAGTAATTCCCTCGTAAAACGCAGGTGATCGAGCATTTGTCTGTCGCCCTGATCGAGGCCGGCCCAATACAGCAACAGGTCGCGGTGGGAGACGAAGTCGTCCGACCATTGCTTATCTTCCAGGAACTCCTGCCCCATGAACAACATTGGAATCCCCGGCGCCGTCAGACTGAGACCGGTCGCCACGCGCGCCCGGCTGCGGGCAAACCAGGACCGGGGATGACCGGGATCGCCCAGCCGCGCAACACGTGGTTCGCGACCGTGGTACACGATATCGTGGTTCTCCGGCCCCTGCACGAAACGCCACGGTTCAGGAAATCCCTCGGGCCAGAGACTCTGTGCCAACCCGGTCATATTGAGCGGCCGTTCGTCCGGAACACTGGCGCTGCCGATCACGTCCCGAATGGCAATGCGCAGACCGTCGGTCAGTGTCGTATCAAACCCGGCCCCAATGGGAGGAGGCGTGACGATGAACGGATTCACGTCCCAATATTCTGCATGGTGTATGGCCGCGGGCCGGTGCGCGTGCAGGGTGGACGTGAGGTCCTGACAAAAACGCCAGCCGTCCGGCGCGCCGTCATGATCGATCACGCTCACCTGGTCATACCGGAATCCATCGATCCGGTATTCACTGAGAAAGAACTTGGCATTCTGAATCAGGAAGTCGCGCACCTCCGGCTTGGAAAAATCGAACACCAGCCCGCCCGCATGGCCCTTGTCGGTAAAGTAGAGGGAATTCCGCTGACCGCCTGCCGGATCCTGCCGGTCGAAGAAATACAGGCTTTGATCGCCGAACTCTCCGCCCGCATGGTTGTAAACCACATCGAGCAACACAGCCAGCCCGTGAAGATGGGCCAGGTCCACCAACGCCTTCAGCTGATTCATTTCCCCGCGCAAGTCAGCTGCCTGATACCGGCGCACGCCCTTTGCGTCCAGCAGCTTGTTCACGTCAGTCAGGTAGGCAGGCAATTCGGCATCGGCCACGGCGAAATCCATTTCAGGAGAAAAATAGTCGGTGCCGTTGTAGCCCAGGCTGAAGCTGGTCTGAAATTCCTGAATGGGCATGAGTTGCAGCGCGGTCACGCCAAGTTCGGCCAGATAGGGTAGCTTGCGCGCGACATCGAGAAACGTGCCGCCCTTGTGCGGCAGATTCGGCGTGAAAAAGGTACCGACATGAAGCTGATAGATGACGAATTCGTGAAACGGCGGCGTGACGTAGCCGCTCTCGTGCCAGGGGAAGTCGGTGCGGCGAATGATGCATTCGGCGGGAAACGGTGATTCCAGCTCGCGGGCATAGGGATCGCGCTTCAGCCCCTCGCTTCCTTCGCCGACGACGTAAAACATGTAGCGCTGACGATCCCTCACGCGGGGGATGAAGCCACGCCAATGGCCCTGCTGATCTCGCGTGAGCAGGGCGGCGTCGTTGCGCACGCGATGATTGAAGTCTCCCAGCACATAGACGGACTTGGCATGCGGAGCCCAACAGCGAAACGTCGCGCCGCCGGCCACCAGGGTGGCACCCATGGGAGTGTCGGAATGAATGTGGGCAAGCGAGGCGGGCATGGCTGCCCTCCAGGAACCGACTACGTTGACGGGTTCATCCTATAGAAGGGCGTTGAATCGAGCAAGAGGCGACCTGAGGAGGAAGGACCGCGAGGTTGATGAGATGCCGGCCGTCATGCGCGCGGCGGAGATCGTTTTGAATCATGATCACGTGAACGAATCAGCGCGACAATCTGATCGGCTGCGGCCTCGGGCAGCAGCGCCGTCGTATCGATGACCAGGTCCGGCGAGAGCGGGGCTTCATAGGGCTCCTGTAATCCGGGCACA
>Ga0209023_10007390_pt1 | contig 11282 bp, 9 predicted proteins | sample LakOneMetagenome_FD_187468 | JGI IMG/M metagenome (GOLD analysis project Ga0209023, IMG submission 187468) | Freshwater and sediment microbial communities from Lake Erie, Canada (SPAdes) (version 2) | ecosystem: Environmental > Aquatic > Freshwater > Lentic | place: Lake Erie, Canada | collected...
AAAATTACTAGACTCACGTTCCGTGCATCCGCAGGCAGGTGGGCTTGTTGTTGGACGTGGCCGCGCTGATCACCGTGCTGCCGCGCATCACCACCCCCACCCTGACCGCGCACGATGTGGGCCAGCTGGACTTGGTGGACTTGACCGCCATTGGCACCGAGGTGCTGGGTTTTTTCATGAGCAAGGCCGACAAGGCGAACCTGCCGGCCTCCCCAACCGCGTAGAAGACGCCATGGCGGATATTGCGGTGGTCTTCCACTGGCCACCGCAGGCGATGGACGGCATGGAATTAACGGAGCTGATGGCGTGGCGCGAACGGGCACGGGAACGATGCGAGGCGGAGTGATGGTAGGATTGGGGTATGGAAATCCTGATCATCATCGTTGCGCTATTGCTGGTGGGCGGTGTGTCATCGGCGTTGCACGGCATCATCAAGCCGGCAGCCGATTGGGTGTATCCGCGCAAAGTGTCGGACGATTTTACTGTCACCGAAATTCTCAAGGACATCGAGCAGATTCAGCAGCGAATTGCTGGTCGCGAGACGAAGCGGTTACCGCTGCCGTAACTGGGTATCGCTGCCTTGCTGCAGCGGGGCTGCGACATGGCTGACAAAAGTCTTCGCCTGCAAGTCTTACTCGCCGCATCCGACCGTTTGTCGGGGCCTCTAAAAAATATACTTAGTTCCAATGGATGCATCAACCAAAAGACTCAGCTACTCCGCAGACCAACCGCCACGTCCCGGAATGAGGCTAATGCCGCTTCGAGATGCTCAATGATCTCCTGCTGCAGCACATCCGGCGGCGGCAAATCGTCGAGGTTGTCCAGGCTGTCATCCCTGAGCCAGAAGATGTCGAGACTGGCTTTGTCGCGAGCCATCAATTCTTCGTAGCTGAAGAACTTGAACCGTTCGTTCGCCACGCGCTCGTGACGATTTTCCGGGTTGTAGCAGGTGATGAAGTCCTGCAAGTCGTCCAGCTTTAGGGTGCGCGTCTTCAGGGTGAAGTGCTTGTTGGTGCGTAAATCGTAGAACCAGATGCCCTTGGTGTGGATCTGGCCGTCCTTGGGTTTGGCGTCGAAAAATACCACATTGGCCTTCACGCCCTGGGCGTAGAAAATGCCGGTGGGCAGGCGCAAGATGGTGTGCACATCGCAGTTCTCCAGCAGCTTGCGGCGAATCTTTTCGCCCGCGCCACCTTCAAACAGCACGTTGTCTGGCAGCACCACAGCCGCTTTGCCGTCCACCTTCAGCATGCTCACGATGTGCTGCAAAAAGTTGAGCTGCTTGTTCGAGGTGGTTTCCCAGAAGTCCTGCCGCTCGTAGGTCAGGGCCTCCTTGTCCTCCTCACCCTCTTCATTGGTGATGGTCATGCTGCTCTTCTTGCCAAACGGCGGGTTGGCCAGCACGTAATCCACCTTGCGCTTGGGCTCGGAAATCAGGGCATCAGAGCGCTCAACTGAAGGCTCCCCGTCCAGTTCGCCAATGTTGTGCAGGAACAGGTTCATCAAGCACATGCGGCGCGTGTTCGGCACGATTTCATTGCCGTGGAAAGTCTGGTCGCGCAGGAATTCTTTCTGACGCTTGTCCAGCTTGGCACCCGGGCGTGTCAGCCAGTTGTACGCACCCAAGAAAAAGCCGCCGGTGCCGCACGCCGGATCGGCAATGGTTTTCATGGGTTCTGGCCGCACGCAGGCCACCATCGCTTCGATCAGCGCCCGTGGCGTGAAATACTGGCCCGCGCCGCTCTTGGTGTCTTCGGCATTCTTCTGCAACAAACCTTCGTACAGATCCCCCTTGGTATCGGCGTCCAGGCTGATCCAGCTTTCGGCATCAATCAACTGCACCAGGCGTGAGAGCTTGGCCGGGTCTTGAATCTTGTTCTGGGCCTTGAAAAAGATCGCGCCCAACATGCCCGGCTCGTTGCCCAGCTTGTGCAGAGTGGCGAGGTAATGCGCCTCCAGAGGCTCGCCGACCTTGGAGGTCAGGCTGGACCAGTCGAAACCCTTGGGGATGTGGGTGTCGCGGTTGTAGGGCTCCTGCGCGTATTCGTGCGCCAGCTTCAAAAACAGCAAATAGGTGAGCTGTTCGAGGTAATCGCCATAGCCCACGCCATCGTCGCGCAGGGTGTGGCAGAAGTTCCAGACTTTCTGGACGAGAGTGCTTGTGTTCATAAAAGGACCTCCACCCAAGCTTTGTCTCGATGCGTGCCAATGGCAGATCGGAAAAAACTTGCGTATTCGTGATCGTGAGAAAGGTGTTTATTGATTTCAGAGATGACCGCAGGGTTGGACGTGTCGCCCACGACAGCAAGTAAGGTGGCCAATGTTTGCCAACGACTGCGTTTGTCCTCGGGCGTGTTCCACTCATTGAATCCCAGACGGTCAATCGTGTAGCGCGCACGCGTGTATTCCCAGCTGCCATCCGGTGCGATTGGCTTAACTTCGCCGTCAATACCATGGGCGAGCAACTCGCAATCAGCCTGCACACATGGGTCCAATAATCTGGGTGACTCCGTAGTCAGTTGTCCCGTAGGCAGCGCGCAACGCCGAGCCTCATCACGAACAGGGAATTCGTTGGCCTTGCCGTGCAGTACGTCGGCGTCGTCTTTTTCTGGCCGATTGCACCGTTGGCATGACAGTCGGAAATTCCACCATTCATAGGCCAACCAGTAGTACCCGTCATGATCCGCCAGCTTCACGCCATCCACCGTGATACCCAGCTTGGGCCGGAAGTGATCGACATCAAACGATGCGCGCGTGCTCTTCGCTTCGCAGTACCAGCACTTGTGCCCGCTGGCATTGGCGAGCCACTTTTTGAGCAAGCCCCAGCTACCGTTTTTCTTGATGTAGGCAGATCGAAGCGTGTGGGTGCCCAAGGAATTGACCCTTGCGACCCTGCCTGCGTAGATCTTGGGCCAGCGTGCCGGTAAATGTGGGGGCAATGGAATCTGGATGAATCTCAAGCCTGCCCCTCCTGCAAGCTGCGCAGCAGGCTTTGCACCAAGGCATCGAGTGCCTTCTGTTTATTCTCCGGGGTGACGATGGCACCGTCGATATCGCCGTCTGCGGCCAGATCAAAGCGGGCACGCAGATACTCTTGCTCCAGCCTATCCCGCGACGCAAAGTTGAAATCCAAGCCTTCAAGTCGAGTACGGATTTCCACCAGCTTGGCCCTGTCGGCATCACTGAGCGCGGCCTGCTGGGTAGAAAGCTGGTGCAGTGCCAGCAGATCGGCATTCGTGGCCTTGTCCAGGCTGCTGCCCAAGCCGAACATATCGCTGGTCACGATCCCGGCAAAGCCCATGCCCTTCGGGTCGACGGCCGGGTTTTCGGCGCGCACTGTGCGGCTGCCTGCTTCGCGATACAGGATCTGAACCTGCTCCTTGACCAACTCGGCAATGGCTAAAGGGTTGTGGGTCGTCAGTACGATGTGACTGTTGTCCCGGCCCTCGCTGTTCTGACCGACAAACGACTTCAGATAGTTCAGGTAATCCACACACCAACGCGGATTCAAATGCGTATCCGGTTCATCCAGCAAGAACAAGCTTTCATCCTCAGCGGTGAAGCGCAGCAGCCCCAATACTGTAAGCAACTGCTGCTCGCCTTCGCTGAGTTCCCGGAATGTGACGCTGCCATCGTTTTTCTTGAGGCACACGCGGATCCGTACCTCTTCGATCAACTCCGAAACGTAAGTGCTCTCCAGATCACGGAAGAACTGCGCCGGGGACTGATTGCCGACCAGGCGGCGCAGCGCGGCAATATCCTTCACGTACAGATATTTGAACTGCAGCGTTTCCTTGTTCCAGATCGAGGTGGACACACGGCGACTGATCTCCACCGGCGCCAGCGCAATGTCATAGAGGCGGGACAGAAAATCGCGCACCACACCACGCGCATTCCAGAAACGTGGGTCGCCATCGGCTGCCTTGGACTTCCACGGCGGTTGGCGCAGCACAAACAGCACCGACTCAATGCCTTCGTCCGGATCAAGGCCGAGGTGATCATCGAGGAATGCCCGCACCACGTCGGACTGCTGAATCAAAAATGCCAGCAACACAAACTGGCTATGCACCGGCATGGCGTAAAACAGGCGCTTCAGGCCGGGGTCTTCGCCGTTACGCAGCTTGCTGTCATAGTTTTCGAGGTAGGGGCGAAACACCTCGTGCATGCGCGGGCTCTCGCCCGAGTAGTAGCTGAACACATAGCGTGGCAGATACTCGTTATCCGCATTCAGGAACGCCGTGAGCTTGATGGCCTTGCCACGCATGGCAGATACCGGCGCTTCACCTTCGATGAATGGAGTCAAGGTGCCTTCGCCACGGGCCTGTGCATCGCCCGCGACGTGGATCGTGAAAGGGTCTTTCTCCCGATCCGGGTCGGCATCAATGTGAATGTGCCGCAGGTTTTCGCCCGCTCCCATGCGATAGGCCAGCCGAAAGGCAAACGCGGGCGTGCGCTTTTTGCCGATCAGGTCACGAAAGATAATGGCCAGCGCCTCCAGCACGTTGGACTTGCCAGTGCCGTTCCAGCCGATCACCACTGTCACCCAGTGATCCTGATCGAAGTCGATGGTGACGTTTTTCAGGTTCTTGAACTGGTGCGTCGGGCTGTCCTTGGCGCTGCCGATGGTGAGCTTGTCCAGACGCATGCTCAGGCCGCCAACAGCTTCAGCTTGTCATACAGCTTGCGGCCCTGCGCATCTGTCACGGCCTCCACCGCTAGCCGACCTTCCTTATCCAACTTACGCAGCTCGGCGTAAAGCTCCTCAATTCTTTCGGTCAGCGCGCCATCCGCTACACCACAGCGGCGGAAGGCTTCTTGCGCTGGCATCCATTCGCCCGCCTCGGCGAGCACGTCAATCAGTTGGCTCACCATGGTGGCGATCTCCCTTGGCTTGGTTTTACGCGGCTTGGGCTGTTTGGCGCGCTCCGCCCGTTCGGCACGGATACGTTCCAGCAGCCGGCTTGCCGGCTCGTCGTCCGGGTCTTGGGGCACCAGTTGGCCAGCGAAAGCAGTGCGTAGGACGTTTTGGCGTTGGGCGGCGGATTGTTTTAGCGAGAGGTCGATGGCTTTCGATTGCGCTGCGGCCTCGTGCTCTGCTTCACTCAATATTTGCACAATTGAGGCTTGCTCATCCATTGGTGGTACGGGGACTGCCAGACTACTGAATCTCCCAAGGCTTACCTTTTTCTGTGCAACACCCTGCGTCATTGGTCTGATCTGGCGCTTGCCAACTTCAGAGTTGATAGCAGCCTTCAAGAACTCGGCAATCATCAAGTCGATTTGGCAGCGGATCTTTATACAGTCGGCGGTGATTACTGCTGACGGCTGGTTTTCTGGGTATACGTCAGCATCACCAGGTGGTTCGCCCATTTTGGTTACCAACACATCACCGGATTGGATGCTGTGAGCGTCCAGTTCTTTGGCTTTTTCCTGAGTCACATACTTTGTGTATTCACCTCCGTAGTTCCCGCTTCGAATATTCCGCACAAACACAAGTGGAACGCCTGATTCACGATAGTCAGAAACTTTGAGATTGCTGCCGAAAGGGCCAATAGCGAGGCTATATTTTTCATCTGAGGAAACCTGTTCAACACTCGCCCACACCCACCCCTCCGGCAATTGCGGCAAATCGGTGGTGTCTGGCTGAATCGGTTCGGGATATTTTTTCTGCCAATCTTTGGGCGGGGTTTTGCCTTGTTCGGCGAATTTAGTGAGCTGTTTAGCTTCCCAGCGGGCGCGGCGTTCTTGCAGGATGCGGTCTAGCAGTTGCGCGCCGGATTCAGCAGGGGTGTTTTTCGCCCGCCACTCGGCTGTAAGCGCGCCTTCCACTGCGGCTTTGAGCAGCGACTGGCGGTATTGCCCCAGTTTTTTCTGCGCAGCCTTGAGTTCGGCCACGCCTGCATCGAGGTCTGACAGCAACTCTTCGAGTTTGGCGACGATGCGGGTTTGTTCGGAGGCGGGAGGCAATGGAAAGGATATTTCCGCCAACACTATGGGATCAATGTGAGGGATGCCTACCCCTTTGGTGTGAGTATTCAGATACCCGTAGTTCGAGTGAACGAAGTAGTAGAGGTATGAGGAATCAGCTAGGTCCGACGTCAATCGAGCAAGTGTTGATCCGATAAAGCCGCCGACGCCTCTGCCAGCCAAACCTGCTCTTGCACCGTCCCACACCAATAAAGTATCCGATGGCTGACAGCGCGGCACGTCCTGTTCTGGTGCGTACTCTTCAACCTGCTTGGTTTCAAAGGCCGATATGTTGATATAGGGGACCAAACGATCTTCATCTTTTGGGCCCAGACCAATCGGCTTCTTCCCTTTCTGAATTTGCAGGGCCTCACCTAGGGCGATTTGTACCCATCCATTTGGCAACTCACTCACGCCACCAACTCCACATTCATTTCATTCATCAGCGTATCCAGTTCCTGGCCAAACAGGCCCCAGGCTTTCTGCAGCCCACCCTTGTCCGCCAGTTCGGCGTAATCGAAATCCTCCCGGCTGATGCAGCAGCTGCTGGCGATGTGGTCTTTCATCAGCCGTAGCCATTCGGTCTGCTCGGGCGTGAAGGCTGTCCCGCGCTGGGCGTTGTGGCGGAAGATCCAGGCTTGGAAGCGTTTGTCCACTTCGTCGGCAAAGGGTTTGAGCTCCGTGTCCAGCCCCAAGGCAAAGCGCAGCAGGGAGACCAGATCGGTGAGCTGGCGTTTGCGGTCTGCACCTTTCACGGCAGAGGTCTGCACGCGGGCATAGGCGCTCCACAGCCGCTCGGTGGTCAGCATCAATGGCGGCTTGCTGAGGTGCGCGTGCAGGTCTTCGAGCATGTCGAAGGTCAGCGCGCGGCGCTGGTAGGGCTGCTGGTAGAAAAAGCCCAGCGCGGCGATTTCATCCTTGTGCTGTGCGATGTAATCGGCAAAGGTCTGGATCACCGCCTTGGCCTGCGTCTCGGCCTGCTCTGAAAAGCCGGAGATGGTGACCTGATCGAGATTGATGTGGTCGATGAGCTGCTCGCGCTCGCGGCGGGCAGCCTCCAACTCGTCGCGCAGTTCCGGCTTGTCGAAAGGTGCGCAGGCAGCGGCCACACGTTCGGCGCGGGCGGCTTCGATTTCTTCGGGCAGCAACGTGTCTTCACTGCGGGTGATGCCGTTGGCCTTGGCGGTGGCCAGCGCGGCTTGAACGATCGCGTCCGGGTCCAGAGCGGCAATCAGGCCTTTGCCAAGTTCCCCCACTGGAACGCCGCCGGAGATTTTCTCGATGCGCGCCTGCGCTTTGTCGTCCAGCTGTTTGGCCAGGCGCACGAGGCGATTGGCGAGCGAGAGCACGGTGTCATCGTCACGGCTGCCCATGGCTACGCCTTGCAGCAGGTCTTTCAACGCCACGCCAGGTTTCTTTTCCAGTGGGCGGCTTTCGGTTTTCAGGCTCTTTTCCACGCCCACGGCATCGATCAGCACGAAACGAGTTTTGGCACCGTCAGCAGAGTTGCTGACCCGCTTGAGGCTGTCGCCGTCCAAGCTGCGCACGCCACGGCCTTTCATCTGCTCGTAGTAACCCTTGCTGCGCACGTCGCGCATGAACAGCAGCACTTCCAGTGGCTTCACGTCGGTGCCGGTGGCGATCATGTCCACCGTCACGGCAATGCGCGGGTTGTAGTCGTTGCGAAAGCTGGAAAGGATGCTGTCGGCGTCTTCTTCGGCGCGGTAGGTGACCTTCTTGCAGAAGGCGTTGCCCTGGCCATAGACCTCGCGCACGATGTTGATGATGTCATCGGCGTGGCTGTCGGTTTTGGCGAAAATGAGCGTCTTGGGGACTTCTTTACGCGCCGGGAAAATCTGCGTTTCCACCGCCGTTTTCATGGCTTGAATCACCTGTCGGATCTGGCTCACGTTGACCACCGATTTATCTAGCTCCTTGCCGGTGTACGTGGTGTCTTCTTCCGTTTCACCCCAGCGTTTTTTGCGGGTGGCGCGGTCGCGATGGTCTACCCACTCTTTGGCCTTCAGCTCAGCGCCCTTCTGGGTGATTTCGGTTTCGATCTCAAACACGTCGTAGCCGACGTTGACGCCATCGGCCACGGACTGCTCGTAGGTGTATTCGGCAACGATGTTTTCGTTGAAGAAGCCGAAGGTGCGTTTATCAGGCGTGGCGGTGAGGCCGATCAGGCTGGCATCGAAGTAATCGAGTACCTGCTTCCACAAGTTGTAGATGCTGCGATGGCATTCGTCGATGATGATGAAATCGAAGGTTTCCACCGGCACGGCAGGGTTGTAGCGGACCAGTTTTTCCTGCTTGGCCGTTTGCTGTACTTCGTTGAGCGAAACATCTTCAGCGGATTCGTCGATCGACTCGCCACTCAGAATCGAGTACATGCGCTGGATGGTGCTGATACACACCTGCGAATGCGGATCGATATTGGGCGAGGCCAGCCGCTGCACGTTGTAGAGCTCGGTGAACTTGCGGCCATCGTCCGGTGGCGTATAGGCCATGAACTCCTGATGCGCCTGCTTGCCAAGGTTGCGGGTATCGACCAGAAACAGGATGCGCTTGGCGCCGCCAAATTTGAGCAGGCGATAGACCGAGGTGATGGCGGTGAAGGTTTTGCCCGCGCCAGTGGCCATATGCACCAGCGCACGCGGCTTGTTCACCGCCAGCGATTTTTCCAGCCCAGTGACAGCGCTGATCTGGCAATCGCGCAGATTGCGTTCGGGAAGCGCAGGCATCTGCTCTGCCAAACGGCGGCGCAGGGTTTCGCTTTGTGCGAGCCACGTGGCGAGTGTCTCCGGCTTGAAGAAGTGGAAGATTTCGCGCGAACGCGGTACCGGATCGGCACCATCGGTGAAGCGAATGATCTGGCCCGTGGCCTCGAACAGGAAGCGCAGAGGGGTGCTGTCTTTGCGCCACTTGAGCGTGGCGTTGGCGTAGCGCTCGGTTTGGTTTTCGGTGACGGTAAGGTTTTCGCCCGCGCTGTCTTTCTTGGCTTCAATGACGCCCACGGCATTGCGGTTGACGAACAGCACATAATCCGCCGGGCCGGTGTCGGTGGGGTATTCGCGCACCGCCACACCCACCGCTGCGCCGAGGTTGAGCTGCTTCATGTCTTGTATGACCCAGCCCGCTTGCTCCAGCTTCTGGTCGATCTGCTGGCGTGCCTTGGTTTCTGGTGTCATGTGAGCTCCCCTCTCGCTGTGAGCAGGTCTATCGCCCACCCTTCATTGCCTGTGGTCGATAGAAGCCTTTGATTCATTGGGCCTGCGCCGATGTATCGCCCACGTCCTATCACCCCGCTATCGCTGATATGGCGCACGTTGTCCGATAGCGTCTTCATGACATGGCCCAGTAGCGCCGCCAGCGGTTGTTGCCCTCAAAGCGCACTGCACCGCGCTCAATCAATTCTTCCAGCGCGCGTTTCACCTGCTTCGGGTGAATTTCGCCGCCGATGCGCTGGTGGATTTCGCTGATGGCGGACTGTGGATAGCGCTGCAAGTCTTCCAGCACCAGTGCCGCCAAGCGGTGCGGCTCAATGCGCTTGAGGGTGGTCTCGCCGGTGAACTGCAGGCTGCGCAGCAGGCCCGGATCAACAAAATAACGTGTGGCCTGAGTGCGCCCGGCGCTCTGTACCAAGTGCCAGTCGAGCAGTCGCTTGAGCCAGGGCTGCAGGGCTTCGACGCTGGGCAGCTCCAGGGTGTCGGCAAGTTCGCGGGCGGTTAGTGCGTCGTGTTGGGCCAGCAGCCCCAGCGCAATGCGCTCGCGCTGTGTGAGCTGATAGGTCTGATCCGCTTTAGCGATGAAATCGATGACTTCGGGCTTGAGGATGCGGCGGCGCACCGTGACCTGCACGCGGTCGTGGGTTTCGATCAACTCCGGCATCGGGCGGCCTTGTGAGAGCAGCACCTCGAAAATCTTGTCGAAGCCGCTGCCTTCGCGTTCCATCAACTTTAGGTCGTGGAAAAGGCGGGCCAGATGTTCATTGCGGCGCACGGTGGTATGCAGCACATTCTGCGGTGTGACGCCCAGCGGCAATGGGCCGGGGTTAACCATCTCCAACCGATCAGGGTGCAGGTTCAGGAAAATATCGCCACGCTGGGTGTAGGGGCGATGCACCAGCGCATTGACCAGCAGTTCGCGCACCACGATTTCATCGAAGGCAGGCACGTTCTGGCGGTACAGGCCGTCGGGAAGTTCATAGCGTTCGCGGAAGTCGGGCACCTCCAGCCAGACCCCCTCGATCAGTTCCATCGGGCTCTGGGTGTGGTCGTCCCACACCAGCTTGTTGACCTTCTGCCCGTGCTCGTCGTACTTGATGAATTGGATGACCGGCGCCGTGGTCAGTTGGGCACGGTGGTGCTGGCGACCAAGGCAGAGCACGCCCAAGTTGGTGAGGTACTGCCCTTGTGCGAGCTGATAGTGTTCAAGCAGTTCGTCGTCGGATTTCTCCTTGACTGAAGTCTTGACGCGGTCGGATGCGCGCAAGGCAGCCAGTAGCTTGTCGCGTTTGGTGGTATCGATCTCGGCGCGCGGAACATGCAATGTGGTCTGCGTTTCCCAGGGCAGCGCGGCACGCTCACTGGCCAACCGCATCACGTCATCGCCGGTGACGGGCTTGCTTTGGTCTGCTACGCGCAAGAAGTAACGGCCGTCAGTGGTGGATGCAACGGCCATGGCGCGTGGAATGCGCAACTCGATGTATTGGCCGCCATTGGAGGCGGTGACGACGTCAGGCAGTACGGATACGTTTACGGTACGCTCGGCCAATTTGCGCCGTAGTGTGTCGGGCAGGTCTGCCGGGATGTGTTGGTCGGCCGGTGGGGCGTTTTGACCATCCTCAATGCCAAGAAGCAAACAACCGCCCGTTGCATTGGCAAAAGCAATGCAATCCTTGGCGATTTCGTTCCAGTCTGCCGTCTTGCCGGTTACTGCCCGCAAGGACTTCTGGTCGAGGAGTTGTCCTTCCAGGCTCACGCGATACCTTCCCCCGCTGCATTCACTTTTTGTTCGCTCCCGTTTACCGTGTCGTCATCGGCACCGCCAGCGCGCACCCATTCATCGACCTCAGAGAGCTGGAATTTCCACAGCCGCCCGATCTTGTGCGCGGGCAGTCCTTTGCGCTCCCGCCAGCGATACACGGTGTCCTTCACCACGCCCAGATGCCGGGCGACATCGATGGCAGTGACCCACGGTTCGGCGTTCATGGCATTGGCACTCACAGAGGCATCAAAGTCGTTTTAAATCGTCATCAGTCTACCAGGCTGCCGCATTGGCAGCCACCATGAAATGGCCGTGATTAGCGGTGT
>Ga0209023_10007391_pt1 | contig 11282 bp, 7 predicted proteins | sample LakOneMetagenome_FD_187468 | JGI IMG/M metagenome (GOLD analysis project Ga0209023, IMG submission 187468) | Freshwater and sediment microbial communities from Lake Erie, Canada (SPAdes) (version 2) | ecosystem: Environmental > Aquatic > Freshwater > Lentic | place: Lake Erie, Canada | collected...
TGCGCCCAGCCACCTCCCTCCTCCTTCTCATGTAGGCGAGCACCCTCTCCGGTGCTCGCCGAGCTCCTGCGCCTTCGGGCCAGGGGCTCTTGTGTTTTTCGGCCCACATCGACCCTGAAAGTTGCCCCGATGCCCCCGCAGCCTGCCCAGCCCAAGCCCATGCCGTTCGGCAAGTACCACCCGACGGTGCCGGTCGACCTCCGTGATCGCACCTGGCCCGACAACCGGCTCACGAAGGCCCCGCGCTGGTGCGCGGTCGACCTCCGCGACGGCAACCAGGCGCTCATCGACCCGATGGACCCCGTGCGCAAGCTGAAGATGTTCACGACCCTCGTGAAGATGGGGTACAAGGAGATCGAGGTCGGCTTCCCCTCCGCCAGCCAGACCGACTTCGACTTCGTGCGCCAGCTGGTCGAGGACGACCTCGTGCCCGACGACGTGACGATCCAGGTGCTGACCCAGTGCCGCGAGGACCTGATCCGGCGCACCTACGAGAGCATCGCCGGCGCCCACCAGGCGATCGTCCACTTCTACAACTCCACCTCCACGCTCCAGCGCAAGGTGGTGTTCGGGCTGGACAAGGCCGGCATCACCGAGATCGCCGTCAACGCGGCCAAGCTCTGCCGGAAGCTCGAGGAGGAGATCCCCGAGACCGCCGTGCGGTACGAGTACTCGCCCGAGAGCTACACGGGGACCGAGCTCGACTACGCCGTCGAGATCTGCGACGCCGTCGCCGAGGTGATCGAGCCGACGCCCGAGCGGAAGCTGATCATGAACCTGCCGGCCACCGTCGAGATGTACTCGCCCAACCTCTACGCCGACTCGATCGAGTGGTTCCTGCGCACCGTCCGCAACCGCGACTCGATCGTCCTGTCGCTGCACCCCCACAACGACCGGGGCTGCGCCGTCGCGGCCGCCGAGCTCGGCGTGCTGGCCGGCGCCGACCGGGTCGAGGGTTGCCTGTTCGGCAACGGCGAGCGCACGGGCAACGTCGACCTCGTCACGCTCGGCCTGAACCTGTTCAGCCAGGGGGTCGATCCCGAGATCGACTTCAGCGACATCGACGCGCTGCGCCGCACCGCCGAGTACTGCAACCGGCTCCCCGTCCACGAGCGCCACCCCTACGTCGGCGACCTCGTCTACACCGCGTTCTCCGGTTCGCACCAGGACGCCATCAAGAAGGGCTTCGCCGCCCTCTACGCCGAATCCGAAGAGGCCGGGCGCGGTCGCGACTACGCGCAGTGGGCTGTCCCGTACCTGCCCATCGACCCGGCCCACGTGGGCCGCAGCTACGAAGCGGTCATCCGGGTGAACAGCCAGTCGGGCAAGGGCGGCGTCGCCTACATCATGGAGGCCGAGCACGGCTTCTCGCTCCCCCGCCGTCTGCAGATCGAGTTCTCCAAGACCATCCAGGCCATCGCCGAGGACACGGGCACCGAGATCAGCCCCACCGCCCTGTGGGACACGTTCACCTCCACCTACCTGCCGGAGGAGCCGAAGTTCGTCCTGCGCGGCCACGAGCTGGTGACCGGGTCCGGCGACACCTCGACGATCACCGCCCAGGTGCTGATCGACGGGGCGCCCGTCTCGGTCAGCGGCACGGGCAACGGCCCGATCGCCGCCTTCGTCCACGGGCTCCGCGACACCCCCGGGGTCGGCATCGACATCGACGTCGTCGACTACCACGAGCACTCGATGGGCAGCGGCGCCGACGCGACCGCCGTGGCCTACGTCGAGACGGTCGACGCCGAGGGAGCCACCCGCTGGGGCGTCGGCACCGACCCCAACATCATCACCGCATCGCTCCGGGCCGTCCTCTCGGCCGCGGCCCGCGCCACCGACGACTGACGCCCCGACCCGCACGACGTGCAGCCGGCTACGGCTGCACGTCGTGCAACCGCGACCGGATCCTGAGTCGAATCGCACGACGTGCGAAAGCATCGCCCGGGTGGAGCAGCGCACGTCGTGCACCGTCGACCGGGTTCCGCCACGGCTTGCACGACGTGCACGGCGAGCGAGCGGGGCTCGCCGGAGGGGCGGCCCCGCGGATGGGGTCGGTCAGGCCGCGAGCCAGGACGGCCTGGCGTACCCCATCGGGTTCGGGAAGGGCACGGCGCCGGCCGCCACCACCGTGCGGGCCAACGCCTCGGCGGCCACCAGGGCGGCGGGCAGGGCGTCGCGGTACGGCTCGAGGGCCGCGGCCGACCGGCGGTCGGTGATGGTCTCGATCCGCAGCACGAGGTCGCGACCGTGCTCGGTGAGGCGGCCGTCGGCCTCGAGCAGGCCACGACGGCGGAGGCCGGCCGCGGCGGAGTCCCATTCCTCGTCGGACCAGCGGCGGGCGCCCTGCTGGGTCGGCCGGTCGGTGACGCCCCGACCGACCGCGAGGACGTGGGCGTCGACCCCGGTCACGCCCTCCGCGGTGAGCGCCGCGACGTGGCCGTCGCCCCGGTGCTCGCGGAAGACGGTGGCGGCGTGCCACAGCAACCCGACCGGATTGGTGGGGCGGGCCAGCGCGAGGTGGGCGGCGAACAGGGGCCGGCCGAGCGGATCGGCCCGCTCGAGGGCATCGAGGAGCTGCTCGCCGAGCAGGTCGCGGTCGGCGTCGGCCAGTGCCGCGCCCAGCAGGCGTCGCAGGGCCCGGGTCGCGCCGTCGAGCCGCGCGGCCAGCACGGTCGCCGGATCGGCCCGCTCCCACGCGTCGGGCAGGGCCCGGCTGATCAGGGACGGATGGAAGTTGGCGAACGTGGCCTGCACGACCGGCGCCGACACCGGACCCATGGCCGCCGCCCGCGAGGCGACGTAGCCCATCCAGAAGCCCTTGAGCCCGATGGCGGTCAGCGCCTCCTGCGGCTCGGGCGCGAAGTACACCGACGAGTGGATGGGCTCGAGCGCCTGCCAGAGCCGGCGGGCGGAGGCGGGCTCGATCATTGCTCGGGGCCTCGCGGTGAGGTCAGCCGCCGCCGGACGAGGTCCATCGCGGAGATCGCCGCGAACTGGCGCACGCGGTCGCGGTCGCCCGGGAGCTGGAGGCGCACCGACTCGGTCGCCCCGTCGAGGTGCAGGCCGACGAACACCGTGCCGGGCGCCTCGCCGTCCTGGCCGGTCGGGCCGGCCACGCCGGTGATCCCCAGCCCGACGTCGGCCCCGAGGACCTTCGCCGCGCCGGCAGCCATGGCCTCGGCCGCGGCCGCGGTCACGACGGCGTCGTCGGCGGCCCGCGGCACGCCGAGGACATCCCACTTGACCTCGCTGGCGTAGGCGATCACCCCACCCCGGAACCAGCGCGACGCCCCGGGGACGGCCGTGACCCGTGCCCCGATCAGCCCGCCGGTGACCGACTCGGCCAGGCCGAGGGTGAGGCCGGCGCCGACGAGCAGGGTGCCGACCGCCCACTCCATCGTCTCGTCGTCGATGCCGAACACGAGGTCACCGATCATGGCCATGAGCTGCGCCTGCTCCGCCTCGATGGCTCGCAGGGCCGCCCCGTGGTCGGCCGCCTTGGCCGTGATGCGGACCTTGATGCCCTCGATGCCGCTGGCCAGGAAGGCGATCGTCGGGTTGCCCACCGCTTCGAGCGCCTCCAGGCGAGGGGCGATCCGCTCGGCCAGGCCGGACTCGCTCTCGCCCCACGTCCGCAGCGTGCGGCTCAGGATGACCGCGGTCTCGCCCGACCGCTGCCGCAGGTCGGGCAGGACGGCCCGCTCCACCATGTCCCGCATCTCGTAGGGCACGCCTGGCACCGCGTACACGACCTTGTCCCCCACCGGGCAGATCAGCCCGGGTGCCGTGCCCTTGGTCTGGTGGATGATCGACGCGCCGACGGGCACGTCGGCCTGGAGCAGGTTGTTCTCGGCCATGCGCCGGCCCCGGCTCTCGAACATGGCTCGGATCACGTCGACCAGCGCGTCGTCGCGGACCAGCTCGACGCCCATCACCTCGGCCAGCGCCTGCCGGGTGATGTCGTCCTGCGTCGGGCCGAGCCCACCGCACACGATCACCGCATCGCTGCGCTCGAGCGCCTGGCGCAGCGCGGCGACCATCCGGTCGAGGTTGTCGCCGACCTTGGTCTGGAAGTGCGAGTCGATCCCGCTCAGCGCGAGCTGCTCGCCGATCCAGGACGAGTTGGTGTCGACGATCTGGCCGAGCAACAACTCGGTCCCGATGGCGACGACCTCACAGCGCATCGTTGAAGGCTACGGCCCATCCGACGCGGTGCGGTGCGGTGCGCCCGACCCGTCGACCGGTCGAGCGAGGGGGCCGTCAGGCGGGTTGAGGACGCCGCAGGGACAGGTCGTTGCAGGCTTCGCAGACCGACTCGGGGATGATCCCCGCCTTCATGAGCAGGGCGAAGGCCTTGCAGCCGAGGCAGTAGCCCAGGAACGCCTCCAGGCTGGCCGCCACCAGCATCATGGCGATGAACACCCAGGCGAGGCCTGTGTCGTGGAAGCCGAGGGCCGCGACGAGGGCGGCACCCGACATCGTGAGGCCCATGCCCTGGGCGAACCGCTTGGGCGGGCCGGGCACCGGGCGGGGCGCCCACGGCACCCGAGGCGTGACCACCCGGGTGACGAACTGGCCGAGCGGACTGAGGGTCGGGCCGGTCAGCACCCGGGCCAAGAAGCCGTAGGCCAGTGGGATCAACAGGAGGGGCTGGCGGGTGGCCAGCAGCACCACGCATTGCAGCACCACCCCGGTCGCCACCAGGCGGGCCGAGACCTCGTTGACCGGGTTGGGGAAGGAGAACAGGCCGTCGCTCACCCTGAAAGCTTATCGGCTAGGTCGGGTATCGCAATCGGCACCCCTGTCCGGACCGGTCAGGCGGCGGGCGCCTTGGCCCGGGAGCCCAGCGTGGTCGCCGCCGACCGACCGTCGATCAGGTACTGCGCGCCGGTGTAGAGCGTCAGCGCCACCGCGACCCAGAGGACCGCCGTGGCGACCTGCGGGTGGTCCACCGTCAGGGGCAGCAGGGCGAACCCGACCGCCACCTCCTGCACCACGGTCTTGACCTTCGCGAGCTGGCGGGCCGGGACGGCCAGGCCCTGGCGCCCCAGCTGGGTGCGGAACACCGAGATGGCGAGCTCCCGGAAGGTGATGAGGGCGACGGGCACCCACCAGAACCGATGGGCCGCGACGAGGGCGTACAGCGCGCCGAGCACCAGCACCTTGTCGGCCAGCGGGTCGAGGAACGCCCCCGAGCGGGTGGTCCCGAAGCGGCGGGCCAGGAAGCCGTCGACCCCGTCGGTCACGGCCAACGCGATCCAGAACGACACGGCGGCCCACGACGACGGCGTGCGCAGGATCATCAGCAGCAACGCCGGCGACACGAGCAGGCGGATGACGGTGACCGCGTTGGCCGGGGTGAGCAGGGCCGACGGGCCGAAGCGACCGTCGTCGTCACATTGCGAGGCTCGGGCTTCGCCATCCAGCTCGATCAGGTGGTGCCGTTCCGGCGGGTGCCTCCACGGCTCCGGTGCGCTCACGCCGGCACCGCCTCGAGGTCGATGCCGAGCGATCCGCTCACGACGAGCGGCTGGAACGAGCCGACGGGCAGTGAGTCGGGCACGAGCATCACCCCGTCGATCTCGGGGGCTTCACGGTGCGAGCGGGCGACGCCGGGGGTGTCCACGAGCCCTTCGACCCGGGTGCCGACCAGTTGGTCACGTTTTGTTGCGGTGATGTCGTCCTGGAGCTCGCGCAACTCGGCCAGCCGCTCGGCCGCGAGCGATGCGGGCACGTGCTGGTCGAGGGTCATGGCGTGCGTGCCGTCCTCGGGCGAGAACGCGAAGAAGCCGCACCAGTCGAGGTCGGCCTCGCCCACGAAGGCCAGCAAGGCGTCGTGGTCGGCCTCGGTCTCGCCGGGGTACCCCACGATGAAGTTGGAGCGGAACGCCGCGTCGGGCTCGCGGGCGCGGATGGCCGTGATGCGGTCGAGGAAGCGGCCGCCGTCGCCCCAGCGGCGCATCCGCCGCATCAGCGGGGGCGACACGTGCTGGAGCGACAGGTCGAAGTACGGCACGCCCGTGCCGCAGATGGCATCGATCAGGTCGTCGGTCAGGTCGGACGGGTAGAGGTACAGGAGCCGGACCCGGCGCACCCGCTCGGCCACCGCCTGCACGAGCGGGATGATCGACCGCTCCCCGCCCTCGCCGGCGGCCACCGCGGTGCGGTCCCGTCCGTAGGCGGCGAGGTCCTGGGCGACGAGCACGATCTCCTGGGCGGCCAGCTCGTCGACCTCGGTGAGGATCGAGGCCAGGGTCCGGGAGCGTTGCGGCCCCCGGAACGACGGGATCGCGCAGAAGCCACATGCCCGGTCGCACCCCTCGGCCACCTTGACGTACGCCCACGGCGCGGTCGCGGCCGGACGCGGCAGGTTCAGCAGGTCGAACGACGGCAGGGCCGGCCCGGGCTTGGTGCCGATCGACACCGGCACGCCGAACCCGGCGACGGCGTCGACCTCCGGGAGCGCCTCGGCCAGCTCGGCACCGTAGCGCTCGGCCATGCAGCCGGTGACCACGATCCGACTGCCGTCCCGCCGGGCGTCGGCGAGGGCGAGGACGGTGTCGATGGACTCCTGGCGGGCCTCCTCGACGAACGCACAGGTGTTGACCACCACGAGATCGGCGTCGTCGGGACCGTCGCCGGCCACCATGCCGTCGGCCAGCATCGTCCCGACCAGCTTGTCGGAGTCCACCTGGTTCTTCGGGCAGCCGAGCGTCTCGACCCAGAACCGGCGCGCTGGCGCGACGGCGCTGTCGATCGGAGGCCCCATGGGCCCGAAGCCTACCGACGGTCCCCCGGAACGCCCGAACCTGGCCGAGCTACTCGAACAGTTGTGGGCGGTAGGCGTGGAGCTGGTCGATGGTCAGCAGGTAGGCGGCGACGCGATCGTCGCCCCACACCGTCAGCTCCTGACCGATCGACGCCTGCATCCGTTGCAGGTCGCGCCGATCGAGCACCGGCGACGCGAGGTAGCCGTCGAGCAGGAGCTGCACGGCGATGCCCGAGGTGAGTGCGGCGTACGGATCGGTGGCCATCCGGCCGATGCGGTTCACCGCCGCCGCCCCCAGGGCGGGGAGGTAGTGGCGGAGCAGCTCGGGGGCCTTGGCCGACGGGACCATCGGGCGGTTGCGCACCTGGGCGGTGAGCCGGTCGACCGCGGCCACGAGGTCGGGGTGCAGGTCGGCCTGCATGATGCGGCGACCGGGAACCTTCGGGAGCGGACCGAACGAGCTGACCACCAGCACGGCCGACCGCGCGGTGGTGGGATCGAACCCCCGGAAGGTGCCGTACGCGTCGGCCTGCGTCTTGGGCACCTGGAAGGCGACGCCTTCGGCCGCCAGCCGGGCGGTGAGCGCCGGCGCCACCGACAGCGTGGCCATCGACCCGGTGGCGACGACCATCGTCGGCTGCTCGCCACCGAGCGCCTCCACCACCCGGGTGCCCAGGCGCTGGTCGATGCGGAAGACGGAGACGTCGCGCCGCAGGTCGTCGAGCCCGACGGTGGCGACGGACGCCACGACCAGCGCCGCCGTCAGCACGACGCTCGTGCAGCCCGCAAGGAGCGGGCCGGTCGCCGCGCCGGTGATCGCCGGACTCCACCGCCGGGCGGCCAAGCCGACCAGCCACAGCAGCACGAGCGAGGTGCACAGGGCCAACGCCCACGTCCAGCGGTAGAGGTTGATCCGGTCGGCCTCGATCGACCGGGGGACGCTGGAGCCGGCGAGGAACCCGGCCACGGCGACGACCAGCGCGGTCGCGGCCAGGCGGGAGAGATCGGCGCGGCGACGGAAGGCCAGCACCGCGACGATCCCCATGGCCAGCAGGACCAGCCCTCCGGAGATGCGCCCGACCCACCCGAGCGGGGCGGCCACCGAGAACCCGGTCAGGTCGTGGCGGGCCAGGAACGGCGACAGCTCCGCGACCCGCAGTACCTGGCGGAGGCCGGCTTTCGCGCCGAGGGTCGCCCGATGGCCGTCCCGGGCGAAGCGGACGACGGCGGTGAGGTTGCCGGGGTGGCCCGTCGCCTGGTCGATGGCCACCGGCAGCCAGGCGATCACACCCACGAGGGCCGCCGCACCGACCCACCGCCAGCGGCCGGGCACCGGCGAGGTGCGGGACCGCAGCCATTCGAACCCGAGCGCCGCGAGCCCCCAGGCGGCCACCAGCAGGACCGGCAGGGTGATGCCCAGGTGCTGTTGCGCAGCGAACGACGCGACCAGGGCGGTGACCGGCAGGAGGCGGTGATCGCCGCAGGCCAGGGCCCACGCCAGCACGGCCAGCGCCAGGAAGGGGTAGCCGCCGATGTTCGAGCTGATCGAGTCGGTGAGGACCGCGGAGCCGGTCGACCACAGCGTGGCGGCGAGGAGCACGACGCCGACCGCGCCGATGCCCGGGCCGGCGCGACGGAACAGCACCCAGGCGGCGAGCAGCAGCGACCCGAGGTTGATGAGGCCCGCGCCGAGCAGGATGCCGACGCTCGGCCCGAGCAGCCGGGCGGGGACGGCCAGCAGGTAGAACTCGATCGGGCCGAGGTGGCGGGTCTTGATCCCCTTGCCGTACAGGTCGGAGGTGGACGGCAGGCCGGTCAACGGCGGGTGGGCCGAGAGCGCATCGTGGACCCGCACCGCGATCACCGCCTCGTCGCCGCTCGGTACCCAGCCCTGGGCCAGCGCCCGGCCCATGCTGAACCCGAACGGGACCACGAGCAGCACCACGAGCAGCCCCGCGACGATCCGCTGGCGGCCATCGAGGTCACGCAGGCGATGCCGCACGGGAGCGGTCGGATCGGTGTCGGCCGCGGGCAGCCCATCGTCAGGCGCGGCGGGGTCGCCCTCCGTGCCCGCGGTCACGATCAGGGCGTCGGGAGCCCGTCGTCGAGGTCGCCCGGGCCACCAGCGGGTTCGGTGCCACCGCCGGGACGGCCGCCGGCGTCGTCGAGCTCGTCGACCGTCATGAGCACGGCACGGGCCTTGGAACCCTCGGACGGTCCGACGACGCCGCGCTGCTCGAGCAGGTCCATCAGCCGGCCGGCCCGGGCGAACCCCACGCGGAGCTTGCGCTGGAGCATCGACGTCGACCCGAGCTGCGAGCGCACGATCAGCTCCATGGCCTGGCGGACCAGCTCCTCGTCGTCGTCGTCGGCCCCGCCGCTGCCCGATCCGCTGTGCCCACCGGTGCCGGGGGCCTCGTCGGCGCCCTGGACCTTTTCGTCATACGCCAGCTCCGGCGCTTGGCGCTTCCAGTGCGCCACGACCGCTCGCACCTCGTCCTCGGTGACCCAGCAACCTTGCACCCGCTGGGCGATGCTCGAGGCCGGACCCAGCAACAGTAGGTCGCCGCGGCCGAGCAGGCGCTCGGCGCCCGGCTGGTCGAGGATGACCCGACTGTCGGCCAGGCTCGACACCGCGAACGCCCACCGGGCCGGGATGTTGGCCTTGATCACGCCGGTGATCACGTTGACCGAGGGTCGCTGGGTGGCGACCACCAGGTGGATGCCGACCGCACGGGCCATCTGGGCGATGCGGGTGATCGACTCCTCGACGTCGCGGGCCGCCACCATCATCAGGTCGTTGAGCTCGTCGACCACGATCAGGATGAAGGGGAGGCGCACGTAGTCGGGGCCCGGCACGCCGTCGACGCCGGTCTTCTCCGGGTCGAGGTCGCCCCGGTCGTAGGCCGCGTTGTACCCGTTGACGTCGCGGAAGCCGGCCTCGGAGAGCAGGTCGTACCGGCGCTCCATCTCGCGCACCGCCCAGGCCAGGGCGTTCGCGGCCTTCTTCGGGTTGGTCACCACCTCGGTCAACAGGTGGGGCAGCCGGTTGTACTGCCCCATCTCGACCCGCTTGGGGTCGACGAGGATCATCCGCACCTGATCGGGGGTGGAACGCATCAGGATCGAGGTGATCAGCGAGTTGATGCACGACGACTTGCCGGCACCGGTGGCTCCGGCGATCAGCACGTGGGGCATGGTCGCGAGGTTCGCGAGGATCGACGTGCCCGCGATGTCGCGGCCGACGGCCACCTCGAGCGGGTGGGTGGCCTGGCGGGCTTCCGCGCTGGCCAGGATGTCGCCGACGGTGACCAGCTGCTTGCGGGCGTTGGGGATCTCCACCCCGATGGCCTGCTTGCCCGGGATGGGCGCCAGGATCCGCACGTCGGGGGTGGCCATCGCGTAGGCGATGTCCTTGTGGAGGCTGGTGACCCGGGCCACCTTCACCCCGGGCCCGAGCTCGAGCTCGTAGCGGGTGACCGTCGGCCCGACGGTCATGCCGATCAGTCGTGTCTCGACCCCGTGCTCGGCCAGCGCGTGCTCGAGCCCGTGGCCGGTCTCCTCGATCGCCGCGGTGTCGACCGCGTGCGTCCCGGTCCGACCGAGCAGCTTGGCGGGCGGGAGCTTCCAGGCGGAGGGCTGCCCGGCGGGCCCGAGAGCGATCTCGAGTTGGGTGGGGGCGACCGGCTCGCCGACCGGCTCGTCCTCGGGGACGGCCTTGGGCTTGCGGGACCGCTTGGGCTTCGCGGCACCGTCGGTGTCCTGGTCGTAGAGCGCGGGCGCCTCGCCGCCGATCGTGATGACCGGATGCTCACCGGTGAGATCGATCGCGGGATCGGCACCGCCGTCCGTCCGCTCGGTCCCCCCCAGCCGGAACAGCGAACCGACGGCACGGCGCAGGGCGCGGGTGGCCGGCCCGACGTGGGTCGCGGCGACGGAGGCCGTGGCTCCGGCCGCGCTCGCGGTCGCGCCCGCCGCGGTCCGCAGCGACGTGCGGGTGATGAGCACCAGCGAACCGAGGACGGCCAGGACCAGCACCACGGCGGCGCCCCCGGTGGCCAGCAGGGCCCGCAGCGGCTGGCCGACGGCACCGCCGACCAGGCCGGCCGCGTCGCGCTGGGCCGCCAACCCGTCGGCGAAGGTCGGCGCGCCACGGGCGAGGTGGAGCAGGCCCAGGCCGCCCAACGTGCCGAGCGTGGCCCCGAGGGTGATGCGGGTGTTGCTGCCCGCGGCCGCATCGGCCGCGGCGTCGTCGAGCGGGGCCTTCGCCCCCCGGATGACGAGGATGCCGACCAACACCAGCACCGGTGGGACGAAGACGCGGGCCGCGCCGACCAGGCTGCCGGCGCCCGACGCGGCCACCCGACCGAACGGCCCGGCCGCGTTCGCGTAGACCCCGAGGCCGCAGACGACCCCGAGCGCGACCACGACCAGGCCGGCCAGGTCGCCCCGGTGCCCGTCGGTGGCGGCCCCGACGGTCCGCCAGATGCGGGTCACCAGCGGCGTCGCG
>Ga0209023_10007392_pt1 | contig 11280 bp, 7 predicted proteins | sample LakOneMetagenome_FD_187468 | JGI IMG/M metagenome (GOLD analysis project Ga0209023, IMG submission 187468) | Freshwater and sediment microbial communities from Lake Erie, Canada (SPAdes) (version 2) | ecosystem: Environmental > Aquatic > Freshwater > Lentic | place: Lake Erie, Canada | collected...
GCGGGTTCATGATGCGTTCGCAGTCGTGCACCGCCACATACTTGGTCACGCGCACGTGACCGAGCTCCGTGTCGACCTCCACCTCGACGAAGTGGGCACCGTAGGCGTTGCGTACTTTGTTGTCGGCAACACGCGGATTTGGCGACGCGTTGGCGACCAGCGTCTGCGAGCCAGTCGGCATGCCCTTCTCCGCGATCTGCTTCTTGAGACCGCGGACGGCTTCGATGACGGCGTATCCGGTCATGATCGTCGTGCGACTGCCCGACTCACCCACCGAATACGGACAGCGGTCGGTGTCGCCCCAGACCACGTTGACGCGTGAGAGCGGGACGCCCAATTCCTCGGCGGCTATCAGCCCCATGGTCGTCTTTGCACCAGCCCCGACGTCGGTCACGCCCACAAACAACGTGTAGGCGCCGCTGCCGTCCACCTGAACGACGGCGCTGCTGTTCCCCAGACCCGAGCGGAACACCATGTAGGTGAAGCCGGAGCCGCGCTTAAGTGGACCGGCGTCCGACCCGGGCCGGGGACGCCAACGCGCCTTCCAGTCGAAGGCGGCCGCGCCGCGGTGAATGCACTCATCGAGTGAGTAGTTCGTGAACGGCACTTCGTCGCGAAACATCCGCGACATATTCTTCAGCCCGAACTCGACCGGATCCATCTGCAGCTTGTAGGCCACGTCGTCCATGAACGACTGGATGCCGAAGAAGCCTTGCGGGAACTCGGGTCCGCGGAAGTTGGCCGAGACCGTCCGGTTCGTGTAGACGGGCGACACCACCGAATCGACGTTCGCGCACTTGTACAGCTCGATGCCGCCCATCGCACCAGAGTTCTTGCGATAGGGTCCCATGCCGCTGAAGCCGCGGAGTTGAATGGCTTGCAGTGTGCCGTCGTTGTCCACGGCGACCTTGTAATGCTGCACGGTGGGCCAGCGTCCGTGGACGCCAACGAAGTCGTCCTTGCGCGACAGCTCTAACTTGACCGGCGCGCCGGCCTCCTTCGCGAGGAGGGCCGTGATGAGATCGGCATCCTGATTCTGGTTCTTGTTGCCGAAGTTCCCACCCATGTACTCGCAGACAACGCGGACCTTGTCATCGGGGATGCCAAGATCGCGCGCCATGTCGTGGCGGCAATTGGCAATGCCGCCGGTCGGCGTGTAGATAGTGAGCTTGTCGCCCTCCCAGTGCGCCACGCACGAGCGCGGCTCCATCTGCGCGTTGTGCACGAAAGAGGTGGAGTAGCGATCTTCGAACACGTGGGCGGCCTTGCCGAAGGCCGACTCCACGTCGCCCCGCTTCTGCACCTGCGGCTGCGACTCGTTGCGGTTGTTCGGCGAGAGATTGCCCTCAGGCCAGATCTTCGGCGCCGTGGGCGCCAGGGCGGCTTCCGGCTCGAGCACGAACGGCAGCGGCTCGTAGTCGACCTTGATCAGGCGCAGCGCTTCCTCCGCGAGGTGACGGTTGGTCGCTGCAATGGCCACAACCGGTTCTCCCACGAACCGCACAGGGTTGTTGAAGGCGTAGCGCTTGTGGGTCGTGATCTTCTTCACGTCGTCGCTGTACTGCTGACCACCGGCGATGGAACCTGACCCCCACACGACCTTGCAGTTGTCGTTCGTCAGGATGGCCTTCACGCCGGGCAGCGCCCTGGCCGCGGCAACGTCGATGCTGCGAATCCGTGCATGCGGATGCGGGCTTCGCAGCACCTTTGCGTACAACATGCCGGGCAGTTGCACGTCGTTCGTGTACTTGGCGCGTCCGGTGACGCGCTCGACGCCGTCGATGCGCGGCGTGGGTTGTCCAACCGTCTTGAGCGACGCCATGCTTGCCGGTTCGGCAGCACGCGATGCCTGTTGACTCACTGGGCACCTCCTGCACTGGGCCGAGCCCCGCCGCCGCCGGCAGCCACGACCGCTTCGGCGTATCGGTTGTAGCCCCCGCAGCGACAGAGATTCCCGGCCATGGCGGTCTTGACCTCCGCAAGCGAGGGATGCGGATTGCGCTTCAGCAAGCCGGTGGCCGTCATCACCTGGCCGCTCGTGCAGAAGCCGCACTGCGGCGCGTCGTGCGAGATGAACGCCTGCTGCACCGCCGACAGCGTCCCTCCCGCGGACACCCCCTCGACCGTCGTGACGCTCTTTCCGTCCATCCACACAGCGAGATTGCTGCAGGAGTAGGACGGTGCGTCATCGATGAGCACCGTGCAGGCGCCACATTCACCGCGGTCGCAGCCGATCTTCGTCCCGGTCAACCCGAGGCGGTCGCGGAGCAGTTCCGCAAGCGTCCAGCGGTCTTCGACCTCCACGTCGTGCCGCACACCGTTGACCGTGATGTGAATCATCGAGTGTGGAACCGTGGTGTCCACAGCGATCGCGGACACGGTCTCTTGTCGCTGCGCGTCAAGCGTTCCGGCTGTTGCGGCCACGACGATGGCGGCACTGGTGCCTGCCAGGAAATCGCGTCGTGACCACTCACCTGTCTCGGGCTGCTTATCGTTCATGGCTGACCCTCTTCGAGGAGCGTCCCTCGCGCGGATTCTACGCTGCCTCGTACGAACATCCGAGCCTTTTCCAACTCGTCGGCGCCGTTACGCTGCGGCTCCGGCATCGGCGCCGCTCGGACGCAGCGCCTGTTGCTCGGCAGGCACGCCCGGAACCGGGCCACGACTATACGCGAGCCTGCCCCTGCCTCGCCGAACCTCGCGAGGCGCGCGTCCGTGAGCGAGTTGACCTACTATTAGGCGTCGTGAACGCGTCGTTCCTCCAGACACTGTCTCAGTCACTGCCGCCCGAGAGCTTCGTCAGCAACGCGTCGGAGCTGCTGGTCTACGAATCTGATGCGCTCGTGCACCTGCGGTCGACGCCGGGAGCGGTCGTCGTGCCCGGCACCACCGAAGAGGTGCAGACCGTCGTTCGCCTGTGCCACGAGCACGGCGTGCCGTTTGTGGCTCGCGGACATGGCACCGGTCTGTCGGGCGGCGCACTGCCGCATCCGGACGGCGTGCTCATCGTGCTGTCGCGCCTCAACCGCGTGCTGGACATCGACATTCCCAATCAGCGGGTGGTCGTCGAACCCGGTGTGACCAACCTGGAAATCACGCGGCGGGTGGCCCCCTTCGGCTGCTACTACGCGCCGGACCCATCGAGCCAGAGCGTCTGTTCGATTGGCGGAAACATCGCCGAGAACTCGGGCGGCGCACACTGCCTGAAGTACGGCTTCACGGTGCATCACGTGCTGGGCGTGGAGGCCGTGCTTCCCAACGGCGAGCTCGTCACCATCGGCGGTACCGCGCTCGATCCGCCCGGTCTCGATCTGCTTGGCGTCCTCATCGGTTCTGAAGGCACGCTCGGCGTGGTCACCAAGGCCACCCTCCGGCTGCTGCGAAAGCCCGAGGCGGTGCTGACACTGCTTGCCGCCTTCGACTCCATTGACGAAGCCGGCGGTGCGGTGTCCTCGATCATCTCGCACGGCATCGTGCCGGCAGCCGTGGAGATGATGGACCGGCTCACCATCAAAGCCGCCGAGGCCGCGGTGCACCCGAACTTTCCCGATTGCGAGGCCGTGCTCATCGTCGAGCTCGACGGACCGCAAATCGAGGTGGACGAACTCTTTGCCGTGGTCGAGCGTGTGTGCCAGGAGTCCGGCGCCCGGTCGGTGGAGATCGCACGGGATCAGGGACAGCGCGACCGCATCTGGAAAGGCCGCAAGGCCGCCTTCGCAGCCATGGGCCGCATCTCCCCTAACTACTACGTGCAAGACGGCGTGGTGCCACGTACGAAGCTGCCGGAAGTACTGCGACGCATCCACGATCTGTCGGTGCGATCGGGTCTGCGCATCGGCAACGTGTTTCATGCCGGCGATGGAAACCTGCACCCGCTCATCTGCTACGACGGCACGATTCCCGGACAGGCGGAGCACGCCGAGAAGGTCGCTTCGGAGATTCTGCATTACTGCATCGAGGCCGGCGGCGCCATCACGGGAGAACACGGCGTGGGCTTCGACAAGAAGGCGTACATGTCGGAGATGTTCGCAGAGGTCGACCTCGACGCCATGCAGCTGGTGCGCTGCGCCTTCGACCCCACCAACATCTGCAACCCTGGCAAGGTATTCCCCACGCCTCGGCTGTGCGGCGAAGTGCCGGGTCCCTATCGACAACACCCAGTGGAACGCCTCGGTCTGGCGGAGCGCTTCTGATGCCGCTTACGTCACTCGAGCCAGCCGACGCCGCAACCGTGGCCGCCATGCTTGCCGTGGCCGCCTCCGACGGAACGGCATTCGTCCCACAGGGCCATGGCACCAAACTGCAGCGTCACAGTCTTGCTGCGGGCGCGTCTCCGCTATCAACGACGAGGCTGACGGCGGGTTTGGCGCACTATGCGGGTGATCTGGTCGCCACGGCACCCGCCGGCGCGACGCTGCGCGACGTCAATGCTGTCCTGGCCCGCGAGCGCCAGTGGATTCCGCTCGATCCGCCGCATGGCGACTCGGCGACCATCGGTGGCATCGTGGCCTGCAACGACTCCGGACCGCGGCGCCATCGCTTCGGAACACCGCGCGATCTCATCATCGGCATCGAGGTGGCGCTGACCAGCGGACGGGTCGTCCACTCGGGCGGCCGCGTGGTGAAGAACGTGGCGGGCTACGATCTCTCTCGACTCTTCTGCGGCTCACGCGGCAGTCTCGGCGTCATCACGACAGTCACCTTCAAGCTGGCGCCTCTTGCACCGACGTCTCGCACGCTCGTGGCGCAGTTCACCGACACCACTCACGCGGTCGACGCGGCGCTGCGCATTGCGGCCTCGGCGGCGCTGACGCCGTCGGCACTCGAACTCGTTGCGCCCGAATCACAGGTGCTCGTTCGCTTTGAAACGACGCCCAGAGCCGGCGCCCACATGTCGGCCGCCGCGCGGTCCATTCTCGAGGCATCGGGCGCTCAGGTCTCTGAATGCGAGGGCGACGAAGAAGCCAGATTGTGGGAGGCCCACACCCGCCGCGACGAGCACGACGATGGGTTGATGGTGGCGTTATCGGTATTGCCGTCACACGTCGCGGCCACCGTGCAGCACGTTGACCGACTTGCGCGCGAACACGGCGTGGAGTGGACGATCACCGGACGCAGCGCACTCGGAGTCCTTCGGCTGGCGGCGCGCGCGTCCACTGCCGCGCAAGGCGCGTTCATCGTCGCGCTGCGCACCGCCGTCTCATCGCTTCATGGTTCGCTTCAAGTCCTGCGGTCGGACGCCAACGTCGCGCTTCCCGCTGATGCGGCTGGCGATGTCGGAACGGCGGCCGCCATCGGCTTCGCCGTGAAGCGACGCTTCGATCCTGCCGGCGTCCTGCCGTATCTCTGGCCTCGGGTCTGACGTGGCGACCAACTCCTTTCAGCCCCTCGCGCCGCTCGAACCGCTGCTCAACGCGTGTGTGCACTGCGGATTCTGTCTGCCCACATGTCCCAGTTACGTGGTGCTCGGCAAGGAAACCGACTCGCCGCGTGGCCGCATCTACGCCATGCGCGCAGGTCTCGACGCACGGATAGAACTGACGCCAACGGTTGTGTCGCATTTCGACACCTGTCTCGGCTGCATGGCGTGCGAGACGGCCTGTCCGTCTGGCGTGAAGTACGGCCCACTCATCGAGCACACGCGCGCTATCGTCGAAACCGCGCACACACGTCCGCAGGGCGAACGCTGGTTCCGAACGCTGCTGTTCAACACGCTGCCCTATCCATCACGACTTCGCGTGCTCGCGCTGCCGCTGGTGCTGCTCGGCTCACTGCGTCGGTCATCGCTGGTGCAGCGCCTGGTGCCACGCCGCATGCGCCCGCTGCTCACGCTCGCGCCTGACGTGTCTGTCAGCGAACTGTGGACGGACACCGCCAGCACCACACCCGCAGTCGGCGAGCGCCGGCTTCGCGTCGGCATGGTGACGGGGTGCGTGCAGCGCGCCTTCTTTGCGGGCGTCAATGAAGCGACAGTTCGCGTGCTCTCCGCTGAAGGCTGCGAGGTTGCCGCGCCGCCCGAACAAGGCTGCTGCGGTGCGCTGGCGCTGCATGCAGGAGAGCGCGACACCGCCCGTGCATTCGCCCGCGACCTCATCGCGGTGTTCGAACGTGCGAACGTCGACGTCGTGGCGATCAATGCCGCGGGCTGTGGCTCGGCGATGAAAGAGTACGGCCATCTGCTCAGCGACGACCCGGCCTGGGCGACTCGTGCCGAGGCGTTCGCTCGCAAGGTGCGCGACGTCACCGAGGTGCTCGCAGAACTCGGTCCACCACGCAGCCCTCGTCATCCCGTGCCGGCACGCGTGGCGTATCACGATGCCTGTCATCTTGCGCACGCGCAGGGCGTCCGCGCGCAGCCACGCGCCGTGCTCGCGACCATTCCCGGCATCACGCTGACCAGCGTCGCCGAGAGCGACGTGTGCTGCGGCAGCGCTGGCATCTTCAACCTCACACAGCCCGAGATGGCCGAACAACTCGGCCAGCGCAAGGCCGGCCATCTATCCGATGGACAACCCGACATTGTTGTCACCTCGAATCCGGGCTGTATCCTCCAGATTCGCGCGGCGGCGGCGAGTCAGGGTCACTCCTTCAAGGTCGTGCACATCGTCGAGTTGCTCGACGCCTCGATGACTGGCCGGCCACTCGCCTGACGCCGGGCGCGCCGCTGCGGCGGTCCGGAGAGGCCTGCTTCCTTCTCACGTTTTCCCTTTCACGCTCCCGGCCGGTACAATTGGGCCAGAGGACTCTTCCGTGATCGAAATCTACGACACCACGCTTCGCGACGGCACCCAGGGCGAAGGTGTGACCTTCTCCGTCACCGACAAACTGCGCGTCGCCGAAAAGCTGGACGGCTTTGGCGTCCACTACATCGAAGGCGGCTGGCCCGGTTCGAACCCGCGCGACATCGAGTTCTTCGAGCTGGCCAAGAGCCGCACCTTCCGCAAGGCTCGACTCGCGGCGTTTGGTTCGACGCGTCGCAAGGACACCGCCGTCGAGGCTGACGACCAGGTCCGGCTGCTCATCGACGCCAGTACGCCGGTGGTCACGATCTTCGGGAAGACCTGGCTCCTCCACGTGCTCGAAGTGCTGCAGACGTCGCCCGAGGAGAACCTCGCGATGATCAGCGACACGGTGCGCTTCCTCAAGTCACACGGCAAGTACGTCGTGTACGACGCCGAGCACGCGTTCGACGGCACCAAGGACAATCGCGAGTACGCACTGGCGACGTGGAAGGCTGCCGAAGCGGCGGGAGCCGACTGCATCACCCTGTGCGACACCAACGGTGGCTCGCTCCCCGAGGAGATCGCCGAGATCGTGAGTTTTGCGTGCCGCAATCTCACGACGCAAGTTGGCATCCACACGCACGACGACATCGGACTCGGTGTCGCCAACGCCCTGGCTGCTCTTGCGGTTGGCGCCACGCACGTGCAGGGCACGATCAACGGCTACGGCGAACGGACCGGCAACTGCAACATCACGAGCGTGATGCCGATCCTGCAGTTCAAGTTGAAGGAGCCGAACGTTCCCGCAGAGTCCTTCACCCAGCTGAAGGAACTGTCGCAGTTTCTCGACGAGACGGCGAACATCCGTCCCAATCCGCGTTTGCCGTGGGTTGGCAGCGCGGCGTTCTCGCACAAGGGCGGCGCGCATGTGAACGCCGTCCAGAAGGTTCTGCGCAGCTACGAACACATCGACCCGTCACTGATTGGCAACGCGCGTCACGTGCTCGTGAGCGATCTCGCCGGTCGCAGCAACATCGTGATGAAGGCGCGCGAGCTTGGCTTCGACATCTCGAACACCACGCCGCAACTGCGCCAGATGCTGACGCACATCAAGGAACTCGAACATCAGGGGTACGAGTTCGAGTCGGCCGACGGGTCACTGGCGCTCGTCATCCGCCGTTCGCTCGTGAACACGCCGCCGCCGTTCGTCGTGGACGCCTACAACGTCTCGGTGCGTCGCGACGGCAACACCTCGAGCTGCGAAGCGGTCGTCAAGGTGCGCGTCGGTGACCAGTCGGAACACCGTGTGGCCGACGGCGACGGTCCGGTGAACGCTCTCGATGCGGCATTGCGTGCCGCCCTCGTGCGCTACTACCACCAGCTGGAGAACGTGCAGTTGACGGACTACAAGGTCCGCATCATCGACTCGCGCAGCGGCACCGCCGCGCGCACGCGCGTCATCATTCAGTCGGGCGACGGCACTGCCGAGTGGGGCACCGTCGGCGTCCACGACAACATCGTCGAGGCGAGTCTCCAGGCGCTGGTAGACAGCCTCGAGTACGCGCTTGTCCGGGCCGGTATGCAGGTGCCGGCCGCCGTCTCCTGAGGTTTCGCCGTAAGCAGATGCGGCCACTACACAGGTCCGAACGCTCGACGAGGGTCGGCGCGAAGTGATCCGTCTTCGGACCGGCACATGGCGTGTGGTCCGCCGGCTGGCTGTTGGCCTGGCGGTCCTCATCCTGCTGCCCTATGCCTGGGCACCCGTGTACCGATTTCCCGAGCCTGCGCCGTTCAGCGGAGCGCAGTTCTGGAATCCCTACGCCACCTTGTCCGGACAATGGGCTCGCGCCAACCTGCACGCGCACGGGCACGCCTGGCTCGGTCTCACCAGCGGCGCACAGTCAGACAGTGCGGTCGCCGCCCGCTATCGCGAGATGGGCTACGCGGTCGCCGGCGTGTCCGACTATCAGCGCATTGCCGCCTTCCACGGCGTCGACACACTTCCCCTCTACGAACACGGCTTCAACCTCGGGAAGAACCACCAGCTCGCCATCGGTGCGCACGGTGTCGACTGGTTCGATCTGCCGCTGTGGCAGTCGCCCAGTGAACAGCAGTACGTGATCGACCGGGTGAAGCGCAAGGCCAGCCTCGTGGCCCTCAATCATCCGAGTTCGCGCGACGCGTACAGTCTCGATGCGTTGCGGTGGTTGACGGGATTCGATCTCATCGAGGTGGCCAACGGTCCATTTACCACCGAAGACGAGTGGGATGCGACCTTGTCATCCGGTCACGTGGTGTGGGCCATCGGCAACGACGACACGCACGATCTCGAGGATCTTCGCCGCACCGCCGTCGCGTGGACGATGATCGACACGGCGTCGTCCGGTGAAAGCGACGTGCTGTTTGCGCTGCGCGGCGGAAGAAGCTACGCGGTGCTCCGAACCGGCGCCTTCGCGGCGAGCGGCGTCACCACGCTCTCGAGTCTCAACGTTGTCGGCAACACGATGACCGTCACCCTCAACGGCGCGCCGTCGAAGGTCACCTTCATCGGTCAGGATGGTGTGGTCCGCAACACCATCCACGACGCCCTCAGTGCCTCGTATGTCATGCGCGGCGACGACTCGTACATCCGTACGGTCGTCACCTCACCGCACACCACGCTCTTTCTCAATCCAGTCGTCCGCTGGAACGGCGCGGCGCTGCCGGCGCCGGTCGCCACGGTCAATGGCTTCTGGACGTGGATGCAGCGCGGCTCCGCCATCGTCGTGGCCGCGGGACTGCTCTGGATGTTCAGGAGACTGCGGCGCGCGTCACCGGCGACGGGCGTGAACCGCGTCGCCGTCGAGCGAGCCTGAGAGACGAGCGGAACGGCGCTACTGCGAGAGCGCCGCGAAGGTGTCGCACTGGCGCGGGTCGCCGGACTTCATGCCGCGCTGAAACCACTCCATGCGCTGAGCAGACGAGCCATGCGTGAAGCGCTCGGGCTGCACGCGCCCGGTCGCCATCTTCTGCAGATGATCGTCGCCAATCATCGAGGCGGCGCGCAGCGCTTCTTCGGCATCGCCCGGATCGAGTTCCACCTTGCCGGCTGCAAAGCGTCCACCCTTCGACGCCTCGTGTCCCCAGACGCCCGCATAGCAGTCCGCCTGCAGTTCGAGCGCGACCGACGTGCTGTTCGCGCCCTGGCTGCCCGCACGCACACGTTCGTTGGTGCCGAGCAGATTCTGGATGTGATGTCCGAACTCGTGCGCGACGACGTAGGCTTCCGCAAAATCGCCGGGTGCACCGAAGCGCTGCGACAGCTCGTTGAAGAAGCCGAGATCGAGATAGACCTTGTGGTCCGACGGGCAGTAGAAGGGGCCGGTCGCACTCTCGGCGGCGCCGCATCCCGACTGCGTCGCGTCGCGGAACAACACGACCTGGGTCTTCTCGTAACGATCGCCGAGAATCTGCTGCCAGGTCGCCTGCGTGTCGCCGGCCACGGCGTCCACCATGTCGACGAGACGTTCTTCTTCGGGTGTGGTCTGCAGTTCGCCGGCCTGCTGACCGGAGGATTGTGAGCTTGGAACGCCGCCGCCCTGGTTGACGAGCGACAGGAAGTCGGTGCCCGTGGCCCAGCTCAGTACGAGCAGCAGCACGACGCCGCCGAGCCCCAGCTGGACTCCGCCGCCCATGCCACCGCCGGAACTGGCGCGCTCATCATCGATGTTTCCCCGATCGCCCTTCGACCAACGCATGATGTCTCCTCAGACACTGCGGCGATCGCCAGGTAACGCGTCCAGGAAGGGAGCGCGTGCACAGGAATCGAAGCCGCACGTGCAGGGCGCACAACGCGCCCCGAAACGCGCTTTAGTGTACGACGACTGACTGGCGCGACGTCCACCACGCTTCGAAGTCTTTGAACGCGCGGCTGAGCTGCACGGGCTCCTTCAACCTGCCCGCGACGACCTCTGCGGTCTTGTAGCCGTTGCCCGTCACGCACACCACAGCAGACTCACCCGACTTGATGATGCCCTGCTTCACGAGTGCGATCGTCGCCGCGAGCGTGGTGCCTCCGGCAGGTTCCGTGAAGATGCCTTCGGTCTCAGCGAGCAGACGAATCGCATCCACAATCTGCTCGTCGCTCACCGCGGCACCGGTGCCACCAGTGGCTTTCACCGTCTGCACCACCTGATAGCCGTCGGCCGGATTGCCGATGGCAATCGACTTCGCAATCGTGTCTGGCTTCACCGGCTCGGGATAGTCGAGCCCTTCGTGAATCGCGTTGACGACAGGTGCGCAACCCGCGGCCTGCGCGGCGTGAATGCGGGGCAGCTCGCCCTCGACGAGACCAATCTGACGCATCTCACGCAGTCCGCGTGCGATGCGCGGCAGCAGCGTGCCACCAGCAACCGGCGAGATGAGATGGTCGGGATATCGCCAGCCAAGCTGCTCGACAATCTCGAAGCCCATCGTCTTGGCGCCCTCGGCGTAGTACGAGCGCAGGTTGATGTTGACGAAGCCCCAGCCGTACCTGTCTGCCACCTGCGTGCACAGACGGTTCACGTCGTCGTAGTTG
>Ga0209023_10007393_pt1 | contig 11274 bp, 10 predicted proteins | sample LakOneMetagenome_FD_187468 | JGI IMG/M metagenome (GOLD analysis project Ga0209023, IMG submission 187468) | Freshwater and sediment microbial communities from Lake Erie, Canada (SPAdes) (version 2) | ecosystem: Environmental > Aquatic > Freshwater > Lentic | place: Lake Erie, Canada...
AAGGCCCTGCGCCCCGCAACCTGCCGGTTCCGGTAGCTGCGTTCGACAACGAAACCACGATCAAGCTGGGCTGAGGGGACTGACCGATGGCTGGTATTCCACACGATCATTACGAACCGAAGTCAGGCTTCGAAAAGTGGCTGCACAGCCGCCTGCCGATTGTCAGCCTTGTCTATGACACGCTGATGATCCCGACGCCGAAAAACCTGAACTGGTGGTGGATCTGGGGCATCGTGCTCGCGTTCTGCCTGGTTCTGCAAATCGCGACCGGTGTCGTGCTGGTCATGCACTATACGCCGCATGTCGATATGGCGTTCAAGTCCGTCGAGCACATCATGCGTGATGTGAATGCGGGCCACATGATGCGCTACCTGCACGCAAACGGCGCTTCGCTGTTCTTCTTCGCGGTCTATATCCACATGTTCCGCGGTCTCTTCTACGGCAGCTACAAGTCGCCGCGCGAAGTTACCTGGATCATCGGGATGCTGATCTACTTGGCCATGATGGCGACGGCGTTCATGGGCTACGTTCTGCCGTGGGGCCAGATGTCGTTCTGGGGAGCTACGGTTATCACCGGCCTGTTCGGGGCGATCCCCGGCATCGGCCCGTCGATCCAGACCTGGCTGCTCGGTGGCCCGGCTGTCGATAACGCCACGCTGAACCGCTTCTTTTCGCTCCACTACCTGCTGCCGTTCGTGATTGCAGCTCTGGTTGCGGTGCACGTATGGGCGTTCCATACGACCGGAAACAACAACCCGACTGGCGTTGAAGTTCGCCGTGGCTCGAAGGCCGAGGCAGAGAAAGACACGCTGCCCTTCTGGCCTTACTTCGTGATCAAGGATTTGTTCGCTCTGGCGTTGATCCTGACGATCTTCTTTGCGGTTGTTGGCTTCATGCCGAACTACCTTGGCCACCCGGACAACTACACCGAGGCCAACCCGCTGGCGACGCCTGCACACATCGTGCCCGAATGGTACTTCCTGCCATTCTACGCGATCCTGCGTGCTTTCACCTCGGACGTGTGGATCGTGCAGATCGTCCAGTTCATCACCTTCGGCATCGTCGATGCAAAGTTCTTCGGTGTTCTGGCGATGTTCGGTGCAATCGCTGTGATGGCTCTGGTGCCGTGGCTCGACACCTCGTCGGTCCGCTCCGGTCAGTACCGCCCGATGTTCAAATGGTGGTATCGCCTGCTGGTCATCGACTTCGTCGTGCTGATGTGGGTGGGGGCGCAAACGCCGACCGAGCTGTCGTCGTGGATTTCGCTGATCGCCTCGGCTTACTGGTTCGGCTACTTCCTGGTGATCCTGCCGCTGCTTGGCGTGATCGAAAAGCCGCTGCCGCAGCCGGCAACGATCGAAGACGACTTCAATGCGCACTACGGCGCCAATACCCACGCAGCCGAGTGACGGAAAGGAACGATTGAGATGCTGAGAAAAATCGCAATCACTGCCATTTCCGCGCTGACGCTGACGGCGGGTGCGGCTCTGGCCAACACCGGCACGTTCGAGCCGGAAACGCGGGACGTGGCCTTCTCTTTCGAAGGTCCGTTCGGCAAGTTCGATGAGCACCAGCTGCAACGCGGCCTTCAGGTGTTCACCGAGGTCTGCTCGGCCTGCCACGGCCTGAAGTTCGTGCCGATCCGGTCGCTGCAAGACGAAGGCGGACCGCGCTTGCCGGAAGATCAGGTGCGCGCTTATGCCAAGCAGTTCACCGTGACCGACAAGGACACCGGCGAAGATCGCCCCGCTATTCCGGCCGACAACTTCCCGGCAAACACGGGTGCCGGCGCACCGGACCTCAGCCTGATGGCCAAGGCGCGTGCGGGCTACCACGGCCCCTACGGCACCGGGATCAGCCAGTTGTTCAACGGCATTGGCGGACCGGAGCATATCGTCTCGATCCTGACCGGTTACACCGGCCAGACCAAGGACGAGGCGGGGTCGACTTTTTATGAGAACACCGCGTTCTCGACCGGCTGGATCAAGATGCCGCCGCCCTTGTCCGATGGTCAGGTCACCTATGCCGATGGCACCGAGGCGACCACCGACCAGATGGCCAAGGACGTGGCTACCTTCCTGATGTGGACGGCAGAGCCGCATATGATGGCGCGCAAGCAGGCCGGTTTTGTGGGAGTGCTGATCCTTGGCCTGTTCACGGTACTTCTGTACCTGACGAACAAGCGCCTTTGGGCACCCTTCAAGGGCAAGAAACACGCCTGATCTGGCGTAACCCTAACGATCCTGAAACGCGCCCTTCGGGGCGCGTTTTCATTTGCCGAGGTAGTCTGCCAAAGCGGGCGGCGGATTGTCGAGCAGCGTCGCCGTCGGGCTGGGTGGTTCGGCCCGGCCATCCGCGACGAGGATGGTCTGGCTGGCAATGCGCCGCGCATCCGCGGGGTCGTGGCTGACCATCAGGACCGTCGTGCCGGTCTCGGCCGCAAGGTCGCGAACCATGTCCAGCATCTCGACCTTAAGCGCAGGTCCAAGGGCGGCGAACGGCTCGTCAAGCAGCAAGAGCGGACGCGCCCGCAAGAGAGCGCGGGCCAGTGCCACGCGGCTTTGTTGCCCACCCGACAGAGATCCCGGCTTGCGGTTCAGGGTGCCTTCCAGACCAACGCGGCGCAGCGCCTCGGCAATCTTTCTCTGGTCGTCGGGACCAAGCCTCAGATCAGGGCGCAGACCCAGCCCGAGGTTTTGCGCAACTGTCAAATGGGGAAACAGGTTCTGATCCTGAAACAACGTGGAGATCGGCCTTTTGCCCGGAGGCAGTAACGCGAGGTCAATGCCATTCCATAATATTCTGCCTTTCGCGGGCAGGAGAAAGCCTGCGATGGCCGAGAGCAGCGTCGACTTGCCAGCCCCGGATGGCCCGACGATCGCTGTGATTGCCCCGGTCTCGACGCGGAGGTCTGCGGAGAGGTGGAAATCGCCCTGTCGAATCTCCAGATGATCAAGCGTCAGCATCGCGATGCCCCCTGTGATCCAGCAGCCAGAAAAGACCGAAGCTGAGCGAAACAAGAACCAGCGCGGCGGCTGCGGCAATGTCCATCTTGTAGGCGCCCATCAGGCTGTAAATCTCCATCGGCAGGGTGGCCCTTGCCGGGTCGGCGAACAGGGTGATCACGCCAAGATCGCCCATCGACAAGGCCGCGCACAGCCCAGCGGCGAACCACAGCGGGCGGCGCAGGCGGGGCAGGACCAGATAGCGCAGCCGGGCAAAGCCGCGCTGGTCAAGGCTTTCAGCCAGTCTGCTGTAGTTCGCCCTGATGTCATGCAGGCCCGGCAGAATCGACCTTAGCGCGAAGGGAAGCGCCATCGCGGCGTTGACGACAAGGGTGATGAGCAGAGCCCAACGCACTGGGTCGATTGCCGGGCGCAGGATCAGGAACAGGCCAGTACCCAAGACCAATGGCGAGGCGGTCAGCGTTAGCATCGCCAGGCCATCGACGATACGACCGGAACGGGAACTGACCGAGGTGATCCAGATGCCAATTGCCAGCGCGAGACTTATGGCCAATGCGGTGGAGCCAAGTGCAACAATGACCGAACGGGCGGCGGCAGGCCAGATGGATGCGGGCAGATGCGCCAATCCCGGCAATCCGTCGAGGATGATCAGCAGGATCGGCACAGCAAGAAACAGGGACATCGCCCCAAGCCACAGAGCGTCAAGCAACCGGGCGCTGCGCTGCGCGGCGTCCCAACGCTCGACGGCGCGGTCATTGCCGGTGCCGAAGGCCGTTGGTGTCACTATGGCCAGACTGGTGCCTGCCGCGATCAGGGACAGCACCATCTGCGCGCTTGCCAACGTGGCCGCGTGGGCAAGGTCGAACTCCATGCGGAAGGATTGATAGATCGCCAACTCCAAAGTCGTCGCCTTTGGACCGCCGCCCATGGTGAGAGCCACGGTGAAGCTTGTCAGGCAGATCAGAAAGATCGCCAGTGCCGCGCCGGGCAGAACCGACCGCAGCATAGGCCTTTCGACAAGCCGCCAGATGTCGCGTGGCGCTAAGTCGAGCGAGGCCGCAAGGCGGAACCGCTCGGCAGGAATGGCGGTCCAGCCGTTCAGGATCAGGCGCACTGCAAGTGGCAGGTTCAGAAACACATGGGCGAGGAGTACGCCTTGCAGCCCGTAGATCTGCATCGGCGGCAAGCCGAACGCGGCGAGTGCCAGATTGACGACGCCGGACCGCCCGAAGGTGCCAAGCAATCCCATAACGGCAACGATGACCGGCAGGATGAAGGGTGCTCCGAGCGCGACGATCAAGAAGCGTCGCCCCGGAAACTGTCGCCGTGCAAGTGCGCGGGCGATGGGAATGGCAAGGGTTATGCTAAGCGCCGCCGACAGGAACGCCTGAAGCAAGGTGAACCTTAGCGCTGCCCAGTCCGCTGTCGAAAAGCGGCCCGGCCCCTCGGCCCGCAGGAGCACGGCGGAAAAGCTGCCCAGCCCCAGCGCCAGCACGAAGGCCAGCGCCAGGATACCGGGCAAGGTGCCCAACCTCAGCGGCTGAGCGCGGCGCGCCATTCTTCCGTTGCGGATTCGCGCACTTCGTCGGCGTCGTGGGCCGACATCATCAGCGCCTTGGCAGGGGCGACCAACCCGCTGAAGGACGCGGGCAGGCCACCCGGAGGTGTCACGGCCGGATACATCCAGTTGGTTTCCGGGATCACTGACTGGAACTCTGGCGAGACCATGAATGACAGGAAACGGTCAACCAGATCCGGTTCCTTGGTCGACGCGACCTTGGCGGCGACTTCCACCTGAAGGTAGTGGCCTTCGTCGAACTGCGCGGCGGCCTTGGTGTCATCCTTCTCGGCGGCGATGTGGTAGGCCGGCGAGGTCGTGTAGGACAGCACCATGTCGGCCTCACCATTGGTGAACATGCCGTAGGCCTCGGTCCACCCCGGCGTCACCGTGATGATGTTATCGGCCAGTTCCTTCCAGATTTCGCCAGCACGGTCGCCATAGGCGGCCTTGACCCACAGCAGCAGGCCAAGACCAGGAGACGACGAGCGCGGATCCTCGATCACGACCTTGAGGTTGGACTTGGCCAGTTCCTCGAAGTTTTTCGGAACCTCCGTCACTTTGGTCTTGTCATAGACAAAGGCGAAATAGCCCCAGTCGAACGGCGCAAAGGTCGGATCGTCCCACGCGATGGGCAGATCGTATTTCACGTCGCCCAACGCGTTGTCGGCGAAGATGCCGCTGTCGGCGGCGGTTGCCATCAGGTTGTTGTCGAGCCCAAGCACCACGTCTGCCTTGGTGTCCGGCCCTTCCAGCATGACGCGCGACAGAAGCGCCGCAGCGTCTCCGGCGGCGACCCATTGCAGGTCGCAGCCGCAGGTCGCCTCGAACGCTTTCTCGATGGCGGGGCCGGGACCCCATTCGGCGTTGAAGCCGTCGTAAGTGTAGACCGTGAGCACGGGCTTATCCTCGGCCACCGCGACGGTGGCAGAAAGGATACCCGCGAGCATCAGGGTCGAGAGTCTGGTTCTTTTCATCTCGTCCTCCAATGGTCAGGCGGGCGGAGATGGGGGCGGGCGTTTTCGCCGACCTACCTTCCCTCCGCCGGTCTTAACCGGTTCAGGTTCAACGGGTCCGCTTGCGCATCTCAGCCTGATGGTTCAGGCACCCCGAGGTAGGCCGCACCATAGCGTGATGGCCCCCCGGCGCAAGGCGAAAAGTCTTGAGCCGCCCGCCGCCCCTCGCTATGCCCGCAGGGAGACAGGAGCCCGGTCATGAGCCTCAATACGTTCGGTCATCTTTTCCGCGTCACCACCTGGGGTGAAAGCCACGGGCCGGCCCTTGGCGCGACGGTCGATGGCTGCCCGCCGGGTGTGGTGCTGGACGAAGGCATGATCCAGCATTGGCTGGATCGGCGGAAACCGGGGCAGAACAAGTTCACCACCCAGCGGCGCGAGCCTGACGCGGTAAAGATCCTCTCGGGTATGTACGAGGGGCGGACGACCGGGACACCGATCCAGCTGATGATCGAGAATACCGACCAGCGGTCCAAGGACTATGGCGACATTGCACAGAGCTTCCGGCCGGGACATGCCGACATTACCTATTGGCAGAAATACGGCATTCGCGACCCACGCGGCGGCGGGCGGTCCTCGGCGCGGGAAACGGCGGCGCGAGTGGCCGCAGGCGGCGTGGCGCGTGAGGTGCTGAAGCTTCTGGCGCCCGAGATGAAGATCACCGGCTACATGGTGCAGATGGGCAGGCTCAAGGCAGACCGCGACCGTTTCGAGATGGACGAGGTCGAGCGCAACCCGTTCTGGTGTCCCGATGCGGCAATGGCGGCGATCTGGGCCGAACATCTGGACGAGTTGCGCAAGGATGGCAATTCCGTGGGCGCGGTGATCGAGGTAGTGGCCTCAGGCGTGCCAGCGGGTCTGGGAGCGCCGATCTACGGCAAGCTCGACAGTGATCTGGCGGCGGCGATGATGTCGATCAACGCGGTCAAGGGCGTCGAGATCGGCGCGGGCATGGGTGCGGCAGAACTGACGGGCGTCGACAATGCCGATGAGATCCGCATGGGCAATCACGGGCCGACGTATCTGTCGAACCATGCGGGCGGGATTTTGGGCGGCATTTCGACCGGGCAGGATGTTGTGGTGAGGTTTGCCGTCAAGCCGACCTCGTCGATCCTGACGCCGCGCCGGTCGGTGACGGTGGGCGGAGAGGAAACCGACGTGATGACCAAGGGTCGCCACGACCCCTGCGTGGGTATCCGCGCCGTGCCGGTGGGCGAGGCGATGCTGGCCTGCGTGCTGCTGGACCACATCCTGCTGGACCGTGGCCAGACCGGTGGCAAGCGCGGGCCGCCGATCGGGTCGCGGCCATGATGGCGCCCTCGGCGCTGCGGAGCGCGCTGCGCTCGGCGCTGTCTCAGGTGCTGGCCGAAAGCGGCGCCGACCCGGCACATGATCTTTCGCACACCGATCGGGTCTGGGTGAACGCGCGGACAATCGCGATGGGTGAGGGGCTGGTCCCGTCACATACGCTGATGGCGGCGGCTTACCTGCATGATCTGGTGACGCTGCCAAAGAACCACCCCGACCGCAATCGCGCCTCGGCCATGTCGGCCACTGCTGCCGGGCCGATCATGGATGCGCTGGGCTTTGCGGCGGGCGATATTGCCATCGCGCGCCACTCGATCGAGGCGCATAGCTTTTCGGCGGGTGTGGAGCCGATGTTCGCCGAGGCAAAGATCCTGCGCGATGCCGACCGGCTGGAGGCGCTGGGAGCGGTGGGGATCGCGCGCTGCTTTGCAGTGGCGGGCGATCTGAAGCGCCAGCTTTTCGACGCGGGCGATCCGTTCGCGCGGCAAAGGGTGGCGGACGATCAGGCCTATGCGGTCGATCATTTCAAGGTGAAGCTCCTGAAACTGCCCGAAGGGATGCTGACCGCCACGGGACGACGGCTGGCAACCGAGCGCACCGTGGTCATGCGCCGGTTTCTGGCCGATTTGGCGCAGGAATTGCTGGCTCCGGCGCCTGACTGGTAAGGGTCCAGATCTGGACCATTCGGAAAGTCCAATGAAATCAAAGAGGATTTGGTTTTGGCAACTACATTTTAGGGATTCCCCGAGGCGTTCGGAAAAGTGGCCGGGGTGGACCCCGGCCTACGCCCGGTTGCGCATCTGTGCCAGAACCTCACGAAGCATCGGCACGCGGCGGGGCCGGAAGCTTTCGCCGGTCGGGCGCACGTCACGAATGCGTTGCAGCATGAATTTGCGGTAGTCCTGTCGCAGGTTGCACCAGGCCAGCAGCATCTGCGCATGATCGAGGAACACCACTGACAGCGGCAGGACGCGACGCTCTGTCAAGGCACCATCGCCGTCCTGATAAGTCAGATCGAGCGCGCGCTCCTCCCAGCAGGCTTCACGGATCAGCCCAAGACCGTCGGGAGCCTTGGGCGGGCGGTTGAAGCGGTAGACCTGCAAGACGGCGTGGGCGGCATGACGCTGGACCCGTTCGGGCAGGGTGGCGATGATCTTGGCAAGCGCTACCTCGGACGCGCGGGCAAGTGCCGGGTCAGCAGTCTGGCGCACCTCGGCCAGACCAAGAACCAGCGCTTCGACCTCCAGCCGCGAAAACATCTGCGGTGGCAGGGCCGGGTCTTCGGTGAGGGTGTAGCCATAGCCGGGAGCGCCGTCGATCAGCGCTCCACCCGCTCTCAGTGCCTCGATGTCGCGGTAAAGCGTGCGTTCGCTGACCTGCGCCTCTTCAGCGAGACGGGCTGCGGTGACGGGCTGCGGCAAGGTGCGCAGCAGGTGCAGAAGACGGAAAAGACGGTCTGACTTGGCCATGACATGCTGACACATTCTGACAGGATGGTTTGAGCATAGTCATTCCATCAATGCAGACAAGGAGACATGCCATGATGACCCTTTACCACGCGCCGGTTTCGCGCTCGTCCGCCATCGCCTCACTTATCGACGAGATGGGCCTTCAGGATTGGGTGACGATAAAGACGGTCAGCATTCCGCGGATGGACGGCAGCGGCGGCATCGATCCCGCGAACCCGCATCCGGAGGGCAAGGTGCCGCTTCTGGTCCATGACGGCCACATGATCCGTGAGCGTGGAGCGATCATCCTTTACCTGACCGATATGTTCCCCGATGCAGGCATGGGGCCAATGCCGGGCGATCAGATGCGCGGCGAATACCTGTCTTGGCTGAGCTGGTATCAGGGTGTGATGGAGCCGGTCCTGATCTTCCGGTTCGCCGGGTTGGATCACCCGGTGCTGACCAAGACGTTCCGCGACTATGACACGATGGTGGCCCGGCTGGAGGAGACCTTGAGAGACAGGCCCTACCTTCTGGGGGACCGATTCTCGGGCGCGGACCTGCTTTTGCATTCGCCTTTCGTCTGGTTCCCGGAAGCGACGCCCGATGTCTCCTGCATCCGCGACTGGGTGGCGCGCTGTGCAGATCGGCCAGCGAAATGGCGCACCAAGGCCCGCGACGAAGAATTGTTGCAGGCGGGCTGACTCGGCTATCGGGCAGAATGCTTTCATCAACGAACAAAATGAAGCGCGCCATTGGCGCGTTTCTTGCGTTTCGCTAAGTCGAATCGCAAGTTCGTTCCGCACCGGTATGATTGATGGACAGGGCCAGCCATGCGAGGCACACTGTTACAGGTGCGGTCACGTCGGTATCTCTTAAGGGTGTACAAACGAATGTGAATGCAACCTTAAGGACCACAAAAAAATTTGTTGTGAAGTGAAAAAAATTCAGATCGTATGCGCCGCAAGGTCGGGGTGAAAAATTGAAATCTGCAAAGAACGCATAGGATGGCAAGGAAGCCTGCAACGACTTCTCTTCCGCTGGGACGAAGGATTCGCAAGCGCAGGCAGCTGATGTCGCTAACCTTGCAGGAGTTGAGCAACGTAAGTGGTGTGTCGGTGGGATATCTGAGTCAGGTGGAGCGCGACAATGCCGTACCCTCGCTCGGTACGCTGGCAAACATCGCTGCCGGGCTTGAAGTCGGAATCGACTATTTCATCGCAACGCCCCAGCAGGCAGACAGTCTGACGCGAGAGGGAGAACGGGCCAATTTTTCGGTAGCGGGAACCTCGATTGTCTATGAGCAGATCAGTGCCGGCTTTCCGGGACATGAGCTGACTTCATTCATTCTGAACGTTCCGGTTGGCTATCGGTCCGAGACTGTACAACATGAGGGGGAAGAACTGGTTTTCGTGCTGCAAGGTCGCATCAGACAAGTGGTAGATGGCCAGGAGTTCATTCTGAATCAAGGCGATAGCATGCATTACCTTGGCCAGCATCCTCATTCATGGTCCAACGACTCGGATCAGGTGTCGCGAATTCTGTGGACCGGAAAGATGTTGCACGGTGTGACGATGGCCGCTCATGCCGAGAAAGCCGCCGGTCTGGCCGACGAGGCCGGACAGCAAGACTGAATATACGAAGCCGGTACCCCTGAGGGGGTGCATGGCCACATTGAAGAAGAAACGAAACGCAACAAGGAGCGATTTATCCATGACCAAACTTACCCGCATTCTGATTGCGGCATCGGCTTTGGCGATGACGACGGCCATGCCGGCGCTGTCAAAGACCTTTGTCTATTGCTCGGAAGCCTCGCCCGAAGGGTTCGACCCGGCGCCCTACACTGCTGGCACCACGTTCGACGCCTCGGCTCACCCGATCTACAACCGTCTGGTCGAGTTCAAGAAGGGCACGACCGAGATCGAACCGGCGCTGGCCGAAACCTGGGAAGTGTCGGCTGACGGGCTGGAATACACGTTCCACCTGCGCAAGGGCGTGAAGTGGCAGTCGAACGACGCCTTTGCGCCGTCGCGTGAGTTCAACGCTGACGACGTTGTTTTCAGCTTTGACCGTCAGGGCAACGCCGAGAATCCGTGGCACGAATATATCGCCGGTATCACCTATGAATATTACACCGGTATGGAGATGCCGAGCCTGATCAAGGAAGTCGTCAAGGTTGACGACAACACGGTCAAGTTCGTGCTGAACCGCCCCGAGGCTCCGTTCCTGGCGAATATCGCCATGCCCTTCGCTTCGATCGTGTCGAAGGAATATGCCGATACGCTTGAAAAGGCCGGAACCAAGGAAGACTTCAACAACAACCCGATCGGCACCGGCCCGTTCAAGTTCGTGGCCTACCAGAAAGACGCCGTGATCCGTTACGCCAAGAACCCGGACTATTGGGGAACGGCTCCGCTGATCGACGATCTGGTTTTTGCGATCACGCCGGATGCGGCTGTCCGTCTCCAGAAGCTGAAAGCCAACGAATGCCAGTTGATGCCCTATCCGGCACCGGCCGACCTTGCGGCGATCAAGGCTGATCCGAACCTGAAAGTGGACGAGCAGGCTGGCCTGAACGTCGGCTATCTGGCCTATAACACCACGATGAAGCCGTTTGACGATCCCAAGGTCCGCAAGGCTCTGAACATGGCGATCAACAAGCAAGCGATCATTGACGCGGTGTTCCAGGGCGCCGGTCAGGTTGCCAAGAACCCGATCCCGCCGACCATGTGGTCCTACAACGATGCCGTTCAGGACGACCCCTACGATCCGGAAGCAGCCAAGAAGATGCTCGAGGAAGCTGGCGTGAAAGACCTGTCGATGAAGGTCTGGGCGATGCCGGTGCAGCGTCCGTACATGCCGAACGCTCGCCGTACGGCCGAACTGATTCAGGAAGACTTCGCCAAGGTTGGCGTCACGGTCGAGATCGTCAGCTTCGAATGGGGCGAATACCTCAAGAAGTCGATGGAAGCAGGTCG
>Ga0209023_10007394_pt1 | contig 11274 bp, 8 predicted proteins | sample LakOneMetagenome_FD_187468 | JGI IMG/M metagenome (GOLD analysis project Ga0209023, IMG submission 187468) | Freshwater and sediment microbial communities from Lake Erie, Canada (SPAdes) (version 2) | ecosystem: Environmental > Aquatic > Freshwater > Lentic | place: Lake Erie, Canada | collected...
GTACCAGTGAAGACATCAACAACTTGTCTCACGCGCTGATGCTGAAAAGCGGTCGCGACATTTTGCTGAAATCAATGCGCCAATTGCGAGATGCGATTGCTGCACTTGCAGTCACTCACGCTGACCAGCCAATGCTATCCCGTACACATGGTCAAACTGCAAGCCCAACCACATTGGGTAAAGAGTTCGCCAACGTTGCATATCGCCTTGCTCGCCAAATCAAACAATTTGAACAAGTTGAATTGCTTGGCAAAATCAACGGTGCGGTGGGTAACTACAACGCGCATTTGTCAGCTTATCCAGATATTGATTGGGCAGCTCATGCGGAAAGCTTTATTGGTTCACTCGGTTTGAACTTCAACCCGTACACCACGCAGATCGAACCGCATGATTACATGGCAGAATTGTTTGATGCGTTGAAGCGTTTCAATACCATTCTCATCGACTTTAACCGTGATGTGTGGGGTTATATTTCACTTGGTTTCTTCAAACAACGTTTGAAAGCTGGCGAAGTCGGTTCATCGACCATGCCACATAAAGTCAATCCAATCGACTTTGAAAACAGCGAAGGCAACTTAGGTTTGGCAAATGCTGTACTTGCACATCTTGGCGAAAAACTACCTATTTCTCGCTGGCAGCGTGATCTAACCGACTCAACCGTATTGCGTAATATGGGTGTTGGTTTGGCGCAAAGCTTGATTTCTTATGAAGCGTGTTTGAAAGGTATCGGTAAATTAGAGCTGAATGCTGACAAAATCAACGCCGACTTGGATAATGCGCAAGAAGTGTTGGCTGAACCAATTCAAACTGTGATGCGTCGTTATAACGTCGATCAACCATACGAAAAACTCAAAGCACTCACACGCGGTCAAGCCATGACTCGTCAAATGATGCTCGACTTTATCGCAGGCAATGAACTGACTGCTGTTCCTGAAGCAGATCGCGCACGTTTGGCGTTGCTCACGCCTGCAAGTTATATTGGTAATGCAGCGGAACAAGCGAAGGCGTTGCCTGAGTTGTTGAAAAAATTGGGTTAATAAAGCCAGTTTTATGCAAATTAACCACTTACATTATTTATGTAAGTGGTTTTTTGTTTTCTAGAGCCCTCACAGCTCCTCTATGGTATTTTTTATTTGAATACAGTTATTCGCCAAATCAATTTCAAGTTATTGAGAAAATATAGTAACTTACACAATGTACATATTGGCCTGATAGTCAAGCACCTCCACCATTAAAACTTTTATCTAATGATGGTGTGTCTACTAAAGTAGTCGGTATTCAGATATCACATTCAATTAAACAGTAAAACCGATGCGACGCAAGTGCATCGGTTAAATTGGTACGTTTGAACATCGTATTACTGTGTTAAGTGATGCTATATTCGTGAGTGCATTTTGCGCCAATCAAAAAAGCATACGGAACTTTACCGCAGGCTCTTTTCTTGGCGCGCCTTGCTGGAGCCTTGTAGAAAGCCTAAGAAAATTTCGCTTGGATCGCAGAAAAGTGCCTTTATTCCCCCTCTAATACAGCGAGACGACGAGATGAGTAATAAACAACCTACGATCATCTACACATTGACCGACGAGGCACCTCGCTTAGCCACAGCATCATTCCTACCTATTGTGCAGGCATTTACAGCACAGGCAGGAATTGAATTAGCGACCAGCGACATCTCGGTTGCCACACGCATTCTAAGCCTCTTCCCAGAGGTGCTGACTGAGGCCCAACGTGTGCCCGACACCCTTGGCGCATTAGGCGCGATCACGCTGACGCCTGAGGCCAATATTATAAAATTACCCAATATCAGCGCCTCAGTGTCGCAGCTCAAGGACGCCGTCAAGGAGCTACAGGACAAGGGCTACCAGATTCCCGATTTTCCAGAGAACCCCCAGACCGACGAAGAAAAGGACATCCGCGCGAGATACAACAAGTGCATCGGCAGCGCGGTAAATCCAGTACTGCGCGAGGGTAATTCTGATCGCCGCGCACCAGCTGCGGTGAAGAACTATGCGCGTAAGCACCCGCATAGCATGGCTGAATGGAGCCAAGCCTCGCGCTCGCATGTCTCTCACATGCACGCAGGTGACTTCTACCATGGCGAGAAGTCCATGACGTTGGATCGCGCGCGCGACGTGAAGATGGAACTCATCACCAAGAGTGGTCAGTCCATCGTGCTCAAAGCCAAACTCTCACTGCTCGAGCGAGAAGTGATCGACTCCATGTTCATGAGCAAGAAGGCACTGATTGCCTTCTATGAAAAGGAAATCGAAGATGCACACAAGACAGGCGTGATGTTCTCGCTGCACGTCAAAGCCACCATGATGAAAATCTCACACCCGATCGTGTTCGGACACTGTGTCAGAATTTTCTACAAGGATGCTTTCGAAAAGCACGGCGCACTGTTCGACGAGTTGGGCGTGAACGTGAACAACGGTATGGTTGATCTCTACAACAAGATTGCCACGCTACCACAGAGTCTGCAGGATGAGATCCGGCAGGATATACACGCCTGCCATGAGCACCGTCCTAAGCTGGCCATGGTCGATTCTGCCAAGGGTATTACCAATTTCCATTCACCCAATGACGTGATTGTCGACGCCTCGATGCCAGCCATGATTCGCAACGGCGGCAAGATGTACGGTGCTGACGGTCGCCTGAAGGATGTAAAGGCAGTCATGCCTGAATCGACTTTCGCTCGCATCTATCAGGAGATGATCAACTTCTGCAAATGGCACGGCGCGTTCGATCCAAAGACTATGGGTACAGTACCCAACGTCGGTCTGATGGCACAGCAAGCTGAGGAGTACGGCTCGCACGATAAGACTTTCGAAATTCCCGAGGATGGCACGGCCAATATCACCGACCTGAACACTGGCGAAGTGCTGATGAGTTTGGACGTTGAGCAGGGTGACATCTGGCGCATGTGCCAGACAAAGGACGCCGCTATCCGCGACTGGGTCAAGCTGGCTGTATCGCGCGCGCGCAACTCAGGCATGCCTGTGGTGTTTTGGCTTGATTCCTATCGTCCACACGAAGCACAGCTCATCACTAAGGTCAAGATGTACCTGCATGAGCACAATACCACTGGCCTCGACATCCACATCATGGGTCAGGTGCGTGCTATGCGCTACACGTTAGAACGCGTGAACCGCGGGCACGATGTCATCAGTGCCACTGGCAACATTCTGCGTGACTATTTGACCGACCTGTTCCCTATCATGGAGCTGGGTACCTCGGCCAAGATGTTGTCCATCGTGCCGTTGATGGCTGGCGGCGGCATGTATGAGACGGGTGCGGGCGGCTCTGCGCCGAAGCACGTGCAGCAGCTGGTGGAAGAGAATCATCTACGTTGGGACTCGCTGGGCGAATTTCTGGCATTAGCTGTGAGCTTAGAAGAGCTTGGTCTCAAAAATAGTAACGCCAAGGCCAAGCTGCTCGCCGAAACGCTTGATAGTGCTACGGGCAAGCTACTCGACAACAACAAGGGTCCTTCACCTAGAACGGGTCAGCTCGACAACCGCGGCAGTCACTTCTATCTCGCGATGTATTGGGCTCAGGCCTTAGCTGAGCAAAGCGACGATGCTGAACTTGCTGCCAAGTTCAAGCCGTTGGCCGAGACACTCGAAGCCAATGAGCAGAAGATCATCGGTGAATTGGAGGCTGTGCAAGGCAAGCCATTTGACATTGGTGGTTACTATCTGCCAGATGTAGAGAAGGTAAATGCCGTAATGCGCCCAAGTGCCACGTTCAACGCGGCGATTGAGTCCGTGCTCACCTGAGGTCTGTGCGTATAATATCAATGTCAAATGATGCTCGACTTTATCGCGGGTAATTCAGCGGATCAAGCGAAGGCATTGCCTGAATTGTTGAAAAAATTAGGTTAATTAATCCATTGTAGGCTGGGGCTCGCCCCAGCTGTGCTAATTAATAACCCATAAAAAAAGTCAGCTTACTTCCGTAACTGACTTTTTTATGACCATTACAAAAAACTTACTTCGACAACTTCTCAAGCAAAATCGACTGTGCCATATGTGGCTCTTGACCTTCTTTCAGTTGTACACGATTCCAAACACCCTGTTGATCGAGTTCCCAAGCTTGTTGATTATCATCTAAATAATTCTGTAAACCTTGTTGAATGATGCGACGGCGTAAATGACCATTATCAATTGGGAAACACACTTCAACGCGTGAAAACAGATTGCGATCCATCAAATCCGCGCTGGCGCAATACACTTTTGGCTCGCCGCCATTACCAAAGTAATACACGCGGGTATGTTCAAGAAAACGACCCACGATGGAGCGCACTTTGATATTTTCCGATAAACCTTTCACTTGTGGACGTAAACAACACGTCGAGCGAATGATCAACTCAACCTTTACGCCTGCATTCGATGCTTTATACATAGCATCAATCAAATGACGCTCAGTCAACGCATTCACTTTGAAAATGATATGCCCGCCTTTCCCTGCTTTGGCAAATTCAATTTCTTCATTGATATAGGCAATCAACTGCATGTGCAAGGTAAACGGTGCATGAAGCAATTTTTGCAACTTTGCCGCTTTTCCCATACCCGTCAGTTCTTGGAAAATTTTATGCACATCTTCCGACAACTGAGGATTTGCAGACAACAAACCATAGTCGGTATACATTCGCGCATTGCCAGCATGATAGTTGCCAGTGCCTAAATGCACGTAACGCGTCAATTTATCGCCTTCACGGCGCACGACCAGAATCATCTTCGCATGGGTTTTATAACCGACGATACCATACACAACGACTGCGCCCGCTTCTTGCAGAATATTCGCCACTTCCATGTTGGATTCTTCATCGAAACGCGCACGCAGTTCGATGATCGCCGTTACTTCTTTGCCTTGACGCGCTGCGTCCGCCAGAATCTGTACAATCTCGGAATCCGCACCACTGCGATACAGCGTTTGCTTAATCGCGAGTACTTGCGGATCACGTGCTGCTTCACGTAGGAAGTTAATCACTGGTGCAAACGACTCAAACGGATGATGAATCAAAATGTCTTGTTTTTTGATGGAGGCAAAAATATCATCGGTACCTCTCAAAGCATTTGGCATTGCGGGTATAAATGATTTATAACGCATTTTTGGGCGATTAAAATTCGACAACAGACGCGCCAAATTGACTGGGCCATTCACTTTATACAGCTGTGTTTGCGTCAAACCAAAACGACGTAGCAAATAATCAATAATATTATCTGGGCAATGATTCGTCACTTCCAACCGCACCGCACGACCAAAACGACGCGAACTCAAACCGCCTTTCAGCGCCTTTGCAACATCTTCCGCATCTTCATCAAATTCCAAATCAGCATTACGTGTCACACGGAACTGATGGCAACCTGTTGCAGACATACCTGGGAACAATTCACTAACATGCTCGTGAATAATCGCAGACAACATCACATGATGTTCAAAACCACCCGTCAAATGATCTGGCAAGCGGACAACACGTGGCAGCGAACGCGGCGCAGGTACAATCGCAAATTTAATATCACGACCAAACGCATCTTTACCATCCAAAGTCACGATGAAGTTCAGGCTTTTATTCACCAGACGTGGGAAAGGATGTGCGGGATCTAAGCTAATAGGCGTCAGAACAGGCAAAACTTGTTCACGGAAATATTGATGTACCCAAGTCGCTTGATCCGCAGTCAACTCTTCACGGCGTAAGAAACGGATATTCGCTTCAGCCATTGCAGGTAAAACTTCTTCATTCAAAATTCGATATTGACGTTCAATCGCCGCATGGGCAGTTTCTGAAATTTTGGCGAGCACTTCGGACGGATGCATACCATCTGGCGTGGTACTGTCATCGCTATAACCAAGTTGTTGCATCAAACCCGCAACACGGACTTCAAAAAACTCATCCATATTGCGCGAGAAAATCAATAGAAATACTAGTCGCTCAATCACTGGATTAAGTGGATCAACCGCTTGCTCAAGCACACGCAAATGAAAATCCAATAACGACAAATCGCGATTCAAATATCGCACACTGGCGTCATATTCAACGATTTCAGAAGTGTTATGGGCGGCTTGGTTCATGATGTTCCTAAATTCTTGAAAAGACTAAATAACAGGCGGTTAACGAGCTGCTAACGAACGTCAATTCAGTGGTTGATTTTCTGTGCTCTACTATTATGATGGCTGAATGTGACAGTTTGTTGAAAACGTTTGTCATTAAACGATTTTTATCACTAAATGATCTTGAATACAAACGTTTTTCAGATCGCTTATGGAATCACTGAATAACCCATATAGCGGCGAATCACCGACACACGGCGCAGCATTTTTCGATCTCGCAAATGACCTTGATAGTAACGCGGATTTGGCACAATACCCGCAAGTTTTGCGGCTTCGTTTGCCGTGAGTTGTGAAGCTGATTTGTTATAGTAAATCTGTGATGCGGCTTCAACGCCGTAGATTCCGTCACCAAATTCAATCACATTCATATAGACTTCAAGAATGCGCTTTTTACTCCACATCCGCTCCATCATCCACGTAATGATCGCCTCTTCGCCTTTGCGAATATAAGAACGTCCATTGGACAAGAATAAATTCTTCACCAGCTGTTGGCTAATGGTTGACCCTCCTGCGACCACATGACCTTTCTTATCATTTTTTGCGAGTGCCGCGCGAATGCCATCCCAATCAAAACCATGATGGTACATAAACTTGGCATCTTCACCAGCAATCAACGCGCGCTTCATGTGCACACTAATTTCGGAATAATCGACCGTTAAATGCTGAAACTCTGTTGACCGATCGCTTTTCGCCAAATAAGTGCGCATAAACATAGAATGATTGACAGGAAAATGCTGCCACCACAGTAGGCACACAAAAACTAAAAGCTGAACTGCAAGGAATAAAGATAAGCTAATGAGCAGAATTCGCGCAAAAAAAACTTTCATGTACGCCCTACGCCTAAAAAGTATCGAAAAAAGATAAGATAGCCTAAGCATAGCTGATTTTTCGACAATTCACTGTGTTGAATAGATGACATAGCGATCAAAATGGTGATTTTTAAATCGAATAACTTTAAGAGGCAAATGCCCAATGATTTCAACACTTAAAATCTGGAAGCTCACAGGGGTACTCCTGCTCATTAATGTGACCGTTTTTGTGATTGAAGCATTGAGTGGCGTGAGTATTCTCAGTCCAACGGTCCAAGACTTACTCATTTGGGGCGCAAACTATGCACCGTTGACATTAACAGGCGATGCATGGCGATTATTTACCAGTATGTTTTTGCATGTTGGCATTATTCACCTTGCCGTGAATTGCTGGGCGCTTTATATCTGGGGCGTTTACGCTGAGTTTTATTATGGTCGTCGATACTATCTTGCGTTGTATTTAAGCGCAGGACTGATGGGTAGCTTGTTTAGTGTCATCCATAACTTGATCAATGCGACATATAACCATTCCTCATTCATCATCAGTGCTGGCGCATCTGGCGCGATTATGGGTTTAGGCGGCGCACTCATCGTTGCCGCATGGCGTCCTAGAACTGACCTCCACCCAGAGCAAACCTTAAAACTCAAACCACTGTTAGTCATCATGGCGATTAACTTTGCATTGGGCTTTAGCATTCCAGGTATTGATAATGCTGCACATATTGGCGGTATTATCACAGGCGCTTTACTGGCACTGGTTTTTTCATTGACAGAAAAAAGCTCGGATGCAAAACGTAAAACATTAAGAATCATCACGTTTATCCTATTAGCGCTTGCTGGCGTATTTCTCTTTCAACAACTCAAAATACTCGGTGCAGAACTACAACCTTATCGTGAGGATATCCTCTCTCAATTGGCAAATCATCGTTAATATCGACGCATATTGAATGGAATAGAGAGTATTTTAGACGCAAATGTTTTGCATTGGACGTTTTAGCGATACAATACGTCCACCTTCAAGATATATAAATTGTCGCTTCGCGCGCACCACGGTTTTATTAAGGATTTCTTGATGTCTATACACCCAGATCCGCTCATCAATACACGTAATGTATTGGGAGAACGTTTAGCCAGCTGCTGCTTTAGCCCGATCACAGGGTACTATCGTGATGGCTTTTGTCATACGGGTGTACAAGACTTCGGTTTACATACCGTTTGTGTCCAAGTCACTTCAGAATTTTTAAGTTTTTCCATGCAAATGGGCAATGATTTAACCACGCCACTCCCGCAATTTGAATTCCAAGGGCTCGTGCCAGGTGACTTCTGGTGCTTATGCGTGACTCGCTGGAAAGAAGCGCTGGACGCGGGCGTTGCGCCGAAAGTAAAACTAGAAGCCTGCCACGAAGCAGCGCTGGCCATCGTCAGTTTAGAAGAACTGATGGAGTACGCCATATAATTTTGCGTCATAGTATCAATAGCTTATTTATAGTTTTTAGATTCGTGCTTTAAACAAATCTCAATGAACCAGTAATGAACAGTGTCGTTTTGGTTTTTATCAATGAAACGATCTTCAAAATCACTAACACCGAGTAGCCCTATGTCTGCGATTACCTTAAATCAATATCTTTTGACACGCCAAGTCACCAGCAACTCGCCACAACGTATCAATCATTTGACCGCTGACTTGACCCAATTGATCTTGCAAACCGCAATTTCATGCAAAGGCATCAGCGCAGCATTGCATAAAGGTGCATTGGCAGGCGTTTTGGGCAGTGCGAATACAGATAATGTCCAAGGTGAAACACAGAAGAAACTCGATATTATTTCTAACGTATTGATGGTCGATACCTTGCTCGGTGGTGGTATCGCTGCTGCACTCGCATCAGAAGAAATGGATGAAATGATCGTTGCTAGTGACTCAGGCAAATATTTGATTCTGTTTGACCCACTCGATGGCTCAAGCAACATTGATGTGAATATGAGCGTCGGAACGATTTTCTCAATCCTTGAACGTCCAAACAGCAACTCGATTGAAACCAGTGACTTTTTCCAAGCAGGTCAACATCAAGTTGCCGCAGGTTATGCGCTGTATGGCCCATCAACAATGTTGATTTTAACCTTGGGCAATGGTGTAGATGTATTTACATTAGATCGTGATCTAGGCGAATTTATCCTCACCTCTGAACGTCTTGAAATTCCTGCGGACACTCAAGAATTTGCGATCAACATGTCGAACCAACGTCATTGGGAAGCCCCAATGCAACGTTACGTCAACGAATGCCTCGCAGGTGAAGAAGGTGTGCGTGGCAAAAACTTCAACATGCGTTGGGTCGCGTCAATGGTGGGTGATGTTCATCGCATCCTTATGCGTGGCGGTATCTTCATGTACCCATACGATTTAAAAGACCCGAAAAAAGCAGGCAAATTGCGCTTGATGTACGAAGCCAACCCAATGAGCTTCTTGATCGAACAAGCTGGCGGCGCATCCACCACTGGTCGTCAACGCATCATGGATGTTGAGCCAAACGGTCTACATCAACGCGTTCCAGTGATCCTTGGTTCACGCAACGAAGTGTTACGTGTAACGCATTATCACGTGCAACCAGATGCTGAGTTCCTTGAATGATTTGGATTTTTAACTCCAAAAATTTAAGATCTCTTTTAAGGTACTCACAGAATAATGCTTCCTGAAAAAACGCCGCTCTCCATTACTTCGCGTGACAATCCGCGTTTGAAACACCTACGCGGATTGCTTGAGCAAGCCAATGCGCGGCGTAAATCAAGCCAAACCGTACTCGAAGGCATTCATTTATTGGATGCCTATCAACGTGCAGGACAAACGCCTGATAGCATTTTTCTCAGCGAAAGCATGTTGACTCATCCAGAAGTCAATGATCTTTTGGATGGCTGGAAACAAGTTTCTCGTTTTGTCTTGCCTGACACACTCTATAAAGATATGCGAACGCTCGGTCAGGGCGTTGATATTATGGCGCTCATCAATAGCGTACATGTAACACTTCCTGAGCGTTTAACAGTTGATGTGCTGATTCTTGAAGATGTGCAGGATGCAGGGAATGTTGGAACCTTGCTGAGAACTGCTGCCGCTGCGGGAATTAAGCAAGTCATCTGTACGACTGGCACAGCTTCAGTCTGGTCGCCACGCGTACTCCGTGCAGGAATGGGTGCTCAGTTTGGCTTAGAGATTATTGAACAGGCGGATATCAATGACGTTATTCAACGTTTAGACATACCGTTACATGCAACAAGTTCACATGCAAGCCAAAGCCTTTATGCGCTTGATCTTACCTCGCCAACTGCATGGTTGATGGGAAATGAAGGTCAAGGTGCAAGCGATGTTGCCTTAGCCAATGCCATTGCCGTCACCATTCCACAACCGGGTGGTCAAGAGTCACTTAATGTAGCGATTGCAGGTGCAGTGTGTATGTTTGAGATGGTGAGGCAGCGTCTGGTTTAATCGCTCAATGAGCGTGTCGAATCACTCGCCACGCTTCCAGTTTATTATCAAATGATAATGATGCATGCGCTGGACTTGTCGAAGGCAACCGCGCAAAGTGCAATTGATGTTCCGCTAATGACGGCAAGATATGCCGTTTAAAATAACTCTCTGCTTTCGCCCCATTAAAAAACACAGTTCGAATATTCGGATACTTCTGAAATAATGTATTGAAGTCATTCGCAACTTGCGTCTCTAGCTGAATCATTGAATCTAAACTGCCTTCGCGTTTGCATGAATGCAAGACATCCCACAGCGCCACGCCTTTCGCCTGCAAAAACTCTAATCGTTGTTCATACTCTGCATGTTTATCGAAATCAAACAACGTCGCCATAATGCGCCAAAAGGCATTTTGTGGATGGGCATAATATTGCTGCTCTGTTAGTGACTTGATGCCTGGCATACTTCCCAAAACAATGATTCGAGCCGAGTCATTAATAACTGGCTTAAAACTATACGCCAACTCATCCTCCTCATTCCAAGCCATAAAACCATCTCGTAAAAATCTGATAAATAACTTCTTATCCCACCCTAATTTATGATTTAATCCGCATCCTACGCTCTTAGCTCAACTGGATAGAGCACCTGCCTCCTAAGCGGAAGACGTGGGTTCGAGTCCCGCAGAGCGTACCATTCCTTTTTGCATCCAGCACCTCATAAAAAAGACTGATTAATTTTTCAATTAACCAGCCTCTTTATCTTTCATATCAAATCTTTAAGCACTTGTCTTAACCTTCGTCAATCCGACTTTTTGTGACCACCACAATGCACCGATCAGCAGTTGACGGCGATCTTCAGTAAATGAAGGTTTTTTGCCTTCGAAATAATGACCCACAA
>Ga0209023_10007395_pt1 | contig 11273 bp, 10 predicted proteins | sample LakOneMetagenome_FD_187468 | JGI IMG/M metagenome (GOLD analysis project Ga0209023, IMG submission 187468) | Freshwater and sediment microbial communities from Lake Erie, Canada (SPAdes) (version 2) | ecosystem: Environmental > Aquatic > Freshwater > Lentic | place: Lake Erie, Canada...
CGACGGCGGCCGTCTCGACGTTCTCGCGCATGACGCGCTGGGGCGAGCCGGTCAGCATCAGGGCGCGCGTGGTGGGGATGCCGAGCGCGGCCATGGCTTCCGAGCACAGGAATTCGCGGATCGAGGAACGCAGCACGGCGCGGCCGTCGCCCATGCGCGAATAGGGCGTCAGGCCGGCGCCCTTGAGCTGGACTTCCATCGACCCTTCTGGGCCCTCCAGGTCGCCCAGCACGATGGCCCGTCCGTCACCCAGCTGGCCGGCCCATACGCCGAACTGGTGCCCCGAATACACCGCCGACAGCGGCTGCGAGCGCACCGCCACCTTGTTGCCGCTGAAAACCTCGACGAAATCCTCGCGCGCGAGAATCGCCGGGTCGAGCCCGGCCAGCGCCGCCGCGGATGGGCTGGCAGCGATGAAGGAGGGCCCCGGCAGGGGCGTCGGCATCAGCCGCGTGTAGAACGCGGGCGGCAACTCGGCGAAGGAGTTGTTGAAGGGGATGTCGTCGGCAGTAATGGCGGCTCCAGTAGGGATGGCGCGAAGTAGGCAATGAGTTGGCAGGATTTTACCGTACCCCGGCGGATTGCATGCGCCACGGGTGCGCGTGCACGGCTGTAAAAGGATGGTGCATTGCGTCATCGAATTGGATTGACTTAGCTCAAGCGTGCGGCTGACACTCGCGATTACCTTGGAAAAATTGCCAAATAGTCACGATGCATAGGGAGCACGCATGACCGGATATCCGATGAGCCCCCTGATGGGCCAGATGATGGACCAGCCGCTGCTGGTCTCGAGCATTCTCCAGTTCGCCGCCCGCCACTACGGCGCCAGCGAGATCGTGTCGCGCCGCGTCGAAGGCGACATCCACCGCTACACCTACCGCGACTGCGAGCTGCGCGCGCGCCGCATGGCGCAGGCCTTGCAGGGCATGGGCATCGGGATGGGCGACCGGGTCGCGACCCTGGCCTGGAACGGCTACCGCCACATGGAGCTCTACTATGCGGTGTCCGGCTCGGGCGCCGTGCTGCACACCATCAACCCGCGCCTGCACCCGGAACAGATCGCCTACATCCTCAACCATGCGGAAGGGCAGTACCTGTTCTTCGACATGAGCTTCCTGCCGGCCGTCGAGGCCATGGCGCGCCAGTGCAAGACCATTAAAGGCTATGTGGCGATGTGCGAGCGCGCCCAGATGCCGCGCGAGACCGGCATCCCGACCCTGCTGTGCTACGAGGACCTGATCGCGTCCTCGTCCGGCGACTACGCCTGGCCGCAGTTCGACGAGCGCTCGGCCGCCGCCCTGTGCTACACCTCGGGCACCACCGGCAACCCGAAGGGCGCGCTGTACTCGCACCGCTCGACCGTGCTGCACGCCTACGCCTCCAGCATGCCGAACGCCCTGAACGTGTCCAGCGCCGACGTCGTGCTGCCGGTGGTGCCGATGTTCCACGTGAATGCCTGGGGGCTGCCGTACTCGGTGCCGCTGTCCGGCGCCAAGATGGTGTTCCCGGGGCCGGCCCTGGACGGCAAGTCGCTCTACGAGCTGTTCGAGGCGGAAGGCGTGACCTTCTCGGCCGGGGTACCGACCGTCTGGCTCGGCCTGGTCAACTACATGATCCAGAACGATCTGCGCTTCTCGACCTTCCGCCGCACCGTGATTGGCGGTTCGGCCTGCCCGCCGGCCATGATGGACACCCTGATCGACCGCTTCGGCGTGGAAGTGGTGCACGCCTGGGGCATGACGGAGATGTCGCCGCTCGGCACCGCCTGCACCCTGATGGCCAGGCACCGGGCCTTGCCCCCCGAGGAGCAGCGCGCCGTGCTGCGCAAGCAGGGCCACGCGATCTACGGGGTCGACATGAAGATCGTCGACGACGACGGCAGCGAACTGCCGTGGGACGGCGTGACCTATGGCCACCTGCTGGTGAAGGGACCATGGGTGGTGTCGGGCTACTTCCGCGGCGAAGGCGGCGAGGCGCTGCAGGACGGCTGGTTCCCGACCGGCGACGTGGCCACCATCGACCCCGACGGCTACCTCGCGATCACGGACCGCAGCAAGGACGTCATCAAGTCGGGCGGCGAATGGATCGGCTCGATCGACCTGGAGAACATCGCCATGGCCCACCCGGCCGTGCTGCAGGCGGCCTGCATCGGTGTGCAGGATCCGAAGTGGGCCGAGCGGCCCCTGCTGGTGGTGGTCAGGCGCCCCGGCGCCGACCTGTCGCGCGAGGATCTGCTGGCCTTCTTCGAGGGCAAGGTTGCCAAGTGGTGGATCCCGGACGACGTCGTGTTCACGGAAAGCCTGCCGGTGGGCGGCACCGGCAAGATCCAGAAGAACAAGCTGCGCGACGCCTACCAGGGGCACCGCCTGCCGACGGCCTGAACTGCGGCTCTCCTGCTACCCCGGGGTCGGAATCAGCACCTTGTCGATCACGTGGATGACGCCGTTGCTCGCCGCGACGTCGGCGGTGGTGACGGTGGCGACGGTCAGGCCCGCGTCCGTAATCCGCACGCCATTGCTGAAGTCGAGGTTCAGCCTGCTCGGGGCATTGGCATAGGTGTAGGCGGTCGCCTGGTTTGTCCGGTTCATCGGAGGGTGAAACCGACGTCTATTGCGCTTGGTGTCAGCGTGGAAGCACGTGCCGGAAGGTCGGCTCGATCTGCATCGCGTGCAGATGGCGCACGATGTCTTCCAGCGTGGCGTCCTTGAGCAGCAGGCCGTCGGCGGCCGGCGCCGCGGCAAGGGGAGGGTCCGCCGGCGCCTCGTTCTGCTTGAGCGCCACCAGCGCGTCGAAGAACTGCACCTTGCCGATGCTTTCCAGCCCCTCCAGGAAGGCCAGCTGGGCGTGGAGCGGCGGCTCGACCTCGAGCCCGGCTTCCTCGGCGAAGGACGCGCCCATGCCCGGATGGATGAATGCCGCCCACTTGCCGGAGGCTGGATTGAGCGCCGGGGGCAGCTGGACCTGCTCGCTGATCGGCAGTTCCAAGGTCGGGAAGTGGGTTTCGCGCAGCATGGCCACGAAGCGGCGGGCATCGCCTTCCGGTACCGGCTCGCCCAGCGACAGCCACAGCCGGTAGGCTGTCTCGCCCGTGATCGAGACCGCCGGCGCGGGAAAGCCGAAGGTTTCCTGCAGGGCGTTCGCGACCGCGCACAGGTCGAGCCAGTGCTGCTCCGGCGCGGCGCCGCGCAAGCGCGGGAAATCGATGACGATGGCGCGGCTCAGGCCCTCGCTTGAGACCAGCGAGACCAGGCCTTGCGCGTTCCGGGCGGCCGGGGTGGCGCCCGGCATCAGGTAGAGGCGGGCCAGTTGTGCGAATAGTTTATCCATGGGTGCCGAGGACGAAGTGCGAGGACGCTATTCTGGCATAGGCGGGCGACGCCAGAAAATAATACGTTCGTTCTTTTACTTGAGGTATAGTTAAGTGGATCTGTCAGGCCGAATCCAGGCCCGCCACTAACAAGGAGAAGGAAGAGACATGAGCGCCGACTACACCGTCCAGGGCAGCGTTGCCGTAGTGACCCTGAATAATCCGCCGGTGAACGGCCTGGGCCTGGAGACCCGGACCGCCGCCGTCAACGCGATCCGCCAGGCCGAAGCCGACGCCGCCGTCAAGGCCATCGTCATCACTGGCGCCGGCAAGGCGTTCTCGGGCGGCGCGGACATCCGCGAGTTCAATTCGCCCAAGGCCCTCACCGAGCCGACGCTGCACAGCCTGATCCGCGTGGTCGAGGACAGCAGCAAGCCGACCGTCGCCGCGATCCACACCGTCTGCATGGGCGGCGGCCTGGAGCTGGCCCTGGGCTGCAACTACCGCGTGGCGCTGCCTGGCGCCCAGATCGCGCTGCCGGAAGTGAAGCTCGGCCTGCTGCCGGGCGCCGGCGGCACCCAGCGCCTGCCGCGCGTGCTGGGCCTGGAGATGGCCCTGAACATGGTGGTGTCGGGCACGCCGGTGGCGTCCGAGAAGCTGGCCGGCACGGCCCTGTTCGACGAGGTCTTTCCGGCCGGGACCGACCTCTTGCCGGCCGCCATCGGCTTCGCCGGGAAGGTCGCGGATGTGCGTCCGCTCCCTAAAGTGCGCGAGCGCAAGGTCGACTATCCGAACCACGAGGCCTTCCTCCAGTTCTCGCGCAACACCGTCAAGGCCATGGCCGGTCCTTTCCCGGCGCCTTTGGCGTGCGTCGAGACCGTCGCCGCCTCGGTGACGAAACCTTTCGAGGAAGGCCTGAAGTTCGAGCGCGAGCGCTTCCTGCACCTGGCGCAAACGCCGGAATCGAAGGCGCTGCGCCATGCCTTCTTCGCCGAGCGCGCCGCCAGCAAGGTGCCGGACGTGCCCGCGGACACGCCGGTGCGCAAAATCGAGCGTGCGGCCGTGATCGGCGCCGGCACCATGGGCGGCGGCATCGCGATGAACTTCGCCAACGCCGGCATCCCGGTAAGCATCCTCGAAACGAAGCAGGAAGCGCTCGACAAGGGCCTCGCCACGATCCGCAAGAACTACGAGAACACGGTCAAGAAGGGCAAGCTGACCCAGGAAAAATGCGAGCAGCGCATGAGCCTGATTACCGGCACCCTGGCCTATGAAGACATCGCCCAGGCGGACATCGTGGTCGAAGCCGTGTTCGAGGACATGGGCGTCAAGGAGGCGGTGTTCCGCAAGCTCGACGAAGTCATGAAGCCGGGCGCGATCCTGGCCTCGAACACCTCGACCCTGGACCTGGACCGCATCGCCGCGTTCACGAAGCGTCCTCAGGACGTGATCGGCCTGCACTTCTTCAGCCCGGCCAACGTCATGAAGCTGCTGGAGATCGTGCGCGGCAAGGAAACCGGCAAGGACGTGCTGGCCACCGCGCTGGCGCTGTCCAAGAAGATCAGGAAGACCGGCGTCGTCTCCGGCGTGTGCGACGGTTTCATCGGCAACCGCATGCTGGAGCAGTACCTGCGCCAGGCGTTCTTCCTGCTGGAAGAAGGCGCGCTGCCGCAGCAGGTCGACGCCGCCATCGAGAAGTTCGGCTTCGCCATGGGCCCCTTCCGCATGAGCGACCTGGCCGGCAACGACATCGGCTGGTACATCCGCAAGCGCCGCGCCATCGAGTCGCCGGAGATCGCCTATTCGAAGACCGCCGACCTGCTGTGCGAGCAGGGCCGCTTCGGCCAGAAGAGCGGGGCCGGCTGGTACGACTACAAGGCGGGCGACCGCAAGGCGTACCCATCGCAGCTGGTGAACGACATGATCGAGCAGCATTCGAAGGACATCGGCGTGGAGCGCCGCGCGATCGCCGACGCCGAGATCGTCGAGCGCCTGGTGTATGCCCTGGTGAACGAGGGTGCGAAGATCCTCCAGGAAGGCATCGCGCTGCGCGCCTCGGACATCGACATGGTCTACCTGACCGGCTACGGCTTCCCGCTGCATCGCGGCGGCCCGATGTTCTACGCTGACACGGTCGGACTGCCGAACGTGCTCGACGCCGTTCGCAAGCATGCGCGCGGCCGCCACGGCGAAGCGTGGCAAGCCGCGCCGCTGCTGGAACAAGGGGCTGCCGAAGGCAAGGGCTTCAACGGGTGAGCACGCGCAAGACCGGCAAGCGCGTCCTGGTCGGCGCCCTTACCGCGCTGCTGCTGCTGGGGGCGACGAGCTATGCCAGTCCCTGGTGGCGCCTGCACCAGTTGCGCGCCGCGGTGTCCGAGCGCGACGCGGCCCGGGTCGCGCAATTCGTGGACTTCCCGGCGCTGCGCGAGAACGTGAAGGCGCAGCTCATGGGCAGCGTGGGGGCGGGACCGGCGGGGCAGGACGGCGGCGGCCTGCTGGGGAAGTTCGGCAGGACGCTGGCCGGGGCGGTGATCGAGCCGCTGGTCGACGCCGTCGTGTCGCCGGCCGGCGTGACGGCCATGCTGGAGGCGGGCGAGGTGCGCATCCGGCGCACGCCACCGTCCGGCACGGCGCCGGCGTCAAGCCGGGAGAAGGTCCGCTATACGCTGTCCTACCGCAGCTGGGACCGGGTCGCCATCGAACGGGAAGGCGGCGCCGGCGGCGCCTTCATCCTGCAACGCCACGGCCTGTGGTCCTGGAAGCTGGCCGGCGTCGCGCTGGCGCCAGCCTAGCGGCGCGTATCGATCGCGTGACATTTCGCTGGTTTTGAGGGGCCGGCGAAATGCTACCCTGCGTCGAGTACCTTCTGGACCATCGCGATGCGACCATACTTTCTCCTTGCCGCCGTGCGCGTGCGGATCATCCTGCTGTGCCTGGCCTTGTGCACCGTGCTGGCCGGCTGCTCCTTCGAAGCGTGGATCGGCCTGGTCGCCACGCCCGACGACCAGGCGCACGCCCGCGGCCTGGTGGATCGCCTGCGCGCCCGCGATCATGCGGCGATCGAGCGCGAGTTGCGTCCGGACCTGCGCACGCCCGAGCTGCGCAAGACGCTCGAGGCGATGGCGGCCGCCGTGCCGGCCGGCGAACCGCGCTCGGTGACGATCCTGGGCGCACACAAGGACACGGGGCCGGGCGGCACCCGGCTGACCCTCGACATCGAATACGAGTTCGAGGCAGGCTGGATGCTGGCCAGGGTCACGACCGAGGTGCAGGACGGCGTCCGTTCCGTCATCGATTTCCATGTCCAACCGAGGAGCCGGTCGCTGGCCGCCGAACACCGCTTCGGGCTGGCCGGGAAGTCGCTCCTGCAGTACGGCGTGCTCGCGGCCGCGCTGGCCTCGCTCGCGCTGATCTTCTACGCCCTGTACCGCTGCGTGCGTACCAGGGGCCTGGCCAAAAAGGCGCTGTGGGTCGTGTTCATCCTGCTGGGCTTCGGCCAGCTCGCGGTCGACTGGACCAGTGGCGAATGGCGCTTCGTGCCCCTCCACCTGCAGCTGCTGGGCGCGGGCCTCACGGCGCCGCCCGGCGGTCCCTGGACCCTGAGCGTATCGCTGCCGTTCGGGGCCATCATTTTCCTGCTGCGCGAGTGGAATGGGGCGCTTCCGATGAAGGGGACCGGGACGGCGGCTCCACCGCAGTAGCGCCTTCGGCCTGCAGCTCCTTGCTCAGGAAGTAGTTCAGGGCCGTGCGGATCACGGCGATCGCGGCCAGCTTGCCGATCCGGTCCCAGGTCGGCGCGACCGAGGTCGAGAGGATGTCGGCCGCCAGCTGCAGCTCGAGGGCGAGCGTCAGGTAGCGGGCAAAGGACAGGCGGATCGGGCCGAAGCTCGCCCCGCGCCCCACCAGCAGGTGCCGCGCCAGTCCCAGCACCACGACGACGACGCCCGCGGCGATCACCAGCGCGCCGAGCGCCTCCACGAACAGGCGCAGCCATTCCACCGACGCCTGGACCTGTCCCTCTACCTGTTCGAACACGGCTTTCTCCCTTGCCTGGAAGCCCGCCGGCCGCGGTGTGCGCCCGGCTGCATGTCGGCGATGGTACAGGGATGGCGCCTCCGGGCGCGCAACTCAGGGGCCGGCGGCGGACAACTGGCCCAGCAGCAGGTCGAGCGCCTCGGCATAGCGCGCCTGCAGGGCGGCGCCCTGGGCGGCGTCCTTGTGCGCGGCGGCCAGCGCCAGGCCGCTGCCGTGCGCGTGGTCGACCAGGATGTCGCGCCACAGGCCGACCTGCGGCGTCAGGTGCGAGACCAGGGTTTCCAGGCGCGCAGTGATCCGGGCCGCGGCGCCGGCGAAGGCCGCCGGTTCGCCGAAGATCGACAGGGTGAGCGCGGGATGGCGTCCGACCGCTTCGTGGTAGCGCAGCAGCAGCGCGCGCAGCGCCTCCTGCGGCGGCGCGTCCTCGCGATCGCCGGCCAGCACGCCGCCGTAGATCCGCTCCGCCAGGGCGGCCAGCAGGGCCGCGCGGTCGGCCACGTGGTGGTAGAGGCTCATCGGGGTCACGCCGAGGCGGGCGGCGAGGGCGCGCATGGACAGCGCCCCTTCGCCCCCATCGTCCAGCAAGGCCAGGGCGGCATCCAGGATCGCTTCCAGTGTCACGCCCTGGCCGCGCGCCGGCCGGCCGCGTGGTCGGCTCATCAAAGCACGCGGTAGCTCGACTGCACCAGGCCGGAAGGAAAGCTGCGGCTCCCAAGCAGTTCCAGGTCGAGGTCGCGTGCCACGGGGCCGAACAGGGGCCGCCCTGCGCCGATCAGCACCGGCACCGTGGTGATGACCATGTCCTCGATCAGCCCTTCGCGCAAGAAAGACTGCAGCAGCCGGCCGCCGTCGACGTAGACCCGGCGCACGCCCTGTTCGCCGAGCATGTGCATGGCCTCGCGCGGCGCCAGGTTTGAAAAACGGACCTTGCCGTCCAGGCTGGCCGGCACCGGCGTGCCGGCGAGCTGACTGGACAGGACGAGCACGGGCCAGTCGTAGGGCCAGGTCGCGAAGGTCCGCACCTTCTCGAAGCTGCCGCGGCCCATTACGATCATGTCCTTGTCGGCGATGAAGTCGGTGTAGCCATGGTCTTCGTCGGCGGCGTCGCGCTCGAGCAGCCAGCCGATGTCGCCGTCGGGGCGCGCGATGTAGCCGTCGAGGCTGGTGGCGATGAATACATGGCCGGTGGGCATGCTTCCTCCTGATTAAATCTACGACGTATAATTAAATCACAGGGCGCCGCGCGCATCAAGCCTCTGCTGCCTGTTCGCCGTGTGGCGCTGCTTTGCCGGCGCCGCCTGGCTGCTGGTCAAGCCCACCAGTGCACTGCTCGACCGCGCCGGCGCGGGCAGGCGCCGGGCGCCGTAGGTCAAAAAAAATGCCGCTGTCTCCAGCGGCATTTTTCATGGAGCGCCCGAGCTTCAGTCGTGGGCGTAGATGTCGTTGTCCTTGGTTTCCCGGACGAACAGGCCGCCGATGACCACCGTGATCAGGGCGATGATGATCGGATACCACAGGCCGTAGTAGATGTCCCCCTTGAAGGCCACCAGGGCAAACGAGATGGTGGGCAGCATGCCGCCGAACCAGCCGTTGCCGATGTGGTAGGGCAGGGACATCGAGGTGTAGCGGATACGGGTCGGGAACATCTCGACCAGCATCGCTGCAATCGGTCCGTAGACCATGGTCACGTAGATCACCAGGATGAACAGCAGCAGCACCAGCATCGGCTTGTTGATGCCCGCCGGGTCTGCCTTTTCCGGATAGCCTGCGGCCTTCAGCGCGCCCGTCACCTGCTTCTTGAGCGCGTCTTCCCGGGCCTTCGACGCGGCGTCGAAGTTCAGGTTATCCGGCGTCATGACGGCATTGAAGGACTGGAAGGTGGTGTCGCCGACCTTGATCGCCGCCTCGGTGCCGGCTGGCGCTTCCTGGATGGTGTAGCTGACCGAGGCGCCGGTCAGCATGCGGGTCGCGATGTCGCAGGAGGACGGGAATTTCTTGGTGCCGGTCGGGTCGACCTGGAAGTGGCAGGTTTCCGGATCGGCCACGACCACCACCGGCGAGGTCTGGATCGCGCGCTCGAGGGCCGGGTTGCCGTAGTGCGTGATGGCCTTGAAGATCGGGAAGTAGGTCGCCGCCGCGATCAGGCAGCCGGCGAGGATGATCCACTTGCGGCCGATCTTGTCCGACAGGATGCCGAAGAAGATGAAGAAGGGGGTGGCCAGGGCGAGGGCGATCGCGGTCAGGATGGTCGCGGTCGGCCCATCGATCTTGAGGGTCTGCTGGAGGAAGAACAGCGCGTAGAACTGGCCGGTGTACCAGACCACGGCCTGGCCCATCGTCAGGCCGACCAGGGCCAGGAAGACGATCTTGGCATTCTTCGCCTTCAGGAAGGACTCGGTCAGCGGCGCCTTCGAGGTCTTGCCCTCGGCCTTCATTTTCGCGAATGCCGGCGACTCGTTCATGGCCAGCCGGATCCAGACCGAGATGCCCAGCAGGACGACCGAGATCAGGAAGGGAATACGCCAGCCCCAGGCCTGGAACTCTTCTTCGCCGACGGCGGTCCGGGTACCCAGGATGACCAGCAGCGACAGGAAAAGGCCGAGGGTCGCCGTGGTCTGGATGTAGGCGGTGAAGTAGCCGCGCTTGCCTTCCGGCGCATGCTCGGCCACGTAGGTGGCGGCCCCGCCGTACTCGCCGCCCAGGGCCAGGCCCTGCAGGATGCGCAGCGAGACCAGGATGATCGGCGCGGCGATGCCGATCGAGGCATAGCTCGGCAGCAGGCCCACCAGGAAGGTCGATGCGCCCATGATCAGGATGGTCACCAGGAAGGTGTACTTGCGGCCGATCATGTCGCCGAGCCGGCCGAACACGAGGGCGCCGAAGGGGCGGACGATGAAGCCGGCCGCGAAGGCCATGAGGGCGAAGATGAAGGTGGTGGTCGGGTCGCCGATGAAGAACTGCTTGGCGATGATGGCGGCGAGCGTGCCGTAGAGGTAGAAGTCGTACCACTCGAATACCGTGCCGAGCGAGGAAGCGAAGATGACTTTCCGTTCTTCCTTGGTGAGTCCGCCGGAGGAAGGTGCCGCTTTCCCTCCGGCAGTCATGCCGGGTGTGATTGCCATGTGTGTCTCCGTATATATTTAATGTAATTCGGGTCACTGGTAATGCTGATTGATGGTCAGCTGTCGCGGAGTGTGTTCTGGTTTCCTTACACGATGCTTTCTCCAAACTTACGCGAAGCTTACAGATGAGCATTGCAATTGGTGCAAGACAACATGGCAAGCCTGGCTTTCACTCTGTATGTACGCATGCTGCACTGCGCCATAGGGCTTGCAACTTATTTACGAACGACCGTTCTTATTATGCTATTCTCGATCGGTCCAGAACCCCCATACAAGGAGACAAGCATGGTAGACGCCGTCATCGTATCGACCGCCCGCACGGGCCTGGCCAAGTCGTGGAAAGGCGCATTCAACATGACCCACGGCGCCACCCTCGGCGGCCACGTGCTGAAGGCGGCGATCGAGCGCGCCGGCATCGAGGCGGGCGAGATCGAGGACGTCCTGATGGGCTGCGCCAATCCGGAAGGCGCCACCGGCGTGAACATCGCGCGCCAGATCGCGCTGCGCGCCGGCTGCCCGGTGACGGTGCCGGGCATGACCATCAACCGCTTCTGCTCGTCCGGCCTGCAGACCATTGCGACCGCCAGCCAGCGCATCCTGGCCGGCGAAGGCGAGGTGTATGCGGCCGGCGGGGTCGAGTCGATCTCCTGCGTGCAGCAGGAGATGAACCGCCACATGCTCTACGAGGTCTGGCTCAAGCAGAACAAGCCGGAACTCTACTGGCCGATGCTGCAGACCGCCGAGACCGTGGCGCAGCGTTACTCCATCAGCCGCGAGCGCCAGGACGAATACGGCGCGCAGAGCCAGCA
>Ga0209023_10007396_pt1 | contig 11272 bp, 8 predicted proteins | sample LakOneMetagenome_FD_187468 | JGI IMG/M metagenome (GOLD analysis project Ga0209023, IMG submission 187468) | Freshwater and sediment microbial communities from Lake Erie, Canada (SPAdes) (version 2) | ecosystem: Environmental > Aquatic > Freshwater > Lentic | place: Lake Erie, Canada | collected...
AACGCGACGTGCTGAGCAGGCTTCTAGATGGCCAGGAGGCCGCCTTGGCAGCCGTCAGAACCGCCCTGCCTGAAATTCAGCTCGGCGCCGAACTAATGGCCAATACCGTACGCGGCGGCGGATGCATGATCTATGCGGGAGCGGGATCATCGGCCCTGATGGCCATATCCGATGGGCTGGAACTGTCGGGAACGTTTGGTATTTCCCCGAGCAAAATTAGACTGTGCATGGCTGGTGGAATTCCGCAAGACGCCAATATGCCAGGCGATACGGAAGACGATATCGCTGCGGGATATAAGATTGGCTCCGAACTCGGATCGAACGATCTGGTCATCGCCGTCTCTGCGTCCGGCCGCACCCCCTACCCCATGGCGCTCGCCCGCGCAGCAAAGGCAAACGGCGCAGATGTCATTGCGGTTGCAAACAATGTTGCGGCGCCCTTGTTTGACTGCGCAAACGTTTCGATTCTTCTGGAAACGCCGCCGGAGATTATTTCCGGATCAACAAGAATGGGCGCAGCTACAGCTCAGAAAGCGGCGCTCAACTTGATGTCAACATTGATGGGCTTACGTCTCGGAAATGTTTACGATGGGATGATGGTTGGCATCATTGCAGACAACGATAAACTCAAGGCGCGGGCGCGCAGGATGGTCGCAGCGATAGCGCAGGTTGACGCAAAGACGGCAGAGGCAAGTCTGGCTCAAGCTGAAGGTGCTGTCAAACCGGCCGTCCTGATCGCGTTGGGAGTATCTCCGGTAAGAGCGCATGACATTTTGACAGAAGAAATGGGACTGCTTCGCAAGGCAATCGCGCGCGTCCAACAGACTTGAATAACAGAAATAAACGACGACCAACAAAGGGAGACTGCCATGAAGATTTCTAAACTCACTGGTGTTTTGCTCGCCACAACGCTGATATCATCCGCAGCGTGGGCAGAAGATGTGACACTGACCATAGAGAGCTGGCGGAACGACGATCTTGCCATCTGGCAAGAAAAAATCATTCCGGCATTTGAAGCTGCACACCCCGGAATCAAGATCACGTTCGCTCCGTCTGCACCGGCGGAATACAATGCTGCACTGAACTCCAAACTCGACGCCGGTTCGGCGGGCGACCTGATCACCTGTCGGCCATTTGACGCATCTCTCGCCCTCTATGACAAGGGACAGCTGGCAGATCTCAGCGGTCTCGCCTCGATGGCGAATTTTTCTGACGTCGCAAAGTCGGCGTGGCAGACTGATGACGCGAAAGCGACTTTCTGCGTGCCAATGGCATCGGTCATTCACGGCTTCATCTATAACAAGGATGCATTCGACAAACTTGGCATTGCCGTCCCGACGACCGAAGCGGAGTTCTTTGCTGCGTTGGACAAGATCAAGGCAGATGGCACCTATATCCCGATGGCTATGGGCACCAATGACCAATGGGAAGCTGCCACCATGGGCTACCAAAACATCGGGCCAAACTACTGGCACGGTGAAGAAGGCCGGGTAGCCCTGATCAAAGGCGAGCAGAAGCTTACGGACGAGCAGTGGGTCGCGCCATTCCGGACACTCGCCAAATGGAAGGACTATCTGGGCGACGGCTTTGAAGCCCAGACCTACCCGGACAGCCAGAACCTCTTCACTCTTGGCCGTGCCGCGATCTATCCAGCTGGATCGTGGGAGATCTCGGGCTTTAACACACAAGCTCAGTTCAAGATGGGAGCGTTTGCGCCGCCGGTCGTGAATGCCGGTGATACTTGCTATATCTCCGACCACACTGACATCGCGCTGGGCATGAACGCCAAGACAGCCCATCCTGACGAGGCCAAAGCATTTCTCGAATGGGTGGGCTCAGCAGAGTTTGCGACACTCTATGCCAACGCTCTGCCGGGATTTTTCTCTCTGAACTCGACGCCCGTAAAAATGGATGACCCGCTCGCACAAGAATTTGTCAGCTGGCGAGACAAGTGCAAGTCGACGATCCGTTCCACCTATCAGATCCTGTCGCGTGGCACACCTAACCTCGAAAACGAGACATGGAACGCCAGCGCAAACGTCATCAAGGGAACCGAGACGCCGGAGGATGCAGCCAAGCGCCTGCAAGACGGTCTCGCCACCTGGTATAAGCCTCAGCAGTAAACTCGCGCGAAACAAGCACTCCGGGCGGCAAGCCGCCCGGGGGCCTGCAATTGGAGCCGTCGATGAACGCCCGATCGAAATCACACATCCTCGTCTTCCTCGCGCCGGCAGTTCTGGTCTATACCGCCGTAATGATTTGGCCGCTTTTCAATACGTTACGTCTTTCTCTTTATACAGCAGATGAATCTGGGCGCCATTTCGCCGGACTTGAAAATTTCCGAACGCTCTTCGGAGATGTCAATTGGTCCAAGTCTTTCTGGAACGCCCTCGGCAACAACATGTGGTTTTTTGTCATCCACATGCTCGTTCAGAACCCGATTGGCGTTGCACTTGCCGCGATCCTCAGCCATCCGAAGTTGCGTTTTGCATCGCTATACCGTTCAGCAATTTTTATTCCGACAATCTTGTCGTTTGTGATCGTGGGCTTTGCTTGGAAACTCATCTTGTCACCTATCTGGGGTATCGCTCCATCGATGCTTGATGCAGTGGGGTTGAAGTCTCTGTTCGCGCCATGGCTTGGAAAGCAAGAATATGCGCTGACGACCCTTGCGTTGATCTCAGTGTGGCAGTTCGTAGGTATCCCGATGATGCTGATTTACGCCGCGCTGTTGTCGATACCAGAGGAAGTCATAGAGGCGGGGGAGTTAGACGGCATCACCGGTGCAAGCGCATTTTGGAAGATCAAGTTGCCTCTCATCCTGCCCTCGATCGGCATCATCTCGATCCTCACGTTTGTTGGAAACTTCAATGCGTTCGATCTGATCTACACTTCGCAAGGCGCATTGGCTGGCCCCAACTTCGCGACAGATATCTTGGGAACATTCCTCTACCGCACGTTCTTCGGCTTCCAACTCCAGATAGGCGACCCCTACATGGGATCGACGATTGCGACGGCGATGTTCGTTATCATCCTGATTGGTGTGTGCATTTATTTGTTTGCAATCCAGTCGCGCATGCGCCGCTACCAGTTCTGAGGTCACAAATGAGCAAAGTCCGCCAGAACCGCCTGAACAGCGTCGCCGCCCACAGCGCGCTATTGGCTTGGACAGTCATAGCGTTGTTTCCCGTTTTCGTAATCCTGATCAACTCCTTCAAGACGCGCCGGGCGATATTTGCCGAGCCGCTGGCCCTGCCCTTTGGCGACGCATTCTCACTCATCGGGTATCAAACTGTCATGAAGCAGGGGGATTTCTTTCTCTATTTTCAGAACTCCCTGATTGTTACCGTCGGCTCGCTCTTCTTCATCTTGCTCTTTGGAGCGATGGCGGCCTTCGCGCTGTCGGAATATCGCTTCCGCGGAAATACCCTGATGGGGCTCTATCTTGCGCTCGGGATCATGATCCCGATCCGCATTGGCACCGTGGCCATTCTGGAGTTGATGGTCCAATCGGGTTTGGTCAACACCCTTCTCGCGTTGATCCTTGTCTATACCGCGCAGGGGCTGCCGCTGGCGGTCTTCATCCTCAGCGAATTCATGCGTCAAGTATCTGATGACCTGAAAAATGCGGGAAGGATAGATGGGATGAATGAATACTCCATATTTTTCAAGCTTGTACTGCCACTTGTTCGCCCGGCGATGGCAACAGTGGCTGTCTTCAATATGATCCCGATCTGGAATGATCTCTGGTTTCCCCTCATCCTCGCGCCCGGCGAAAGCACAAAGACTCTGACATTGGGAAGTCAGGTGTTTATTGGTCAGTTCGTTACAGACTGGAACGCTGTCCTATCCGCCCTTTCCCTCGCAATTCTGCCGGTCCTGATCCTGTATGTCATCTTCTCGCGTCAGTTGATCCGGGGCATAACATCCGGGGCAGTCAAATGAACCATAGCCCCAAGACTCGAGTGCTGATTGCTGGTCTCGGCAATATGGGCATGAGTCACGCCCTCGCCCACCACTTCCTACCCGAAGCCGAAATCGTGGGGTTGGTGAACCGATCCTCTGTCGAGCTTCCCAAGGAACTTGCCACTTACCGCCGCTACACAGATTTTCGCCGCGGTTTGGAGGAGACAAATCCCGACCTGGTTATCATCGCCACCTATTCTGATAGTCATGCAGACTATGCTTGTATGGCGATGGCCGCCGGGGCCCATGTCTTCGTCGAAAAGCCCCTTGCAACGACTGTCGCCGATGCAAGGCGCGTTGTTGACGCGGCCCGCACGTACGGTCGGAAGCTGATCGTCGGATACATTCTTCGTCATCACCCCTCCTGGCAACGGCTGATAGAGGAAGCCAGAAAACTGGGTGGACCTTACGTCTTTCGGATGAATCTCAATCAGCAGTCATCAGGTCCCACCTGGGAGACGCACAAAGCGCTGATGCAGACCACTCCACCGATCGTCGACTGTGGCGTTCACTACGTTGACGTCATGTGCCAGATCACCGACGCCCGACCTGTCAGGGTCAACGGAATGGGCTTGCGCCTTAGCAACGAAATCGCCGCTGACATGTACAACTACGGTCAGTTTCAGGTGGTCTTTGATGACGGTTCTGTTGGCTGGTACGAAGCTGGCTGGGGCCCAATGATGTCCGAAGTCGCTTACTTTGTGAAAGACGTGATTTCTCCGCACGGCGCGGTCTCAATCATGTCCGGAATGCATCCCGCCTCGGACTCGGTGGAAGGCCACACACAGGTCGGCGCGCTCCGCGTCCATCCTTCATACGGACCAGACCAGACGATCGATTTCACCGACGAACCGGGGCACCAAAGACTTTGTGATGCGGAGCAGGCATTTGTTCTTCGAGCCATCACCGAAGACCTCGACCTTTCCCGCCATATGCAAGACGCCGTTCAATCCCTCGCCGTGTGCCTGGCGGCGGACGAGAGTATTCGGACAGGCAGGCCAATCGACCTGAAGGAACAAGCATGATCGCCCTCTCACTTGAAAACGTCTGCAAGTCATTTGGTCAGGTCGATGTCCTCAAAGACATTTCGCTGACCGTGAACGAGGGCGAATTCATCGTTTTTGTCGGGCCATCTGGTTGTGGCAAGTCCACGCTCCTCAGATCTATCGCAGGGCTCGAAGATGTCTCGTCTGGCGCAATCCGTATTGGTTCGGATGACGTTACCAATACTCCTCCTGCCAAGCGCGGGATTGCAATGGTCTTTCAGAGCTATGCGCTTTACCCGCACCTTGATGTCGAAGGCAACATGGCCTTAGGTCTCAAGCAGGCCGGAGAGGCCAAGACAACCATTGCTGAACGTATCGCAGAGGCTTCTCGAATGCTGAGCCTCGAGAAATATCTCAAGCGTAGACCTTCTGAATTGTCAGGTGGCCAAAGGCAGCGTGTTGCGATTGGCCGCGCTATCGTGAGGCAACCGAAGCTATTCTTGTTTGACGAGCCGCTGTCAAATCTTGATGCAGCGCTACGCATGGCGACCCGCGTCGAAATAGCAAGACTTCACCGTCAGCTCGGTGCGGCAATGATTTATGTAACGCATGATCAAACTGAGGCTATGACGCTGGCGGACCGGATTGTGGTTCTACGTGACGGTCATATCGAGCAGGTTGGCTCACCGATGGAGCTTTACAACAATCCTGCAAATCAGTTTGTTGCCGGATTTCTGGGCGCGCCATCAATGAACTTCGTGGCGGCGGGACCATTGGGTTTACAAGGCGAAACGCTCGGCATTCGACCCGAACATCTTCAGGTGCGATCAGGCGGTCAAATAAATGGCACCGTAACCCATATAGAACGTTTGGGGGGCGACACGAACTTGCTCGTTATTACTCCTGCGGGCGAACTGGTAACGGTGCGGCTGTTCGGACAGCATGATTTTGCCGTCGATGCGCCGATAAGTCTGGGCTTTGATGCGCGCCAAGCTTATTGCTTTGATGCTGCGGGTCAGCGCATTCGCGTCTGAAAGCGCGCTGACCCCACAGTCAACTCATCAGGTAATTACGTCTGGTCCGGATCGTCCAGTAGTGGCACGAATGCCCGCAAGATCTTCGGCAGCGCTTATGACCGGCGCAAGTGCCAACTGGACGTCCTGATCCAGGCCGGTCAGTCCTCCAACGTAACGTTCCAGATAGAGCCTGAGTGTTGCCCCTTCAGTTCCAGTCCCTGAAAGTCGCAACACAAGCCGGGAGCCGTCCGTAAAGACGACCCGAAGCCCCTGCCCTTTCGACACGGATTGGTCGACCGGATCATTATATGAAAAGTCATCCGCTGTAGAAATTGTCATGCCCTGGACAGTCGTTCCGGGCAGATCGGAAAGTTGCCCCCGAAGCCGCTGCATAACGTTTTCTGCATCAGAAACTGGCAGTGCTTCATAATCATGCCGGGAATAATAGTTGCGCCCGAACTTTGCCCAGTGTGCCGCCAGGATATCGGCCACTGACTCCTTGCGGACGGCAAGGATATTCAGCCAAAGCAATACGGCCCAAAGACCGTCCTTTTCACGCACGTGATCAGAACCAGTCCCGAAACTCTCCTCACCACAAATGGTGGCCATTCCGGCATCCAGGAGGTTTCCGAAGAATTTCCACCCAGTTGGTGTTTCGTATGATCCAACGCCGAGTGCCTGAGCGACACGGTCGGATGCAGCCGAGGTCGGCATGGATCGGGCGATGCCCCTAAGGCCCTTGCTATACCCCGGTGCAAGGTGGGCGTTTGCCGCGAGGACCGCCAGGCTATCGGAAGGGGAAACGTATATGCCCCTGCCCACGACCATGTTCCTGTCACCATCACCATCAGATGCAGCGCCGAAGTCAGGCGCAGCCACGCCGAACATCTCGTCCATAAGTTCTTTCGCCCAAGTGGGGTTGGGATCAGGATGCATGCCGCCGAAGTCCGGAAGAGGTACTCCGTGGACAACCGTGCCCGACTTGGCACCCAGTCGGCGCTCCAATATCTCGGTGGCGTAGGGGCCGGTCACCGCATTCATGGCATCGAAGCGCATTCTGAAACCGCCCGCGAACATCGCTCGAATTTTTGGAAAGTCGAAGAGCGACTCCATCAAAGACGCATAGTCAACAACTGGATCAACAATAGAAATTTCTGTCTTTTCAATATATTGAGACCCGATCTTCTCCAGATCAACGTCTGCAGAATCAGAAATGTGATAGGCGGTGATCGCCTTTGTCCATTGAAAGATCGCCTCGGTCACGGCTTCTGGGGCGGGCCCTCCATTTGGTGTATTGAACTTGACACCAAAATCCTCATTGGGACCGCCAGGATTGTGACTGGCCGACATAATAATCCCGCCGTCAGTTTTGTGGAGGCGAATAAGGTGAGATGCCGCTGGCGTCGACAGTACCGCTCCTTGACCGACAATGATCTTACGCGCACCGTTTGCGGCTGCCATCTTGATAATGATTTGCGCCGCGCGATCACCGAAGTAGCGGCCATCTCCGCCCAGCACCAAGACTTTGCCTTCAACCCCTCCAATCGCATCAAAAATCGATTGAACGAAGTTTTCGAGATAGTCTTTCGACATGAAGACCGGCGTTTTCTTGCGAAGACCGGAGGTTCCAGGCTTTTGCCCGTCAATGGGTTTCGTGACACAGGTTAGATTAGCCATCTTTCGACACCTCATGTTCAGCCGGATCGGGCTGCAAGAATAACTGCACAGATTGCTCTGGTACTAGAACGCTGCCGGAAACCACCGTCTCAGGCCAACTTGGCCCCGCACTTTCCAAAAGCCAAGTCCACTCACCGTCCGGAAGTTGGAAGGTAACGTCATTGCCTACATTGAAAACCGCAAGCAGAGTTCCCGCAGTGAATTCATCGCCCTTCATGCGCATCTCGTACGCCAAGGCCCAATTCGTTCGCGTTTCCCAATCTTCGGGCCGGGGCTCGCCGCCTGACGGCATACGCCAGACAAGATTGCGCTTGCCCGTAGTGCCTGCTTCCCCGTGCAAGAAAGCGGCCTGACGCAAGATTGGTGTTTGTCTACGAAGTTTCGATAACCGGCTAACAAACTCCACCAGATCGCGGTCGGCAGCCTGCCAGTCTAGCCAATTCGTTGGATTGTCTTGGGCATATGCATTGTTGTTGCCATCCTGACTGCGGCCGAGCTCGTCGCCCGCCAGTATCATTGGCACTCCTTGTGACAGGAACAGAGTTGCCAGCATAGCGCGCTTTCGGCGTTTTCGGGCAAACAGGACTTTTGGCGGTGCATCAGCACCTTCAACACCGAGATTGTCAGAGCAGTTATCGTGATGGCCGTCACGGTTATCCTCACCATTGGCCATGTTATGCTTTTCACGGTATGAGACAACGTCATGAAGCGAAAAACCGTCATGCGCGGCGAGGTAGTTGATGGACGCGCGCGTTGAGCGCCCTGTCGTGTCAAACAGTTCGGCCGAACCGTTAAGGCGCCGCGCCATCTCTGCCTGAGACCTGTCCCCACGCCAATAGCGGCGAACAGCATCGCGATAGAGATCATTCCATTCGCTAAACTGAGCCGGAAACTTGCCAAGACGATACCCGTTTGGACCAAGATCCCATGGCTCCGCAATCATGATCATCTTGTTGAGTATCGGGTCTTGAGCAATTGCACTTAGAAATGCAGAGCCCGGTTCAAACTCCCCAGGTCCGCGCAACAATGTCGGCGCCAAATCGAAGCGGAAGCCTGACGCACCAAGTTCTGCCCAGTGACGCAAAGAGTCCATCACCAAGCGTAGCACCATAGGGTTGGCCAAGTTAAGCGTGTTGCCCGTTCCGGTATAGTTGAGGTTGTTCCCGTCATTGGTCAGGGCGTAATAGCTCTTGTTGTCCAGGCCACGATAGCAAAGGGTTGGTCCCTTCTCATCGCCTTCGCCGGAGTGATTGTAGACAACATCAAGAATGATCCCGATGCCCGCCTGCCGGTAGGTTTGAAAGACCGATCTAAGGTCCGGGAGATGGCCAGACTCGGCATAGCGTGGCTCGGGAGCCATCATGGCGATGGGTTGATATCCCCAAAAGTTCACCAACCCCCTTTCGATCACATGCCTGTCGTCGAGAAATGCGGCAACTGGCAGCAATTCCAGATGCGAGACACCAAGATGGCGGAGGTGAGAAACGACGCCCTGACTGGTGAGACCCGGATAGGTACCCCTGAGTTGTTCGGCGACATTGGGGTTTTGCGCAGTCAGGCCCTTAACATGCGCCTCATAAATTAGGGAAAGCTCGACGGGCTCACAGTGCGATGCCGGTCTGTCGGCCAGCACGATAGATCTGGGAACAACAGGGGCACTGTCCAACGGACACGGCATGCCTCCATCCAATGGAGGCATGCCACGATGGCCTGTCATAAGATCGTCCCAGACAATTCGCCGGTCTAGCGCTTGCGCATAGGGGTCGATCAATAGTTTTGAGGGATTGAAGAGATGTCCCTCACGGGGCATCCAAGGACCATGTGCGCGATACCCGTATTTTTGCCCAACCGCCAAGCCCTGAACGTGGCCATGCCAGATATCCCCTGTCCGTGATGGCAGAGGTATGCGGGTCTCGATATCGTTTTCATCAAACAGGCAAACTTCGATCTGCTCTGCATGTGCAGAAAAGACTGCGAAGTCTACTCCCTCCGCATCAGCGACGGCTCCAAGCCTTGCTGCCGATCCTGAACCAACCGTCAACTTCATCGCAGTCGGATATGCTCGTAAACTTGGGCATATTTTTCTGCCGCCTTTCGCCAACCGAGATCTGATTTCATTCCTCGCTTCTGAAGCGCAGCCCAGGCCGACTTGTCCGCATAGAGATCCAGCAGTCGACGAAGTGCTTGCGACAGCGCGATCTCATCGATGGGATTAAAGGTTACTCCAGTTGCCACACCTGCCGCGAGACTTGCAGGTGTTGCGGAAATAACCGTATCCGCAAGGCCGCCCGTTGCGGACACCACAGGCACGGCACCATACCTCAACCCATAGAGTTGTGTCAGCCCACATGGCTCAAATCTCGACGGAACCAAGACCGCATCTGCCCCTCCAAACATGCGGTGAGAAAGCGCCTCGTCATAACCTATGCGCACGCCGACTCGCCCTGCCCATCTTTGGGCCGCATCGAGCATCGCGCCCTCCAGAGGCGGCTCACCAGTTCCCAGGACGGCGAGTCCGCCTCCGGCCTTGATGAACGGCGCCAGAACACCGGGCAAAAGGTCGATACCTTTTTGATGTGTAAGTCTGCTGACAATAATAGCCAAGGGGCCGGAAATGTCGCTGAGGCCGAACTCCGACATGAGCTTTTCGCGGTTTAGCGACTTTCTGGCAAGTTTACTTGCCGAGTAGTGAGCAATGGCGGGGTCAGCTTCAGGGTTCCAGACCTTGTCATCGATCCCATTGACGATCCCATGCAGATCGTTTGCCCGCGAAGCGATCACGCCTTCCAGCCCCATTCCAAACTCCGGACGCATAAGTTCATCCGCGTATGTCTGACTTACCGTCGTCACCGCTCGTGACGTCACAAGACCGGCCTTCAAAGTGCTGATGTTCCCGTAATACTCCAAAAGACCCGGATTGAAGTCTTCTGGTGAGAGACGCAGCAGATCAAGGTCATGCGAGGACGTGACGCCTTGAAAAGCCATGTTATGCACCGTCAGGACACTCGGAACGCCAGAGTCTCGTTGCATCAGATAGTAAGGTGCCAGCGCAGACTGCCAGTCGTGGGCATGCAGCAGATCCGGCTTCCAACCATTCTCAAGTCCGGCTTCGGCCACCATCGCAGCCGCCCAGGACAGGGCCGCAAAGCGGGTTGAATTGTCCGGATGATCACGTCCGTCTACAGAATATGGACCGCCGGGACGGTCGAACAAATGTGGCGCATCAAGCAGCAGAAATCGCTGCCCGAGCAGGGAGGCCGCCAGTATCTTCGCCGGCCCTCCAAACAAGTCCCCATCTCGCCAAACCACTTTCGGCGAATCCAACTTGGCGATAAGGCCGCGATAGGCTGGCAGCAGTGTCTGGACGTCCCAGCCAATTTCGGACAGCGCTCCCGGCAGGGCACCGACGACATCCGCAAGACCACCCGTTTTGACAAGCGGAACGCACTCAGATGCTACCGACAGAACTCGACCGATGGTCCCTGTCATCACCAAATCCCTCTTTGCATTCCAAGGTCTGATCAACGCTGACAAACCGGAAGGCTTGTCAGCGCCGTTGCTACTAAAGCTTGGCTTCGCGCGCGTCGATCATGTCTTGGGTGATCAGGACCACGCCCTGATCGGTCC
>Ga0209023_10007397_pt1 | contig 11270 bp, 10 predicted proteins | sample LakOneMetagenome_FD_187468 | JGI IMG/M metagenome (GOLD analysis project Ga0209023, IMG submission 187468) | Freshwater and sediment microbial communities from Lake Erie, Canada (SPAdes) (version 2) | ecosystem: Environmental > Aquatic > Freshwater > Lentic | place: Lake Erie, Canada...
AAGGCGGCGATGAGCAGGGCGTACACCGGCAGGCGCGCCGAGCAGGTCATGAGCGGCGCGATCATGATCGTCACCAGGCGGTCGCGCGGGTTCTGGATGGTGCGCGCGGCCATGATGCCGGGGATCGCGCAGGCGAACGACGAGAGCAGCGGCAGGAAGGCGCGGCCCGACAGGCCGACGCTGCCCATGATGCGGTCCAGCAGGAAGGCGGCGCGCGGCAGGTAGCCCACGTCTTCCAGCAGCAGGATGAAGAAGAACAGGATCAGGATCTGCGGCAGGAACACGAGCACGCTGCCGACGCCGGCGATGATGCCGTCCACGATCAGGCTGTGCAGCAGGCCTTCGCCCAGCAGCATGCCGACCTGTTCGCCAAGCGCGCCCACGCCCGCCTCGATCAGGTCCATCGGCGTGCCGGCCCAGCTGAACACGGCCTGGAAGATCAGAAACATCAGCCCGGCCAGGATGACGGGCCCGAGCACCGGGTGCAGCACGACGTTGTCGATCTTCTCGCTCAGGTTGCCGGTGTCGGCGCCCGTGGAGACTGCGAGCTCGAGGATGCGGCGCACTTCGCGCTGGGTTTCCTCGACCGGGACCGCGTCGATCGCCGACAGCGGCTGCGGCGTGACTTTCCCGCCGAAGACCATGCCGTCCAGGGTGGCGAGCAGGGCCTGTTCGCCGCCGGCATGGATGGCGACGGTTTCCACCACGGGCATGCCCAGCTCCCTGGACAATGCATCGGTGTCGATCGCGATGCCGCGCTTCTTCGCCACGTCGACCATGTTCAACACGAGCACCGTCGGCAGGCCCAGGCGCTTGAGCTCGAGCACCATGCGCAGGTTCAGACGCAGGTTGGTGGCGTTGACCACGCACAGGATGGCGTCGGGCGGCGCTTCGCCGGCGCGCAGGCCGGCCACGACGTCGCGGGTGATCGCTTCGTCCGGGGTCTGGGCGCTCAGGCTGTAGGCGCCCGGCAGGTCGAGCACGCGAAAATGCCGGCCGGCCGGCGACGTGAAGCTGCCCTCCTTGCGCTCGATGGTCACGCCGGCGTAGTTCGCGACCTTCTGGCGCGAGCCGGTCAGGCGGTTGAAGAGCGCGGTCTTGCCGCAATTGGGATTGCCGAGCAGTGCGACCAGGGGCGTGCGCGACGCCACCTGCTGTTCCATTACACCCATCCGCTTATTCCGGCTTGATCGAGACGAGCGCCGCTTCGAAGCGGCGCAGGGCGAAGGTCGACTCGCCGACCTTGACGGCCAGCGGACCGCCCAGCACGCGCTTGAGCACACGGATGCGCTCGCCCGGGACGAAGCCGAGTTCCATCAGGCGGCGCTGGACGTCGGCGCCGCCCTCCTGCGCCGCCGGGGCCAGGTGGATCACGGTGGCGCTCTGGCCGGCCTGGAGGGCGTCGAGCGTGGTGAGGGTGGGAGCAAGAGTCATGGTCGCGTCCGGTAGGTTGCGCTACAACTGTAGCGCTGATGAGACAGATAGGTGCATGATAAACCTAAATGGGAATTATTTCTATTTGCAGGGTGATCACACTCGCCCGAATTTGCGCGCGCGCTGCAAAAATCGCTTGCGCGCGCCGCCGAGTTTCATCAGAATAGAACACGAATGAGATTGATTCTCATTTATGTGATGAAAACGGCAAGGAACCGAAACGATGATCGTCTGTGTCTGCAACAACATCTCCGACCGCGAAATCCGCCAGGCAGTGGACCTCGGCATTTCTTCCGTGGCCGAACTGCACAAGGAACTCGGCGTTGGCACCATGTGCGGCAAGTGCGTCAGCTACGCACGCGAAGTCCTGAACGAACACCTCGACAGCAAGACCACGATTACCGAAGTGCGCCGCGTTCCGCAAGCGGCCTGAATCACCTTTCACTTCTCCTGCCCCGCCGTGCAGCGGGGCTTTTTTTCGCCTGGTTTTCTTGTCGATCCGGCAGTAGTGAGAAGCGTTCTCGCGATGGAACGAGAACGGTTTTCATTCCAGCGATTTTCAAGCATTTTCCATGCATTTGAGGCGTGTTTTTCAGCGTTTTCGCCGATTTTTGGCCGATTTTTGGCGTCTTGTTTGTTATCATGGAGCCCATTCAAATCGATCAAGGGCATCCCATGAAAGGCGACCAAAACGTCCTGCGCCTGCTGAACGCGCAGCTGACCAACGAACTCACCGCGATCAACCAGTACTTCCTGCATGCCCGCATGTACCGCCACTGGGGCTTCGCCAAGCTGGCGAAGAAGGAATACGACGAATCGATCGGCGAAATGAAGCACGCCGACAAGCTGATCGACCGCATCCTGATGCTCGACGGCCTGCCGAACCTGCAGGCCCTGCACAAGCTGCTCATCGGTGAATCGACCCAGGAAATGCTGGAATGCGACCTCAAGCTCGAGCGCGCGGCCCAGGTGACGGTCAAGGAAGGCATCGCGGCGGCGGAAGCGGCGGCGGACTATGTAACCCGCGACCTGTTCCTGATGATTCTCGAAGATACCGAAGAGCACATCGAGTGGCTGGAGACGCAGCTGGACCTGATCGTGAAGGTCGGTATCCAGAACTACCTGCAGAGCCAGATCGGCGAGTAATCGCCACACAGGCCAGGTTCCCGCAGCGGACCTGGCCTGCCCGCCTCAGGCGCTCAGCGCCACTTCCTCATCCACTGGTCGTAGAATCCCAGGTCGCGCGGCACCGCTCCCGGGATCGCGCAGATCGCCCCCGCGAACTCGTTGGCCCGCGCCAGGGTGAGGTCCAGCGGCCAGTCCCGCATTCTGCCCAGCAGGAAAATCGCCGAGAAGGCATCTCCCGCACCCACCGTGTCGATGACAAAAGGCGGCGCCGGGTTGTCGCGGTGCGCGATGACCTGGCCGTCCGCGCTGAAGTATGCCGAGCCGCGGTGGCCCAGGGTCAGGATGAGCGCGTCGAGCGAGAACATCTGCAGCAGCGCCTGGCAGGAGGCGCGCACTTCTTCGGCCGACAGGGCCGGATCGTCGGGCTTGATCTGGAAGTACCATGTGAACAGGGCTTGCAGCTCTTCCTCGTTGACCTTGGCGATGTTCGCGGCCTGCAGCGAGCGGGTGACCGTGCGTTCCTCGTACTGGCCCTCGCGCAGGTTCAGGTCGAGGTAGCGCAGCGCCCCGCTGCTGGCGCCGAGCAGGGCGTTGAGGGTGGTGCGCGAACGCTCGCTCCTCTGGGCCAGGGTGCCGAAATAGATCATGCCGGGCTGCGCGCCTTCGGCCACGATGAGCGCCGCATTGCGGTCGATGAAATCGTAGGCCTGGTGCGGCAGGATCGTGAAGCGGTGGCCGCGCGCGCTGCGCTCGATCAGCACGCGGCCGGTTTCCTCCATGGCGTCGAGTTGCAGCCCGGCCTCGCTCATGGCGAAGCGCTCGAATTCGGCGCGCACGGCCTGGCCCGGGGCATCGTTGCCGACACGGGTGATCATCAGCTGCGGCGCCATGAAGGCCGCCAGGTGGCGCGCCACGTTGAAGGGCGCGCCGCCGACGACCTGCTCGGTGCTGAAGTCGTCGACCAGGGCCTCCCCGAAGACGAGGCAGGGCGCGACGGTGGTGGCCTGCGCGTTCACGCGACGAAGGGCACGGTGTCGCGGAACGACGCGCGCTCGGACAGCTTGTCGAACAGGCGCGCCAGGTTCGGATAGTCGCCGCGCCAGTCGATGTCGGGGAAGCGGAAGGCCAGCCAGCCCAGGGTGCAGCCGACGGCGACGTCGGCCAGCGAGTAGTGGACGCCCATGCAGTAGGTGGCCTCGCCCAGCCTGGACGACATCTCGCGCAGGCCTGCGTGGACCTTGCCCATCTGGCGGTCGATCCACTTCTGGCTCTGCTGTTCCGGCGGGCGTTCGCGCCGCTCGAGGAAGACCAGGATGGCGGCGTCGAGCACGCCGTCGGCCAGCGCTTCCCATACCTTCACTTCGGTACGGTCGCGGCCGTTAGGTGGCAGCAGCTTGCACACCGGGGAAATGGTATCGAGGTATTCGGCGATGACGCGCGAGTCGTACAGGGTGCTGCCGTCTTCCATCACGAGACAGGGGATTTTCCCGAGTGGGTTGACCTCCTGGATGGTGGTCTCCGGCACCCAGACGTTCTCCAGTGCGAGGCTGAAATCGAGCTTTTTCTCCGCCATCACGACGCGGACCTTGCGCACATAGGGACTGGTGACTGAACCGATGAGTTTCATACATGCCCGGGTAAGAAGATTGGATGCCAGTATAACATCGACATTTTGGCGCCGGTCTGCGCCGGACGGCTCCCTGGGCCGCGCCGGGCACCGTGTCCGCAAGGTCGCGGCACCCGTCCGGTGGTAAAATCCGCGTTTTTGCACGGACCGCCCGCCATGACCTCTACCGTACCCTCCCCTACCCTGTCGGCCCTGTCCCCGCTCGATGGCCGCTACGCGTCGAAGACCGACAAGCTGCGTCCCATCCTGTCCGAAGCGGGCTTCATGCACCACCGCGTGAAGGTCGAGATCGCATGGCTGCAGGCGCTGTCGCAGGCCGGTTTCCCGGAGATCAAGCCCTTCTCCGCCGAGGCCAATGCCCACCTCGAGCGCATGGCCGTGGACTTCGGCGACGCGCAGGCCGCGCGCATCAAGGAGATCGAGGCGGTCACCAACCACGACGTCAAGGCGGTGGAATACTGGCTGAAGGAACAGGTCAAGGACGTGCCGGAACTGGTGGCGGCGAGTGAATTCATCCACTTCGGCTGCACCTCGGAAGACATCAACAACACCTCGCACGGCATGATGCTCAAAGCCGCGCGCGACGGCGTGCTGCTGCCGGCGCTGGAATCGATCATCGCCAGGCTGCTTGACATCGCCCACGTCAACGCCGAGCTGCCGATGCTCTCGCGCACCCACGGCCAGACCGCCAGCCCGACGACGCTGGGCAAGGAATTCGCCAACGTGGTCGCACGCCTGCAACGCGCCGTCAAGCGCATCGCCGGCGTCGAGATCCTCGGCAAGATGAACGGCGCGGTCGGCAACTACAACGCCCACCTGTCGGCCTACCCGGGCTTCGACTGGCCGGCCTTCTCGAAAGAGGTCATCGAGAACCGCCTGGGCCTGGTGTTCAACCCCTACACCATCCAGATCGAACCGCACGACTACATGGCCGAGATGTTCGACGCCATCGCGCGCGCCAACACCATCCTGCTCGACCTGAACCGCGACATCTGGACCTATGTCTCGCTGGGCTACTTCAAGCAGAAGCTGCGGGCCGGCGAAATCGGTTCGTCGACCATGCCGCACAAGGTCAACCCGATCGACTTCGAGAACTCGGAAGGCAACCTGGGCCTGGCCAACGCGGTGCTGCGCCACATGGCGGAGAAGCTGCCGGTCTCGCGCATGCAGCGCGACCTCACCGACTCGACCGTGCTGCGCAATATCGGCGTCGGCTTCGGCTACGCCCTGCTGGCCTATGACAGCTGCCTGCGCGGCCTGAACAAGCTGGAAGTGAATGCGGCCCGCCTGGAAGCGGACCTGGACGCGAGCTGGGAAGTGCTGGCCGAGCCGGTGCAGACCGTGATGCGCCGCTACGGCATCGAGAATCCGTATGAGCAGCTCAAGGAACTCACCCGCGGCAAGGGCATCACCCGCGAAGCGCTGCAGGAATTCATCGGCAAGCTGGCGATTCCGCAGGAAGCGAAAGACCTGCTGCTGGCGATGACGCCGGCGAACTACACCGGCATCGCGGCGCAGCTGGCAAAAGCGATTTAATTTGTAGGGTGGACGGCTTCGCCGTCCGCGCGTTCAACCGGCGCGTGAGTAGCGCCGGCGCGGTAGTTCACCATGGAGTTGAACGCGCGGTCGGCAGAGCAGACCACCCTACAAGGACCAAACAAGCTTCACCCCCACCCTGCGGTCGATCTCCGCCCGCGCCCCGGCAGCCCCGTACTCCGCGTGGCTGCCGTTCAGGTTCTGCCCCACCACCGACACTTCCACGCCCGGCGCGACGCGCCAGCCGAAGCGCGCGTCCAGCGCCCAGTAGCCCGGCACCGCGGGATTCTCCAGCGCCGCCACCTTACGCAGCCCGACTTCCAGCTCGCGCCGCTCGTCGAAGGCGTAGTGCGAGCGCAGCTGCAGCGTGTGCTCCGGATCCTTGCCCGCCGTGCCCGGGCCGGCCGCGTCGTTGCTGCCCGGTTTCAGGCGCAGGCGCTCGTGCAGGGCCGTGAAGCCGGCCGACATGCGCCAGGCCCGCGTCAGCTGGTAGCTGCCCCACATCTCGATGCCGGTCGCCTCGCCTTCCATCAGGCTGTCGAAGGTGAGGAAGGTCCGGCTCGGATCGATTTCCTGGGTGCGCAGGTGGTCGTACTGGTTGTGGAACACGGTGCCCGACAAGGACAGGCCGGCGAGCGGCTGGCCGCGGTAGCCGACTTCGAACACGCGCGCCACTTCCGAGCGCACCCGCGGCCCGCCGCGCAGCAGGTAGGGCGGGCGGCCCGGGATGAAGGCGTCCGCGTCCAGCCGGGTCGGCGCGCGCACCGTGCGCGAGAGCGCGGTCCACAGCGCATGGCGCGGCGCCAGGCGCCAGGACAGGCGCGCGGTCGGCAGGAATTCGTTGCCGGTGTAATCGTTGCGCTCGATGCGCGCACCCAGGGTCAGGCTCAGGTCGGGACGCAGCGCGATCTCGTCCTGGGCGAACAGGCTGGCCCAGGTCTGTTCCGTCTTCGCAGGCAGGAAGGCGATCACCTCGCTGTTGCCGACCTCGTCCCAGCTATGGCGCAGGTTCGCGCCCCACACCAGGCTGTGGCGGCCCCAGGCCGGCAGGGTGTGCTGGAACTGGACGTCGGCGATCTGCAGCGACTCGGTGAAGGTCGGCGGGACCTCGCGCCGGGAGTGATCGAGGTAGGCCTGGACCGAGAGGCGTCCGCCGTCGTCCAGCGCGCGCTCCCAGCGGGCCGTCAGGTTGGCGCCCTCGGTGTCGATGTCGCCCAGGCGCAGCGCGGTGCCGGTGACCGAGATCTCGCCCGGTTCCGGCTGCTCCAGGTTGCCGCGGAAGGCACTGCCGCTGACGCTGAAGGTATCGCTTGCGCGCGCCCAGTCGGCCCGGAAGCCCAGCTGGGCCTGGCGCCAGGCATCGTTCACGCGCGCGCCGTCGTCGGCCTCGCTGTGCCAGCGCCGCAGCGCCTTGCCGTAGACGCGCCAGTCGACGGCGCCGCCAGGTCCACCCTTGCCTCCCTGGCGGAAGGCGGCATCCACCCCATCGCTCGCGCCGCGCAGCACGGCCAGGCCGCCCTGGGTCGCCGCGGCCGCACGCGTGGTGATGTTGATGACGCCGTTGACGGCGTTCACGCCCCATAGCGTGCCACCCGGACCGCTGATCACTTCGATGCGCTCGACGTCTTCCAGCAGCACGTCCTGCATGTCCCAGAACACGCCGGAGAACAGCGGCGCATACACCGAGCGGCCATCGATCATCACCAAGAGCTTGTTGGGGGCGCTGTTGCTGCTGCCGTTCATCCCGCGCGCGCTGATCGCATAGCCGTAGCTGGAGCGCCGCGCCACGTGCAGGGTAGGCGCGAGGCGCAGCGCCTCGGGCAGGCTTTGCGCACCGGCGCGGCGGATGTCGTCGGCCGTGATCACGAACACCGAGGCGGGCGCATCGAGCAGGCGCTCGGGCTTTTTCGACACCGAGGTGACCTGGATGGTGGCCAGCTCTTCGATCGAGAGGTCGGCCAACTCGTCGGTGCGGCCCTGCTCGCCACCATAGCTGGCTGCCAGTGCAGGCCATGCCAGCGTTGCGCAAAGGCAGGCCAGCGCGATGCGCTTTGCTTGCATGCCCGACAGGCATGACGCGATGGGGTCGTTCATCAATCCTGCTCCTGCAGCGGTGTTTCCGCCAATATACTTTGATAACAGCTCTGTTGGCGAATTTTACATTCCCGCTGCAATGGCTGTGCACTCTTTACGTTACGTGCTAGTGTACAAGGCCAAAAAATGCCCCTGATCAGCAATACATTCGGAACTTTTGCTATAGTTAGTTCTAATTCGTACGACTTTCCTTCGGGATAACTATGCATCGCTACACCACCACGGCCATCGTCCTGCACTGGCTGATCGCCCTGCTGATCGTCGGCACTTTCACGCTCGGGCTGGTGATGACCGACATTCCGGGCATCACGCCGACGAAGCTGAAGTATTTCAACTGGCACAAGTGGGCCGGCGTCACCGTGCTGCTGCTTGCCGCACTGCGCCTGCTGTGGCGCCTGCTGCGCCACCCTCCCGCCTATGCCGACGAGATGCCGGCCTGGCAGCGCGGCGCCTCGCACGGCCTGCACTGGCTGCTCTACATCCTGATGTTCGCGGTGCCGCTGTCCGGCTACTTCTACAGCCTGGCGACCGGCTACCCCATCGTCTGGTTCGGCCTGGTGAAGCTGCCGGTACTGATGGGACCCGACCCGGCCCTGAAACTCGTCCTCAAGGACCTGCACTACTGGCTCAACATGCTGCTGGCCGGCCTGGTCGGCCTGCATGTGGCGGCAGCCTTCCAGCACCTGCTGGTGGACCGCGACCGCGTGATGGCGCGCATGCTGCCCTTTTCCAAAACGTAAGGAGTTCCCATGAAACCGATCCACGGCCTTCTGCTGGCATCCGTCTTCGCCAGCGCCCTCGCCGGCGCCGCCGTCCTGAAAACCGATCCCACGAAAAGCAGCGTGACGGCCACCTTCACCCAGATGGGCGTGCCGGTCGAGGCGAAGTTCAAGCAGTTCACGGCGCAGATCGACTACGACGCCGCCAAGCCGGCCGCCTCGAAAGCGAACGTCGAGATCATGGTGGGCAGCTTCGACCTGGGCGACCCGGAGTACAACAAGGAAGTCACGAAGAAGGAATGGTTCAACGCGGCGCAATTCCCCAAGGCGAGCTTCGTCTCGTCGGCGATTGCACCGGCGGGCGCCGGCAAGCTGAACGTCAGCGGCACCTTGAGCATCAAGGGCCGCAGCGCCAAGGTAAGCTTCCCGCTGAGCGTGAAGCAGGACGGCGGCAAGCAGGTTTTCGAAGGCGCGCTGCCGATCAAGCGGCTGGCCTTCAACATCGGCGAAGGCGAGTGGAAGGACACGAGCATGGTCGCCGATGAAGTTGTCATCAAGTTCCGCGTCACCGCGGGCCAATAAGCCTTTTAACCCCAAGGGAAAGACCACATGAAATTCACCCATCTGATCGCGGCCCTGGCCGCTTCGAGCACCCTCGGCGCCGGCATCGCCTTCGCCGCCGACACCTACAAGATCGAGCCGGGCCACACCTACCCGAGCTTCGAGGCCGACCACATGGGCATCTCGGTCTGGCGCGGCAAGTTCAACAAGAGCGAAGGCGCCGTGACCCTCGACCGCGCGAAGAAGACCGGCACCCTCGACATCACCGTCCACATCGACAGCATCGACTTCGGCCACGACAAGATGAACGAGCACGCCAAGAGCCCGGACATCTTCGACGCCGCCAAGTACCCGACCGCCACCTTCAAGTCGAAGTCGATCACCTTCACCGGCGACGTGCCGACCTCGGCCCAGGGCGAACTGACCCTGCACGGCGTGACCAAGCCGCTGACCCTGACCATCAACAAGTTCAAGTGCATCGACCACCCGATGCTCAAGCGCGAAGTGTGCGGCGCCGACGTGACCGGCACCTTCCAGCGCAGCGACTTCGGCGTCAGCTACGGCCTGCCGCGCTTCTCGCCGGAAGTGAAGCTGGCGATCCAGGTCGAAGCCGTGAAGCAGTGATGTGCGTAGGGTGGGCAATCCCTTGCCCACGCGTTCAACTCCCCGATGATCTGACGCTACGTCGCTGATCGCAATCTGTTTGAACGCGTGGGCGGAGGACCGCCCACCCTACGAAAAAGCCCCCGGCGCCGCTAGGCGCCGGGGGCTTTTTTACGTCAGGACCTGTGCTAGCGCTTAGCGGCCGTCGCGGTCAAGATCGCCCGGAATGGCGCGTTCCACCTTGTGCCATGCGGCGCGCGAAGCGTGCTTGGCCTGGTCCCAGCTCAGGCGCGAGTTGCCCTTGGTGCGTTCCCACTCGGTCGACAGGTCGTTCTCGTGCATGTCGTAGCTGCCCGGATAGCGACCGGCCGAGTTGTAGCCCAGCGCGTAGGCCGGTGCGTAGTCGTCGTAGGTGTAGCCCGGGGTGTAGTACGGCTGGGTCTGGTACTGGTTGCGCCAGTGGGCATCTTCTTCCTGCGGGTTGACCATCTTGGCCACGCCCTTGCCGGCCATGCCGCCGACCGCTGCGCCGATGCCGGCGCCGGCCACCGCGCCGACCGGGCCGCCGACCGCGCCGCCCAGCACCGCACCGCCGACGGCTGCGCCGCCTGCCGCGCCGACGCCGGTGCCCAGGTGGTGGTCACGCAGTTCGTCGCCCGGTTTCGGGTTCACGACTTCGCCCGTGCCCTTGCCGGCCGCGCCGCCCGCCAGGCCGCCGATCACGGCGCCCGCTGCGGTGCCGATCGGGCCGGCCACCGAGCCGGCCGCCGCGCCGATCGCCGCGCCGCCGGCGCCGCCGACGCCCTGCGCCAGGTTATGGTCGTTCAGGTCGTCGCTCGCCTTCGGGTTCACGACTTCGCCCGCGCCACGGCCGGCTGCGCCGCCCGCCAGGCCGCCCACCACGGCGCCCGCCGCCATGCCGATCGGGCCGGCGGCCGCACCGGCCATCGCGCCCACGGCTGCGCCGCTGCCGGCGCCCACGCCCTTGGCCAGGTAGTGTTCCGACAGGTCGTCGCCGGCCTTCGGATTCACGACTTCGCCCACACCCTTGCCGGCCATGCCGCCGGTGACGGCGCCGATTGCCGCGCCGGCCACGGTGCCGATCGGACCGGCCGCCGAACCGATGGCGGCGCCGGCGGCAGCGCCGCCGAGGGCGCCGACGCCGGTGCCGATGATGTGGGTGCCGCCGTTGTCGGTCCACGATTGCTCGATGTGGCGCGCGTCTTCGTCCGAACGGGCATGCACGCCCATGACGATGCCGCCGCTCTTGATGCCTTCTTCATAGTGCTTGGCGCGCTCTTCCGGGATGCCGGCGCCGATCAGCGCGCCGATCAGGCCACCGGTGATGCCGCCCGCGCCGGCGCCGGCCAGTGCGGCGGCCAGCGGGCCGGCCACGACCACGCCCAGGCCCGGCAGGACCAGGGTGGTGCCGACGGCGGCGATGCCTGCCAGGACGGCGCCGATGGTGCCGCCGATGCCGGCGCCGATGCCGGCGCCTTCGGCGGCCTTGCTGCCCAGTTCAGTATCGGTGTCGCCGAAGTGGGTCTTGCGCGCTTCGTCCGACATCA
>Ga0209023_10007398_pt1 | contig 11270 bp, 9 predicted proteins | sample LakOneMetagenome_FD_187468 | JGI IMG/M metagenome (GOLD analysis project Ga0209023, IMG submission 187468) | Freshwater and sediment microbial communities from Lake Erie, Canada (SPAdes) (version 2) | ecosystem: Environmental > Aquatic > Freshwater > Lentic | place: Lake Erie, Canada | collected...
GCAGCGGTATCGGCCGAGCGCTGATCACGCAGAGCATGGAGGTCCTGGAGCGCCGCGCCGAGCCGATGGTGTTCCTGGAGGGGCACCCGTCGTACTACCCGCAGTTCGGCTTCGAGCCGGCCGGCGCCCTCGGTTTCCGTCGCCCCTCGACCCGCATCCCGCCGGCCGCGTTCATGGTGCGCCGCTTCGCTCGCTGCGAGCCGTGGATGACCGGCACGCTCGTCTACCCCGACGCGTTCTGGCGGACCGACTCGGTCGGCCTCCGCTAGCCGCGCGTGTGGTCAGTTGCCGGCGGCGGCCCGGCCGGCGTCGCCGTCGCCGGCGGCCGACTCGGCGAGCAGACCGTCGGCCCACGCGACGCTGTCGGCGATGGCGTTGAACGTGAACACGTGCAAGCTGGTGATGGCGAGCTCCGTGGCCCGCGATGCCACGCCCTCGACGAGCACGGTGGGGTCGTACCCGCCAGGAGCGACGAGCTGGCCGATCGCCGCCCGGTTCTTGCGCAGGTACCGCAGCGACTGACCGATGCCGAGCCGGGTCCCGAGCGTGAGCAGGCGGGCGCGGTCGACGACACCGGGGATCCCGAGGCGGATCGGCAACGTGACACCGTCGGCCCGGAGGCGTTCGGTCCACGCGACGATCCGCGGGATGTCGAAGCACATCTGGGTGCTGACGGATCCGGCGACGCCCGCCGCTCGGAGCAGGTCCTGCTTGAGGTGCAGGTGTTCACGCTGCACGGCGACATCGATGAGGGGGTGGCCGTCGGGGTAGCCGCTCACGCCGATGGAGCTCGACACGCCGCCGGCTTCGAACAGGTCGCGGAGGAACGCGGCGGCGCCCTCGTACGGTCCGCTCGGCGTCTCGGCATCGCCGGCGATCACGAACAGCTCGCTGGGCCGGTACCTCTCGGCCCACGCCGCGATGCGCGCCGTGTGCTCACGATCGGCGACCATGCGCGTGGCGATGTGGGGTACGGCGTCGTGGCCGTGGTCGATCAGCCGGGCACAGACGTCGAGCGTCGCGTCCACGCCCTTGGCGGGTGAGCACGACACCGAGACGCTGGCCCCGGCGGGCAGGGCCTCGATCGCCGGCTCGATGCTCTTGATCGGCACGAGCTCCCAACGGGCGGCCCGCACGAGCGCGTCGCGCGACGCGAGGGACGCCGCGGTCTCGCCGGCGGGCTTGCGGGAGCGGGAACGGAACGTCGCCATCACGCGAACTCGTCCGGGAGCTCCGCCTTGCGGCGGGCGACGAAGTCGAGCATCTCGGCATCGACGGCGTCGTCGAGCGGCGGTGGTTCGTACTGGGCGAGCCGCTTCTTCCAGATGGCGTTGGCGCGCTGGGCCGCATCGAGGCCGCCCTCCTCGCTCCACTGCTCGTAGCTGTTGTTGTCGGCGACCGACGAGGTGTGGAACGCGGTCTCGAAGTTGGCGAGGGTGTGGCTCGTGCCGAGGAAGTGGTTGCCCGGAGTGTTCTCGCGGATGGCGGAGAGCGCCTGGCCGTTCTCGGAGAGGTCGAGGCCCTTGGTGAACGTGGCCATCATGCCGGCCTGGTCCTCGTCGAGGATGAACTTCTCGTAGCCGATGCTCAGCCCGCCCTCGAGCCACCCGGCGGTGTGCAGCACGAAGTTGACGCCCGCCATGAGCGTGGGGATCAACGTGGCGATGCTCTCGTAGGCGGCCTGGGCGTCGGGGATCTTCGAGGCCGTGAGGCTGCCACCCGAGCGGAACGGGACGTTCAGCCGGCGGGCGAGGGCGGCGACGGCGTACAGGACGAGCGCCGGCTCGGGCGTGCCGAACGTCGGGGCGCCGGTCTGCATCGACATCGAGCTGGCGAACGAGCCGAACACGACCGGAGCGCCGGGCCGCACGAGCTGGGTGAACGCCATGCCGGCCAAGGCCTCGGCGAGGGTCTGGGCGGCGACGCCGGCCGAGGTGGCCGGGGCCATCGCCCCGGCGAGGATGAACGGGGTGATGATGCACGCCTGGTTGGCCCGGGCGTACTCCTCGGCTGCGGCGAGCATCGTGGCGTCCCACACGAGCGGCGACGACGCGTTGATGAGGCTCGTCATCACGGTGCGGTCCTGGAGGTCGCCACCGAAGCCGATGCGGGCGAGCTCGACCGAGTCGGCGGCGCGGCTGCCGGCGGTGACCGAGCCCATGAACGGCTTGTCGCTGTACTTCAGGTGGCTGTACACCATGTCGAGGTGGCGTTTGCTCACCGGCACGTCGACCGGCTCGCACACCGTGCCCCCGGAGTGGTGCAGGTGCGTCGACGAGTACGTCAACTTCACGAAGTTCTGGAAGTCCTCGAGCGTCGCGTAGCGGCGGCCGCGGTCGAGGTCGTGCACGAACGGCGATCCGTAGTTCGGGGCGAACACCGTGGCGTTCCCGCCCACCTGCACGCTGTGCTCGGGGTTCCGGGCGTGCTGGACGTACTGGGAGGGCGCTGTGCTCACGAGCTGACGGGCCAGGCCGCGTGGGAACCGGACACGCGTGCCGTCGACGAGGGCGCCGGCCGCGGCGAAGCGTTCGACGGCGCTCGGGTAGTCGCGGATCTCGACGCCGACCTCCTCGAGGATGGTGTCGGCGTTGTACTCGAGGATCGCGAGCCCTTCGTCGGACACCAGCTCGATCGGCTTCAGCCTCCGGGTCAGGAACGGCTCACGCGCCACGACCGAGGCGGCGCGATGGCCCTGGCGACCGGCCCGTCCCCCGGAACGTCGTCCCGTCGGTTCACTCATGACACTTCCTCCAACGACGTGGTGGGCCGACCCGGGCGACGACGTCGCCCCTGACGTGTCGACTCGGTGGATGGGTCTCGCTCGGGCAGCCGGACGACCGTCGCGAGGTTCGGGGTGGGCACCGTGGCGTGGGGGAACGCCATGGCGGCCACGAACAGCTCCTGGAATCGGGGCTCGGTCGCGGTCTCGATCTTCACGACGTGCCGCACGGCGGTCTCCATCTCGAGGCGCAGCCGTCGTGACAGCAGCGCCTGGACCGCGCCGACGCCCGCGGCGTTGCCGACGGCCCGCACCCCTTCGACCGGGCAGTCGGGCACGAGCCCGAGGACCAGCGCCCGCACCGGGTCGATGTGGGCGCCGAACGCGCCGGCGAGGCGGATGTCGGTGAGGACCGGGTTCCCGGCGTGTTCGACGAGCAGGTCGATGCCGGCGCGCAGCGCGGCCTTGGCCAGTTGGATGGCCCGCACGTCGTTCTGGGTGATGAGCAGCCGGTGCTCGGCGTCCTCGTAGAGCACGTAGGAGAACGTGCGCCCGTCGGCGACGATGCGGTGGTTGCGTTCGGCGAGGTCGCCGCGGATCGTGCCGTCGGGGTCGATGATCCCGCTCAGGTACATCTCGGCGATCACGTCGATGATGCCCGAGCCGCACACCCCGCTCACGCCGGTGGTGGCGATCGCCTCGGCGAACTCGGGCTCGTCGGACCACACCGGAGAGCCGATCACGCGCACCCTGGGCTCGAGGCTGCCGGGGTCGATGCGCACCTTCTCGATCGCTCCGGCGGTCGCCCGCTGGCCGCAGCTGATCTGGGCGCCTTCGAACGCCGGGCCGGTCGGGCTCGACGCCGCGAACTGGCGGTGCTCGTCCCCCAGCACGATCTCGGCGTTCGTGCCGATGTCGACGAGCAGCTGCATCGTGGGCGAGCGGTGCGGGCCCTCGGCCAGGATGGCCGCGGCCGTGTCGGCGCCGACGTGGCCGGCGATGCACGGCCCGACGTAGAAGGCGGCGTTGCGCAGGTCGAGCTCGAGGTCGGTCGCCCGTCCGCTGACCGCTTCGCCGGTGGCGAGCGTGAACGGGGCGCCGCCCAACGGCGTGGGGTCGATGCCCAACAGCACGTGGTGCATGATCGGGTTGCCGACGAGGACGATCTCGAGCACCCGGTCGCGTGTCGCGTCCAGCGGTTCGAGCAGCTCGCCGACGAGCTCGTCGAGGGCGCGGCGCACCGCCGAGGTGAGCTCGCGATCGCCGCCCGGGTTCATCATCACGTACGAGACCCGGCTCATCAGATCCTCGCCGAAGCGGATCTGGGGGTTCATCCGGCCCGCGCTGGTGAGGATCTCACCGGTGAACAGGTCGCACAGGTGGCCGGCGATGGTCGTGGAGCCGACATCGACGGCGATGCCGTAGGCGGCGTCGACGAAACCGGGCCACAGCCCGACGACGGTGTCGGGTGCGCCGTCCGTGCCGTAGTGGAGCCCGACCGTCACCGAGCCCTGCTCCGCGGCGAGCGCCCGGTGCAGGTTGGCGAGCTGCCGGGAGTCGACGACAGGAGCGGACCGGCCGTGCTGTTCGGCCACCGCGGCGACGACGAGGCCGGCCGCGCTCTCCGCCTCGCCCAGGACGGCCGGCGGCACCTCGACGTAGAACAGGCCGAACGCCGGATCCACCTCGGTCGGGCCGAGGTCGAGGTCCTTGCGGACGATCTGGCGGTGGACCTGGCTCGCCGCGGGCACGTCGATCACGACGTCGCCGCAGACCGACACCGCGCACCCGAGGCGTTGACCGGGCACCAGCGGGCGGGCGCCGTGGTAGTCGGTCTCGAGCGGGCCGGGGGCGCTGAGCGCATCGGGTCCGACCGTGATACCCCACTTGGCGAACGCACCCTCGCCCGACGTGACCTGGCAGCGTCCGCAGATGCCACGGCCGCCGCACACGGTGTCGAGATCGACGCCGAGACGGCGCGCCGCGTCGAGCACCGTGGTCCCGGTGTCGAACGACCCGTCGAGGCCCGACGGGGTGAACACGACGCGGTGGGTCGTCATGGCGGTGGGTCGGCCTATTCGGTCGGCCGGCGGCGACGCCGGCCCTCGCGGCCGCGGTCGCCCGCCCCACCACCGGCATCGGGATCGCGGTTCGCCCGGATCCACGCCGCGCAGTCCTTGTCCGAACCGGCGAGGACGTCGGCGGCCATCACCATCGTCTTCACCTCGGGGTGCAGCGGATTCATGATCGCCGACGTCATGCCGGCGCCGATCGCCATGGCGAGGAAGGTCCCGGTGACCGAGTTGCGGTTCGGCAGCCCGAAGCTCACGTTCGAGGCGCCACAGGTGGTGTTGACCTTGAGCTCGTCGCGGAGCCGGCGGATCAGCGTGAACGCCTGCTGGCCCGCCTGGCCCAGGGCGCCGATGGGCATGACGAGCGGATCGACGACGATGTCGCTCGCCGGGATGCCGTAGTCGGATGCCCGGCGGACGATCTTCTGGGCCACGGCGAAGCGGACGTCGGGGTCCATCGAGATCCCGGTCTCGTCGTTGGAGATGGCGACGACCGCAGCCCCGTACTTGGCCACGAGCGGCAGGACCCGTTCCATCTGCTCGTCCTCGCCGGTCACCGAGTTCACCAACGGCTTGCCCTGATACACGGCGAGGCCGGCCTCGAGCGCTTCGACGATGGAGGAGTCGATCGAGAGCGGAACGTCGGTGACCCCCTGCACGAGCTGGATGGCCCGGGCGAGGAGGGCCGGTTCGTCGGCCAACGGGATGCCGGCGTTGACGTCGAGCATGTGGGCGCCCGCCGCCACCTGGGCGATGGCGTCGGCCTCGACCCGGCTGAAGTCGCCGTTCTTCATCTCCTCGGCCAGGAGCTTGCGTCCGGTCGGGTTGATGCGCTCGCCGATCATCACGAACGGCCGGTCGAAGCCGATCACGACCTCGCGCGTGGCGGAGCTGATCATGGTGTGGGTCATGGGGTCTCCTCGTCGTCGACCGCCGTGAGCTCGACGCCGGCCATCGCGTTCTCTCGTTCGGTCTCCTCGTCGAGCTCTTCGAGCGCGGCGAGGACCTCGTTGGACACCGTGGTCGCCTCGACGTCGGCCTCGAACCCGCCGGCGAACGCCAGCAGCCCGAGTCGGTCGCGGGAGTACTCCGCCTCGAGGCGAGCGGCCTCGATGTCGGCGGCCGCGGCGACGTCGCCGACCACGGCGGTGCTCACCCGGCGCCACTGGGCCACGTCCTCGTGGGCGGTGACGATTCCGGCCTTGCGCTTGGCCCGGTCGATCGCCCGTTGGAACTTGGCCGGCAGCACCACCTGGTGGCGGTTGCGGCCGGCCTGGCCGTTCACCTGGGCCGGGATGTCGCGCCAGTAGATCACGATCAGTTCGTTGCCACCGCGTGCCATGTCAGCCCACCCGTTCCGTGATGCGCAGGGGTGTCGCGACGGCGGCGGCGAAGGTCGTCAGCCCCACGTGGCGATGTTCGAACGCCAGCCCGAGGCGGGTCGCCGCGGCTTCGCCGGCGGCCGTCACCACCGCGTCGGCTCGCTGGGAGAGCAGCACCACCCGCGTGTAGTTGCCGAAGTAGGCGTCGCGCAGCTGCGGGTGCCGGTCGAGGCCGAGGCCCTCCCACACGAGCGCGTCGAAGTGCTTGGCCAGGAAGTCGGTGAGGAAGAACGTGCCCGGCTCGTCCTCGGCGAGCTCGGCGAACGCGACGCTCCCCGCGAACACCTCGTAGCAGTGGGCGCCAGGGAGGCGCGTCGCGTTCGGGAACCGATCGAGCAGCCGATCGAGGCCGCCCCCGGTGCCGCAGTCGGCGTAGGCGACGAGGACCTGACGGTCGGCGGCGGCCTCGAGCATCGGTTCGAGGGCCGGGGCGATCCGCTCGGGCCGGTTGTGGAGGTTCGCCGGGAGGTACCGGACCTCGACGTGGTCGGTGAGGTCGCCGGCCGCGAGGACGGCGCGCAGTTCGGAGGCCAGCGCTCCGCAGGCCAGCACGAGCGGGCCGACGGGTCGGGTGCTCACGTCAGGCCGCGGGCCCGGGCGGTTCGGCGACACGCAGCCGGCGGGCCGAGACGAGCGCCTTGGCGGTCTCCGAGGCGACGGCTGCGTCGCGGCAGTAGGCGTCGGCGCCGACGGCCTGGCCGAACTCCTCGTTGAGCGGGGCGCCGCCGACGAGCACGATGAACGAGTCCCGCAGGCCCTTCTCGCGGAGGGTGTCGATCACGACCTTCATGTACGGCATGGTCGTGGTGAGCAGGGCCGACATCCCGAGGATGTCGGGCTTGTGCTCGGCGAGGGCGGCGAGGTACTTGTCGACATCGCAGTTGATGCCGAGATCGACGACCTCGAAGCCGGCGCCTTCGAGCATCATCGCCACGAGGTTCTTGCCGATGTCGTGGATGTCGCCCTTGACGGTGCCGATGACGACCTTGCCGATCGGCTCGGCGCCGGTCTCGGCGAGGAGGGGCCGGAGCACCTCCATGCCGGCCTTCATCGCGTTGGCGGACAGCAGGACCTCGGGGACGAACAAGATGCCGTCGCGGAAGTCGATGCCGACGATCCGCATGCCTTCGACGAGGGCCTCGTCGAGCACCTTGCTGGGCCCCCAACCACGGTCGAGGAGGATCGTGGTGCCTTCGAGGATCTCGTCGGCCAGGCCGTCGTAGAGGTCGTCGTGCATCTGCTTGACGAGATCGTCGTCAGCCAGGGACGCCAGGTCGATGTCCTCGTAGTCGTCGTCGCTCACCGTACCCCCACGTGGAGTCCACTTGTCCGGATCACGGGACGTGTCCGCATCGTGGAACGCTACCAGCCGAGGCGACGGCCTGTCCATCGTCCCACGGTCACGTCCCGGAGGGGTGGCGGTAGAACTCGACCGGCTCGGGCGGCAGCGGGGTGTTGCCGAGCACGAGGTCGGCGGCCTTCTCGGCCAGCATCATCACCGGGGCGTAGATGTTGCCGTTGGTGACGTAGCGCATGGACGACGCGTCGACGACCCGGATGCCGTCCATGCCGTGGACCTTCATGGTCTCGGGGTCGAGCACCGACATCTCGTCGACGCCCATCCGGCACGTGCACGACGGGTGGAGTGCGGTCTCGCCGTCCTTGGCCACCCACTCGAGGATCTGCTCGTCGGTCTCGACCGCGGGGCCGGGGGAGAGCTCGCCCCCGCTGAACGGCGCGAACGCCGGCTGCTCGAGGATCTCGCGTGCTTTGCGGATCGCCTCGACCCACTCGCGGCGGTCCTGATCGGTCGAGAGGTAGTTGAACCGCAGCGCGGGTTTCACCCGAGGGTCGGTGCTGGTGATCCTCACCGAGCCGCGGGCATCGCTGTACATGGGGCCGATGTGCACCTGGTACCCGTGGCCGCCCGCCGGCGCCGAGCCGTCGTACCGCACGGCGATGGGCAGGAAGTGGAACATCAGGTTCGGGTAGGCGACGTCGTCGTTGCTGCGGATGAACCCGCCGGCTTCGAAGTGGTTGCTCGCTCCCGGACCCTTGCGGAACAGCCACTGCAACCCGATCCACGGGCGATACCGGTACTTCATCATCGGGTTGAGCGAGACCGGCTGGGTGCAGGCGTGCTGCACGTAGACCTCGAGGTGGTCCTGGAGGTTCTCGCCGACGCCGGGCAGATGGTGGACCGGGGGGACGCCGACCGACTTCAGGTGGTCGGCGTCGCCGATGCCCGACAACTGCAGGAGTTGCGGGGAGTTGAACGCTCCGCCGCAGAGGATGACCTCGCCGGCGTTCACGCGCTGGGTTCCCTTGCCGGGGCGGTGGTAGTCGACGCCGGTCACCCGCTTGCCGTCGGTGACGAGCCTGGTCACCAGGGCCCGGCAGTGCACGTCGAGGTTCGGCCGCTTCATGACCGGATGCAGGTAGGCGCGGGCCGCGCTGAGCCGACGCCCGCGGTGCAGGTTGCGGTCGAAGCGGGCGAACCCCTCCTGCCGGTAGCCGTTGACGTCGGTGGTGAGCGGGTGCCCGGCCTGTTGCACCGCGTCGAAGAACGCGCCGAACAACGGGTTGGTCGCCGGTCCACGTTCCAGGATCAGCGGTCCGTCGGCGCCGCGGAACTCGTCGGCGCCGGCGAGGCAGTCCTCCATCCGCTTGAAGTACGGGAGACAATGGGCGAAGTCCCACGAGGCCATGCCGTCGTCGGCGGCCCAGCGCTCGTAGTCGAGCGGATTGCCGCGCTGGAAGATCATGCCATTGATGCTCGACGAGCCGCCGAGCACCTTGCCGCGTGCGTGGTACACCTTGCGCCCGCCCATGGACGGTTCGGGCTCCGACTCGTACTTCCAGTCGTAGAACCGGTTGCCGATCGGGAACATGAGGGCCGCCGGCATGTGGATGAACACGTCGAACTTGTAGTCGGGCCGGCCCGCCTCGAGCACGAGCACCTTCGTCGACGGATCCGCGCTCAGCCGGTTGGCGAGCGCCGAGCCGGCCGATCCGCCGCCGACGATCACGTAGTCGTAGCTGTCAGTCATGTCGGGCCTCCTGGGGCAGGGTTCGCGGGACGTCGAGTGTGGAGCGCTCGCGCGGTCATGAGGTCGAGATGGCCGCCACCGAGGCTCTCGAAGAGCGTGATGGCGTCCGGGTCGGTGCGGCCGGGCACGTCGCCGCGGCACAGGTCGTAGAGATCGCCGCGGATGTCGGCGGCGCGGATCACACCGGACGCGATCGGGATCACGAGGTCGCCGGGCTCCTCGAGCGCGGCGGGCGAATCGACGTAGATGTCGGCGCGGCGAACACACTCGTCGTCGATCTCGCGGCGGTCGGGCAGGAACGCCCCGACGCAATCGAGGTGGGTGCCGGGGCGCAGCCACGCGCCGTCGATCAGCGGGTGCTTCGACATGGTCGCGGTCGAGACGATGTCGGCTTCGCGCACGGCCGTCTCCAGATCGACGACCGGCGTCCCGCCCACCGCGGCCGCCAGCGCTCGGGCCCGTTCGGACGTGCGGTTCCACACGAGGACCCGCTCGATCGACGGACGGACCACGTGATGCGCCGCGACGAGGTGGGGTGCGAGCGCTCCGGCGCCGACCATCAGCAGGGTGCCGCTGTCGGCTCGGGACAGCATCCGTGAGGCGAGGGCGGAGCTCGCCGCGGTCTTGCGATACGTGAGCTCGGTGCCGTCGATGAACGCGACCGGCGAGCCGGTCACGCCGTCGAACAGGACGTAGACGGCCTGCACCGAGGCCAGGCCGCGTTCGGGGTTCCGGGGGAAGACCGTCACGAGCTTCACGCCCAGCGACGATCCGGGATCCCAAGCCGGCAGGAGCATCAGCGTCTGGTCGGAGTCGGCGGGTCCGTAGACCAGGCGCCGCGTCTCGGTCGGGCGGGCCCGGTGGCCCTCGTGCAACGCGTCGGCGAGCGCGCCGTAGGGGAGCAGGCGCGCCGTCTCCGCGGCCCCGATCACCGGGATGTCGGCCAGGTCCACCATGTCAGTACGGCACGTCAGTACGGCGCTTCGACGTCGCCCATCTCGACGTAGACGCTCTTGAGCTGGGTGTAGTGCTCGATTGCGGCGTGGCCGTTCTCGCGGCCGATGCCCGACTGCTTGTAGCCGCCGAACGGCACCTCGATCGGCGTGATGTTGTAGTTGTTGATCCAGATCGTTCCCGCTTCGAGTCGGGCCACGACCCGGTGGGCCCGCTGGATGTCGCGGGTGAACACACCGGCCGAGAGACCGAAGTCGGTGTCGTTGGCCCGGCGGACGACCTCGTCCTCGTCGGTGAACGTCAGGACCGACATGACGGGCCCGAAGATCTCCTCGCGCACGATCGCCATGTCGTCGGTGCAGGCATCGAAGATCGTGGGCTCGACGAAGTAGCCGTTCGCGAGCGCCGGGTCGGTAGGCGCCCCGCCGCCGCACACCACGGTCGCGCCGGCGGCCCGGCCCTGCTCGATGTAGCCGAGCACCTTGTCGCGGTGGTCGGCCGAGATGAGCGCGCCCACGTGGGTGTCGGGGTCCATCGGATCGCCGATGCGCATCTTGCGGGTCCGCTCGGTCAGTCGGGCCACGAACTCGTCGTGGATGTCGGCGTGGACGAACACCCGGGTGCCGTTCGAGCAGACCTCGCCCTGGGTGTAGAAGTTCGCCATCAGCGCGGCGGAGACCGCGTTGTCGAGGTGGGCATCCTCGAACACGATGAGCGGGCTCTTGCCGCCGAGTTCGAGGGTGACGTGCTTGAGCGTCGACGATGCCTGGCTCATGATCCGCCGGCCGGTTCCGACCTCGCCCGTCAGGGAGACCTTGGCAACGCCGGGGTGCTCCGAGAGCGCTTTGCCCACCCGGTAGTCGCCCTGCAGGACGTTGAACACTCCGGCGGGCAGCCCGGCCTCGGTGTAGATCTCGGCCAGCCTGGCCGCCGTGAGCGGAGTGAGCTCGGCCGGCTTGAACACCATGGCGTTGCCGCAGGCGAGGGCCGGGGCCGACTTCCAGCACGCGATCTGGATCGGGTAGTTCCAGGCGCCGATGCCCACGCACACGCCGAGCGGCTCGCGGCGGGTGTACGCCCAGCTCGCACC
>Ga0209023_10007399_pt1 | contig 11270 bp, 9 predicted proteins | sample LakOneMetagenome_FD_187468 | JGI IMG/M metagenome (GOLD analysis project Ga0209023, IMG submission 187468) | Freshwater and sediment microbial communities from Lake Erie, Canada (SPAdes) (version 2) | ecosystem: Environmental > Aquatic > Freshwater > Lentic | place: Lake Erie, Canada | collected...
GATCTAGCAGCAACTTGGTGGTGCAGTTGCCCCACAGAAGTTCCCTGCACGTCAAACACGTGAAGCTAGTGAAGCAATAGCACGTTTACATCGTCTTGATGACAAACGCACGGTGTTTATTCAGCAAAATCCTGATGTGATCGATAAAGGTGTTTTTCATAACGATGTAATCGCTGTAAGTAATCAACAGGTTTTATTTCATCATCAACAAGCATTCTTGAATCAAGCTGATGCATTGAATGAAATTCGTCAGAAAATGGCGGGTATTGAGCAAGAATTTATTTCGATTGAAGTGCCTGAAAACCGTGTAACTGTTGAAGATGCTGTAGCGACTTATTTATTCAATAGCCAAATTTTAACTCGTGCAGATGGCGGAATGAGCATCGTTGTACCAGAGGAATCACGTCAAAACAAAGCAGTGTGGAGCTATTTGAATGACATGGTTCAAATGGGAACGCCAATTGATGAAGTTAAAGTATTCGATTTACGTGAAAGTATGCGTAATGGCGGTGGGCCTGCATGTTTAAGATTGCGTGTTGCAATGAATGACATTGAGCTTGCGGCGGTGAATCCAAACTTGTTTATGAATGATGAATTGTTCAAAACACTCAATAAATGGGTCGATCAACATTATCGTGATGAGTTAACTCAGGATGATTTAGCAGATCCTAGTCTATTGATTGAAAGTCGTACTGCACTTGATGAGCTCACTAAAATCTTGGCTTTGGGTTCAGTTTATGATTTCCAAAGATAAGTAAGACAGATCAATAAAGCGAATTGCAGGAATAAAAAATCCCCTTCAAAGAATTCATCTCTTTGGATTAAAAAATCACAAAGAGATGGGCTGCGATTGTCGCAGTACAAGGGGAAATTTAAAAAGGATGAATGTACGTGGTTGATTTATTAACGTTGACTCTAGATCGGCAAACACCTGAGCAAACTCAAGGTGTAACGCAAGACTTTACATGGCAATGGCTAGGTGAAGGGCTATTGCAATGTACGCCTAAATCAAGTTATGCAAAAACCATCGTACTGTCTGCGGGTATTCATGGTAATGAAACTGCACCGATCGAGTTATTGGCAAATATCATCAATGACTTATTTGCAGGTCGATTAGCTTTAGCAGTGCGTGTACTTTTTGTTTTAGGAAATCCTGAAGCGATTCGACAAGGTGTGCGTTATCTTGAAAATGATATGAATCGTATGTTTTGCGGTGCATATCAGCATTTAAAACAAGATCAAGAAACTGCACGTACAGCCCAGTTAGAGCAAGTGACGGCACAGTTTTTTGAGCAAAGTTCTGTTGATGCACAACGTTATCACTATGATTTGCATACAGCAATTCGCACATCTTTATTACCTGTTTTCGCCTTATTTCCTTATCAAACACGACCTTTTGATGAATTTCTTATCCAAAGTTTGAACGCCGCTGATTTAGATGCTTTGGTTTATCACAATGCAGTTGGTAAAACTTTTACTCATTTTACAGCAGAAACTTTTCAAGCTGCGAGTAGCACTTTGGAGTTAGGCAAGGCAAAACCGTTTGGTCAGAATGATTTAGCTGAATTTGCCAGTATTGATCAGGTTTTACGTGCGGTTCTTTCAGATCAAATTTTGCCTGAGCGACAAAAACAGAATATCCGTCAATTTAAAGTTGTGAGTTCAATTTTAAAGCAAAGTGAAGATTTTCAATTGAAATTAACTGCTGATGCGCCTAATTTTTCGACCTTTCAAAAAGGTGGAGTGATTGCGATGCAACAAACAGGAAATGAAGTTGCAGTTGATCAACAGGTTTGGATTTTATTCCCTAATCCGAATGTGAAAATAGGGCTGAGAGCTGGGCTGATTTTAACAGAAATTGAATAAAGCATTGCCTCAACGTTTCGATGTAGACATGGAAAGGGCACACATGGAGTTGGAATATGGATGTTCAGTAAAAAACAAAATAGAGCAAAGAAAAATATCTTTTTAGATATTTATTTTTATGAAAGTAAAGCAGCAAGGACAGGTTGTCATAAGAATATTGTTGGAGTGATTGTGTATGAGTAACAAGAATGAAGAAGCATTTCAATCAGGTAAAATCCTGAATGAGCAATATGTGGTCCAGCAAGACACATCTAGCCAATCGAATATGTCTTCATCAGAAGTAGAGGTTGGAAAACCACTAAAACGTGCCATGACCAAACGTCATTTGGTGATGATTTCATTGGGTGGGGCAATTGGGACAGGATTGTTTTTAGGTTCAGGTGATGTTATTTCACAGGCGGGGCCTGTAGGCGCTATTTTGTCTTATTTACTGGGCGGTATCATTGCCTATATGGTGATGCTGTGCCTAGGTGAGCTAGCTGTACACATGCCTGTTTCTGGCTCATTTGGTGAATATGCAAGAACTTATATTGGGCCGGGCACTGGTTATATGATCACTTGGTTGTACTGGCTTACTTGGACAGCAACCTTAGGAACTGAATTTACTGCTGCTGCGTTACTCATGCAGGAATGGTTTCCAACGATCTCCATGTGGACATGGACTTTGTTATTCGCTGGCTTAGTTTTTACTTTGAATGTCAGTTCAACCCGTTTATTTGCTGAATCCGAATTTTGGCTGTCTTTGGTTAAAGTTTTAACCATTATCTGTTTTATTGCGCTAGGTTTGGCTGCGATTTTCGGCTTCATTTCTTATCATGGGCATGAGTCTGCGCCTTTGTTCAGTAAATTAACTGAGCATGGTTGGTTCCCAAATGGTATTTTCCCTATTTTCGCAACAATGCTGATTGTTAACTTTGCGTTCTCTGGTACTGAGTTGATCGGTGTTGCAGCAGGTGAAGCAGAAGAACCAGCGAAAACTGTACCGAAAGCAATTAATGCTGCGATCTGGCGTTTATTGATTTTCTTTGTAGGTACGATCGTTGTGATTTGTGCATTGCTACCTTATGAAATGGCAGGACTCAGTGCCAATAATGTAAGTAATAGCCCTTTTGTAACGGTATTTAACTATATTGGGATTCCGTACGCAGAAGACATTATTCGTTTTGTGATTATTACAGCATTGTTGTCTGCTGCAAACTCAGGTTTATTCGCTGCTTCACGTATGATTTGGTCTTTATCTGCTAAGAAACAATTACCAAAAGTATTTGCTAAATTGACACGTTCAGGTACACCGATTGTTGCAATTGTTGTGACTATGTTCGGTGCAATTCCGGGATTATTATCAGAATTATTTGCACCTGAAACGATTTTCAAAAACTTATTGGGCGTTGCTGCCTTTACGATGGTTGTGGTTTGGATCTCAATTTGTGTGAGCCAATTTAACTTCCGTAGACAGTGGATTAAATCAGGTAAAACAGTTAAAGATTTGAAATTTGCTGCGCCATTATTTCCACTTACACCAATTTTAGGTGGATTATTCTGCGTGATTACCTGTATTAGTATGGTGACAGATCCTTCAATGCAAGTGGGTTTTGTATGCTGTATTATCTTTATCATTGCATGCTATGCAAGCTACAATTTTTTCTACAAAGACAAAGACACAATTTCATAAAAGTTGTTGTGAATCGTAATTTGTTATTTCAACATATACTCACTGATGCAATTCGGTGAGTAATAAGAAAAATGATTGAATATATTTATAAATCACTGACATTATTTTCAAATATATCGCTAAATATTTATAAGGCTCTTGATCTTCAAGGGCTTTTAATTTTTCTGCTAAATTTGTCTTTTTAAGAATAGATTGTGTCCTTTTAAGCTTATAAGAATTTTCTGATTCTATTCATGATAAAGATTGCAAATTTAAGATGATTTTCTCATTTGTTATTCGCAATATTTAAAAGAAGGGTTGAAAGGAGCTCAATTCAATGCATCAAATAAATTACGATTTTGACTATCTCATCATTGGATCTGGGTTTGGAGGAAGTGTTTCAGCACATCGACTTTCAGAGAAAGGATATTCTGTTGCTGTTATGGAAATGGGGAAACGTTGGGAAGCGAAAGATTTTCCTAAAACCAATTGGAATACGCCACGTTGGATTTGGCGACCTGCTTTAAAATTCTTTGGCTTTTTTAATTTGCGAATTTTTCGACATGTCACCATTATTTGTGGAAATGCTGTTGGAGGCGGATCAATTACCTATGCAAATACTTTATTGATACCACCAGATAGTGTTTGGTCTGAAGGCTCTTGGGGGAAAATTCCCAATTTAAAACAAGAAATGCCACAATATTTTGCTGAAGCAGAAAGAATGCTTGGCGTAACTGATAATGTGATCTTAGGGTCAGCAGATCATATGCTGAAACGCATGGGTGAGGCTGTTGGCGTTGGAGATACTTTTAAACCCACACGTGTAGCCACTTTTTTCCCACCAGAAGGCGAGGCAGGTGGAAAAACCTATCCTGATCCTTATTTTAATGGTCAAGGCCCTGATCGTGCGACATGTACGGCCTGTGGTGGATGCATGACAGGCTGTAAGCATAATGCTAAAAATACATTAGATAAAAATTATCTCTATTTCGCTGAAAAACAAGGCACAAAAGTTTTTGCAGAAACTAAAGTTATTGATATTCGTCCTTTAAATGTACAGGAAGATGGCCGTGATGGTTATGAAGTAACAACGGTTGATTCCATGTCTTGGGGCAAAAAGAATAAGCGGACGTGGATTGTTAAAAATGTCATCTTTTCAGCATCGTCTTTAGGGACACAAGAATTGTTATTACGTTTAAAGGATCGTCAGGTATTACCTCATATCTCAGAGCAGTTAGGCAAGCAGGTGAGAACCAATGCCGAGTCGATATTGGGTGTTCGTTTTTTTGATAAAGAAATAGATATGAGCCAAGGTGTTGCAATTGGTTCGAGTATCTATATCGATCACAATACGCATATAGAAGCGACACGTTATCAACGTGGTTCGGATGGCATGGGTTTATTAACAACTTATATGGCGGATGGTAAACCGGGTTTATCAAGAATATTTCGATGGTTATGGGCTTTGATTTGTCATCCGATTATTTTCCTGAAAATGAACAATCCTTTTGGTTTTGCAAAGCAAACTTTAATTTTCCTCGTCATGCAGACCGTCGATGCATCTATTCAGATGAAACTCAAAAGGAATTGGTGGTGGCCTTTTAGTAAAACATTATCTTCAGAAGGACAGCCTTTGCCAGTGTATATTCCACAAGCCAATGCTTTTACTGAAAAAGTTGCCAAAATGTTTAATGGTTATCCAATGACGACCAAAACAGAAATATTGTTTAATGTACCTTTTACTGCACATTGTATGGGTGGCTGCGCGATGTCAGATTCAGCTGAGCAGGGCGTCGTGGACTCACAAAATAGGGTGTTTAACTATAAAAATATGTACATCATTGATGGTGCAATGTTGGGTGCGAACTTAGGTGTCAATCCAAGTTTAACAATTACGGCTTTGGCAGAACGAGCGATGTCTTTTATTCCAGATAAAGCAACTTTAGAAGCTGAGAAATAAAGAATAAAAGCGTCAATGAATTTATGAATAATCGATCAACATTCAACAGGTTTTAAAATAATCAGTTGAATGGATGCATTAGGATTAGTTTGTAAGGTGAGTTAGTAAGATTAGCTTGATTGTTTTAGTCCTGTGGTTTTTGAAAATGAAGAAAATCACAGGACAACATTAATGAAAATAACGGACTGATAAAGCACTTTGACAATGTTGTAGTTTGATATTTAGTTGTCGTTTGATATTGAAATGCTCATCTAAGTTATAAGTGATTAAAAATGTTTATTTTGTTTTTGATAAAAACTCGGTGCCGTACCGACAAAAAATTTAAAAGATCGAGAAAAATTCGAGGCAGAGGCATAACCCAGTTCTTCTGCAATTTCGATCAGACTCATATTTGAAGAAACTAACATTTTTTTGGCTTTATCAATGACCACTTCATTTTTTAATTGTTGATATGAAATATCTTGTTCTTTCAATCCTCTTTGTAAGGTTTTGCTCGAAATATTGAGTAAGCTCGCGCACTCTTGCAAACTTGGAATATTTGAAGAATTCAAAAATAATTGTCTAAGCCAAGCAACCAAATTCATATCATTTTTAATTTCAGCAATTTGTTCCTGACACTTCAATTCAATTGCTTTTCGTGTGCCTTCATCTGCTAGACGTAGATTTTGCTTAATCAGTTGTTTGCTTAATTGAATGACAATGCTTGGTTTTTTTAATGCATTAAAGTGAAAACGAACTTTAGATAATTGTGAATAACGATGTATGTGCAAAGGTTCATTGATCGACATAAAAATATGATAAGGCAATAGTCGCTCTTCAACCAGTTCTAGAATGGTGCAATGCAAAGCCACAGCAATCGCTTCAAGGTGGTAATTGAGCGATAAAGTATCTATGGGGATGATCGGCTCACAAATCAGCTCCATCGATTGATCTTCATGATAAAAATACGAAATTTTAAAACTAGGTAGAATTAAAGAAAAATATTTAGAAATATAAATCAAGGCTTGTTCTAAATTTTCGCAGGTTAAAATTGCATAACCAATCAAGCTATGTGAGCTGACCTTTAGCGAACGACCTAATTCAAAAGCGAGATCATAATTAAAAGGAAATTTAAGACAAAAGGAGATAAATTTCTCGACTTGTTCTTGAGAAATTTTCATATCTGGTGAGCTTAAATATTTCTTTAGATCAATATCGACTTCAGCCAATATGTCCACTGTCGAAATATTTCTAGACTCTAAAATATTCAAAACCTTGAAATAATATCTTGCAGGGATAATGGGAAGTTGATTATTCATATGATTATTCATTCGCCAAGGGAGGAATCATCAATGCCTTGATGATTTAAATATAACGTTATAAGTACTAGTTGACTATAGTTTGTGTATACGCTGTTGTTGATTCTACATAAATTTAAACTGACAGTCTCAACCGAAGGTAAGTCATTGTCAGTTCAAGTTTGAGTGAGTAAATAGAACAACTAAAAAGCACTATTTCCACACTCGATTTTTATTAAATCTCGATCATTTCAAAATCAGCTTTTGACACGCCACAATCGGTCGATATGATCCTCAGCGTGTAAGAAAACGCTTTCTTGATACTTTTGTCGCTTCTGAAACATGGAAAGTTGAAATAGATGGGAAAATCGCAGGATTTTTCGTCTTGCGGGATAAAAAAGATCATTTTTATTTAGATCATTTATATATACATCCAATTTTTCAAAATAAGAAACTAGGCAGTTTAGTAATTGATCATATTGTAAAAATTACTGAAACTCGTCAGCTTTCAATTAGATTAGGGGCTTTAAAAGAGAGTCCATCGAATCGATTTTATTTGAATCATGGATTTACAAAAATCGGTGAAGACGAATTTGATATTTATTATGAACGTGCCCCTCAAATGATTTGAAGCTAACACTGAAAGTAAGTGGAAAAAAATGTTTTCAATATATTGTTAAAATTTATTGGTGTAAATTTTGAACTTAATCAATATGGAAATATTGGTTTTGGGAAATCCAGAATCAAAATGATAATATTTGGTTTACTAGAATTCCAACAACAATGTTCTATTTCAATATAAAAAAAGCTTACCTTGATGTAATATAAAATTAATCAAGATTATAAGTATTCAGGTTGCTGAATCGCATATAGAAAGGATCAAAGCATGCAACAAGAAGTCATCATCGTAGGCGGTGGTATGGTTGGGCTGAGTTTGGCATTGATGTTGGCGAAATCAAACATCGCAGTCAAACTTTTAGAAGCTATAAAATATCCGAATTATGATGATGCGACAGTTGCACCATACCATTCCAGTTTTGATGCACGAAATACTGCATTGTCACGCCGTACCGTACAAATTTATCAAAAGCTTGGACTTTGGGATGCATTACAAGAACATGCCACGCCTATTCTTGAAGTACATATTACAGAACAAGGCAGTTTTGGTAAGGCTCGATTGGTTGCAGAGCAAGAAAAAGTCGAAAGCTTTGGACAAGTGATTGAAAATGCATGGTTAGGACGTGTGTTATTAACACAAGTTCGCCAACAGCCATTAATTGAATTGATTGATGGTGTGCAAGTGAGTTCACTGCAACAAGATGGTGAATATGTTTACCTTGAAGCTAAACAAGGTGAGCAAAATACATATTCGCTCAAGTCAAAGTTAGTGATTGCTGCCGATGGTCGTGATTCATTCTGCCGTCAAGCATTGGGCGTTGGTGTAGATGTACATGATTATGATCAAGTCGCTATAGTCACAGCAGTGCAAACATCAAAGCCACATGGTCAGGTTGGTTTTGAACGTTTTAGTCATTTAGGTCCTTTGGCCTTATTACCTTTACCTGGAGAATATCGTCGCTCAGTGGTATGGCCTGTGAAAAAAGGCACAGAAGGCGAATGGTTGGGTGAGGAAAATGATCAACATTTCTTGGATGCTTTGCAAAAAACCTATGGTGATCGTGCAGGAAAATTTCAAAAAACAGGTAAGCGTTTTAGTTTCCCATTGTCACAAGTACTTGCAGATAAACAAGCAGTTGGTCGTGTGATTTTAATGGGTAATGCAGCGCACACCATTCATCCCGTTGCAGGGCAAGGCTTCAACTTATGTATGCGTGATGCTGATGTGTTAATGCGCTTTATTCAAGAGCAAATTGCCAAATCAGCAGACATTGGCGAACCTGAAATGTTGAAAGCTTATGAGCAGTCACGTCTTGCAGATCAAAAACGTGTAATTAAGTTCTGTGATTCTGTAGTGCGTGGTTTTAGTAATCAAAATCCAGTGCTTAAATTATTACGTAATACAGGTTTAGTGGCTTTTGATGTGATACCGGGAATTAAGCCTTTGGTTGCCAATTATGCAATGGGGCTAAAAGCATGAACCAAGTGAATACATCCGAAGCAATACTTGATGTTGTCATTATTGGTGGCGGTTTGGTCGGTGGCTTAACAGCATTATTATTGGCGCAAGGTGGCGTGCAAACAACGGTTTTAGATGCTGCGCCTATTCTCGAAGAGCAAAAGGTTTTATCTGTTGCTAATCCACGTGTACTCGCACTGAGCCAAGCCACGATTCATCTTTTAAAAACAGTGAATGTTTGGGATAAGATTGCCCGCCAAATGCCTTATACAGGGATGCAGGTGTGGAATAAAAATGGGTATGGCGAAATCAATTTTGGTCATGCATCTGAGAAATTTCCAACAGCAGAACAAAGTTTAGGGTCGATGGTTGAACCAAGTTTGCTTAATCTAGCCATTCAGCAACAAATGTTAGATCAATTGCAAGATTATCGAACTCAAGTCAAAGTGACTCGTGTTGAACGTGGTGTAGGTTGTTGGATCATCCAACTTGCGGATGGAACACAACTTAAAACTAAACTGGTGATTGGTGCAGATGGTGCAAATTCTTTTGTACGTGAGCAAGCATTTATTGACCTAGACATTTTAGATTACAAACAAGCAGGACTGACCTGTGCGATTTGTACAGCACAATCTCATCAGTATGTTGCTCGTCAAATTTTCCATCCAACTGGCCCTTTGGCTTTCTTACCCATGGCGAGTTTAAAAGTAGAACAAGCTGAACAGTGGATTTCAATCGTTTGGACATTACCAGATGATTATGCAGATGAATATGCAGCATTAGATGATGAAGCCTTTTGTCAGCTTTTGACTAGAGAAAGTCATCACATGCTCGGTGAGGTCTTGGAAGCAACGCCACGGGCTAAATTTCCATTGAAAGCTCGTGCAGCACAACGTTATGTGAAAGATGGACTGGCTTTGATTGGTGATGCTGCACATGTGATTCACCCATTAGCAGGGCAAGGCGTCAATATTGGATGTTTAGATGCGGCTATTTTATGCGATGTGCTATTACATGATTTAAAGCGTGGTGTTTGGGCGCATGAGCAGACTTTGAAACGCTATGAACATCAACGTAAAGGTCAAAATGACGCTATGATGCACAGCATGTCTGCAATCGGTTTTCTTGAAAGTGCTGAAATATTTCCAATCGTTTGGGCAAGAAATTTTGGTTTGAAGCAGGTAGAGAAGCAGCCATTTTTAAAAGATCAGTTTATGGCACAAGCGAATGGATTAGCGACTTTAAAGTCGACACGGTACGCAGTTTAATTTTAAATTGATATTTTTTAAGCAAACATAGTCATTTTTTACGAATTTGATTAGAAAAAGTACAATTTTTTTGCATAACCCTCTAGTCGAAACGAAAAGAGCTTGCTACATTTCACGGTATAACATCACCATTTTAGGATGGTAAATTGACGTCATTGATGGGGAGTTTCAAGATGACAGATTCTAATGACTATGATGATAATACCGAAGATCTTGCTGTAGATGATGATGAAGCGAAAGCTGCCGAGAAAGGCGCTGCTGCAAGTGATTCAACAGTTTCTGACGCAGATCTCGCTGAAGCAGAAACATTAACTGTAACTGCTAAAAAAAGACAGCGTGAGGCACTCGAAGATGAGGTCGCAGCTTTCTTAGCACGTGGCGGTAAAATTACTGAAGTCCCACCAGATGAAAGTGCAAAAGATTAATTTTAAAAGCATCACAAACGTGGTGCTTTTTTAATTTCGGCTTATACAGGTCTAAACAAGTTAGACAAAACTAGATGCTTGATTCAAAAAGAATTTGGGCTATTTAGGTTTTATATTTCAATAATACTAAAAATATTTGATTTTCGATAAACGGTCAGCATGATAAATTTCCTATCCATTTGAAATATTTATATTAAAAAATAGGAAAAGGCATAAAGTACAAAAAATGTCTTTATTGACTAATGTTGGTTTTTATTCAGTCAATTCTAAATATCAGTAGTTCTATTAGGCTGATAGAATCGGCAAGTATGGATGGGTCGATCATTACTGAAATGTACAGATAAACAAAAAAATCAAAAGGATGGGGTTATGCAAAACTTAATAAAAACGTATTGGAAAATAAAACAGGCAAAAGTTGCTCAGGCATTTTCAATCCTTGCATTATCTGCTGTTGTTCCGTTCAGTCATGCAGCATCCGTTCCTGCCCCAAAACTTGATTTAACCTTGTCTGAGCATTCACAAGCAAAAATTAAAAGGTTAATGAATGATCCTAAGGTTTGGCAGCAAATACCGAAACAAGTGACTTTATGCGTATTTTCACCAGATGGGGCAAATGGTGAAGCATTTGAGCAAGCAACCAGTTATATCAGTGAATTGCCAAGGATTTCGCAAATAGCGAAAGATTTTGGTGTGGACATGAAAATTACCCGTCCAACCAAATTATCAATGCATATCGATTTAAATTA
>Ga0209023_10007400_pt1 | contig 11269 bp, 9 predicted proteins | sample LakOneMetagenome_FD_187468 | JGI IMG/M metagenome (GOLD analysis project Ga0209023, IMG submission 187468) | Freshwater and sediment microbial communities from Lake Erie, Canada (SPAdes) (version 2) | ecosystem: Environmental > Aquatic > Freshwater > Lentic | place: Lake Erie, Canada | collected...
ATGCCGATATTGATTTCCTGTATGCAGAAGAACGCGCCTTTGCTGGCGAGGCGGATATCGCTGGCGCAGATCAGATCGACACCACCACCGATGCAGCCGCCCTGAATTGCGCTGATCACCGGCATACGCAATTGCTCGATCAGATTAAACGACTGATGCATATCCTGCAGCACCAGCGCAATATTGGCGCGGCCGATTGCATTGTTATCGTCCAGCGTGATGCCGTTGCCGGAAAATACGTCCAGTGCCATGCCAGCGGTGAAATGCTTACCCGTGGATGAAATGATCAGCACCCGCGCCGATGCTTCACGCTGTAATTTTTGCAGTATCTCGACCAGCTCACGGAAAAAAACCGGTTGCATGGTGTTGAGGCTGTCGGGGCGATTAAAGCGCAGATGGGCGATTTTCTGATCGATGCTGAAGTCAAAACATTGGTAAGTCATCGTGTTTCCTTGTTTAGCCAGGTGGATGTTGAAGTGAGATCAAAACGGCACGTACAGCAGATTGGAACAGCTCATCAGCATGTTCCTGTTTCAGATAAAAACCTTTCAGCTCCAGGCTGATGACGCCATGCATGGCAGCCCATAACAGACGCGCGGCGGCACTCGGGCTGGAGGCGGGCAGACTGCCGGTTTGCATGCAGTGTTCAAATTCGGCTATCAGCGGCGTGAACGATTCCCATGCCGCCTGACGCGATTCCGGCGGCGGCACAAAGCCAGCAATCGCATCGCCGAACATCACCATGTAATAACTCGGATAACGCCGCGCAAACGCGTGATAGTTGTTCGCATACAGCCATAAGCGCTGGATGCCGCGGGCTTTTTGCTCGTCAGCTAAAGTGGCTTCGTAGCTCAGAAATTCACTTTTGAAGCGCTCAAATCCTTCCAGATACAGCGCATTGGATAAACCGTCTTTGCCACCGAAAATCGAATACAGCAAGGTCGTCGAGCAATTCACCGCTTCCGCAACTTTACGCACCGTCAGCGCGGCAGCGCCTTCGGTTTGCAGCAAATGACTGGCGGCATCCAGCATTCCTTCGCGCAGCGAGCTGCGCAGCGCTTCCTGACTCTGGCGGAAATCAACAACTTTCGGTTTCATCGGGTTCACTTTATGGCGAATGGGCTTGCTTCTGAGTTGGTTCACGCTGATGCTTGTGAATAACAACGTTTTTTCTGGTAACATCATATCAGGCTTATAAAAAAATACCAAAATAGGACTGACGCAAAGTTGCTCCAGCAAGGCATGGCGACGAAGACAGTACGAATAGTACGGCTAGGAGCCATAACGCCGCTGGGGCGGTTTTGCGTCAGTCCTACAAAAAAAGCAGCAAAAATATCTACTACGATCTGTTCACCGGAGACCATCAGTATGACCAGTACCTCTCATCTGCCGAAAGCCTTACAAAATCTGGCTTTACCTGTTATCGCCTCGCCTATGTTTATCGCCAGCGGCCCGAAGCTGGTTGCTGCACAATGTAAAGCGGGTATCGTCGGCTCGTTTCCTGCGTTGAATGCCCGTCCGGCGGAATTGCTCGATACCTGGCTGACCGATCTGCAAAATGAATTAGCCGCCTACAAAGCCGCCAACCCTGATGCGAAAGTTGGCCCGATTGCCGTGAATCAGATTGTGCATCAGTCGAATGACCGGCTCGCGCATGATGTCGAGGTGTGCGTTAAGCATCAGGTTCCCATCATTATCTCGTCGTTGCGTGCGCCGCCGCCAGAAATGCTGGATGCGATACACAGCTACGGCGGCATCGTCCTGCATGATGTGATTTCTATCCGCCATGCACAGAAAGCGCTGGAAGCCGGTGTCGATGGCCTGATTCTGGTCGCCGCTGGCGCTGGTGGTCATGCCGGTGGCTTATCGCCATTTGCGTTGGTCGGTGAAGTCCGCAAATTTTTCAAAGGGCCGATTGCGCTGTCCGGTTCAATTGCGACCGGCGACGCGATTCTGGCGGCACAGGCAATGGGTGCCGATTTTGCGTACATTGGTTCACGCTGGCTGGCAACGCCGGAATCGAATGTGGATGAGGCTTATCGCCAGGCCATCATAGAATCGAGTGCTGCCGATATCGTCTACACCAATCTGTTTACTGGCGTGCATGGCAACTACCTCAGAAAATCGATCATCGCCGCCGGGCTTGATCCCGACAACCTGCCGGTTTCGGACAAATCCAAAATGAATTTCGGTTCCGGTGGCAACAGCGGTGCGAAAGCCTGGCGCGACATCTGGGGTGCCGGGCAAGGCGTCGGTCTGATGGATGATGCGCCGAGTGTCGCCGAAGTCGTACAGCGCTTCAGTGCGGAATACCACGCAGCAAAAGCGCGCCTGCTGGCGCTGTAAGCAGCAACCCTGCCACAGACTGAAAGAATGACGGACTGGCAAGCGCAGCATGTCTGTCGTCGGCCAGTCTGTGGAGGATTGTTAAATTGCCTGATGGAATTCAAGCGGAATTCAAGTTTAAACAGCGCAGGCCGTAAACAGACTATCCCGACCTGAATCCGTCTAATTATGCGCCGCTGCTCTGCTCTCCTGATTTCCCTGATGCTTGCGATCTCCGCTCAGGCGAATGACGCATCATCCCCTCCGTCCAAGCCGATCAAACAGGCATCCGCTTCTGCCAAAGAAGAGGCGTCCGCGCCGAAGGAAAAAGAAAAAGAGACGCGCAAATCTTCCAAAGAAAAAGAGTCGAAGGAAAGCAAAGACGCTGCCAAAGATGCCATGGCTGCCGATGAGCTGGCGGTCAAAATTGCAGAACGTCTCGCCCTGTTGCGTAAAGAAAAAGACGATGTGGCACGCGCCTCAACCCGCGCCGTTGCTCGTTCTCCAGCGTATGTGGCGCCGGTCAGAAAAGTAACGCCAGCCAAACCGAAAGAAGGAAACGAACACGGTTCTTCGGCGATTATCGCGGCAATGGGTGGACATGGCGCCGTGCATTGGAGTTACGATGGCGAAGGCGGCCCGACCAACTGGGGCAAGCTCAACTCGGCAAATGCGAAATGCGATATCGGTGATCGTCAGTCACCGATAGATATCCGTGACGGTATCCGCGTCGATCTCGAACCGATCAACTTTGATTACAAGCCATCCGGTTTCAATGTGATTGATAACGGCCATACGATACAGGTCAATGTTGCGGCGGGTAATTACATCAGCATCATGGGTCGTAATTACGAACTGCTGCAGTTCCATTTCCATAAACCATCCGAAGAGCGCGTTAATGGCCGGAGTTTTGATATGGTCGTGCATCTGGTGCACAAAGATGCTGACGGCAAACTGGCGGTGGTCGCCGTATTGTTAGAACGCGGCAAAGCGCAGAATATCGTGCAGCAGATCTGGAACAATTTGCCGCTGGAAAAAAATCTGGCCCTGGCCGCACCGACAGCGATTGATATCAATCAGCTCTTGCCAGAGAAACGCGATTACTACACCTATATGGGCTCGCTCACCACGCCACCCTGCAGCGAAGAAGTGTTGTGGATGGTGATGAAAGAAACCGTGGAAATTTCCTCTGAACAGATCGCGATTTTCGGTCGCCTGTATCCGATGAATGCCCGCCCTCTGCAAAAAACGGCAGGCCGCCTGATTAAAGAATCTCGCTGAGAATTCAGCATACTCCCCCCTAATTTTATACAAAACCCCCTAATCTCCTTGAGAATAAAGGGCTTCAAAATATACTGGGGGGAGTATATTTTACGCCCCAGCACGCGTCCACGGCGCCTGGCTATGCGCACCTGCCAGATACCATTTCTGATTCCTCTGTGCAGATTCAGCCCGCAGCACTTATTTCTTATGCGGACATGGCTTGTACAGAGGTTGCCGCTGACGACCAACTTAGCGCTTCCGGTGATGCGCGCATCCCATAGTAAGACATGACGATCGTACCGAATCGGGGTACCATGTTCTACATAAAATCAGATGAGCCTGATGTCAGGTCACAAATAGCGGGTCTGAAGCGGCGCTGTTTTCTCCAGAAAAAATAGGTTCGATATGAATTTGCATCCTCTCGCTCAGAGCAATACACCGTCGCCTGCTTGCCAGAAATGTAAAGAAGGTCAGCAGCTGGATTTTGATATTGCGTTTGCTTACCAGCCCATCGTTGATCTGCGCAGTCGTACTATCTACGCGCATGAAGCGCTGGTGCGCGGGCCGAATGGTGAGTCGGCTTTTTCGGTGTTGTCTAAAGTGACGGATGAAAATCGTTATTCATTCGATCAGGCGTGTCGGGTAGAAGCGATCCGGGGCGCAGCAGAACTCGGTTTGCAGGAATATTTGTCGATCAATTTTCTGCCAAACGCGGTCTATCAGCCAGCCGCTTGCATACGCAGCACGTTTGAAGCGGCGCAGCGCTATCAGTTTCCTATCGAGCGTATTATTTTTGAAGTGACCGAAGGCGAGCGGGTCGACGACCGGCCACATCTGGTCAACATTTTCCGCGAATACAGTCGCGTCGGTTTCCGTACCGCCATCGATGATTTCGGTGCTGGTTATGCAGGTTTGAATCTGCTGTCAGAATATCAGCCGGACATTGTCAAAATCGATATGGATCTGATCCGCAATATCGACACCAGCAAGCCTAAACAAGTGATCGTGCACGGCATTGTGGCGATCTGTGCCGGCTTGAATGTGCGCGTACTGGCCGAAGGCATAGAAACCAAAGCGGAACGCGACTTCCTGCGCGATGCCGGTATCGAGTTAATGCAAGGATATTTATTCTGCAAACCGGCATTTCGCGCAATCGGCGTGATCGATCCTGACGCCTGGGATTAAGCTGGCGCTTGCTGCTGATCTGGTTTCTGAACTGAGTGCCAGGAAATGCTTGAAAAAACATGGAAAAATGGCGCATGAATGAACTGGTTCATGCGCCATTTTTATCTTAGATATGCTGCGTCACGCGGGATATTGCGGTCGCGACAGATTATTTATAAACACCGCAAGCGAAAACCAGATCGCCTGCTTTTTCATAATAAGTGGATTTCTGCTCGATGGCCTTGGTGGTTGGATTTGGCCACTTGTAATCAACCCAGCCTTTTCCTTTGGTTGCGACGCCGGCCAATACTTCTTCAACAAATGCCTTGTTATCGACATCGCGCAGACTGCGTAAATCTTTGCCGACCAGACGTGCATTCGCACCGTGTGCCAGTGCTTTGCCATTCAGTTCAGTGACCCAGATATACAAATCACGATCAACGAAACTGCCTTTAGGATTATTGAATTCGGCCAGCGCTTTTTCCTGACCATTCGCCTTCAGATAGGCTATCGCTTTTTTAACCAAGGCTTCCGCTTCCTGCTGCGTCCCATGTTCCGCCGCCATTACCGACTGGCTGATGAACAAAGAGAAAAAAGCAAAAGTAAAAAATTTCAATATTGCACGCATAAACTTGTCTCCGGTTTAGATATTTAAGATTTATTTTTTTTAAAAAATACTGAGCACGTTGCCAGACTTCAGCAGCTCAGATGCCTGTGGGTAATCGGCTTGCCACGATTACCCACAGGGCATGAATGATCTTACTTCAGGTGCAACGGCTGTCGCTCTGTTTTTGCATGTTAACGTCGCGTTTTCGCAAAGAAAAAGTGTCTCAGGATTGAAATTTTTTCTACGTGATGCTTTGGTCATCATTGGAATCCCATACTCATTCCGCTACTGGCAGCGAAAAACGGAAAAACCTGATCCAAAATCAAATTTAATAGCGACCTGCGTGAGATTTTTTCCATCGTGGAATATTCGCCGAAAGTGATGTGAATAAATAAAAAAAAGGCGCATCGCTGAGTTAGCCGATGCGCCTTTTTGTGGCAGAAAGAAGAGCTGATACAGAGTACTATCAGCCCGGTTTATTTTTTCTGCCGGATGATTTATGCCAGTTTAAATGGCAGTTCGCGTAAGCGTTTTCCGTTCAGACGCGCGAGTGCATTCGCAAATGCCGGGGCGAGTGCTGGCAAGCCAGGTTCACCCATGCCTTTTGGTGCGTCGGCGCTTGGCACGATATGCACGGCAACTTTTGGCATGTCGGTAATGCGTGGCACAACATAATCACCGAAATTGCTTTGTTCGACCACGCCGTCTTTGAGTGTGATCGCCGCACCCGGCAGGCACATCGATAAACCCATCAAGGCGCCACCTTGTACCTGTGCTTCCACGCTCTTAGGGTTGACTGCCAGATTGCAATGCACGCCAGCGGTGGCGGTCAGCAGTTTCGGCACGCCGTTTTTGATGGTGGCAGTAACGACATAGGCCACCACAGATTCAAAAGACTCATGCACGGCAACGCCCCACGCCTGACCTGCGGGCAGTTTCTTTTTGCCATAGCCGGATTTTTCCACCGCCATCTGCAGCGCTGCCTCATGACGCGGATGTTTGCCCGCCATGAGTTTCAGGCGATACGCGACCGGGTCTTGTTTTGTGGTGGCAGCGATTTCGTCGATCAGCGTCTCCATCACAAAGGCGGTGTGGGTTGAACCGACGCTGCGCCACCACAATACCGGCACATTTTGTTTAGGATGATGCACGGTCAGGCGCATCGGCATGGTGTACGGTTCTTTCATGCCTTCAACCGCAGTGCCGTCGATACCGTCTTTGATCATCATAGATTCAAATAAGGTACCGGCAACGATCGATTGCCCGACAATCACATGATCCCAGCCGAGAATATTGCCGCTCGCATCAAAGCCCAGATGCGCGGTGTGCAGATGCATAGGACGGTAGTAGCCGCCTTTAACGTCATCTTCGCGGCTCCATAAAGTGCGTACCGGCGCTGTCAGACCTGCGCTCTGTGCGGCCTTGGCAACCTGACAGGCTTCGCTGACGTAATCGCTGGTGGTGACGCCACGGCGACCGAAACCACCACCTGCCATCAGTGTGTGTACCAGCACTTTTTCAGGGGCAATACCGAGTATTTTTGCGGCGGCCAAGCCATCGAAACCTGGCATTTGCGTGCCTGTCCATACTTCGGCGCTATCGCCTTTAATCGCGACGGTGCAATTCAGCGGCTCCATTGGCGTATGTGCCAGATATGGGAATACGAACTCGGCTTTGATCTGATGCGGCGCGGTTGCCAGCGCAGAAATATCGTCTTTATATTTCTGATTGCCGGCTTGTTTTGCCAGCGCTTTGTAGCTCGCTAATTGCGCCACGCTGTCGACTTTTTCAACGGCGCTGGTATCCCATTCTATTTTCAGCGCATCGCGGCCTTGTTTTGCTGGCCAGTAGCCATTCGCAATGATGGCAACGGATTCGCCACCACGGTCGCCAGGAATGCGCAGTACTGCCTGCACGCCTTTGATCGCTTTGGCGGCACTGTCATCGACGGATTTTATTTTTGCGCCGAATACCGGTGGGCGGGCGATCACGGCAGTCAGCATGCCGGGAAGATGCGCGTCGATGCCGTAGTCTTGCGTGCCGGTGGATTTGGCTTTTGCATCCAGACGCCCGATCGGTTTACCGATCAGTTTGAATTGTTTCGGATCTTTGAGCACCACGGTTTCCGGCACAGCTTGTTGCATTGCTGCTTCTGCGAGTTCGCCGTAACCGAGCTTTTTACCGCCAGGCCCGACGACGAAGCCGTTTTCAGTGACTAAACCAGCGGCATCGACTTTCCATTGTGCTGCCGCGGCATTCACCAGCATGGCTTTGGTGCGGGCACCGAGTTCGCGATATTGGGTGTATGAGTGCTTGATGGAGTTAGAGCCGCCAGTCAGGTGAATACCATAGGCCGGGTCTGCATAAGCAGGGTTATTGGTGCCGTGTACGCTGCGGACTTTCGACCAGTCGGCATCAAGTTCTTCAGCGAGTATCAATGGCAGGCCGGTTTGCACGCCCTGACCGAAATCGAGACGGTTAATGGTGACGGTGACGATGCCATTTTTGTCTATGCTGACGAAAGCACCGGGTTGTTGCGTCGGCTTTAATGCGCTGGCGGCCTGTGCCGCCGCATCTGTCTTGCTGCCAGCCGCGCTTGCCAGCAAAGGGTAGCAACCCAGTGCAAAGCCGGAAGCACCGGCAATTTTCAGGAAAGTACGACGCGGTAAGTGTTCTGTTTGTGGCAGATTTTTTTCTGTAAGTGCCAGTAGGTGTTTCGGCATGTCCAGATGATGAGATTCAAAATGCATGTTGGTTCTCCTGATTAAGCCAGCATGCTGGCAGCATCGTGAATCGCAGCGCGAATACGCACATACGTGCCGCAGCGGCAGATATTGCCTGCCATGGCCGCATCGATGTCGGCATCGGCAGGTTTTTTATTAGTTTTGAGCAAAGCCGTGGCGCTCATGATCTGGCCGCTCTGGCAGTAGCCGCATTGGGCGACATCATGTTTGATCCATGCTGCCTGCACCGCTTTACCGACTTTGTCGTTGCCTATGGCTTCAATCGTGGTGATTTTTTGTCCGGCTACTGCCGATACTGGCGTCACACACGAGCGTGTCGCCTGACCGTTGACGTGAACAGTGCAGGCACCGCACAGCGCCTGACCGCAACCGAATTTTGTACCGGTCAGACCCAGTGCGTCACGTAATGCCCACAGTACGGGCGTGGATGGATCAACGTCCACCTGATGTTGTTTGCTATTAATATCGAGCGTCGTCATGGAATGGGTCTCCGGCCAGATGAGGGTAGGGAATATAAAAACGGGCAAAAAAGCGTTCCGTGCGGATGCGCTTTGCCGTGCACTATAGGATATTTTGAACTTTTCTGCGCGGGAGCGAAAAAAAGGGCGCTGTTCAGCGCCCTCAACAGGTGAACAATCAGTGTCGTGTGTCTTAAATTCTGCGTAATGAGCAGTTCAGAGCACCTCATTCATAGCGGCGTGTGTCGTCGATCACTTTGCCATCATTCGGCAGACTGCCGGCCGCTACAAACAGCACCTCGCCACGCAATTTGGTCACATCGCGCAAACTGGCGATGATACTGGCTTGCAGTGCATCACTGCGGTCTGCCGTTTCGCAATGCAAGGTCATGACGTCATTCGCCATTTCGCCGCTGACGACCAAACGCGCTTTTTGTACTTGCGGATGGCGTTTAACAACTTCCGCAATTTGCGACGGATGCACGAACATGCCTTTAACCTTGGTGGTCTGATCGGCGCGCCCCATCCAGCCTTTGATGCGTTGATTGGTGCGGCCGCAGGGTGAAATGCCGGGCAGGATCGCGGACATATCGCCAGTCGCAAAACGTATCAGCGGGTAATCCGGGTTGAACGAAGTTACGACAATTTCACCGACTTCCCCTTCTGCCACCGGATCACCAGTGCCAGGACGCACGATTTCGAGAATGATCTCTTCATCCAGCACCATACCGGGATTAAGCACACCGTCGGTCATGGTTTCATAGGCGATATTGCCGATATCGGCGCTGGCATACATCTGTAAGACATGCGGCACGCCGTGATCTTTCAGCCATTGGCGCAATGAAGGCGGCAAAGCTTCTGCACCGACCAGCGCTTTTTTGATACTGGAAATATCGGCACCGCTATCAGCGGCTTTTTCCAGAATAATTTTTAAAAAACTCGGTGTGCCGATATACGCGTCCGGACGCAGTTCTGCCATTGCCTGCACCTGCATTTCCGTCTGGCCTATGCCCGCCGGAATCACGGTGCAGCCGAGCTTGGCCGCGGCGCTTTCGACCATAAATGCCGCCGGGGTGAAATGATAGGAAAAACAATTCTGTATCAGATCACCGCTGCGCAAGCCCGCCGCATACATAGGTCGCGCAAAGCGCCACCAGTCCGGCGATTTTCCTTCAGGGTCAAAAATCGGTCCGGGGGACATAAAAATCCTGGCTAGTCCGCGCGGTGCGGTGGTCGTTAATCCACCGAATGGCAACTGTTGTTGCTGCAAGGTTTTGAGATCTGATTTGCGCGTCACCGGTAACTGCGCGAGTGCCTGCCGCGAGTTGATGTCATTTGCCGACACATCTTTCAGTATCGTTGCCCATCCTGCGGCAGTCTTTGCCTGTGCAATCAGTGATGGCAGCCGCTGCATCAGCGCCTGCTCGCGGCTGTGCGGGGTACGGGTTTCCAGCGCGTCCAGATATTCAATCATGACGTTCTCTTCGTAATAGGAAAGGGGAGGCCGATGTTTTGCGATGTTTTACGATATGTTGCTGTGTACGGCTATGCCAGCCAGCGCTTGCGACGACGATAAAATTTCATGTCGCGGAAACTCTTGCGACCGGCACCGGACACACCGAGATAAAATTCTTTGACGTCTTCATTACTCGCGAGATCGCTGGCGTCCCCCTCCATCACGACGCGGCCGTTTTCGAGGATGTAACCGAAGTCGGCATAGCGCAGCGCGATATTGGTGTTTTGTTCGGCCAGTAAGAAGGAAACCTGTTCCTGCTGATTCAGGCTTTTGACGATTTCAAAGATTTCTTCCACCAGTTGCGGCGCAATACCCATCGACGGTTCATCCAGCAAAATCATGCTGGGCTTGGCCATCAGTGCCCGGCCTATTGCGCACATCTGCTGTTCGCCGCCCGAGGTGTAGCCGGCTTGCGAATGGCGGCGTTCACGCAGGCGCGGAAAGTAGTGATACACCTTTTCCAGTTCTGCTTTCAGCTCAGTCCGGCTGAGCGCGCGCGTGTATGCGCCGGTCAGCAGATTTTCTTCTACGCTTAAATGGCTGAAACAATGGCGTCCTTCCATCACTTGCGACAGACCGCGTTTCACCAGTTCGTTCGGCGTCAGATGATCGACACGTTGTCCCTGAAACGTAATGTCGCCCTTGGTGATGTCGCCACGTTCATTTTTCAGCAGAGTGGAAATGGCTTTCAGCGTGGTCGATTTTCCAGCGCCATTCGCACCCAGCAGCGCGACAATTTTTCCTTGTGGTACTTGCAGGGAAATGCCTTTCAATACCAGAATCACGTGATCGTAAATCACTTCGATATTGTTGACGCTGAGATAGGCGGGGTTGTTGATGGCGCTCTCAGACGAAATGGAATGTATGCTCATAATATGCCTGTATTGACGGTCGGCGTAACAGAGATATCCGTTGCCGGATATCTCCTGATTCAGAAAAAATTACTTCAGACAAGCCGGTGTGATTTTTTTCTCTGCGGCATATTTGTTCGAAGATTCTTCCAGCATTGCGCGGGTCAGCGCTTTATCACCGACGACCCAGTTCGGCGTGATGGCTTTCCACTTGTCGCCAGTCCATTGCTGCACTTTTACCGCGCCTGAACCTTCATGGTCTTCACACGAGGTTTTCACTGGCGGGAACATACCAAGTGCACCAAGAGCTTTCTGACGTGCTTCATCCACATTCAGATTTT
>Ga0209023_10007401_pt1 | contig 11269 bp, 11 predicted proteins | sample LakOneMetagenome_FD_187468 | JGI IMG/M metagenome (GOLD analysis project Ga0209023, IMG submission 187468) | Freshwater and sediment microbial communities from Lake Erie, Canada (SPAdes) (version 2) | ecosystem: Environmental > Aquatic > Freshwater > Lentic | place: Lake Erie, Canada...
AGTTGCTCGCTTTTACCAAACACTGTGTTGAGTTGATGCCCGTTGGTATTCTCCAGTTATATCCTCCGTTGTTGGTTGTGGAGGTCGTGATATTGGTCCACGTTATTCCATTGTCTATTGAATAATCCAATCTTACTGTACTGTAGAACGTCGCTGCATTCCACGTGATATTTATCAACTGGCTCCACATAAAATTCTCGCCCCCATTCGGGTACGTTAATATTGGTTGAGCTGCTGTAACCGTGAAGTTTGCATTGCTCACATCAAACTTACAGGTATTGCCCGCATCCAGCACCCTTACCAAATAAGTTGTTGATGGTACATTCGGGATCGTTGTCCAGTTATACGTATTACCACTGATACCACTGGCCAAGATCGTTGTCCATGAAGATCCGCCATTGGTGGAATAATCAAGGTTAAATGATAAAGATGTGCCCTGGATATTCCATGTAATTAAATGTGATGAACCACCAACCCATGATTCACCACCATTGGGAGAAGTTACTACCACTGGAATATGAATGGTGAACACAGCATTGCTCACATCTGTTTTAGTAATATCATTTTTATCCCTTACACGTACCAGGCAGGTATTGGATTCTGCATTGGGTACAGTCCATGAATATTGCCCGTTCGTAACATTGAGATTAGAGGCAATAGATGCCCATGTCCCTCCATTGTTCAATGAATAATCAATATCATAGAAATTGGAAGTACCAGTTGCCGTCCAGGTAATGAGATATGTCTGGCATGCATACAATACTTCACCTCCATTGGGCTGGGTTACTGTAATTGACTGAGCATGGCTGAAATAGGAATAAAAAAACAGGAATAAAACAGTAAATATTTTCTTCATAAACTTTAATTTCAGTACCCAAAAGTGGGGTATGGTATAAAAGCGGCAAAAATAGTAGATTAATTGATTAATCCTGTATAAAAAATGTAATATTTCACAACTGAAAATGGGGTTTTGCTGGACTTTTAAGCGGTTTTTATAATTTATATATTCAGTTATATAAATTTGGTACTTAATATTTAATTCATGAACCAGAATTCAATCCCATTTCAAACAACTGACTGGAATAATATTCCAACAACAACTCATCCCGGAGATACCGGTTATGCATACTGGCAAACATTGCAATTTGGAGATCTTCGTATCAGGATGGTTGAATATTCTGAAAATTACCTGGCCAATCACTGGTGTGAAAAAGGTCATATTGTTTATTGCATCGATGGGGAAATGGTAAGTGAATTATCAACAGGTGAAAGCTATAAATTATCAAAAGGAATGACCTACCAGGTTTCTGACGACCTGAGTTCACATCGTTCATTTTCAAAGCAAGGCGTAAAGCTTCTGATCATTGATGGGGGATTTTTAAAAGTTTAAAATCCATCTATAACAAGTTTAGCGTATATCTGTCGATAAAAATTGTTCGATACATATAGAAATTTCAAGCTCTATAAGTTTAACCAGTAAACCATTAAACGAGATAGTTCGTCATGGAAAGAAAAATTTACAACCCGATTCAAAAAGACCAGGTGACATTTATTAAAACCCACGCAGATACCGATGGCGAATGTACATTGGTAGAAGTGGAACTGGCAGATGGCGGCGGTGTAGGTTTGCATTATCACAAAACCTTTTCTGAGAAATTCGATTGCATTGATGGTGCGGTTCAGGTTCAGTTGGGCAAAACCATTCACACATTAAAAGCAGGACAATCTGCTACGGCAATGCCAAATGTGAACCACCTGTTTCGAAACCGCAGTGGGAGACCCTGCACATTCAGGGTTGAGTTAAGGCCTGCCAGCCGTGGTTTTGAGCAGTCATTACAAATTGGGTATGGCCTGGCAACAGACGGCCAATGTAAACCTAACGGTTTTCCGAAAGATAAACTGGCACTTGCATGGTTGTTTGAGATCAGTGAAAGTAATCTTCCCGGCTGGATGAGTGTGTTTGAATTTATTTTACGTAAACAGGCGAAGAAAGCAAAAGAAAAAGGAATAGATGCAATGCTTTTAAAAAAATATGTAAAATTTTAGATGCATTTGCTTTGTGTAGCTTGCCGTCTTTGAGTCTTTGTTACATTTTTTAGTTACAAAAGCACTAACGCTCAAACTGTCCTAACCTCAGATCTTTTTTAGTTTTATTACAACCAGTTTCGAAACGGGCGTATTACTTTTTTCTGCAACACTGCTAATTGGCACCAGCACATTTGTTTCTGGAAAATAAGTTGCAGTGCAGCTTTTGGGAATAGGATAGGGGATAACGATAAATTTATGGGCAATGCGTTCCCGGCCATCATCATAATTACAGATATCAACCACATCACCTTCTTCGAGTTCACGCTTGTTCATGTCTTCGCGGTTCATCATAATAACCCTGCGTTCATTGTAGATACCGCGGTAACGGTCATCCAGTCCATAGATCGTTGTATTGAACTGGTCATGGCTGCGTATCGTCATCATCATGAGCTCATCATCTGCTAAAACAGTTGGATGAAATTCAGCAATATTGAATTGTGCTTTTGTTGTTTCAGTATCAAAATTTCCATCCCTGTTGCAATTAGGAAGGTAAAAGCCTCCGGGCTTCCGCACCTGTACATTGTAATTTTCAAAACCTGGTATCGTTCTTTCAATATCAGCTCTTATGTGATCATAATGTTGAAGATAGTTATCCCAGTTGATGTTGCTTTTATCTGCGAGTGTGGCTTTCGCAAGCATGCACACAATAACAGGTTCGCTTAGCAGCTTTCCAGAAACAGGTTTTAAATTTCCTTTTGACTGCTGAACAACACCCATTGAGTTTTCACAGGAAACAAATTGCTGTTCACCATTTAAAATATCTTTATCACTTCGCCCGAGACAGGGCAGGATCAATGCTTCCTTGCCATGAACGAGGTGACTGCGGTTAAGCTTGGTAGAAACATGTACTGTAAGATCACAGTTGCGCAATGCTTCGGCAGTATAATTTGTATCAGGTGTGGCCGAAAGGAAATTTCCTCCCATGGCAAAAAATATTTTCGCTTTTCCTTGATGCATTGCCTTGATGCAATCCACCACATCATAACCATGTTCCTTTGGCGGAATAAAATTGAAGTTTTGCTGAATGGCCTGAAGGAATTTTTCTGAAGGCTTCTCATAAATACCCATGGTGCGGTCGCCCTGTACATTGCTGTGTCCCCGCACCGGACAGGTTCCTGAACCCGGTTTGCCAATGCTTCCTTTCAATAATAAAAGATTAACGATCTCTTTAATGGTATCAACAGCATTCTTATGTTGCGTAAGCCCCATTGCCCAGCATGCAATGATCTTCTTTTTGTCCTTCAGGATATTGGCAGTTTCTTTTATCTGCGCATAATCAATACCGGAAGCCCGGACAAGTTGTTCAAGATCCAGCTTTTGAATGTGGCCCTTAAATGTTTCAAAACCTTCAGTATTGTTTTTTATAAAATCATGATCGAAAACACTGCCACTGTCCTGGGCTTCTTCCCTGAACAATAATATTTCGATGGCCTGGAGCAATGCCATGTCCCCATTCAATCTTACCTGTAAAAAAATATCTGTAAGGGCGCTGTCAATACCAAGGATACCTGCTATTTTTTGTGGATTGTTAAACCCCATCAAACCTGTTTCAGGCAATGGATTGATAGAGATGATGATGGCCCCATTTGCTTTTGCTTTCTGCAATGCTGTGAGCATGCGTGGATGATTGGTGCCAGGATTTTGCCCGAGTATCATGATCACTTCGGCTTCATACAGGTCTTCCAGTTTTACCGAACCTTTACCAATACCCAGTGATTCGCCCAACGCAACACCACTGCTTTCATGACACATATTGCTGCAATCGGGAAGATTATTGGTTCCGTATTCCCTTACAAAAAGCTGGTATAAAAATGCAGCTTCGTTGCTTGTCCTGCCCGAAGTATAAAAGACTGCTTCATTCGGTGAAAACAATCCATTTAAAGCTATTGCAATTTTTCTAAAAGCGTTTTCCCAACTGATAGGTTCATAATGTGAAGCGCCCTTTGGCAAATACATTGGTTCTGCAATGCGCCCCTTCTTACCAATTTCATAATCTGATAATGATGCAAGTTCAGTAACAGCATTTGCAGAAAAAAAAGCTGCGCCGATCATTTTCGCTGTAGCTTCATCGGCTACTGCTTTAACGCCATTCTCACAATATTCTGCGATCCTGCTTCTTTCATCATCGGGGTCGGGCCAGGCACAACTTGGACAATCGAAACCATCTTTCTTATTTAATTTATTCAATGCTTTTAATCCGCGGAAAAATCCTGCTTCAGCAAATACATGTTTAAAACTTGATACTACTGCAGGAACACCGGCTGCCACTTTCTGCAGTGGCCCGAGGCTCAGTCCCGTAAATGATTCAGGATTTTCTGCTGATGGAATATTGTTTTTTTCTTCGTTCAATCTTAACAGGTTTTATTGGGGTTCTCATAATTATCAGCCTGGTCTTCTGTTGTTTCATCGAGGCAGATAAAATCCTTTTCTACTAACAGATAAAGGTTACTGCCATCTTTAAGAGGCATATTTGCATTGAAACCAACAATGTCATTTTCGGGCCAGCCGTATACAAACTTTGATGGAACGAACATGGTTATTTTATCCTGGCCGAAGGAAGCTGAAAGATCATCTGCATCGGCGACCTGCTTCAACGCATATAAAAATCTATTATCACCAAATGAAGTCTGCTCTTCCAGGTAACCTGTTTGTGCAAGCTTTGCCACTTCCGATTTTGAAAGCCTGAACCTGATCGAATTTCCTTTGATACGTAATTTCATACACTTATTTTCTGCTTTGTGATACGTTGTGGTTTTGTGTGTTAGTGGCGATATTTTTTGGCCACGAAGTCACCAAAGCTCAAAGAAACACAAAGATTATCTATAAAATAATTCTTTGCTGTTCTGAATAAATATTAAACCTGTCATTGCGCAGAAACCCGATCAAAGTTATGCCGGATTCCTTTGCCATTTCAACAGCCAGGCTTGAAGGAGCCCCCACAGCGACAATTATTTTTATACCGGCCATGGTTGCTTTTTGTAAAAGTTCAAAACTTGCCCTTCCGCTTAATAATAGAATACAATCTGTCAAAGGTAAAGTTCGTTGCAGCATGGAAAAACCGATAAGTTTATCCAATGCATTGTGCCTGCCTACATCTTCACGCAACATGATAAGATCAGCATTCAACGTAAACAAAGCGCAGGCATGAATGCCTCCGGTGTTTTCAAAAACTTCCTGTTGTTTCCGTAACTGATCAGTGAGCGAGTATAATGAACGGGCATTCACTTGCATGTTGTCAGGCTCATTTTTATATATTGATACCGTTTGTATGGCATCAATACTTGCTTTTCCGCAAATACCGCAACTGGAAGTGGTATAAAAATTACGGTCAGATATGTTCAGCGCCGGCAATATGTTTTCATGAAGTACAACGATAACACGATTATGATCGGAACCAATATGTTTTACTTCTTTTATTGAATCGCCGTTATTGATAATTCCTTCTGTGAATAAGAATCCAACAGCCAGTTCTTCATCATTACCCGGGGTTCGCATCGTAACTGCAATATTCTTTTGCATATAACCCGTAGCGGTGCTATAGGCCAATTGGATTTCCAATGGTTCTTCTACAGCAACATAGTCATTGGTTTCAATGGCTTCAGCACCATTGATCTTTTTTATAATGATATTTTCAGCCTGGTTATTTTTCATATTTATGAAGAAAAGATACACTGATTATGCAGATACGGAGGATCAACACAGATCATTATTTAATAATGCTTTTGTTTCAATAAATTCTTCCATAGTGTCAATACTTCTGATGGCCATTTTATCTGTTGGATAATATTTTGCCGCATTGGATGTTTTTAAAAAATCCCTGAGTGAATAATTTCCAGTTTTAAACATTTCCATCAATTCTCTTTTCACTTTACGGTTATAATAGGCGAGTACAGGTTCATAGGTATTGGCAGTATCATTATAAAAAGCGGCCGCGTTTTGGTTCCTGTTCAATAATAAAAAATCTGCAATATCATTTTCTTCCAGGAAGGGATAATCGCAGCCGACCATTAGAAAATCATTGTGAGAAAAACTGGTGAGTGCAGATAACAAGCCAGACATAGGCCCGGCATCACTATAATATTCAAGGTCTGTCAAGGTTTCATATTCCCTGTCAATCCCATCAGCCTGTTGTTCATTGCAGGAAATGAACACTTTTTCACAGAAACGTGAAAGCATTTCATGAACATGGTAACGTTGGGGCTTGCCAAAATAATTCAGCAGGCTTTTATCATAACCCATCCGGCTGCTTTTACCGCCACAAATAACCAACCCGAATAAACCCGGTATTGGGAATGCATTTTTATAAACGTTATTGATACTCATTTTTATTATTACCAGCTTAAAGTTAAGCATACGGTTACTGTTTTCAAATTACAGTTTCAGCCTGTGAATAATTACCTTTTATTTTATTGAAAGGCCTTGAAAAACTGTTCTGTTTCTTTTGCGAAGGGAAAAAGAAGATTATAGTGTTTGTTGTGTATATTTAAAAATGCAAAAAAATAATGAACCTGCGCTTAAACGTGAGATAGGGGCTACTGCCCTGGCTTTGAATGGTATCAATCTCACCATTGGCGCAGGTATTTTTGTGTTGCCCGCGATCGTTTCTGAAAACCTTGGCCCCGCAAGTTTTATAGCATATCTTCTTTGCGGGTTGCTTGTTATTTTGATCATGCTCTGTTTTGCTGAAGTTGGAAGCAGGATCACAACAACCGGCGGGGCTTATGCGTATGTTGAAAATGCATTCGGGCCGCTTGCCGGATTTTTAATGAATACACTATTCTGGTTTGGGTTTTGTTGCCTGTCGGATGCAGCTGTTATCAATGTACTAACGGATATGATCGCAATCTGGCTACCGGCTTTTTCTATTCCTTATGCCAGGGTTATTTTTTTTACGGCAGTTTACGGATTGTTATGTGTGATAAATATCCGCGGCGTAAAGCATGGATCTGCATTTGCTGTTACGGCAACTATATTGAAATTAACTCCTTTGATCCTGCTCGTGCTGATAGGGTTGTTCAGTATTTCACCGCATAACCTAGTTATTAAAACATGGCCGGGCATAAAAAATATCGGCGAAACTTCCCTCGTACTTTTTTTTGCTTTCATGGGCACAGAGTCGGCATTGAGTGTGAGTGGTGAAATAAAAAACCCTAAAAAGAATATTCCAAAAGGGATCTTCATGGCTATAACAGGGATACTGCTGATGTATTTGCTGATACAGTTTGTTTCACTGGGTGTTTTGGGCGACCAGTTAAGTACATTCAAAGATGCGCCGCTGGCTTCACTGGCATCAAAACTGATTGGGCCGGTTGGTGGAACTATTATCCTGATCACAAGTGTTGTTTCCATGTTGGGAATGTTAAGTGGCGATATACTGGCGACACCAAGGATATTATTTGCTGCATCAAAAGATAAACTGCTTCCGGAATTTCTTGGTAGGGTACATCCAAGATTTGCAACGCCTTACTGGTCGATCATTGTTTATTGCGGAGTTGGGCTCATCTTCGCATCCAGCGGTGGTTTCAAACAACTGGCTGTGCTGGCAAGTTCATCTGTATTGATCATTTACCTGGCTGTTGTACTTGCCACGATCCGGTTACGATATAAAAAAGATATTGCTGAAAAAGGGAGTTTTAAAATTCCGGGCGGATTGATAATTCCTATATTAGCGACCATAACCATAGGTTGGTTCTTATCTCATATCACGAAAGATGAAATAAAAGGTTTTGCTGTTTTTTTTGTACTGCTTACAGTTATTTATTTTTTGAGAAAGGGATTTAAGAAAAAGGAGGATAGTTCATCCTGAGCATCACACTGATTGCTATTGCGAATAAAAAATAAGTGATCCCGGAGAGACTCGAACTCTCGGCCCGCTGATTAAGAGTCAGCTGCTCTACCAACTGAGCTACGGAATCAATTCATTCAAAGCTAAGATTTTTTTCTGCTGATAAATTTATAATATTAAATAGCATTTAATATTTTTATTTACATGTCCTTGAAAAACAAAAGCACAATTTGAATTTAATTTTTTATAAGTTGTTTTTTATTTTATTAGAATGACTGAATCTCAGAAAAAAGAATACAAAAGAACACTTCAGCAACATGCGGTTGAAATTATCAGCCAACGAATTGCAGAAGCGAAACTTGCCATGGACAATGCACAGGAAGCAGCCAATGCAGAAGAAAAAAGCAGCGCAGGGGATAAGTATGAAACATCCCGTGCTATGGGGCAACGTGATAAAGAGATGCATACAAATCAGCTGCTGGCAAACAAACAGGCGCTGGCAGCACTGTTGAGTGTACATTGTGAAGAGTTGTATGATACTGTTTCAACAGGGGCGGTAGTTGTATGCAACGATGCCAGTTTCTTTATTGCTGCCGGACTTGGAAAGATCAGTATTTACAAAAAAGATATTTATTTTTTATCACCGGCAGCACCGGTGGCAAAATTATTATTCAACAGGGTAGCAGGAGATACCATTGTTTTCAATAATAAAAAAATGCTGATCAATGATGTATTTTAATTCACTGATCAGCATTTGAAATTAGCTTCTAACTAATAAATTAACCGGGATTGTCCCAAAAACTATAGCTTAATTCAACGTACTCTGTTTTATGCTCATTGGTTTCCGGCCAATGATGTTTATCAAAGCCTGGTGCTTTTTTCAATGTTTCCTTTGATACATTAAACCTGAAAACTTTGTGCTCAGGATCTATCTCCAGCAGGTTAAAGGGGATCGCAAAGAATTTTTCAGCAATGCCAAGGAAGCCACCAAATTCAATAACATAATAATCTATTTTTCCAACGCGGATATCCAGCATGATATCTTTAATGTGGCCAAGATGCTCGCCCTCATTATTAATAACTTTGTCGCCGATGATAGAACTGGCGGTTAAAAATTTCAGCGGGGTATTGGCATATGGATCATCTTCCCCAAACTGCCCGGTAAGATTGTCTTTAAACTCTATACTCATATAATTTTTGTTTTGATTTACGATGTAACAAGGTATGGAAATTTATTTATTTTATGCATGATGCCGGTCAGTGAAAATTATTTATGTGTAACTGTATGCATTCATTATTTTAAATTACTTCCCGGGTCCTTTATCAATTTTCCGTCTTCCAGTTCAATGATGCGGTGGGTGCGGTTCGCAAAATCAAGATCGTGTGTAACGATAAGCATTGTTTGATGAAATTCTTCTGCCAGTTGTTTAAATATATCGAAAACAATTTCGCCGTTCTTTTTATCAAGATTGCCTGTAGGTTCATCTCCCATGATGATCAGCGGATCATTGATCATCGCCCTGGCAATGGCTACCCGCTGTTTTTCTCCTCCCGAAATTAGGTTCGCCTTTTTCAAAGCAAGATGCTCAATGCCCAGCATTTTTAATTTTTCCATTGCTTTGTCCTTTACTTCCGAAACAGGATATTTATTCAGCTTCAAGCCCGGAAGCATTACATTTTTTAAAACCGAGAACTCATTCAACAAATAATGGAACTGAAAAACAAAACCGATCTTTTCATTCCTGATCTTAGCAAGCTGTGCATCTTTTTTATGAAGCATCGATTGGTTGTCAATCAATACTTCTCCTTCATAATCGGTATCCATCGTTGAAAGTATATACAGTAGTGTTGATTTACCGCAACCGGATTTTCCGGTAACAGAAACAAATTCTCCTTTGTTTATTCGAAAACTGATATCGGTTAATACTTTTAATTTAACCGGGTCATAAAAATATTTGGTTATTTTTTTAGCTTCAAGAATACTGTCTGCCATAATTATTTGCCCCTGATAATGATCACAGGGTCTATTTTACTTGCCTTGCGGGACGGGAACCAGCCTGCGAGGTAAGTTGTGATTAAAGAAAAAGATATACCTATTATATAAAAAAACGGACTGTAATTCACAGGATATGTTTTTATAGTTGGCAGGGAAGCTGTATGAAATGGCACCTGGTCAATTACAGCTGATAATAAATAACCGAATATCAACCCGACCGCTCCGCCAAAAAAACCAATGGTTATTGCAATGATGATAAAGATCCTTTTTACATCCCTGCCGGAAAAACCGGTTGCTTTAAGAATGGCAATTGAATCCATCTTTTCATATATCATCATATTAAGGATATTGTAAATCCCAAATCCTGCAACGATGAGCAATGTAATCCCAACGGCATAAGATATGAGTGTGCGGATAAATGTCCCTGTTTCAAATTGCGAGTTAGCTGTCTGGATATCTTCAGCATCCACCTGGAACAACCTGCTGAATTCTTTTGCTGTTGTGGGTGCCATTTTTAAGTCTTTCAATTTTACCTGTATATCGGTAACAAAGTTTGCAGGTTTGCCCATTATTTTTTGCACAGTGCTGATGGAAGCATAACTCTGCACCTTATCAAATTCCATTATACCCGACTGAAAAAATCCAACTACTTTCAACGGGAACCTTTCGCCCTTGGCAGTTGTAAGCTGTATCACATCGCCAATATTGGCCAGTAATTTATCAGCCATTCCTTTTCCCAAAATAATGCTGTTTGATACTTTACTGATATCAGTAGCGGTCCCTGATGTAACATAATCTTTAAAATGGAATAGCTTCGTTTCTGCCTCAACGTTAATACCATTGATAACCCCTGCAATATCGTTTGTACCAGCATTAAAAAATACCTGTGTGGTGATCTTCGGCGCATATCCTAAAACTCTTGTATCAGATTCCAGCGTTTTCAATATGGCTGCGCTGTTATACAATTCCTGACGGTTATTGCCGGATTTTACAGATTGGATAAAATTATAGGAAGACTTGTAATCACGGTGCTCATTTATGGGTTGATGCTGATTGGGTTTTATATCATTGTATAAACGGATATGGGGAGTGCGGTTTAGTATCAGCCCGTCAAGCATATCATTTAACCCGGTCATGAAACTGAGCAATGCAATGAACATAGTGATACTGAATGTTACACCGATCGCTGCCACCAATGTTTGTTTCCATCTTGCCAGTAAAAGTGATTTCGCGATATCTGCTATTAATTTAAAGTTCATTCTTTTGGTTTCAGGATGATATCAGTGTTGCTAAGGCCGGAAATGATCTCTACTTTCTGATAATCTTTTAGCCCGGTAGTAACTTTCCTTTTCTCTTTATTTTCAAGCAATACATAATCTCCTTCGAGCAGGCAGGAACGT
>Ga0209023_10007402_pt1 | contig 11268 bp, 5 predicted proteins | sample LakOneMetagenome_FD_187468 | JGI IMG/M metagenome (GOLD analysis project Ga0209023, IMG submission 187468) | Freshwater and sediment microbial communities from Lake Erie, Canada (SPAdes) (version 2) | ecosystem: Environmental > Aquatic > Freshwater > Lentic | place: Lake Erie, Canada | collected...
TCGGCCAGCGTTGGCCGCGGCGGGACGCTCCGGTCGGTGAACTGGGAGAGGACGCCGTACGGTTTGTTGAATGCGACCAGCATCGTGGTCGCATCCTGCCACCGAGCGCGCGGACGCGGGGCCCGGGCTCATTCCTATAAGTCGAGTAGGAATGCATCGACGCCGACGAGATGAATGCGCGGCGAGTCAGGGGAGGAGCGTCGGGCTAGGAGCCGTGGAGAAAATTGTCAACGTTTTCATGGCACAACTGTGTTGTGCATCGCAAAAAAAACATGCGAAGATCGACTCGTGGCGTCCACGGGAGGACGCCGCGCGCCAGGCATGACGAGCGGGTGGTCCCGCCTGATCGCAGTCGCATCCGCCAAGGGGCGTGATGCATCCGGGTCGCCAGTCCGCCCGGGCCACGCGATGGCCCGGCCAGAAAGGGTGGCCGGCGGAAGGTTAAAAGGGCGTTGACTGCTGTAACCACGGCTTTCCGCGCAGGGCGGTCCAACCGCTCGGGCACGCTTTTTGCCTACAACCAGGAAACGACATCGACAAGGCGCCATCGCCGGCCGGCGTCGGATGGATGGGGATCAGGTAGCAGGCCCCGGTGGCGGGTGGTTCCCGGCGCGACGCGATCGCGGACTCGCGATCCCTGCGCCAGTGACGCCGGTGGAGTGGGCCAAGGCAAGGCGGAAGGACGAAACAACGGGACAGGTCGGATTACGCGGGGGCGTGTGATGAGCTGGATGCTTGGACAATGGTCGCGTGCGCTGTCGTGCGCGGCGCTGCTTGCGGGTCTCTTCGGACTCGCCGGCAACGCCATGGCCGCGCCGGTTTCGCTCAGTGGCATCCCGGTTCCGATCAGCGGCAATTCGGAACGGATCGTTTCGCTTCGCCACCAGGACCACATGTGGGAGGCAGCCGACGGCTCGACCTACCTGATCGTCAACCGCGGCACCGTTGGCGGCGCCGACGCGCTGCAGGTCTATTCCAGCCCCGACCATGGCCTGTCCTGGTACGCGGGGCCAAGGCTGCCGGGCAGCGACCGTTTCTCCACCTCCGACGGTTACCTGGCCAACGGCATCCTGTACGTGACCTACAGCACCTCCGCCGGCACGATCGTGTCCACGGCGCTGAAGCAGGTGCGGGTCACCGCCGTCGGTACGTGGAAAGTGCTCGGTTCCGAGACGGCGTTTTCCTCCGCCGACACCATAGCGATGAACCCCGCGATGGCGGTCGATGCCCTGGGCACCGCGTGGCTGGCGTTCGTCGGCCAAGACGTGGCCACCGGCAACTACGCCATCAAGCTCCTGCGCAACGACTCGCAAGGGGGAGGCTGGATCGACACCGGGCTGGTGTTCGGCGACGTCGACAACGCATCGATCGAACGCAGCGCGCGCCCGGTCGCGACCGCGACCGGCATGGGCATGGTGTACGCCGTGCACGAACAGATCTTCTGGGCATCGCGGGAAAACGGCGCCGATCCGGACGCGGCCTGGAGCAGCCAGGTGCTGTTCACGAGCACCTCCAGCGACAACGATCCCTACGCGAGCCATTTCAGCGTCGTCGCCGACCCGCAGGGCAACATCCACATGGCGATCTCCGACGGCGGTCGCGTCGGTTATTTCCGCTTCAACGCGACGAGCCGGCAATGGGTTTCGAAATGGCTCAGCGGCGACATCAGCGCCGGTTACGTGCAGGTCGCGATGGCCGGAACAAACGTCGTCGTGACGTCCAACAACCTCAGCAACGTGGTGGTCTACAAGAGCACGAACAGCGGGGCGACCTTCACCAATCCCTACTCGCTCGTGCATCCGGCGCCGTCCGGCGGCATCAGCTACCCGTATCCGCGAATCGAGACGGCTGCGCGCACCGCGGGACCGATGCTCCTGCTGCAGCAGTACGTCGACAACAACCTGCAGCGCCTGCTGCTTTTCAGCGTGCCGGTGCCATGAACCGATCCGCGCACGCCAACGGCAAGAACACCGCGACGGGAGCCGCAGCCACCATGACCGAATTCACCGTCCTGGCCTTCACCCCGGCGGGCCTCTGCCATCCCGACCTCGCCATCGCGGCCTGCCGCGCGGGCAGCGTCGGCGTAATCAACTGCGAGCTGCTTGCCGACAGCGCGCCCGCCCGCGCCGCGCTGGACGCGCTTTCCGCCGCCACCGCCGCGCCCTACGGCGCGAAGTGCGACGCGATCGATGCGGAGATGGAAGCGGCCCTGCGCTCGCACGCGCGGCGCGGCTTGCAATGGCTGGTGGTCGATGCCGCGCTCGTGCCCGCGCATGCCGCGCTGGTCCGCGAACTGCGCGCCGCCGGCGTCAGGGTGCTGGCCGAGGTGACGACGCCGGAATGGCCGCAGGCGCCGCTCGATGCCGACGTCGACGGCCTGCTGCTGAAGGGCAACGAGGCCGGCGGTTTCGTCGGCGAGGACGCGAGCTTCATCCTGCTGCAGAAATGGCACGGCCGCACCGCGCTGCCGCTCTACGTCCGCGGCGGCATCACCCCGCACGTCGCCGCGGCATGCAGCGCGATCGGCGTGGCCGGCGGCGTGCTCGATTCGCAACTTCTCATGCTCGACGAGGCGCGCCTGCCGTCGTCGCTGCATCCGGTGCTGGCCAACCTGTCGGGCAGCGAGACGGTGGCGGTCGGCGACGCCGAGCGCGGCGAATACTTCCGCCTCCTGGTGCGGCCCGGTTACGACGGCGCGCGCGAATTCGTCGCCAGCGGCGAAGGCCTCGACGCCGCCGCGCTGCGCGGGCGCGTGCTCAACCGCGCGGAGTGGAACGATCCGAAGCAATCGCTGCTGCCGATCGGCCAGGACGTCGCGTTCGCCGCGGCGTGGCGCGCGCAGTACCGCCATCTCGGCGCCGTTCTCAAGGCGATCGCCTCCGCGGTCGAAAACAACCTGAAACTCGCGGTCGAACACCGGCCGGTGGCCGAGGACGGACCGCTGGCGCAGGCGCTCGGCCTGCGCTATCCGCTGGTGCAGGGGCCGATGACCCGCGTGTCCGATACCGCGGAATTCGCGATGTCGGTCGCGCAGGGCGGCGCGTTGCCGATGGTCGCGTTCGCGCTGCTCAAGGGCGAACCGCTCGACAAGCTGCTCGCGCGCACGAAGCAGTTGCTCGGGAACCGGCACTGGGGCATCGGCCTGCTCGGCTTCGCCCCGCAGGCCCTGCTCGACGAACAGTTGTCGATCGCGATCAAGTACAAGCCCGACTACGCCATCATCGCCGGCGGCCGCCCCGACCAGGCCGTGCACCTCGAGGAAGCGGGCGTGCCGACCTTCCTGCACGTGCCGGCGGCCAAGCTGATCCCGATGTTCCTGCGCGAAGGCGCGCGCCGCTTCATCTTCGAAGGCCGCGAATGCGGCGGCCACATCGGCCCGCTCAGCAGCTTCGTGCTGTGGAGTTCGATGGTCGACCAGCTGCTGGCCGAACTCGCGCCCGGCAAGATCGACGCCAGCGAAATCCAGCTGCTGTTCGCCGGAGGCGTGCACGACGCGCTGTCCTCGGCGATGGTGCAGGTGCTCGCGGCGCCGCTCGCCGCGCGCGGGGTCAAGGTCGGCGTGCTGATGGGCAGCGCGTACCTCTTCACCCGCGAGATCGTCGCCAGCGGCTCGATCGTTCCGCAGTTCCAGCGCGAAGTACTCGACTGCGAACGGACCATCAACCTCGAGTCCGGCCCCGGCCACGCCAGCCGTTGCGCGTACACGCCGTTCGCCGAGGAATACATGAAGAAGCGCAGGGAGCTGCGCGAACAGCAGGTGCCCGGCGACGAAGCGCGCCAGGTGCTCGACCAGTTGATCCTCGGCCGCCTGCGCATCGCCTCCAAGGGCCGCGTGCGCGATTCCGAAGGCGCGATCCAGCAGCTGTCGGTCGACGAACAGCGCGCCGAAGGCATGTACATGCTCGGCCAGGTCGCGACCCTGCGCGCCGACGTGACCGACGTCGAAACCCTGCACCGCGAAGTGACGACCGACGCGATCGCGTTGCTCGCCGAGCGCCTGCGGCAGCGCGCGCTGGAAGCCACGCCGCCGGAAGCCGTCGCGAACAAGCCGGCCGACATCGCCATCGTCGGCATCGCCAGCGTGCTGCCCAAGGCCGCCGACAAGCGCGAATACTGGGAAAACATCCTCGCCAAGGTCGACGCGATCAGCGAGATCCCGTCGCACCGCTGGGACTGGCGCCTGTACTTCGACGCCGACCGCAACGCGCGCGACAAGATCTATTCGAAGTGGGGCGGCTTCCTCGACGACCTCGTGTTCGATCCGATGAAGTACGGCATGCCGCCGAAGTCGCTGGAATCGGTAGACCCGATGCAGCTGATGACCCTCGAAGTCGCGCAACGCACCCTGGTCGACGCCGGCTACCACGAGAAGGCATTCGACCGCGAACGCGCCTCGGTCATCATCGGGGCCAGTGGCGGCGCCGGCGACGTGGGCACGCAGTACGGCATCCGTTCCGAATGGCCCCGCTTCAACGGCGCGCTGCCGGAAGAAGTTGCCAAGCGCCTGCCCGAGTGGACCGAAGACACCTTCGCCGGCCTGCTGCTCAACGTGGTGCCCGGGCGCATCGCAAGCCGCCTCAACTTCGGCGGCGTGAACTTCACCACCGACGCGGCCTGCGCCTCGTCGCTGGCGGCGGTGTACCAGGGCGTGACCGAACTGATGGCCGGTCGCAGCGATTTCGTCCTCGCCGGCGGCGTGGACACGGTGCAGGGCCCGTTCGGCTACCTGTGCTTCAGCAAGACCCAGGCGCTGTCGCCGCGCGGACGCTGCTCCACCTTCTCCGCCGATGGCGACGGCATCGTGATTTCCGAAGGCATCGCCATGATCGCGCTGAAGCGCCTCGCCGACGCCGAGCGCGACGGCGACCGCATCTACGCGGTGATCAAGGGCGTGGGCGGCAGCAGCGACGGTTACGCCAAGGGCCTGACCGCGCCGCTGCCCGCGGGCCAGTTGCGCGCGATGCGCCGCGCCTACGCGCAGGCCGGTTTCGGCCCCGGCGACGTGCAGTTGTTCGAAGCGCACGGCACCGGCACGGTCGCCGGCGACACCGCGGAGCTGGAAAGCACCACGCGCCTGATCGCCGAGGCCGGCGGCAAGCCGCGCCAGGCCGCGATCGGTTCGGTGAAGACGCTGATCGGGCATACCAAGGCTGCGGCGGGCGTGAGCGGTCTGGTCAAGGCCACGATGGCGCTGCATCACCGCGTGCTGCCGCCGCACGGCACCACCCCGAACCCCAACGCGATCCTGCGCAAGGACGACAGTCCGCTTTACCTGCTCGACGAGCCGCAGCCGTGGCTGGCCGAGCCCGATGGCGCGCCGCGCCGCGCCGCGGTCAGCGCGTTCGGCTTCGGCGGCACCAACTTCCACATCGCGCTGCAGGAATACGCCGGCGAATACCGCGAATGGCTGCGTCCTTCGGCCGCGTCGCGCACGTGGCCGACGGAACTGCTGCTGTGGAGCGCGCCGGACCGCGAATCGCTGCTGTCGCGCGTCACCGCATTGCAGGCGCAGCTGGCCGATGCGCAGGACATCGCGCTGCGCGACCTCGGCGCAAGCCTCGCCGAACGCTGGCAACCGGGGCGCGAGACCCTCGCCATCGTGGCGAAGGATGTGCGCGACCTCGGCTTGCAGCTCGAAACCGCGGCGAAGTTCCTGCGCGGCGAAGCGCAGGCGCTGCCGCCGACCATCCGGCATGCCGCCGCCGGCCAGGCGCCGGGCAAGCTGGCGCTGCTGTTCCCGGGCCAGGGTTCGCAATACACCGGCATGCTGCGCGAACTCGCGCTGCACTTCCCCGCCTGCGCGCAGGCCCTGTCGGATGCCGACCGGGTGCTCGCGGACGAGTTCGCGCAGCGCTTCGGCGACGGCGCCACGCTCAGCCGCTTCATCCTGCCGCGCGGCGCGTACGACGACGAAGCGAGGTCGAATGCGCGCCAGGCGCTCACCAGCACCGACGTGGCGCAGCCGGCGCTCGGCGCGGTCGAGGTCGCGATGCTGCGGCTGCTGCGCGAGTTCGGCGTCGACGGCGACATGGCCGCCGGCCACAGCTACGGTGAATTCGTGGCGCTGCATGCCGCGGGCGCGATCGATTTCGATGCGCTGATGTCGCTGTCGGCGGCGCGCGGGCGTTTCATCGTCGACGCGGCGCGCGCGGAAGGCAGCGAACTCGGCACGATGGCCGCGGTGCGCGGCAGCCGCGAACAGGTCGAACAGGCCATCGCCGGGATCAAGGGCGTGGTCGTCGCCAACCACAACGCACCGACGCAGACCGTGGTCTCCGGCTCGAACGCGGGCATGGAGGCGGCGATGCAGGCGCTGGCCAGGGCCGGCATCGAAGCGACCATGCTGCCGGTGGCCGCGGCGTTCCATTCCAGCCTCGTGAAGCCGGCGCGCAATGCGCTGGCCGCGAAGATCGAAGCCACGCCGTGGCGCGAAACCGCGATGCCGGTCTATTCCAACGCAAGCGCGAAGCCGCACTCCGCCGACGTCGCCGCCACCCGGCGGGCGATGGCCGAGCACCTGGTGCAGCCGGTCGAGTTCGTCGCCGAAATCGAGGCGATGCACGCGGACGGCGCGCGCGTGTTCTTGGAAGTCGGGCCGAAGTCGGTGCTGTCCGGGCTGACCGCGAAGATCCTCGGCGCCAAGCCGCACGTCGCGATCGCGCTCGACAACGGCACCGGCTTGCCGGGCCTGTTGAACGCGATCGGGCAACTGCTCGCGGCGGGCGTCGCGCTGAATCCGCGCAGGCTGTACGCAGGTCGCGATTGCCGCATCGGCGATCCGTCGAACCTGGCGACGCTCAAGCCCGACACCACGTTGCCGAAGACCGCGTGGCTGCTGAACGGCAGCAAGGCGCGCCGCGCCACCGAACCGATGCCGCAAATCGGCGTCACCCTTGAACAGGTCGGCAACCTGCCGGCGGCAGCCCCGGCACCCGCCGCGAGCGTCGTCGATCCGATGCCTGCCGCGAGCATCGTCGCTCCGGCACCCGCCGCGCCAGCGGCACCGCAAGCAAACGCACCCGGCTCCGCCGCCCCAGCGGCGATGGCGCCGTCCGCCCATGCCTTCCCGCGACCGGCCGCGGGTGGACATTCTCAACCCGTCCGCCGCCGGGCAAGCGAGGAACGGCACATGTACGAGCGCAGACCCAACGACGCCGATGTCATGGCGAATTATTTCGAAACGATGCGCCAGTTCCTGGAAACCCAGGGGCAGGTGATGGCGGCGTACATGGGCGAAGGCTCGCCAATGCCGCGCGCAACCTACGCGCGCGCGCCGCGCCTGGCGGCGCCGATCAACGCGACCCCGGTCGCGACGATGCCGGCACCGGTGCCGGCAGCTGCTCCGATCGTCGCGGCCCCCGCCCCCGCCCCCGCGCCGGCACCCGCGGTCGCGGTTCCGGTGGTGGCCGCTGCTCCCGCACCGGCGCCGGTCGCGGCGCCCGCCCCGCAAGCTGCCTCCGCGCCCGCGCCGCAGCCCGCCGTGGCCGCAACGGAGGCGTTCGACCGGGAGAAGCTGGCCGACCTGCTGCTCGGCATCATCGAGGAGAAGACCGGCTACCCGCGCGACATGGTCGGCCTCGACCAGGGACTGGAAGCGGACCTCGGCATCGACTCGATCAAGCGCATCGAAGTCGTCGGCGCGACGCTGCAAGTGTTGCCCGAAGCGATGCGCGAAGCGCTGACGCCCCACCGCAGCAAGCTCAACACGCAGCCCACGCTCAACGGCATGCTGGACATCCTCGTCCAGTCGGCGCCCGGCGCCGCCGCGAAAGCGGGCGGCAGCGTGCGCGAATTGCACGCCGACGAACGCAAGCGCGCCTGACGCGAGCGCGACGATCGCAAGGAGCCACGCTTGAGTGCCGTACCACCGGACCACCGATGACCGCCCCACTTTTCCTCCTGGCCCCGCCCAGGTCCTACACGTCGCTCGTGAACGCCATGCTGGGCCAGCATCCGCAGGCGTTCGGCCTGCCGGAACTGTGCCTGTTCAACGTCGAGCGGCTGGTGGACCTGTGGGTCGGGGTGGAGGGTGAGAACGCCGAACGCGGAGCGATGGCGCGCCATGGATTGATGCGCGCGGTCGCGGAGATCTACGGCGGCGAGCAGACCACGACCACGGTGAACATGGCGCGCGCCTGGGCCTCCGCGCGCGAGGATTGGGATACCGGGCGGGTGTTCCAGGAAATCGTCAAGGCGATCGATCCGCTGGTCGCGGTCGAGAAGAGTCCGTCGTACGCCGTCGCGGTGCCGCGCATGCGCGGCCTGCTCAAGGCGTTCCCCGACGCGCGCTTCATCCACCTCATCCGCCATCCGATCCCGCAGGGCAAGTCGGTGATGGCGATCAACGAAGGCGCGTTCACGATGAAGATGAATGCATTCGAGATCGACGAGGACTACGCCATCCTCGAACCGCAGATCGCCTGGCACGACGTGAACCTCAACATCCTCGACTTCCTCGACGAAGTGCCCCCCGAGCAGCAGATCCGCATGCGCGGAGAGGACATCATGGCCGACCCGCGCACCCACCTGGGCGCGATCGCGCGCTGGGCGGGCCTGCGCGACGACGACGAGGCGATCGAGGAAATGATGCATCCGGAGCGATCGCCCTTCGCCTGCTTCGGCCCGGTGACGGCGCTGTTCGGAAACGACCCGAACTTCCTCTCCGGCCCGACGTTCCGCCCGCACAAGCCCAAGATCCCGCCGCTCGATGCGCCGCTGCCGTGGCGCAAGGACGGCAAGCGCCTTTATCCCCAGGTCGTCGAACTGGCGAAGGAATTCGGATATGCCTGACAACAAGCCGACGACGACGGTGCATCCGTCCAACATCGCCGCCAACGCCAAGGTCAAGCGCGACCGGCTTTCGCCCGCGCCGCTGGACCCGTTGAGCGGGCGCAGCGATCCCTCGCAGATGAAGCCGCACCAGGCGGCGCTGCGCCAGGCCGTGGTCGATTCGTTCAACGCCAAGAAGGCGCGCACCTTCCTGCAGAAGCAGGTGCACCACATCAGCACCAACCGCGAGCTGGCGGACGGCATCAAGTTCCTGTTCGACGAACACGGGCGCCCGCCGAACATGCCGATCGAGGACATCGTGGAGGAGCGGCGGATGGTCGAGTACCACCTGATGTGGGTCGAGGGCGTGCTCAACGAGCTGCGCCACAGGTTGATCAAGATCAGGGAAGTCGAGGACTACGCCTTCGAAATGCTCTCGCGGGCGGCGGAAAAGGAATGATCGGGGAACGCATGCCAAGGGAATCGCAAACACTCCGCGCGCGCGTGGGGCGCAAGGCGCGGGCATCGCTGGCCTGCGCGCTGGCGCTGGCGCTTTCGGCCTGCGCCGGGCTCGGCCCCGACTATCGACGCCCGGACACGCCGCTGCCCCAGGCGTGGCGCACGGAACTGCCGAACGCCCGCGACGTGGTCAACACCTCGTGGTGGGAATCGCTCGGCGATCCCGCGCTCGATGCGCTAGTGGATGAGGCGATCATCGCCAACAAGGATCTGCAGATCGCGACCCTGCGCGTCGAGGAATTCGACGCCAAGCTGCAGGTCACGCGCGCGGACGGCCGTCCGCAGATCGGCTACAGCGCCAAGGCCGAGCGTCGGCGCTACAGCGAGCAACAGCCGCGGCCGGTCACCCAGCGCGACGACGGCAGCTTCGAGCGCGTCAGCACCCAGAACGCGTTCGAAGTGGGCAGCAACTTCAGCTGGGAACTGGACCTGTGGGGCCGCGTCCGCCGCGCCAAGGAATCCGCGCGCGCCGACGTGATGGCCAGCGAGGATGCGCGCCGCGCGATGATGCTCACCGTCGTCACCAGCGTGGCGACCAGCTACATCCAGCTGCTCGCGCTCGACCACCAGCTGGAACTGGCGCGGCAGGCGGAGAAGAACCGCAGCGACGCGCTGGCGCTGGTGCAGAAGAAGTTCGAAGGCGGCGCCGCGTCCAAGCTGGACGTCGCCAAGGCCCGGGCCGCGATGTACGACGTCGCGGTCGCGGTCCCGGACCTGGAGCGCCAGGTCGCCGAACTCGAGAACGCGACCTCGCTGCTGCTCGGCCGCAACCCCGGCCCGATCAAGCGCAGCACCCTGCTCGCGCTCAAGTTGCCACCGGTACCGGCGGGGATTCCGTCCGACATCCTCGAACGCCGTCCCGACGTGATGGAGGCCGAACAGGACCTTGTCTCGGCGAACGCCAAGATCGGCGTGGCCAAGGCGGAATACTTCCCGACGATTTCCCTCACCGGCCTGCTCGGTCTCGGCAGCAACCAGGTCGACACGCTGCTGCAGCGTTCGGCGATGACCGATTCGATCGGCGCCAGCCTGCTCGGCACCATCTTCAGCGGCGGTCGCATCAAGGGCGACATCCGCGCCTCCGAGGCGGTGCAGAAGCAGATGCTGGTGAAGTACCAGCAGACGATCCAGACCGCGTTGCGCGAGGTCGAGGATGCGTTGGTCTTCAACGCCAAGGCCGGCGAAATCGCGACGGCCGGCAGCCAGCAACTGGCCGCCCTGCGCGATGCGGTGCAGCTGTCCGAAGTGCGCTACGAGGGCGGCCAATCGAGCTTCATCGACGTGCTCGACGCGCAACGTGACCTGTACGACGCGCAGAACCAGCAAGTGGCGCGCGATCGCGACACCTACCTGGCGCTGATCGCGATCTACAAGGCCATGGGCGGCGGCTGGATGGTGGCGCGGGAACAGCCCGCCCCGGGCAAGGACGGTTCCGCGGCGCAGGCCGGGGCCAACGACACGCAAGCAACGACCGAGATTCGACGGGACTCCAGCAAATGACCGAGGCAAGCCAGAAGATCGTACTTCCCGCCTACCTGATCCGGCGCCTCGAGGCGTTCCGCATCGCAAAGGGCGGGGAGCAGAGCTACATCCTGCGCGACAAGCTCTACGGCAAGACCTACGACTTCGATCCATGGCAGTTCTTCGTCCTCGAAGTGCTGCCGGGCTGCGAAACGCTGGAAAAGCTGCAGGTGGTGTTCCGCGACCGCTTCGACCGCGACATCACCAAGGACGAACTGGACATCCTGTTCTCCTCGATCGCCGACCAGAAGCTGTTCGAGGAATCGGCGCTGCAGCACCCGCTGCTGGAGCAGTACGCCAGGCACGCCTTCGAGGTCGTGGACGGCAAGGCGGTGCACAAGTCGTTCAGTACCGTGGGCCATGTCGCGCCCGCTCAGGCCGGCGACGCCGCCGCCGCGGGCGCAGCGGCGCCGACCGACGCGAAGGCGGCGAGCGCCGCGCAGGAACTGCCCGCCGGCG
>Ga0209023_10007403_pt1 | contig 11267 bp, 8 predicted proteins | sample LakOneMetagenome_FD_187468 | JGI IMG/M metagenome (GOLD analysis project Ga0209023, IMG submission 187468) | Freshwater and sediment microbial communities from Lake Erie, Canada (SPAdes) (version 2) | ecosystem: Environmental > Aquatic > Freshwater > Lentic | place: Lake Erie, Canada | collected...
GGCCGGAGCCGTCGAGCAGTCCGGGCTTTTCCTGACCAGCGGCGCCATAACGAACCAGTTTCATGAGCAGTTCCTTTTCGTTCTTGCCAGATATTTCATTCGTCGGATGTTTCATGCGACAGGGCGAAGGGAAATTCAACCTTTCCCCGCGTTGTGCAGCGCGCTCATTTTCAGCTGGGTTTTGCCGCCGCGATCAGCCTGAAGGCGTCGCCGTCGCGCACAATGTGTCCCGGGTCGTAGTGGCCGCCAAAGACCAGCGTCGGCGTGTCCGCAAAGCGCGAAAACAGCATTTTCCGGGCCTCGATGGATTGCACCGGATCAGAATCCGCAGTGGATGACCAGTCCAGATGCGCCATCTGGCAGGGGTGATGCGCGACGTCGCCGGTGAGCAGCGCCTGCTGGCCGTCGGATGTCACCAGAATGCTCATGTGACCCGGTGTGTGTCCGGGTGTCGAAATCAGGGAAATTTCGGCGCCGATGCGGTGATCGCTGCCGATCAGGTCGGCGCGTCCGGCATCGACAATCGGCTGCACCGAGTCCTCGAACACCGCCCGGTGTTCGCCCTCCGGACTATGCCCGGCCCAGTGCTCGTATTCGGTCTTGCCGAACAGGTAGCGGGCATTGGCGAATGTCGGCACCCACTTGCCATCCACCAGTTTTGTATTCCAGCCGACATGATCGACATGAAGATGGGTGCAGATCACCGTGTCGATGGTGTCGGCGGGATAGCCTGCGGCGGCGAGATCGCTGAGGAACGGCTTGTTCAGGCCATTCCATGCAGGCACCGAGCGATTGGCCTTGTCGTTGCCGATGCAGGTATCGACAATGATCTTGTGTGTGGGTGTTTCCACGATCCAGGATTGGACGTTGAGCCGCAGGCGGCCTTCCGCGTTGGCATAGTGCGGCACCAGCCATGGCATGTTCTGCGCTTCCTGAGGCGTTGCCTGCGGAAGAATGAATCGTGTGCCGCCTGTCGCGCCGATCTCCACGACATTGGTGATTTTGACGCGGCCCACGGTCCACTGCATCTGGTCAACTCCCGGTCATTTTGTTCTTGCCCTCGGGTCTCAAACCCGAGGGATTTCTTATGAAGATCGTGTGTGCTGCGCTTACATCGTGCCGGGATAAGCGCCGCCATCCATCAGGAGATTCTGTCCGGTGATGAATCCGGCCTTTGCGCCGCAGAGGAACGCGCAGGCAATACCGAACTCTTCCGGATCGCCGAAGCGGCCTGCGGGATTCGCCTTCATGCGCTGCTTGAGCACCTCATCCGGCGAAATGCCTTGCGCCTTCGCGGCGGCTTCCAGCATCGGGCCGCGCACGCGATCCGTATCGAACGGGCCGGGCAGCAGGCCGTTGATGGTGACGTTGTTGATCACCGTCTTGCGGGCGAGGCCCGCGACGAAGCCGGTGAGGCCGCTGCGTGCGCCGTTCGACAGGCCCAGAATATCGATCGGCGCTTTCACGGCGGCCGAGGTGATGTTGACGATGCGGCCGAACTTGCGCGCCATCATGCCGTCGACCGTTGCCTTGATCAGCTCGATCGGGGTCAGCATGTTGGCGTCGATGGCCTTGATCCAGTCGTCGCGGGTCCAGTTGCGGAAATCGCCGGGCGGCGGGCCGCCGGCATTGTTGATGAGAATATCGGGATCGGGGCAGGCTTTCAGCGCAGCCTCGCGGCCTTCCGGCGTGGTGATGTCGCCGACCACTTCCGTCACCGTCACGTTCGGATTGAGCTTGCGGATATGCGCTGCCGTCTTGCCCAGAGCTTCCGCGCCGCGCGCGGTGATGGTGACATGCACGCCCTCGTTGGCGAGCGCGATGGCGCAGGCGCGGCCCAGTCCCTTGCTTGCCGCGCAGACGATGGCACGCCGTCCTGAAATTCCGAGATCCATATGTCATTCCCTTTTCGTTGTGTTTTCTTGTTCAAGCCCAATCATCGGACCTTTGCTGTTCCGGTCCGCGTTTTGCCTCATCCCGGCATCGCACGCAATCAGTGAGCACGCATCTCAGCCCTGATCATGTCGGCGGCCTTCTCACCGATCATGATCGTCGGTGCATTGGTATTGCCGCCGATGATGTCGGGCATGATCGAGGCATCCGCGATGCGCAGGCCCTCGACGCCATAGACCTTCAGCGTCGGGTCGACCACGGCCATGGGGTCCTTAACGCCCATCTTGCAGGTGCCGACCGGATGATAGACCGTATCGGTCCGCGCCCGCAGAGCCGCACGAATCTGCTCGTCGGATTCGACTCCGTCGGTAAAGGCATCCGAGGTCTGGATCGCTTTCAGCGCAGGCGCATCGAGCAGGCGCTTCGTGGTCCGAAAGCCCGCGACCATGGTTTCGAGATCGGCCGGATCGCCGAAGAAATTCGGATCGATGGCGGGTGGCTGCATCGGATCGGCGCTTTGCAGCCAGACGCTACCGCGGCTTTTCGGCCGCAGCAGGCAGACATGGCATGAAAAGCCATTGCCGAAGAACGGCGTGCGGCCGTGGTTGTTCACCACCGCCATGCAGAAATGCAACTGGATGTCCGGCAGATCCAGGTCGGGCCGGGTTTTGAGAAAACCGCCGCATTCGGCGATGTTCGAGGTCATCGGGCCGCGGCGCTCACGCCGGTACTGGAAGATCGACTTAATGATGCGTCCGATGCCTTTGAGCGTCAGGCCGGTAAAACTCGGATTGTCGGAGCGGAAGCCGAACACGAAGTCCGGATGATCGTGCAGGTTCTTGCCGACGCCCGGCAGATGATGAATCGAGGCGATGCCGTGTTTCGCGAGTTCATCTTTGTCGCCGATGCCGGACAGCATCAGGAGCTGCGGGGTCTGGAATGCGCCGAGGCCGAGCACGATCTCGCGCCGCGCGATAACCCGCTTTGTCTCTTTGCCTTGACGGTACTCGACGCCCGTCGCGCGCTTGCCGTCGAACAGGATGCGCGTGGCGTGTGCACCGGTGATGACATGCAGGTTCTTGCGCGTCTCCATGAAGGGATGGATGTAGCCGCGTGCGGCACTCCAGCGTTCGCCGTTTTTCTGTGTCACCTGATAGACGCCGAGACCTTCCTGTTCCGCGCCGTTGAAGTCTTCATTGATGCGGAACTGCGCCTCGCGCGCGGCCTGCAGATAGATGTCCTGAACCGGATTGTCGGTTTGCAGTTTGGTGACGCTGAGCGGGCCACCCTTGCCGTGATAGGCGCCGTCGAGTTCGCTGTTGTCCTCGGATCGCTTGAAGTAGGGCAGCACATCCGCATAGGACCATCCGGTGTTGCCCATGGCGGCCCAGCGGTCGTAGTCGGCCTTGTGGCCGCGGATGTAGCACATCGCATTGATGGACGATGATCCGCCAAGACCTTTGCCGCGTGGCTGGTAGCCCTTGCGGCCGTTGAGGCCAGGTTGCGGCACGGTCTCGAACGCCCAGTTGTTGACCGGACCTGACACCATCATGATCAGCGCGCCGGGCGTGGTGACGACCCAGTTGTCGTCCTTGCCGCCCGCTTCCAGCAGCGCGACCGAGACATTGGGATCTTCCGACAGGCGGCTTGCGACTGCGCAGCCGCCTGAGCCCGCGCCTACAACAATATAATCGAATGTGTCGGCCATCGATGTTTCCCCAAAGTCATATTTTAGAGACAATGTTTTCACGCCGGCATTGATGCCGGTCGTATCGATCCTGAAATTGTGATTACGACATGAAACGCAGCAGCTTGATCAGGCGTGCAATCTTGCTGCCATAAGGCGGGTAAAGGTCGGCGAGGCGATTGAGCGGTGAGCGGTAGAACACCGGCTTCATCTTGCTCAGGGTGCGGAAGCCCCATTCGCCGTGATAGGCGCCGATGCCCGATGCGCCGACGCCGCCCATCGGCTGGTTGGCCTGCACGAAGTGAAACAGACAATCGTTGACAGTGACGCCGCCGGAAATAGTGCGCGCCAGAACCCGATCGCGCGCGGCATTGTCCTTGCCGAACCAGTACAGCGCCAGCGGACGATCATTGGCGTTGATATGGGCGATGGCCGCGTCGGTGTTCTCACAGGCAAGCACCGGCAGGATCGGCCCAAAGATTTCCTCCTGCATCACCTTCATGTCGGTGGTGGCGCCGCTGATGAAAGTCGGCGGGAATTTCCGTTTCGATTTCCATGCCGGATCGTCGGCCTTTGCAGGCTGAACGATTTTTGCGCCGCGCGCGGCGGCATCCTGCACCAGACTTTCGAGCCGGGCATAGTGTTTGTCCGACACGACGGAGGTGTAATCCTTGTTGTCGGGCTTGGTGCCAAACATGCGGGCGACGGCGCTGTTCGCTCTGGTAACAAACTCGTCCACAGCGTTTGGCGCGATCAGCACATAGTCCGGCGCGATGCAGGTTTGTCCCGCATTCATCAGCTTGCCGTAGACGATGCGCTCGGCTGCTTCGGCGATATTGGCGGAACGGTCGATGATGGCGGGTGATTTGCCGCCAAGCTCGAGCGTCACTGGCGTCAGGTTGCGGCCCGCAGCCTCGGCGACCAATCGCCCGACACGGGTCGAGCCAGTGAAAATCAGGTGATCGAACGGCAGCGCTGCGAAGCGCTCGGAAATGTCGCCGTCGATGCCGGTGACCGTCAGTTCGGTATCGTCGAATTTTTCGGCGATCAGCTTCTGCAGCAACGCGGAGAATTGCGGCACCAGCTCGCTAGGCTTGATCATGACGCGATTGCCGGCGGCGATGGCCGCGACCGCGGGCGCCAGCGTCAATTGCAGCGGATAATTCCATGGCGCGATGATGCCGACCACGCCGAGCGGCTGCGGCAGCAGTCTGTTTTTGGCCGGGAAGTATTGCAGTTCGGTCGCGACATGTTTTGCCGCCATCCAGCGGTCGAGGTGTTTCGTCGCGTGCTTGATTTCCGCGAGCACGAACAGCGTTTCGGCGATCAGGGTCTCGGTCTTCGAGCGGTTGCCGAAATCGGCAGAGATCACCTCCGCGAACCGGGTTTCGTTTGCCACCACCAGCGCCCGGAGCCGGGCAAGCCGGTCGCGCCGCTCGGCAAGCGTGGGTTCCGCCGCCCGCGACAGCGCCACGGCGCGGTGGAACACATCCTCGATGCCTGCGGCGGGATTCCTGACGATCTGGTTCATGCGTTTCCTCGCGCTTCCCTAAGCTTTTTAAGCCGGTTCCAGTGCCCGGTCATTGTTAGGCAGAAGGCTGATCGTTCACAGCCTGCTTGGCAAGTCCGGGCGGCAAAAATGCCCCGGGATCAGGCCCTTGGAGGGACGTCATAAAATCGTGAAAAAGATCGTCCGCAGGCCTTTCCAAAGCGGGGTGTCGTTGGTACATACCCCTCGCACCACGGGCTTTGCCCTGGTTGTCTTCTCTCGCCTCCGGACGGGTTGGAACGACGCTTTTGGCGTTGACCTGTCGTCCGTCTGCCTGTGAAGGCTTGCACCGGTTTATCGCGGGGTGGAGCAGCCCGGTAGCTCGTCAGGCTCATAACCTGAAGGTCGTTGGTTCAAATCCAGCCCCCGCAACCAAACAACCCTTCTAGATCATTGATCTAGAAGGGTTTTCTTTTGGAGCATTACCGGTCGCTAGGCATTTTCGCCTTCGAGTGCCGCGATCACCGCATCTGTCACTTTTTTTGTGGTCGCCTGTCCGCCCAGGTCCGGCGTGTGAAAGTCGGGATTTGCAGTCACGCGCTCGATGGCACTCATGAGCCTTGAGGCCGCGGTCTTCTCGCCGAGATGCTCCAGCATCATGGTTGCGGACCAGAACGTCCCGATGGGATTGGCGATGCCTTTGCCCGTGATGTCGAATGCCGAACCGTGAATTGGTTCGAACATCGATGGAAATGTCCGTTCTGGATTTAGATTAGCAGTCGGCGCAATGCCGATCGATCCCGCCAGCGCTGCGGCGAGATCGGACAGAACGTCCGCGTGAAGATTGGTCGCGACGATGGTGTCCAATGACTCCGGCTTCAGCGTCATGCGAATGGTCATGGCGTCCACAAGCATCTTGTCCCAGGTCACGTCGGGATATTCCTTCGCAACTTCCGCGGCGAGTTCGTCCCACATCACCATGGCATGCCGCTGCGCGTTGGATTTTGTAACCACGGTCAATTGCTTGCGCGGGCGGCTCTGCGCCAGTGCAAATGCAAATCGCATGATCCGGACGACACCTGCGCGTGTCATGATCGACACATCGGTGGCGACTTCTTCCGGAAGCCCCATGTGAACGCGCCCGCCGACACCGGCGTATTCACCTTCCGAGTTCTCCCGCACGATGATCCAGTCAAGTTCGCGATCCGTCACGCCGCGCAGCGGGCTTGTAATGCCGCGTAGAATTCTCGTCGGCCGCACATTCGCGTATTGATCGAATGGCTGACAGATCGCCAGACGAAGTCCCCACAGGGTGATGTGATCGGGAATATCCGGATGCCCGGCCGAGCCGAACAGAATGGCGTCATGCTTTCTGATCTGGTCGCGGCCATTCTCCGGCATCATCCGGCCGTGCTTCTTGTAGTATTCACCGCCCCAATCGAAATGATCGACCTCGAATTTGATGTTGCCATCGCGCTTCGCCAGCGCGTGCAGCACTTCGACGCCGGCATTGATGACTTCAGTGCCGATGCCGTCGCCCGGAATCGCCGCGATCTTGTAGGTTTTCATGCTTTTGCTTTTCGAGAGGTGAGATGACGTGAGATGACGGATGCGCCGAGCTTGTGATCCGAGGTTGCGTTCAGTCTGCAAACTGTCCAGTGGACTTGATGATGGGTGCCCAGCGGTCGACCTCGCTGTCGAGCAGGGCTTTCAGGGCTTTGGGCGTGGCTTCTTCCTGACTGACCGGATCGGTGTTGATGTCGCCAAAGCGTTTCACCAGATCGGGGTCCTTGAGGGCGGCCTGAAGCGTTTTCGAAAGCTTTTGAACGATGGCGTCCGGCGTTCCCTTGGGTGCGTAAATTCCGTGCCACGCGCTGACTTCAAATCCCTTCAATCCGGCTTCGTCGGCTGTCGGAAGGTTCGGCAATGATGCGAGCCGCTTTTTGGTGGTGATGGCGTAGCTTTTGACCAGCTTCCCCAGGATGGGTTGCGTTGTATTGGTGGTTTGATCGCAGGTGAGGTCGATCTGCCTTGCCATCAGGTCGTTCATGACCGGCGCATTTCCCTTGTAGGGAATGGTCTGTATCTGCTTGTCGACCGCAATCATGAACAGCATGCCGCACAGATGGGACGCGGCTCCGAGGCCCGCGTTGCCAAAAGTCATCTTGTCGCCGTTTGCCTTGATGTAGGAGACAAGCTCGCGCAGATCGTTCGGCGGAAGATCCGGGCGCGCAATGATCGTCATCGGCGCATAGGTGACAATGCCGATCGGAGAGAACGCTGTTTTGGTGTCATAAGGCAGATTGCGGTAGAGTGTCGCCGCGGTGGAAATCCCGATGTGATGAATCAGCAATGTGTATCCGTCGGGTTCTGCGCGGGATGCCCGCGTCGCTGCAATCGTGCCGCCTGCGCCGAGTGCGTTCTCGATAACAATCGGCTGCCCGAGCAGCTTTGACATGGATTGAGCCGTGACGCGCGCGACGGTGTCGGTTGCGCCGCCCGCCGCGAATGGCACCAGAAGCGTGATGGGCCGCGCCGGGTATTCCTGAGCCGACAGCGGGGCCTGAAACAGCAAACATGCGATGGCTGCAAAAACCAATCTCATCGGATCGCCCTCCCAATTTGTTTTGTTTTTTGATTGCAGAGGACTTTGCAGGGCTGCCGGCGATGTTTCAATAAGCGCTGGTTTATACAAAAAAATGATATAATCTTGAGCCATCGAGGGTTACGATGGACTTGCACCAGCTCCGCTGTTTCGTTGCCGCAGCGGAAGAACTCCATTTTGGAAAAGCGGCCCGGCGGCTGGACATGCTGCCGTCGGCGCTCGGCCGCTATGTTCAATTGCTGGAGAAGGAGCTGGGCGCGCGGCTGATGTCGCGCACCACGCGGCGCGTTGAGCTGACGGACAACGGGGTGTTCCTGCTCGAGCGCGCGCGTTCGCTTCTAAGTTCGGCCGATGATCTTGAGTCCCAAATTCGAAAGCGCGCCAGAAGCAACGCCTTGTCGCTGCGCGTGGGCACAATCGACAGCGCCGCAGCCGGTCTTCTGCCGCGCGTTTTGCGCGACTTTCGAAGTCAGCGTCCCGACGTCGCAGTGCAGTTGGTCGAGGACAAAACAATCAGATTGTTGCCGCTTCTCCTGGCTGGCCGCCTCGACCTCGCCTTTGTAAGGCCGCCGGCCACAAAAGATAAAAGGTTCGCGTTTCAGTTTCTCTTGCATGAAACGGCCGTTGTCGCCGTGCCGGCAAAACATCCGCTGTCTGCCCGCAGAACGGTCTCCGTTGCCCAACTCGCGGGTCAGCCGCTCATCGTCCCGGAGCGGAGGTCCCGGCCGCACAGTCACGATCTCACGATGAAGCTTTTTGCGGATGCCGGGGTCAAACCGCGCGTCGTTCAGGTTGCCGACGAGAAGCAGACGATTGTCAATCTGGTCTCGGCAAACCTGGGTATCGCGATTGTGCCGCGATGGACATCACACATGGCGAACAAAGGCGTGAAGTTTATCGCCATCAAGCAATCCGGAGACTCGGTGCTGAAGACGTTGCCATTGGCTGCGGCATGGATCGAGGGCGCACGCGATCCCGTGCGCGATGACATGATCGGCTTGCTGCGTCGAAATCTGGAGACGTATGCACGAAGGTCTTGAGGGCTGAAATTGAAAAAGCCGCTCCTTTCGGAGCGGCTTTTGGTTTTCGGACGAATCTTTATCAGTCGCCTTACGCCATGCTGAGTTCGTGACGGCCAACCACCATCCAGTGCACTTCATCCGGGCCGTCGGCGAAGCGCAGGTGGCGGACGTCGGCATACATGTCGGCAAGCGGTGTCCATTCCGAAATGCCGGTGGCGCCGTGGATCTGGATTGCCTGGTCGATGATCTTGCAGGTGCGCTCCGGCACCATGGCCTTGACCATGCTGACCCAGACGCGCGCTTCCTTGTTGCCGAGGACATCCATGGCCTTGGCGGCTTTCAGCACCATCAAGCGCATGGCTTCGATCTCGCAGCGGGCCTGCGCGATGATCTGCAGATTGCCGCCGAGATGCGCGAGCGGCTTGCCGAAGGCTTCGCGCGTGAGGCCACGCGTCACCATCAGGTCGAGCGCCTTCTCCGCCTTGCCGATGGTGCGCATGCAGTGATGGATGCGGCCCGGGCCGAGACGGACCTGCGAGATTTCAAAGCCGCGACCTTCGCCGAGCAGGATGTTCTCCTTCGGCACGCGGACGTTGTTGAAGCGCATGTGCATGTGCCCGCGCGGCGCGTGATCGGCGCCGAACACATGCATCGGGCCGATGACTTCAACGCCGGGTGTGTCGACGGGCACCAGAATCTGCGACTGCTGTTTGCCGCGCGGCGCATCGGGATTGGTCTTCACCATCGCGATCATGATCTTGCAGCGCGGATCGCCTAGGCCGGAGATGTAATACTTCTCGCCGTTGATGACCCACTCATTGCCGTCGAGCTTGGCGGTGGTGGTGATGTTCTTGGCGTCGGAGGATGCGACGGCGGGCTCAGTCATGGCGTAGGCTGAGCGGATTTCGCCGTTCAACAGCGGCTTCAGCCACTTTTCCTTTTGCTCCTTGGTGCCGACGCGCTCCAGCACTTCCATGTTGCCGGTGTCCGGCGCGGAGCAGTTCATGGTTTCGGAGGCCAGCGGGTTCTTCGCAAGCTCGACCGCAATGTAGGCATAGTCGAGATTCTTCAGGCCTTCGCCGGTTTCGCTGTCGGGCAAAAAGAAGTTCCACAGGCCTTCCTGCTTGGCTTTCGCCTTGGCCTTTTCCAGCACCTCGATCTGGCCCGGCGTGAAGCTCCAGCGGTCCTTCTTGCCTTCGCCATGCTTCGTGTATTCGACCAGCATCGGATCGACGGTTTCGCGGATGAATTTCTTGACGTGTTCGAACAGCGGCCGGACCTGATCCGACATGCGCAGATCGTTGAGTTCATCGCCCGGATTGAGTCCGTAGCTGGTTGTGCGCGGCACGTAAGCGTGATGTTTCATACTAAGTTTCTCCCGTGGATGTTTCCTCGGCGAACGTCATAACGCACGCACGCGCTGCTTGATAGGTGCGGGCAGGGTTGCATCATTGACGTGATGCCAAAAGAAAAACCCTTCCAGATGATCAATCTGGAAGGGTTTTTGGGATCAGCGTTTTAAACGGCAGGCCACTAGCCGCCGCCACCGACAACGATCTTCTCGCTCAGCTTCTGATCGACCACCTGCACGGTGCGGTCGATCTCGGCGTTCGGCATGTCGATCTGATGCGAGATCAGCTTCACCAGCAAATCAACACGCTCGATGAACGGCGCGCCGCTCGCGACAGCGCGGGCCGCCGACGAAGGCTTGAGCAGGCTTTCCGCCGCCTTGGCGTATTTCTCGAACGGCACCTGATCTTCCGCATCCGCGCCGAGCTTGCGTGCGATGGCATCGACGTGATTGTAGATCGACTTCGAGAGGTTCAGGTCGCCATGCACGGCGTCGCGGATCGGGCGCGGATCGGTCGGCGTGATGCAGCGATAGTTTCCGGTCAGCAGCATCGACCACTTTGCCAGCGGCACGAACAGCGAGTCGAACACTTTCAGCTTCACCGGCACGTCCTGACCGTCGAGCTTGACGGCGTCGATGTCGGCTTCCAGTTCACGCAGCAGCTTGTTGTGGGCTTCGTCCTCGAAGGTCGCGGCCTTGAAGTTGGTCGGCAGGCCGACATGAAGCACGTTCGCGCCTTCTTCCGGCGGACGGAAGGCCTGCGGATCGGGCGAGCACAGCGTCACGAGGCCCGGCTTGAAGCGTTCCCAGACCTGCGCGTTGGTGTAGGCCTCTTCGAGGTCCATGTTCGCCAGCGCCGGAATGCGCTTCAGGTAAGGCAGCGGCGGCATGTTCATGATCGACAGGCAGGGCAGATTTGCCGCAGCGATCTTGATCATCAAAACGCGGATGGTGTGGTTGGTGTATTGCGGCTCCTGCATCGCCAGCGCGACCATGTCGTAGCGGGACAGGTCGACCTTGTCGGGCGAGGTGGCGTCGAGCTTGCCGGGCAGGGTGCGCGAGAAGATCGAGCGATGGGTCGGCTCGTCGCGCAGCTTGATGCGCACTTCAGTGCCGTCGCGGTTGATGAGGTCTGCCGTGTTCCTGCGGCACACCAGGGTCACGTTGTGACCCGCCATCAGAAGCTTCGTGCCAAGCAGCGAGCCGTAGGAGGCTCCGAG
>Ga0209023_10007405_pt1 | contig 11265 bp, 10 predicted proteins | sample LakOneMetagenome_FD_187468 | JGI IMG/M metagenome (GOLD analysis project Ga0209023, IMG submission 187468) | Freshwater and sediment microbial communities from Lake Erie, Canada (SPAdes) (version 2) | ecosystem: Environmental > Aquatic > Freshwater > Lentic | place: Lake Erie, Canada...
AAAAAGCCATGACCCGAAAATGGTCCGAATGGCCTATTAAGGCTGGTGAATGCGTCCTTCACATTGACTGCAGTCCTCACGGAGAGTGAGGACGGTTTTGTGAAAGGACCAGACATGAGAGCCCTCCCCACTCGACGCCGTGTCATTCCCACCACCTTGATGGCATTCGGTGCCGTCCTCGTGGTCCTCGGTTCCTTCGGCTTCACGCCGCTGACCTCGGCCGACGAAGGCAACTCGGGCGAGGTGCCCGTCACCGTCGATACCTCGAGCGGCAACACCACCACGACGGCCCCCGTGACCACCACCACGATCTGCGAGGAGACCACCACGGTCCCCTCGACCACGTCGACGGTCCCCGAGACGACCACGTCGACGGTCCCCCAGACGACCACCACGGCACCGAAGTCCACAACGACGGTCCCGAAGACGACGACCACCGACGCCACCACGACGACGGTCGCCGAGACCACCACCACGGCGCCTGGCTCGACCACGACCACCGCCAAGGTGCAGGTGCTGCCGACGACCACCATCAAGTACCGCTCGACCACCACGCCCACGGCCCTCGCCGTCACCGGCTCGTCGTCGAGCATCCCGATGATCGGGCTGGGTGTGGCCATGTTCGTCATTGGCCTCGTGCTCTTCGAGATCCGGGCGGCCCGCAGCCGATAGTTCGTCAGATCGGGTTTGGGAGAAACCGAGAAGGGGTCGGCTGGCGGGCCGACCCCTTCGACGCGCGATACCGCGGCGCCCCACTTCGCGTCGAAGTCCCTCCCCGGCTAGGTTGTGCGACCGTTCACGAACACAACCGAGCTTCTGAAGGGGCACTTGAACATGGCTGACTTGGGTTACGACGGCAAGGTCGCGATCATCACCGGCGCAGGCGGCGGCCTCGGTCGGTCCCACGCTCTCGAGCTGGCACGACGCGGCGCTCGTATCGTCGTCAACGACCTCGGCGGCAGCGTGTCGGGCGACGGCAGCGACAAGGGTGCGGCCCAGAAGGTGGTCGAGGAGATCGAGGCGCTCGGCGGCGAAGCCGTCGCCAACACCGACAGCGTCTCCACCCCCGAGGGTGGTGCGTCGGTCGTGCAGACCGCGGTCGATGCGTTCGGCACCGTCGACATCGTCATCAACAACGCCGGCATCCTCCGCGACAAGACGTTCCACAACATGACGCCCGAGCTGCTCACGGCCGTCATCGACGTGCACCTGCTCGGCGCCTTCTACGTGACCCAGCCGGCGTGGCTGATCATGCGCGAGAAGGGCTACGGCCGTGTGGTCAACACCAGCTCCAACTCGGGCATCCTGGGCAACTTCGGTCAGTCCAACTACGGCGCCGCCAAGATGGGCCTCGTCGGCTTCACCCGCGTGCTCGCCAACGAGGGCCGCAAGTACAACATCAAGGCCAACGCGATCGCCCCGGTCGCCAAGACCCGTATGACCGAGGAGCTGCTCGGTGCGTTCGGCGACAAGCTCGAGGCGTCCGAGGTCACCCCCACCGTGGCGTACCTCGCCCACGAGGACTGCCCGGTCACCGGCGAGATCTACTCGGTCGCCGGCGGTTCGGTGTCGCGCTTCTTCATCGGCCTCACGCCCGGCTACTACAAGAACGGCCACAGCGTCGAGGACGTCCGCGACAACTTCGACCTCATCCGCAACGAAGAGGGCTACATCGTGCCCGAGGGCCCCAACGACGAGCTGGGCAAGCTCGCCACCCTGCTCAGCGGCGAGTAACCCACACCCCCATCTGCGCTCACTCTGGAGCGCTGAGGTGCCAGTTTCTGGCACCTCAGCGCTCCAGTGTCGCGTCCGGGGGCGGTGCGGGCTCAGTCCGGCCGTTTGCCCGTGAAGTCCTTGGACTCGACCTCCTGGCCGGTCCGACGGTCGAGCACCACGTTCTCGCTCGAGAACCGCAACTTCATGCCCAGGACGGCCCGGTCGATGTAGCGGTGCGCCAGGTACGAGATACCGAAGGCGGCGGCGAGCTTCAGGATCGCCGACGGGCCCTGCCCCATGCCGTCGGTCACGATCGCGACCAGCACGAACGCGAACAGGTGCCACACGTACAGCGAGTACGACATCTCGCCGACCTTGCGGAACCAGCGCAACGAGAAGAAGCGGCTGACTGCTGCATCCTTGCAACGGGCGAAGCACAGCGTCACCGGCGCGATGGCGAGACCCATCAGGCTGAAGCCCCACCGGAACATCCACATCTCGTCGGTGCAGGGGCGGTGGACCGCTCCCTTCTCGAGCGCACACCACATCTCGCCGTTGACGTTCTTGATCTGCGAGGCGTCGCGGGGCACGCCGGGAACCCAGAAGCCGAACCCACGCTTGTGCAGGATCTCGAGCGACGACATCAGCACCAGGCCGCACACGACCGCGCCGATCGTGCCCGACCACGTGATGATGCGCTTGGCCCGGGGCGAGAGCGGATCCGGCAGCTTGGCGTTGCCGATCGCGAGCAGCACACCGATGAGCAGGGCATCGGGGCGGGCCATCCACAGGAGCCGGAGCCCCCGGGTCCAGAAGTCGAGGTGGTACTCGCGGCCCGGCCAGGGACCGAGGTCGACGCGCCAGCGCGACCAGCCGATCCACACGACCAGGGCGACGAGCACGGTACTCACGAGCCACACGCGTCGTCGGACCGCCAGGACCGCGACCGCAGCGAAGCCGATCGCCAGATAGAACTGCTCCTCGAGCGACAGGGACCAGAACTGCACCAGCGGTCCGGCCTTACCGCCGATCGGGTACACGAGGTGATAGGTGTACGTCGCCGCGGCCGCCACGTTGCCGGGAATGGCGTTGACCTGCTCGAGGCCATCGGCGCGGAGTTCGACACCCGACACCTTCACCAAGCCGTACACCAGCATCCACGCCGCCATGCACGCGTAGGAGTTCGGGAGGAGGCGGAGCGCGCGCCGGGTGTAGAAGCGACGGAGGTCGATGCGGCCGTTCTGGCGGCGCTCCTGCATGAGCAACGACACGATCAGGAACGCGCTGATCACGAAGAACACGTCGACGATCGGGTTGAACGAGTCGGTGCCCTCCGGGAAGATGTGCCCCAGCAGCACGATGACCACGCCGATGCCCCGCATCCCGTCGAAGCCGCCGACGAACCCGAGCCGGGGCGCCTCGGAGACGAACGGCTCGCCCTTCGTCGCCTTCGAGACAGCGGTCACGTGCGGTCCGCTCCCCTGCCGCCACCATCGCCGTCGCCGGCCCCGTCGCGGGTCGGGCTGCCACTGCCGGGCGTCTCGACCATCTTGCCGGTGAGGAGGTCGAGGGTCTCCTTCTCGGACGCGAAGCGCAGCTTCATCGCCATCACCTTGAGCTCCACCTTGTAGTACACGGGCATCGACACGGCGAACGCCGCCAACATGAGCACCGGGGTGCGCAACAACTTCATCGTCGGCGTGGCGTCATCGCCGTTGGTGAGCGCCAGTATGACGACGTAGGGCAGGGTGTGCCACACATAGAGCGTGTAGGAGAGGCGGCCCACCCATCGGAACGGTTCCCACGACAACAACCGGTCGAGCCAGTTGCCGGGGAACCGGTACAGCGAGAACATGAGCAACGCGAACCCGATCGCGCCAAGACTGTGACCGAACCGGTACCAGTACCAGTGGTGCGTCATCGCCTCGTGGGTGGCCTGCGCCGGGGTGCTCGGCAGGTACTCGAAGAACGGCCCGCCGATCCGTTCGATGATGCCGTTCGACAGGTTGAGAGCGGCGAACCACATGGCGAACCCGACCCAGCCGGCGGTGACGACCGGGCGGCGGTAGCGGGCCAGCGCCTCCTCGGTGAAGTGGGCGTTGAGGATCGCGACCGCGACGCCGAGCATGAGGGCGTCGGGCCGTTGCAGGAAGGCGAGACGAATGCCCGACGGCGTACCGGCTGACATCGCCGGACCGGTGTACGCGAGCAGGCGGGCGACACCGATGGCGACGGCACCCACGCCCATGCCCCAACCCAGCGCCTTGATCCAGTTGCGCCGGATGCACCACAACACGAGGCCGGGGATCACGAGGTAGAAGTGCTCCTCGACCGACAGCGTCCACAGGTGCCACATCGTGCGCTTGTCCTGCTGGCCGGGATGGATCATGTAGAGGCCGTTGGGGAAGAACACGTGGTACACGTAGGTGACCGCGGCGGCGCCGTCCTTCAACACCTCGACGAAGGTCAGGCCCTTGATGCCGACGGCCTGGCCGATGGCGCCGATCACGAGCCAGACGCTGACGAACAGCCACACCGTCGGCAGCAGGCGGATGGCGCGGCGGCTGAAGAACTTGCGGAGGCTGATCGAGCCCGTCGAACGCGACTCCTGCAGCAGCAACGTGGTGATCAGGAACCCGCTGATCACGAAGAACGTGTCGACGATGGTGACCCACGACTCGAGGTACTCGAACAGCGCGTGGCCGATCAGCACCATCGCCACCCCGACGCCGCGCAACCCGTCGAAGAAGCCGACGAACCCCATCTTGGGCGCCTTCGACTCCCAACGGGCAGCCACGGTCCCGGCGGCCGCCATCAGCCGCCCTCGGCCGGTGCAGCCGCGGCAGCTGGACGATCGGCGCCCGTGACCGAGAATCGGTTCTTGATCTTGATGGCGCGGGTCTCGACGTACTTGTAGCTCGGGTACGCCACGAGGAACGGCAGGCCGACGGCGACCACGACCCACACCGGCCGCGGGATCACACCGCCGAGCCCGTCGCGATCGAGCCCGAGTGGGCCGTGGATGAGTTCCTGCACCGGAACGTGCCAGAGGTAGAGGCTGTAGGAGAGGAGCCCGCCGGTCCACACGAAGAACTTGGTGGAGAGGAAGCGGTTCGGGAGCCAGTCGGGGAGCCGGAAGGCGCACAGCGTGATGGTCACCATCGACCACGACGCAGCGGTGTTGCCCCACTGGAACCAGTAGAAGCCAGTCGGCCGGGTGCCGCTCGCCAGGAGGTCACGGAAGTGGTCGGGCACGTACTCGTGGTTCCATCCGAGCGTGCGCATGAGGCCCGTCGACGCCCACACCGAGAAGAACAGGACCGGAATCGCGGCGTAACCGGCCGCACCCAGGATCTTCTTCGTGCGTTCGGGCACCTCGGCGGGGATGTGCGCCGACACGATGGCGCCGATCATCCCGACCATCAGCGAATCGGGGCGTTGGAGCCAGACGGCGCCGGCAACCTCCTTGAGGGGGCCGGCGACGGCGAACAGGCGGGACAGCTGCACCGCGGCGAGCAGCCCCACCAGCAGCGCGGTGACCGTCCGGATTCGGCCCTTGACGATGAAGATGAGGGCCACGAGCCCGATGGCGAGGTAGAACTGCTCCTCGATCGACAACGTCCAGAGGTGGTCGATCCACGGACCGTCGTTGGCCGGGTACACGAGGTTGTGCACGTAGAACGCGGAGGCCACGACCTCCTTGGCGAGGGCGCTCAGCGTCTGCACCGGTGTGTTGTGGCCCATCAACTTGACCAGCACACCGACCACGACGCTGCCCGCCAACATCACGTAGAGGGCCGGCAGCAGCCGGAGGATGCGGCGGGCGTAGAACTTCCGGACGTCGACGCGGCCGGTGTCACGGTGCTCCTGCAACAGGAGCGTCGTGATGAGGAACCCGGAGATCACGAAGAACACGTCGACGATCGCCGAGAACGAGAGGGTGGCGTCGGGCAGGGCGTGTCCGGCCATGACGCCGATCACACCGAAGCCCCGGATGCCGTCGAACGGGGCGACGTGGCGCAGACGCGGGGCCTTCGACACCCACCCGCGTTCGATCACTTGCGGCACACCACCCTCGTTTCCACCCCGATTCCGGAGAGGTCAGCGTACGTGTTCGCTCCCCGAGATGGTGACGATTCCGTCTCGGGATCCCAGGTCAGGACATTTTTCAATACATCGTCTAAACTGCATCCGCTGCCGGGCGGGCACGTGCACAGCAGTGCAGACGAGGACACGAGGAGATGACATGCCGAGAGTACGTTGGATCGCGGTGGTTGCCGCCATGCTGGTGGCGACCGGCTGCCCCGCCGACTCGTCGGAGTCCCCGACCGGAACGACGCCGCCGGCAACCGGCCAGACCATCTGGGCGCTCGGCGACTCCCAGGCCGCCAACAGCAACGATCCCGCTCGTGGTCTGCCGTGGAGCCTGCGGATCGGCGCCGACGTCGGCAACGGCGGCGACGGCATGTACGGCGCCGGATGGACCCTCGCCGGCAGCTACACGGGCCAGACGATCCTGCAGCGCGCCGTCGCACTCCACGGCCGCGGCCCCATCCGCGAGTACGTGGTGATGGCCGGCATCAACGACCTCACCGGTGGCCGTTCGGTCACCCAGATGCTCGCCGGGGTCACCGAGTTCGCCAACTACGCCACAGCCATCGGCGCCAAGGTCACGTGGGTCGGCGTGGTACCGCTCCCCCAGACCGCCACGATCTCCAACCGCGAGGCCGACCGACGGGCCTTCAACACAGCCCTGGCCCAACGGTACGGAACTCGCTACCTCGACTGCTCACCGCGGATGTCGAACGCCGCCGGGTACCTGACACCGGGCCTGTCGCTGGGGCCGCTCGACCTGCACCTCAACAACGCCGGCGAGCAGGCCCTCGCCGACTGCATCAACGCGTTTCGACACTGACGCCCGTCGCGCACCGGGCCGCGCTCCCGGGGGGATCGGCCCCCGATGCCCGGCCGACAGAATTCAAGGTCCACGTCGATCGGCCCGACACCTCACGTGACGGAAGCCGCTGGGGATTCCGTCACCTGAAGAGGAACGGAACCCGATGGCTCCTTCACGAACGGCGCGACCCGTCGCGCTCCTGTGTGCCACCCTTCTGCTCGGCAGTGTGCTCGCGAGCTGCTCCGGGGTCGCGCCGTCAGACACCGACACGCGAAGCGTCGACGGCGTCACCGCCGACGCTCGGCGCCGGCCCGGAGCGACCACGAAGCCGACGACCACCGCGGCACCGGCCACAACAGCGACTCCGACCACGGCGGCCCCGACGACCGCGGGCCCGCCCACCACGGGCGCTCCGGCGACGACGCCGCCCACGACCGCACCGACCGCAGCGGTCGGCCGGTGCGAGCGGCTCGTCGACCAGGCCCGTTCGAACCCGGCACGCTATGCCGCCTCGACCACGTTCAACCGCCCCGCCGCGTGCCTCGGCGTCCGCGCCGACTCGGCGACCTGGTCATCGAAGTGGTTCCGCTTCGCGAACTACCCCGGCCGGACCGACGCCTCCAAACGCGGCCACATCTCGGTGTCCTTCGACGCCTACTCCACGCCCGTGTATTCGACGGAGGACGCCACCACGACGATCAAGGTGTTCGGCGCGGGGTGGGCCTACGGCGTGGAGCTCGGTAACAACAACACGATCCCGTGGAACCCGACCTGGGAGCCCGCACCCGGAAACGACATGGAGATGGTCATCGTCGATCCGACCACGGGCACCGAGTGGGGCCTGTGGGGCGTCCAGAAGGTGAACTGGACGTCGTGCTTCACGCTCGAGAACCTGCTCGCCGGCTGGCGAGCGGGGATCGACCTCTGCGTGTGGTCGGCGGGCATCGGCAGGGACGTCGACGGTTCCGTCTCGAACGCCGTCACCTCGAGCGGCTACTCGAAGGAGGCCGGGCGGGGCATGGGCGCCATCCAGGCGATGGCGTTGCTCCCCACGCTCGACGAGGTCGAGAAGGGCTCCATCAACCATGCACTGAACATGGAGACCTACGGCACCATGTTCGGTCCGGCGTGCCCGGCGTCGGGCGGGGGCACCCCTGGGGTCGACTGCGGGTACGCCGTCGCACCGGCGACCCGGCTCGAGTGGTGGAACGGTCCCGCCAGCGAGTGCGGCTCGGTGGCCCAGCAGAACACCCCGACCGACCGGGCCAAGACCGTCCCCGAGGGCATGCGCTTCGCCCTCGACATGACCGACGCCCAGATCGACGCTTGGCTCGACACCAAGGGCTACACCGGCGCCAAGCGCTCGACGGCCCGCATCTTCGCCGTGGCACTGCGCGACTACGGCTGGATCATCTCCGACACCACCTGCTGGGACTCGGCGATGGCCGTCGAGGGCGTCGCGAATCCCAAGGCCCGGGCCCGATGGGCGCGGCTCGGCATCACGAGCCCGGTGAGCGACGGTGGCAGCCTCCTGTCGGGGCTGATCACCTCCGAGTCCCAGGTCGTCACGCTCGAGTCCCCGGCTACGGCGCTCGTCCTGAAGTCCCGCTAGCTGTTGTGCCCTGGGACGTTGTTGACGCGGGTTCCTGGATGAAGTGAGCCCCCTGGGCGAGTGTGGAGCTGTCGAAGGCAACACACGAACCACAGGAGGCTCGCCTTGCACCGTAACGCCCCGCTGACTCCGGAGGGCCGACAACGGCTCTGTGAACGCATCCAGTCCGGCTGGACCATCACCGCGGCCGCCGAGTCGATGAACCTCTCACGGCAGTGCGCGTCGAAGTGGTGGAACCGCTACCTCGCCGAAGGCCAGGCTGGGCTCGAGGACAGATCGTCACGACCGAAGACGTGCCCACACCAGACCCCAGCCCGCGTCGAACAGAAGATCCTGCGGCTCCGCACCAAACACCAGCTCGGCCCCGCCCGTATCGCAGGCATCCTGGACCTTCCGCCGTCGACGGTGCATCGGGTGCTCGTGCGCCACGGCGTGAACCGTCTCAAGTGGATGGACCGCACCACCGGACGCGTGATCCGCCGCATCGAAACCCACCGGTGCGGCGAACTCGTCCACATCGACGTCAAGAAACTCGCCCGGATCCCCAACGGCGGCGGGCACAAGATCCACGGCCGCACCGGCACCAAGAACGGATCCATGGGCAAGAAAGGCCTCGGCTACACCCACATCCACACCGCCATCGACGCGTACTCCCGGCTCGCGTACAGCGAGTTCGCCGGCGTCGAGAACACCATCAACTGCGTCGCGTTCCTCGATCGCGCCGTCGCCTGGTTCGCGGCCCAGGGCATCGAGATCGAACGGATCCTCACCGACAACGGCAACGGCTACCGATCAATCCCGTGGCGTGATCGCTGCGCCGCCCTCGGCATCAAACACACCCGCACCAAGCCCTACCACCCAGCCACGAACGGCAAGGTCGAACGCTTCAACCGCACCCTGGTCGACGAGTGGGCCTACGCCCGGCTCTGGACTTCAGAGACCCAACGCAACCGAACCCTTGACCGCTGGCTTCACCGCTACAACCATCACCGACACCACACCGCCGTCGGAGGCCCACCCGCCAGCCGCGTCACCAACCTGGCAGGGCACAACAGCTAGCCCCGCTCGTCGCGGCGAACATTTCTTCACAACCTCGACCGTGTTGCCGATGGAGTGAGGATGTTCCGGTCACAGCGGGCGACCCCGACCACCCTCGCCGACACGCTCGGTGCGCTCCCCGCGGGGATGAAGGTGTTCCTGCTCGACGAGGCATGGCTCGTCGTCGGGCGATGCGGCCTGTTCGTCGTGACCGAGGACGAGGGCGACCTCGCCGCGGCGTCGCTGCGGGCCGCGTCTCTCGCCGACGCGGTCCGACTCCAGCTCTCCGACGAGCTGGTGTGGGTCCCGTTCATCGACGCGATGTGTGCCACCCACGAGGTGCAGTTCGACCCCGACCAGCCGTGCCTGATCGTGCCTCACGACCTGGTCGCCCACACGGTGTCGACGGGCCCGGACCGGATCGATCCCGAGACACTCGAACGGCTCGACAACCTGCGCTACCCCGTGCTGCGCTGACATCGGCGCCACGGTCTCCTGGGTAGGGTGCACCCGTGCCCACCACCAGCTCCTCCGACGGCGTTGTCGTCGATTACCTGCGCCTCGGCGGCTCCGGCCCGAGGCTGTTGTTCGTCCACGCGACCGGGTTCTGCGCCACGGTCTGGCGTCCCATGGCCGAGGTCCTCTCGGAGCGGTTCGACTGCTGGGCGCTCGATGTGCGGGGACACGGTCGCTCGAACCCGCCCGCCGACGAGACGTTCGACTGGGCCGGGACCGCAGACGATGTGCTCGCCGTGGTCGACGATCTCGGGGGCGACGGACCCTGGTTCGGGGTCGGCCACTCCATGGGTGGGGCCTCGCTGTTGCTCGCCGAGGAGCGCCGCCCCGGCACCTTCTCGGGGATCTGGGCCTACGAACCTGTGATCTTCCCGAGCATTGGTCCACCGACCCCGCCCGACCGCGATCCCGGAAACCACCTCGCCGACGGCGCCGCCCGACGTCGGGCCACGTTCGCGTCACGGCAGGCGGCGTTCGACAACTATGCGTCGAAGCCCCCCATGGACGTCTTCGACCCCCGGGCGCTCGATGGCTACCTCGAGCGAGGACTGGTCGACGATCCCGCCCCTGACGCCCCTGCCGGCGGAGTTCGTCTCGCATGTGAGCCCGCGGTCGAGGCGCAGGTGTACCGCATGGGTGGCCGCCACGCCGCCTGGTCCCATCTCGGTGAGGTCGGTGCCCCCGTCACGATCGTCGTCGGGGACACCTCGATTCCGGGTCCGGGGGTGTTCGCGGCCCAGGTGGCCGACCGCCTTTCTGCGGGTCGCCTCGAGTCGCACCCCGATCTCGGTCACTTCGGGCCGATGCAGGCGCCTGGTCGTCTGGCGGCCTCCGTGCTCGCCGCGGCCCTCGATGCCGCCGGTCGCGGCTGAGTGTCAGGCCTGACGCCTACGATCAACCCATGAGCTTCCCGCTCCCCACGTCCCTGTCGCCCTCCAAGGTGTCGACGTTCAAGGACTGCGCCCTCGCGTTCCGGTTCTCGGCCATCGACAAGTTGCCCGAGCCCCCGTCCGCGCCGGCCGTCAAAGGCAGCCTCGTCCACCGCGCCCTCGAGCTGCTGTTCGTCGCCAAGCCGCACGAACGCACTCGCGAGCTGGCGACCGAGTGCCTCGATCGGGCCAGCCGAGAGTTCCTCGCCAACCCCGAATTCGTGGGCCTCGAGCTCGACGAGCTCGCCACCGGCGAGTTCCTGGCCGACGCCGCGGTGATGGTCGACCGCTACTTCCAACTGGAGGATCCGACGGCGTTCGATCCGATCGGCATCGAGCTGATGTTGTCGGCGAAGGTTGGCGACCTGCTGCTGCGCGGCATCATCGACCGGCTCGACCTCGACGCCGACGGCGAGCTCATCGTCACCGACTACAAGACGGGCCGTGTGCCGTCGGAGAAGCAGGAGATGTCGCGGTTGGGCGGCGTGCAGTTCTACGCCTTCCTGTGCGAGCGACTGTTCGGTCGGCGACCGGCCAAGGTGCAGCTCATCTACCTC
>Ga0209023_10007406_pt1 | contig 11265 bp, 8 predicted proteins | sample LakOneMetagenome_FD_187468 | JGI IMG/M metagenome (GOLD analysis project Ga0209023, IMG submission 187468) | Freshwater and sediment microbial communities from Lake Erie, Canada (SPAdes) (version 2) | ecosystem: Environmental > Aquatic > Freshwater > Lentic | place: Lake Erie, Canada | collected...
GCCGACGGTGCCGATGCCGTAGTAGTTCGGGTAGGTCGCATCCAGGGCCGCCCGGGCCGCAGCGAGCGAGTCATTGTCCAACTCCTGCAGGGCGATGACGTCGGCCCCCGTGTCTGCGAGAGTCGAGGCAGACTCGCCACCGGTTCCCGAGCCGGCCTGCACGTTCTGGCTGGCGACGGTCAGAGTGCCCGCGGTACCGGACACAGGCTCGGCGGAAGATGCCGATGCCGAGGAGGTCTGATTGCCGAAACCGAGCGGAACGATCACGGGGATGAACATGAAGCCCCAGACGACGGCGGGTGCCAGCACGGCGAAGCGTGCACCCCGGGTGCGGGCGGCCAAGGCCATCAGCGCAAGAACGGGTATCAGCAGCCCCAGCCATGGCAGAAGGGTGTCGAGAATGAGCCCGAGGCCTGCAACGTCTGGCACGAGGGAGTGCGCGCCGAGCACGATCGCCAGTGCGAGCGACCCCAAGATGACCAGCAGGGTCAACCTCGGTCGGCGACGGCGCGATCGAGAACGGGCCGATTGGCCGGCAGCGGGGGCTTCAATGGGGAAAGACATCCCTGCAATCCTGCCTGTTCCGCCTGAGAAAGACTTTCAGCAACACCGTGAGCCAGCGAAATCTGGGTTCGGGGACCTGGGAAATACCGGAATCGGGCTCAACCCAGCCGGGATGCGTAAACTCAACGGGTGAAGGTTTTAGCGGCAATGAGTGGTGGAGTTGACTCCGCGGTAGCCGCGGCGCGCGCGGTCGAGGCTGGGCACGAGGTGGTCGGAGTGCATCTGGCGCTGAGCCGTATGCCGGGAACACTGCGCACAGGCAGCCGGGGCTGCTGCACGATCGAGGACTCCTCCGACGCGCAGCGGGCCGCCAACAAGATCGGCATCCCGTATTACGTCTGGGACTTCTCCGAGCGGTTCGCCGCCGATGTCGTCGACGACTTCATCGCCGAGTACACCGCTGGCCGCACCCCAAACCCCTGCATGCGCTGCAACGAGCGCATCAAGTTCGCCGCCCTCCTGGAGAAGGCCCTGGACTTAGGATTCGATGCCGTCTGCACCGGCCATTACGCAACGATCTTGACGGATGCCGACGGCAACAAGGAGCTGCACCGCGCGGCCGCCTGGGCCAAAGACCAGAGCTACGTTCTGGGCGTCTTGACCACCGAGCAGTTGAACCACAGCCTGTTCCCGCTGGGGGCCACACCCTCCAAGGCCGAGGTTCGCGCCGAGGCCGCCGAGCGCGGCTTCTCTGTCGCGAACAAGCCCGACAGCCACGACATCTGCTTCATCCCCGACGGCGACACCCGCGGCTGGCTGGCAGAAAAGGTCGGCGCTGAGCAGGGCGACATCCTCGACCGCGAGGGCGCCGTCATCGGCAAGCACGAGGGCGCCCGTGCCTTCACCATCGGCCAGCGCAAGGGCCTGAACGTCGGCTTCCCGACCGATGACGGCAAGCCGCGCTTCGTGCTGGAGATTCGGCCCAAGACGAACACCGTCGTCGTCGGCCCTCGCGAGTCGCTCGACCTGTCGGAGATCGCCGGAGCCCGCTTCACCTGGGCGGGTCTCGCACCCCAGTCTCCCGAAAAGCCCTTCGAGGTCGATGTGCAGATTCGCGCACATGCCGACCCGGTTCCCGCTACCGCTGTCGTGCGCAAGCTCGATATTCCGGTGCTCGCCGAGGGTCAGCGCGCCGCGTCGGACTACGAACTCGTCATCACCCCGCACAACCCCCTGAACGGCGTCTCGCCGGGGCAGACCGCAGTGCTCTACGTGGGTACCCGGGTGCTCGGCCAGTGCACGATCGACCGCACGACGAGTGCGGTGCCCAACGGCGCCGCCGACGCCCTGCCGGCAGCTCTCCCGCTGGCCGTCTGATGGTCACAGAACCATCCTCGGCCCGCGCCGAGGTGCTCGAGTTGACGACGAAGATCATCGAGCTGCGCGACGCGTACTACGGCCGTGACGTTTCGCTCGTGGCCGATAAGGACTACGACGCGCTCCTCGCCCGGCTTGCAGAACTCGAGCGGGAGCATCCGGAGCTGCGCAGCCAGGACAGCCCGACGCAGACGGTCGGCGGCCGGGCCGAGACAATCCTTTTCGCGCCCGTCACGCACGCCGAGCGCATGCTCAGCCTCGACAACGTCTTCAGCTTCGAGGAGCTTGCCGAGTGGGCCGCCAAGGTCGAACGCGACGCCGGCCGCTCCCGCGTGCGCTACCTGACCGAGCTCAAGATCGACGGCCTGGCCATCAACCTGCGCTACGAGAACGGCATCCTCGTGACCGCCGCCACCCGCGGCGACGGCGTCGTCGGGGAGGACGTCACCGAGAACGTGTTGCGGATTCCCTCTATCCCGTCGCGCCTTCTCGGCGATTCGCAGCACGGAACCCCGCCGGCCCTTGTCGAGGTGCGCGGAGAGATCTTCTTCCCGGTGGCCTCGTTCGAGGAGCTGAACAAGGCTCAAGGAGAGGCCGGGGAAAAGGTCTTCGCGAACCCGCGCAACGCCGCCAGCGGCTCGCTGCGCCAGAAGGCCGAGGGCAAGAACGATCGCCAGCTCGCCCTGATGTACGCGCGCCTCGGCCGGCTCAGCATGCTCGTGCACGGCATCGGCGCGTGGCCCGACCCGCCCGTCGCAGCCCAGAGTGAGGTCTACGAGCTGCTCGCCGGCTGGGGGCTGCCGACATCGACTCACTACCGCGTGTTCGACGAGGTCGGCGCCGTCGAGGCGTTCATTCGCGACTACGGCATTCACCGGGCCAGCGTGGAACACCAGATCGACGGCATCGTCATCAAGGTCGACGACCTGGCTCTGCACGCCGAGCTGGGCGCCACCAGCCGCGCACCCCGCTGGGCAACTGCCTATAAGTACGCGCCGGAAGAGGTCAACACCCGACTGCTTGACATCGTCGTGAGCGTCGGTCGCACGGGGCGCGCTACGCCGTTCGCCGTGATGGCGAAGGTCGAGGTTGCAGGCTCCGAGGTGCGCCAGGCGACGCTGCACAACCAAGATGTCGTCAAGGCCAAGGGCGTACTGATCGGCGACATGGTTGTGCTGCGGAAGGCGGGAGATGTGATCCCCGAGATCCTCGGCCCGGTCGTCGAGCTGCGCGACGGCACCGAGCGCGAGTTCGTGATGCCCGCAAACTGCCCCGAGTGCCACACCCCGCTGGCCCCGGCCAAGGAGGGCGACAAAGACCTGCGCTGCCCGAACGCGCGCAGCTGCCCCGCCCAGGTGCGCGGGCGGGTCGAGCACCTCGGCTCCCGCGGCGCGCTCGACGTCGAAGGCCTCGGCGAGGTGTCGGCTGCGGCCCTCACCCAGCCCGTCGTGCCCGCGGTACCGCCGCTTGTCACCGAGGCCGGAATCTTCGCCCTCACCATGAGCGACCTGTTCCCGATCGTCGTGACCGTTCGCGACGTCGAGACCGGGCTTGAGAAAATGACGGATGCGGGCGAGACCAAGCTCGTCACCCCGTTCCGCCGTCGCCGCAACAAGAAAGACGGCCCGTACGACGCCTCGGCCGCTGATGCCGCGGGCGAGTTCCCGGGGGACGCCGAATCGGTTCCCTCCGCAAACGCCATCGAGCTGCTCACGAACCTCGAGCTCGCGAAGACCAAGCCGCTGTGGCGCATCCTGGTCTCGTTGAGCATCCGTCATGTGGGCCCTGTGGCTTCGCGGGCACTCGCGGACTATTTCGGCTCGCTGGCCGCCATCCGCACGTCTTCGCGTGACGAACTCGCCGCCGTCGACGGGGTGGGCGGAATCATCGCCGACGCCCTACTCGCCTGGTTCGAGGTCGACTGGCACGTCGAGATCGTCGACGCCTGGGCCGCCGCAGGCGTGCAGTTCGCGACCCCGGGTCATCCCGGACCGGGTGCTCTGGAAGCCGCCGGGGGTGTGCTCGCGGGACTCACGGTCGTCGCGACCGGCAGCCTGGAGGGCTTCACCCGGGAGGGTGCCGAAGAGGCGATCATCGCGGCCGGCGGCAAGAGCGGCTCGAGCGTCAGTAAGAAGACCCACTTCGTGGCCGCAGGACCCGGCGCCGGTTCCAAGCTGACCAAGGCTGAGGCCCTCGGCGTGCGGATCCTGGATGCGGCCGAGTTCGCGATCCTCGTCACCAAGGGGCCCGACGCGTTGCCCCCTGCTCCTGACGCCGCGGCCCCGGCCGCAGACGCGCCGCCCGAGTAGAATTACCTCCTACCCCCAAAGCCATCCCGCACCACTCACTTTTGTCACGGAGCAGTATGTCCGAAATTACCCAGGAGCAGGTCTCGCACCTTGCATCCCTCGCCCGCATTGCGCTGACCCCCGAGGAGATCGCGTCGATGACGCTTGAGCTCGGGGCGATCGTCGACGCCGTCGCCATCGTCACGCAGGTCGCCACGGCCGATGTGCCCGCGACGAGCCACCCGATTCCGCTGACCAATGTCTACCGCGACGACGTCGTGGGCGAGACTCTGACCGCTGAGGCAGCCCTGGCCGGCGCCCCCGACAGCGACGGCTCGCGCTTCCGCGTGACCGCGATTCTTGGAGAAGAACAGTGACCCATCGCAACGAGCTGATTCGGCTCACCGCATCCGAGCTTTCGACCCGCCTGATCTCGGGCGAGGTCAGTGCCGTCGAGGCGACCGAGGCGCACCTTGACCGCATCGAGGCCGTCGAGGGCGCCGTGCACGCGTTCCTGCACGTCGGAACGGATGTGGCCCGCGCCGCCGCCGCCCGCGTCGACGCCAGCCGCGCAGCCGGCGAGACCCTGCACCCGCTCGCCGGCGTGCCGATCGCCATCAAGGACGTCATCGTCACCAAGGACATGCCCTCCACCGCGGGCAGCCGCATCCTCGAGGGCTGGATCCCGCCGTACGACGCCACCGTCATGACCCGCCTTCGCGCGGCCGGCCTCGTGCCGCTCGGCAAGACCAACATGGACGAGTTCGCCATGGGCTCAAGCACCGAACACTCCGCCTACGGCCCCACGCACAACCCGTGGGACCTCGAGCGCATCCCCGGCGGCTCCGGCGGCGGTTCGGCCGCGGCCGTCGCGGCCTTCGAGGCGCCCCTCGCCCTCGGCTCCGACACCGGCGGATCCATCCGCCAGCCAGCCCACGTGACCGGTACCGTCGGCGTCAAGCCGACCTACGGCGGAGTGAGCCGCTACGGCGCCATCGCGCTGGCCTCCTCACTGGATCAGATCGGCCCGGTGTCCCGCACGGTTCTCGACTCAGCGCTGCTGCACGACATCATCGGCGGCCACGACCCGCGCGACTCGACCTCGCTTACAGACGTCTGGCCTTCCATGGCCGACGCCGTGCGCCGGGCCGACGTCAAGGGCCTGAAGATCGGCGTCATCCGCCAGCTCGACGGCGAGGGCTTCCAGCCCGGCGTCTTGGACCGCTTCCGCGAGGCGCTTGCCCTGCTCGAATCCGCTGGCGCCGAGATCATCGACGTCGATCTGCCGAGCCTTGAGCATGCCATCGCCGCGTACTACCTGATCATGCCCGCCGAGGCATCGAGCAACCTGGCCAAGTTCGACTCCGTGCGCTTCGGCATGCGGGTCAACCCGGTCGGCGGCGGCACGGTTGAAGATGTCATGGCCGCGACCCGCGAGGCGGGTTTTGGAGCCGAGGCCAAGCGCCGCATCATCCTCGGCACCTACGCCCTGTCGGCCGGCTACTACGACGCCTACTACGGCAGTGCCCAGAAAGTGCGCACGCTCGTGCAGCGCGACTTCGCGGCAGCGTTTGCCGGCGTCGACGTGCTCGTCTCCCCGACTGCCCCCACCACGGCCTTCAAGCTGGGGGAGAAGACCGGCGACCCGATGTCGATGTACCTCAACGACATCGCCACGATCCCCGCGAACCTCGCCGGTATTCCCGGAATCTCCCTGCCCGTGGGTCTTGCCACGGAAGACGGCCTGCCCGTCGGCATCCAGTTCCTGGCACCCGCTCGAGAAGACGCCCGCCTCTACAACGTCGGCGGGGCTCTCGAGTCGCTGCTGGAGACGAAGTGGGGCCACACCATGCTTAGCCAGGCGCCCAGCCTGACCCCGAGCGAACTGCTCGCGACAAACGAGGGAGCCGTCTGATGGCCCGCGCAAAACTCATGACCTACGAGAAGGCCCTCGAGATGTTCGAGCCGGTGCTCGGCTTCGAGGTGCACGTCGAGCTCAACACGAAGACCAAGATGTTCTCGGACGCGCCGAACTACTTCGGCGGCGAGCCGAACACGAACATCACGCCCACCTGCCTCGGCCTGCCGGGCTCGCTGCCGGTCGTCAACGGCCAGGCAGTGCGCTACAGCATCAGCCTCGGCCTCGCCCTCGGCTGCTCGATCGCGCCCTCGTCGCGGTTCGCCCGCAAGAACTACTTCTACCCGGACCTTGCGAAGAACTACCAGATCTCGCAGTTCGACGAGCCCATCGCCTTCGGCGGCTCCGTCGAGGTCGAACTGCCCAACGGCCGCGTCTTCACGGTGCCGATCGAGCGCGCGCACATGGAGGAGGACGCCGGAAAGCTGACCCACGTGGGCGGCGCGACCGGTCGCATCCAGGGCGCCGAGTACTCGCTCGTCGACTACAACCGTGCCGGCGTGCCGCTGGTCGAGATCGTCACCGACATCATCTACGGCGCAGAAGCGGATGCCCCCGAGCTCGCCAAGGCGTACGTCTCGACCATTCGCGACATCGTCATCTCGCTCGGCATTTCCGATGCCCGCATGGAGCGCGGCAACCTGCGCTGCGACGCGAACATCTCGCTGCGCCCGCGCACGGCTCCCGGCGAGCCGCCGGCCCCGCTCGGCACCCGCACCGAGACCAAGAACGTTAACTCGCTACGCTCCGTCGAGCGCGCGATTCGCTACGAGATCCAGCGCCAGGCGGCCATTTTGGCCGACGGCGGAACGATCACGCAGGAGACGCGCCACTGGCACGAGGACACTGGCGAGACCAGCGCGGGCCGCCCCAAGAGCGACGCCGACGACTACCGGTACTTCCCGGAGCCCGACCTGCTGCCCGTCGAGCCGTCGCTCGAGCTGATCGAGGAGCTGCGCGCAGCGCTTCCCGAGGCCCCGGCCGTGCGTGTTCGCCGTCTCAAGGGCGAGTGGGGCTTCACCGACCTCGAGTTCCAAGACCTGGCGAACTCGTCGCTCGTGTCCGAGGTCATCCAGACCGTTGCCGCAGGTGCCTCGCCGCAGGCCGCCCGCAAGTGGTGGACGGGCGAGATCGCCCGCGTCGCCAACGCTCAAGGCGTGGATGCCACGACCCTGGTCACGCCCGAGCAGGTCGCGGCTCTCGTTGCTCTCGTCGAAGACGGCACCCTCACCGACCGTCTGGCCCGCCAGGTGCTCGAGGGCGTCATCGCCGGCGAGGGAACCCCCGCCGAGGTCGTCGCACTGCGCGGGCTCGCCGTTGTCTCCGACGACGGTGCGCTGATCGCAGCGATCGACCTGGCACTGGCTTCGCAGCCGGATGTGTTGGAGAAGATCCGCGAGGGCAAGCTGCAGGCTGCCGGCGCCGTCATCGGTGCCGTCATGAAGGCCATGAAGGGCCAGGCCGACGCCGCTCGCGTGCGCGAGCTCGTGCTGGAGCGTGCAACGGCAACCCCCGCCGAGTAGCTTTCTGAACAAGACAAGAGCCGCCTGTGACCTCCGATGAGGGCGCGGGCGGCTCTTGTGATTGGGTGGGGCTTAGTTCGTGGGGTACGCCACGTCGGTGAGCATCTCGGAGACCGTCCAGAGGGCCTCGGCCAGGACGTTGTCTGAGGCCTGCTTGTTCTCGCGGGCGCGGCTCGGGGCTCCGGAGCCGGTGAGTTCCAAGGCTCCGCTCGGGCCGAAGTAGTCGCCGCCCCTGACGCTGGCCCAGGTTGCAGCGAACAGCTCTGGCAGGGCGCCCTGTTCGACTGCCTGCGAGACTCCCCGCGTGTGCATGATGCGCCCCATCAGCTTTGACGGCTCCTTATCGGTGCCCATCAGGGGGCCCGTCGTCTGCAGGTTCGTGCGGGTGAAACCGGGGTGCGCGGCGGCGCTCACGATGCCCCAGCCATACTGCTCGCTGAGCACATTGAGCTGCTTCGCGAAGATCAGGTTCGCGAGCTTCGACTGGCCGTACACGGCCCAGGTCTGATACTTGCGGATGCCGTCGAGGTTCGTCAGGTCGATGCGGCCGCTGCGGGCCGCAAGGCTCGACATGGTCACCACGCGCGGGGCCGCTGCGAGGCGGAGCGCCGGCAGCAGGCGAGCCGTGAGTGCGAAGTGACCGAGGTGGTTCGTGCCGAACTGCAGCTCGAACCCGTCGGCCGTGGTGTGCCTGGTCGGCACCGACATGATGCCGGCGTTGTTCACAAGAATGTCCACGGGGGAGCCGGTCGCCACGATGGCGTTCGCGAAGGACTCGACAGACGAGAGATCGGCGAGATCCAGCAGGGCGACCTCGACCCGTGCATCCGGATGCTGTGCGCGAATCGACGCGGCCGCGGCCTCGCCCTTCTCGGCGCTTCGGGCGGCCATTATCACGTGGGCACCAGCTGCGGCCAGGCGGCGCGATGTCTCCAGGCCCAAGCCACTGTTGGCGCCGGTGACGACCGCTCGCTTTCCGGTCTGGTCAGGAATGGTGATGCCAGAAGGTGCGGCCATGGGTCGCCTCTCGGTTCGGGTCAGAGTAGTGAAACAGCCTTTAGATTAGCGCCTGTTGCCCCTGATAAAGATGTGATTCCAGTGGAGAATCCAGCTCAGCGGCCGTCGCGGCCGGTCAGCGCCAGAAGCTGCAGTAGCAGCGGCGCGTCCTCGGGGATCGGCACGGGAGAGGCGAACAGCCCGCTGAGTTCGAGCGTGTCGCGCTGGGGCTCGAAGATCGTCCACACGGCGGCCACGAGGTCATCGTCCAGAGTCTCTGCCGAGGAGGTGGCGCGGGCGACATCCCAGCTGTGAATCGTCACATCGGAGACCTGCTCCGAAAGGTAGTCGCTTGCCGGCACGCTGCCGTACGAGAGCTGAACGGGCGCAGCCAGATCGATGGCGTCCCACGCGGCGAGCGCGCCGGCCGAGAATCTGGCCCACTCGGTGACGAGGTCGGCGCCGATTGGCTCTAGGCGCATTTTTGCCTCGACTACAGAGAGACCGGACAGCAGCAGGGGAACCCAGCGCTGCTCGTCGATGACGTGGCTCACCAGCTCACGGGTATTCCACTCGGTATCGGGGGTTTCGCCCTCCCAGTCGGTCACATGGGCAAGGCGGGCGCCGAACTCGTCGTGCGCCGTTTTCTGCAGATCTAGCCAGTTGAAGCTCATGGTGAATCCATTCCCGGGACACCGCGCTGGCTCCTCGTACTATCTCTAACAAGCCTGCGCCGGGTCAGTGAATTCCCCAAGCCCGATATTCTCGGGGGGTGACCCTAATTACCCGCGACATCGAGGCGTACGATATTGCGCCGCTGCTGGCTTTGAACAACGCCGCCATTCCGGCCGTGAACCTGCTTGACGAGGGTGCTCTGATCCAGCTCGTTTCGATGGCCCACGCCGCGGCCGTGGTCGTCGAAGACAGCGACCCGACGACCGCTCTCGGTCTGGTGATCACGCTGACCTCCGGCAATGACTACGACAGCGAGAACTACCGCTGGTTCGAGGCCCGCAGCCACGACTTCCTCTACGTCGACCGCATCGTCGTGGATGAATCCTTCCGCGGCCGGGGGCTCGGCCAGGTGCTCTACGAGCGGGTCTTCGCCGAGGCTCGGGCTGCAGGCCTCGGCGAGATCAACTGTGAGGTCAACCTCGACCCGCCGAACCCCGGGTCACTTGCTTTCCATGATCGGCTCGGCTTCGTGCAGGTCGGCGAACTCGTCACCAAGAACGCCACGGTCACCGTCGCCCTTCTGGCTGCTCCCGTCGCACTAGACCTGGTCGCTTCTGAGTCTGACGACTAGCTCATCGCGCACCACTCGGCGCAGCACCTTGCCGATAAGCGAACGAGGTAGCTCCTCGACCTGAACGATGCGCTTCGGCACTTTGTAGGCGGTGAGATTCTCGCGGCACCACGAGCGGATGCCGTCCTCATCCAGCGTCGCCCCATTAGCGAGCACGACCGCGGCTACGACATCCTCGCCGCCTTCAGGCCGGAGCAGGCCTACAACGGCGACATCGGCGATGTCGGGGTGGCTGCGCAGGGCGTCCTCGACCTCTGACGGCGAGACGTTGAAGCCACCGGTGATGATGAGTTCTTTGATGCGGTCGACGATGGTGACGAAGCCGTCGGGGTCGACCGTGACGATGTCGCCCGTGCGGAACCAGCCGCCGGGAAGCATAACGGCCGCGGTTTCATCAGGCTTCTTCCAATAGCCAGCGAAGACCTGCGGGCCACGAATAAGCAGCTCGCCGCGCTCGCCCTGCTTCGTCGTGACGTGAGGGTCTTCAGGGTCGATGACCCGCACCTCGGTGTTCGGAAACGGCACGCCGACCGTGCCGGGGCGGCGCGTCGGGCCGATGGGGTTGCCGAGCGCCACCGGGGATGTCTCGGTCAGGCCATAGCCCTCGACCAGGTAGCCAGCGGTGACGCTCTCCCATAGCTCTACCGTCGATGGGGGAAGATTCATCGCCCCCGAGATGGCGAAGCGGATGCCGGTCAGGTCGACGTTGCGCTCGGCGGCGGCGGTGGCCAGCTTCAGATAGATCGGCGGCACGGCGGGCAGGAATGTCGGGGGATGCTTCTTGGCCGCGTCGAGCACGAGGTCGACATCGAACCGCGGCAGCAACACGAGGCGTGCCCCGCAGCTCATCGCGAAGGTGAGGCACAGGGTCAGGCCGTAGGCGTGGAACATGGGCAGCACGGCATAGACGACCTCTTGGCCGGGAACCATCCCGGGCACCCACGCCCGGCCCTGCAGCGCATTGGCGTGCAGGTTCAGGTGGGTAAGCATCGCGCCCTTGGGAGTACCCGTGGTGCCGGTCGTGTACTGGATTGCAGCGAGATCGGTGACGGCAGGCCGCGGGTACTTGGCCGAGATTGGCCGGTGATTCACGATCTTCTCCCACGGCAGGCTTGCCTTTGAGTGAGCGGTGAGGGCCGCACGGGCCTTGCGCGCCTTGGGGATTGGCAGGGTCAGCAGCAGGCGCTTCGCGAACGGCATCGCCTGGGTCAGGTCGACGGCGATGACCGACTTGAAGGCGATGTCGCGGGGCATTGCATGAACGCGGTCGCCGATCTTGTCCCAGACGATGGCGACAGTAGCCCCGTGATCCTCGAACTGGTGGCGCATCTCCCTGTCGGTATACAACGGGTT
>Ga0209023_10007407_pt1 | contig 11255 bp, 10 predicted proteins | sample LakOneMetagenome_FD_187468 | JGI IMG/M metagenome (GOLD analysis project Ga0209023, IMG submission 187468) | Freshwater and sediment microbial communities from Lake Erie, Canada (SPAdes) (version 2) | ecosystem: Environmental > Aquatic > Freshwater > Lentic | place: Lake Erie, Canada...
ATGATCACATCACAGGCGTCCCAGCCCAATACGTCCATTTCCGCACGACTCATCGGCAAAAACGGCGCAGGTTCAAAGCACGATGCCCAATGTTTATCGTAATCAAACAAAGGTTTAGGCGTAGCGCCAGAGATAGTATGAGGAACAGACATATTGTGGGTCATCAATGCGTAAGAGTTCAGCGCAGTGCGCCAATTGGGTGAAAACCGCTCATTTTAGCATGAATTAGGCTCACGTGTAGAATGTACTGCGAATAAAGAGTCTCACCTCTTTATAAAGGAAATATTAGAGGTGAAATCAAAAACAACCCAATAAAAAACGCCACAACTTAAGCTCTAAGTTGCGGCGTTTCATCAATCACACTTTAGCATTCAGTCTTAGAAAGTCAGACCCAATGAACCAACGATTTGATTGTCTTGTTTCACGCCATAACGGTTGTCGCCGCCAATGATGTATTGCACGCCCCATGTGCCGCCTTTAACTGGCAATGCATGTGACAATCCGAGTGTTGCATGACGGAAAGCAAATGATGTTGAGTCGGTAGTTTTTGGAACAAAATCACCGTCTTTCTTATAAGAATACGCGCCCAATTGGCCTGTGAAAGTGAAGTCTTTCGGCAATGCATGAGTCCATGTTGCGAGGAAATATGTATCACCTTTATTACCAAAGGTCACATCATTCAGCAATGTTTGTGCAGTGATACCGACTTCGCCGTAGCTCAAACCAAGTTTAGTTTCATAACCTGTTGATTCCCAGCCTGGTGTATACACATAAACAGTACCACCAACCGTGTAGCCAATACCTGTAGAACCGATAGAGCCAGTGTAACCACCGTAAATATCGCTTTCAGTTGAGTTTTGAGAATGCTTGCCACTTGCGTTTGGATTCAAGCTAGCATAGCTATAGCCCAATGTTGAGAACCAATAACCAGCGTAGAAGCCATTTTTCAACACGTAATCAACACCACCTTGTAGTGCTGGGCTATCCATTTCTGGACCATCAGAACCTTTTGCGCCGCCTGGTAACAATGGACCATAAGTTTGTGTAATACCACGAAGGATGTATTTTGAGTAAACACCGATATTACCAGTCAGGTTACCTTCTAAAGAAGTACCCGCTAGAACAAGATTAGGGTTCGCATCATCAGCGTGTGCAACTTGGCTCAAGCTGCCCATAATCGCCATAGAGGACATTAACGCGGTTAAAGCTGCTGTTTTTACAATTGCTGTTTTCATACTTCATGCTCCCCAAGAACATTTATGTGTATCACGATAGAAACGATTAATCCCTTAAATCAAACCGCATTAAAGGGTGTGGACTTCTTTTTCAGTCATAATACTTAATACAAATGTCATGCCAAGTTCACAAGACACCTGTATTTTGATACGTTCGAGCATCATGAAGTCATCAAATTTTGCAGCTAACCCATAATTTTTTTATAAAAATATGCTCAATAAAAGCGCATACCGCTAAATTTACCTCAAATGCACCAATTTAAAACATAAAATGATCACTTTTAGTGCATCACTCATAATGTGTATTGATTACGTGCCATTCCAATGCAGTTGTGCTATTTTTAGCATCTAATTGACATGGCATAATCACCGTGTTAAACGTAATTTCAATCAACTTATATTAAAGAAAGATAAAAAATAATTGATGGGAGCATACACTTGCTGACAAACGTGTTGTCCATCGCCACAACCGATCAGACAAAACCAATCCGTATGGTGCAAATTTCGGATTGTCATTTATTTGAAGATCCTATAGCACGGTTTCTTGGTATGAATACTGAGGACAGCTTCCAATCGGTTATCGCATTAATCAAACAAGAACAACAGTTGCAACGCCATACTGTGCAAGCATCAATAGACAATGCCGTGTCCTTATTTATTGCAACAGGTGATATCGCCCAAACACCTTCCCCTGCAACTTATACACGATTCCTAGAACGCATGAGCACGTTTGATCAGCCTTGTGTCTGGCTTCAAGGCAATCATGATTTAAATCATCTACTACTTGAAACACCTAATCTCCAAGCCAACATGAATATCATCGAACTGGGTGATCGTTGGTTGATCATTATGCTGAACTCCAGCAAAGATCATGAAATTGAAGGGCGGTTTTCAACCGAAGAGCTCAAATGGCTCACTGCACAGCTTAGAACCTATCCAAATCGATATATTATTGTTGCAATGCACCATAACCCACTGAAGATTCAATCCGAATGGCTGGATCAATGCGGATTATCAAATGCCGGTGACTTCTGGGCGATTATCGATCAAGCTCCTCAAGTCAGAGCGGTCGTGCATGGTCATGTGCATCAAGTGTTTGAATCCACACGCGGCTCGGTCAAAATTTGGTCATGCCCTTCAACGTGTATTCAGTTTAAACCGCAATGTGAAAAATTTACCGTCGATAATTTAGCCCCTGGCTATCGCTGGTTTGATTTACACCACAATGGTCAGATCGACAGCGGCGTATCGCGGATAGCGCAAATGCCAGCAGGAGTTGATTTCAATTCACTTGGTTACTAATCTTCACTCAGGTCGTTACCAAAAACTCCATAGAACACGCTCAATATAGAAGTTGTAAATGATTTAACGCAAAATCTTGCTTAGTGCCAAAAATCATGATAAAAGACGCGCTGAAAAACATTCTGACATCGCACTTCAAGACGGTGAAATCTACACCGTCCATGAAGCAACACCAGCAACGGTAACCAAAATATGACCGACTCGATCAAGACTCCACGCAAAAGCTCTGCAAAACCAAAAACTAAAGCTGGCTCCACACTCGGTGGCACAGCTGCCAGTTTATATGGCATAGAGCCCTATGTCCTTGCGACTGGTGAAGAGTATATGTCTGAGGGACAGTTGGATCACTTCAAACGTATCCTCAACGCTTGGCGTGCGGAACTCATGCAAGAAGTTGATCGCACAATGACGCATATGCAAGACGAATCTAACGTCATGGCAGATGTGAACGATCGTGCGACTCAAGAAGAAGAGTTTGCGATTGAATTACGTACACGTGATCGTGAACGCAAATTGATTCGTAAAATTGAAAAATCACTGAAAGACATCGACGACGAAGATTATGGCTATTGCCAAACCTGCGGCATCGAGATTGGTCTACGTCGCCTTGAGGCTCGCCCAACGGCAACTCAATGTATCGACTGCAAAACTTTGGCTGAAATCAAAGAAAAGCAAAACAACGGCTAATACACATTGCTCTTAATGTTGTGAGGTGAGCTCATCTTGTCTCAATTCACTGCCTATACGGGTCGGTTTGCGCCATCGCCAACCGGCCCGTTGCATTTTGGCTCTCTGGTCACCGCACTCGCCAGTTGGTGCGAAGCTCGCACTCACAATGGTCGTTGGCTGGTGCGAATTGAAGATACTGATATTCCCCGCAATCAAATCGGTGCAGAACAAAGTATTCTCTCGGCCCTCGTCGCATACGGTTTACATGCAGATCGCCCCATAGAACGCCAGCAAGATCATCTCGAAAACTACAATCACATCATTGATGCGCTGAAAGCTCAAAACCTCGTTTATGCATGCACCTGTAGTCGCAAACAACTGACGGGTCTTTCTGCTTATCCAAATACTTGCCGCGATAAAGGTTTACCTTTTGAAGGTAACGCCATTCGCTTAAAAACACCTGATGAAATCATCTGCTTCACGGATCGCATCCAAGGACAAGTCTGCGAAAATTTGAGACAAACAACGGGCGATTTTGTGTTGCGGCGGCGTGATGGAATTATTAGCTATCAACTCGCTGTCGTCGTGGACGATATGCGACAAGGCGTCACAGATATCGTGCGTGGTGCAGATTTATTGGATAACACGGTTAGACAAATCTGGTTGCGCAAATGCCTCAATACACTTCAACTCCCCCATCTATCGTCGATTGAGCCAACCTATTGCCATATTCCACTGGCAATGAATGCACAAGGTCAGAAGCTCTCCAAACAAAACCTAGCCATGCCGTTAGAGGAAACAGAAATCGTTGCGACGCTGCAAAAAGCATTTGTGGCGTTGGGGCAAGATTGGGTTGAGGCAGATACGCCAGAAGAGTTTTTACAGCGTGCAGTAAAGCATTGGGATTTGTCGCGTGTTCCGAGAAATGGCGTGCTTGCAGGTGTTTTTCTTTGAGTCAACAAAAAAGCCCATCGAACAAATTACTTAATGGGCTTTCTTATCCAAATAATCTAACGCAACATCAACTACTCAAATACGCATCACGTGCGCTACGTGGTTTCGGTTTTTGCGTTTCTTGATCGATTCGCAGCAATACACCAACCATCATTAACGACATAATCAATGACGTACCACCATAACTAATAAACGGTAGCGTCAGACCTTTGGTCGGTAACAAGCCCATGTTCATGCCGCCATTCACCAGAATCTGCAATAAGAAGATCGTAGCAATTCCATACGCCAGATAACCCGCTGAAGCGTATTGATTAACTAATGCACGATGACCAATTCGCATACACGATACAACCATGACGATCAGCAAAGTGAACAAACAAGCGATACCAATAAAACCTAACTCTTCACCGATAATTGCCAACAAAAAATCGGTATGCGCTTCTGGTAAATAAGACAACTTTTGAACACTATGCCCAAGTCCTGTGCCAGTAATTTCACCGCGACCAAATGCAATTAAACTCTGTTTGAGCTGATAATCTGCACCCAACTCGTCATCCCAAGGATTAGCAAATGAAGTCATCCGACGTAAACGATAAGGCTCAAATATAATCGCCGCTGCCAATGCCAACAATGCCGCTGAGAGCATCACACCAAACTGCCGTAGAGGCGCACCAGCAAGGAAGAACACCGTCATCATACTGGCAACCACGACCACGCTTGCACCCAAATCGGGTTCAAGAAGCAGCAAGAACAATACTGTCGACATCGGTACTAGAAGACGGAAAAAACCAGTCCAACTAAAGCGAATTTCATCTTCACGGCGCACCACATAATCCGCGGTAAACAGCACCATGACGAACTTCGCAAGCTCAGACGGCTGGAAAGTAAAGCCAATTAATCTAATCCAGCGTTTTGAACCATTGACGTTCGCGCCAATGCCTGGAATCAGTACAACAATCAGTAAAACAAGCACAATTGCCCACAAGAGAAAGGTCTGATTCAACCAAAACTTCAACGGTACCCGCATCGAAAAAAATACAGTAATCACGCCAAGAAACAGATAAATCAGTTGTCGATCAATAAAGTAAAACGGTGCATTAAATTTATAATCACCATACGGAATTGATGCCGAACCAATCATGGTTGTGCCGATGCAAATCAGCGCAATAATGCTAAACATCAACACGCGTCGAGCCGTCAACTCATCGGCAAGTGAAGGGATCGAAATGAGACCTTTCCAAAAAGTACCTAATCGTGATTGAACGTCTTTTACTACTTTAGAAACCATGTCCCATCCCTACTTCATCCTGCTCAAAATCATCACTGATTGATAACTTATTTGATTAAAGCCTAATTTGATAAAACCAGTTTTTCAAACTGCGTACCACGATCTTCGTAATTCAAGAACATATCAAAACTTGCACAAGCTGGCGACAACAATACAGCATCACTAGGTTGGCAAGCCTCACGGCTGACGCGTAAGGCATCGTCCAGTGTCTTTGCATGAACTAACGCCACATAATGCTCTGCTAACGTCGCTTTCAGTGCCGCTTCGATAATCGGGGCATCTTCACCGATCAACACGACGACTCGTGCAAACTTGCCTAAAGGAAGTGCCAATGGTTTGAAATCCTGACCTTTGCCGACACCACCCAGAATCACCGCTAATTTACCACTGGCTTTGCTTGCCACTGTCGATGTCAGGGCTGCGCCTAGACCTTCAATTGCCGCGAGAGTCGCACCAACGTTTGTGCCTTTAGAATCATTATAAAAACGAATGCCTTGTTGTTCTGCGACAAATTGGCAACGATGCGCCAAGCCAGCAAACTCGCGTAAGGTTTTCAACATCGCATCCATTGGCAATCCGACTGCCTCGCCTAACGCTAATGCGGCTAATGCATTAGCGGCATTATGGCTGCCTTGAATCTTCATCTCACTCGTCGCCAGCAAACGATTACGACCTTTTGCCAACCAAACCGTGCCATCAAGATCACGTAATATGCCAAAATCATTCATATCAGGCGCATTCAAACCAAAGCTACGCATTGGCGTACTATCCGCAATCAATGGACGCGTCAGGTTGTCATCGCGATTAACTACGTAGCTTTGACATTGCTGAAACACGCGATGTTTTGCAGCATGATAACCCAGCATATCGTCATAGCGATCCATATGATCTTCGCTAATATTCAGGACCACAGCGACCGCAGCAGCAAGATTCGATGTCGTTTCCAACTGAAAACTGGATAACTCTAATACGATTAACTCTGGGTCATTATTCAGAAGCTCTAACGAAGGCGTCCCTAGATTTCCGCCAACCGCAACGCGCAGCCCTGCATTGACGGCCATTTCACCAACCAGAGTCGTCACAGTACTTTTAGCATTTGAACCGGTAATAGCAACAATCGGCACGGCAGTCGCGCGGCGGAGCAATTGAATATCACCAATTACTGAAATGCCTTTTTCAATCGCGGCTTGAATCGCAGGTTCAGACAACGCCAAACCAGGACTTAAAATAATTTCGTCTGCATGACATAACAGTGCTTCATCTAAGCCACCCAAATGACACGCCACGCCATCAGGCAAATCAACCAATCCTGGAGGTTCCAATCGCGTATCAGTCACTGCAACTTTATAGCCTTGATTAACCAAATAGTGCACAACCGATACACCGGTCTTGCCTAATCCAGCGACAACTTTTAAGCCACCACGCTGTATTAACATGCCGTGCTCCTCGTATGGTTCATAAAAAACAAATGATTGCTAAAACGAATGATTGTTTATCAATTAGCGACGATTAAGAAAGCCACTATCTTGCAACAAAGACATCGTCACGCCACCTTCCGATAGCCCGCCATTGCCAACTGTATCCGCAGCACGATCACCAAGCATCAATCGCTCTAAATATCGGGCTAAAACGTCCACTTCCAAATTCACTAAACTACCGACTTTCCAGTCATTGATGGTCGTATGATTTGCGGTATGTGGAACCAGGTTCAGGCTCAACGTTGCGCCGCTCAGTTGGTTAATGGTCAGACTAATGCCATCAACCGTCACCGAGCCTTTTTCAGACAAATATCGGGCTAACTCACGCGGCGCACGGACTTCAAAATACAACGAACGCGCGTCCTGACGCTGGACAACGATCTCACCCATGCCATCCACATGACCACTGACGATATGACCGCCTAAACGTGTAGTCGGCAATAATGCTTTTTCTAGATTAACGCGTGTACCCGCTTTCCATTGACCCAGAGTCGTACGGCGCAGTGTCTCACCCGATACATCTGCCACGTAATAATCCGCCCCCATTTCTACGACGGTCAGACAAATCCCATTAGTCGCAATCGAATCGCCGAGATGCACATCATGCATCGATAATGCAGTGCCTTTGCTCTGAGGACTTGCCGTTTGAATTGTCACGCGCACGTCACCACCTTGTGGCGTAATTGCTCGGACTGATCCCACAGATTCTATAATTCCAGTAAACATAATGATCCTAAATGACTATACATTAACGACAAAGCCTAAATGACTGATCTTTAAGCTTATGGTTACGTAATCACGCATTCACACACTTAAACACACATTAGCAACACGAACAATGAACATAACGTCCATCATTTAAACAGTTTCTAAGCCAATAATGACACCAAGCCAGATATGACCGTGCTGCTGTATATATTAACTGAATGACAGCGCTAAATCTCTTAAGAATGGTAAAACCATGACAAGTGAAGTACGGAAATAAATGCAGAAAACGAATTCTTCACTTTTGTTTTAAAACTGCTTTATCCAAGGAGTTTCTCATGAAAAACATCATGATTGTAAGTGCACTTGTTCTCTCTATTGCAGGAATCTCAACTGCGCAAGCAGATCCACAATGGCGTGGACAAAACAACCAGAATCAACAAACCGATAACCGTGGTGATAATCGTGGCAATGATAATGGCCACCGCTATGACAATGACCGTGGTAACCGTCATGACAACAATGATCGCGGTTATCGTCATGATAACGGAAACCGTTACGACAATGGCAATCGTGGTAACCACTACGGTTGGAATGGACAACGCTACCATGCACCCGCTCAATATGTGCGTCCACACGGTTATCAAGTCCGTACTTGGCGCAATGGCGACCGTTTACCAAGGGCATATCGCGGAAACCAATACTATGTAGACTATCGTCAATATCACCTCAATGCACCACCACGCGGCTATCAATATGTACGCGTGAACAATGATGTGGTTCTGACTGCAATTGCCACTGGTATCATCGCCTCGGTGATTACGGGTCTTTACTACTAATCCCAGTAAATGAAACATTTGATACAATCATCAATAAAATAGGCGGCGCAAATTGCACCGCCCATTTTTATATTCAATCAAACTGTTAAGATTTAACTAGTCGTAAAATCCAGCGAATATCATCACCCACTGACGTGACACTCAACGTTTGCCAGCGTATCTGCTCACTCATCTGCAAGAACGGCAAATCAAACATCGGACGTGCCAGCGAACCCAGCAATGTCGGCGCAAGATAAACAATTAACTCATCGACTAAACCCGCCGCAATAAATGCACCCGACAAGGTCGCCCCTGCCTCAACCAGCACATCATGAATTTGTTTTTTTGTTTTCAAATCATCGAGTAATGATGCCAATGAAGCGAACTGCCACTTTTCAACATCAGCACTGACATGTGCAAATGGATTATCTGAATCTGAGCTTACTAAAAGCACTGACTTTGGATCATTTAAAAGCTGGGCATTCGCAGGAATTTGACCTTTACGGTCTAACACCACCCGTAACGGTTGCGGAATCATTTCAATCGGTGTGCCATCTGCAACTTTACGCACATTTAGCAGTGGATCATCCGCGAGAACAGTCCCAATCCCCGTAATAATCGCCCCGCTCATCGCACGAAAATGTTGAACATCCAAACGTGCATCACTTCCGGTAATCCATTTTGACTCGCCTGATGACATTGCAGTGCGACCGTCTAGACTTGCCGCAACTTTTAAACGGACAAAAGGACGACCGCCAGACATCGTTTGCAAGAAACCTGCATTGATTGCCTGTGCCTCAGCTTGGCAAACACCTACTCGTGTTTCAATACCTACCGCTTCCAGCTTTGCAAGACCTTGTCCTGCGACTTGAGGATTGGCATCTAATGTCGCCATCACCACGCGAGAAACTTGAGCCGCAATCAAACCATTGGCACACGGCGGTGTTCTACCAAAATGCGAACACGGCTCTAACGTCACATACGCCGTTGCACCACGCGCCGCCTCGCCAGCCTGACGCAATGCAAACACTTCCGCATGGGGTTCGCCTGCCTTCGGATGAAACCCTTCTCCGATGATTTGACCATCTTTGACCAAGACACAGCCTACAGCTGGATTTGGACGCGTGGTATATAAACCGCGCTTGGCCAGCATGAGTGCATGTTGCATCCAACGCTGATCTTCGATGTCTTGAGCAGACTGACTTATTACATCAGTCATTAGATTCTCTCATTTGATCAATCGTTTGTTTAAACGCGTCTACATCTTGGAAATCGCGATACACCGATGCAAAGCGCACATATGCCACGTGATCCAAGGTATATAACGCCTCCATGACCGCCTCACCAATTAAGCGTGACGGCACTTCTCGCTCACCTAAACTACGGAGTTTTTGGCTGATTTCCAATAGAACCGTATCAATCTTATCCAAGCTAATCGGACGTTTTTGTAAGGCATGTTGCAAAGAACGCTTGAGTTTCGCTTCATCGAACGGCTCATAACGACCATTTGATTTCATCACACGCGGCATCACCACATCATAGGATTCAAACGTGGTAAAGCGTTCGCTACACGTCACACACTCGCGTCGTCTGCGAATCTGCCGACCTTCCGCCGCCAAACGTGAATCGATCACCTTACTATCAGGCGCATTACAAAATGGACAATGCATAGCTATCAGCAACGACAAAAAATTAGTCTTTTAGTTTAGCAAAAAATGGCAGACAAAATGAGGGCACTAAACAGCAAAATCGTATTGGGGTAAGATTAAAAAAGGGTTAAAAAAAATGAGAGCCGAAGCTCTCATTTTTCACATTTAGACTTTTACATTGAGATCATGTTGCGACTTAACTAGTCTACACGCTCACCATGTTGTGACAAGTCCAAACCTTCACGTTCAGCGTCTTCTGTAACACGGATCCCGATCACGAGATCTACCAGTTTCAAGAGAATGAATGTCACCACACCGCTATATACGAGCGTTGCAATGATGCCTTCACCTTGAATTAACAATTGATCGATCACAGGTTTTGGATCTGTACCAGTCACCGCTTTGGTGACGAATATTGCTGTTAACAGTGCACCAACGATACCACCGATACCATGTAAACCGAATGCATCTAAAGAATCATCCGCTTTCAGTAAACGTTTCAGACCCGTTGTACCCCAGAAACACACGAGACCTACAGCGATACCGATCATCAACGCGCCGCTGACGTCAACAAAACCTGCTGCTGGAGTAATCGCAACTAGACCAGCAACCGCACCAGATGCGCCGCCGAGTACTGATGCACGACCACGTACCAAACGTTCAACTGCAAGCCATGTCAATGATGCTGTTGCTGCTGCAACTTGAGTCACAACCATTGCCATTGCTGAACGGCCATCTGCAGCCAACCAGCTACCCGCGTTGAAACCGAACCAACCTACCCACAACATGCCTGCACCAACAACAGTCATTGTCAGGTTATGTGGAGCCATTGGCTCTTTACCGTAACCAACACGACGACCGATCACATAGGCTGCAACCAAACCTGCGATACCTGAGTTGATATGAACAACGGTACCACCCGCGAAGTCCAACGCGCCTGCTGCAAACAACCAGCCTTTAGCATGCCAAACCCAGTGACAAATTGGTGAATAAACAAAGATAACCCACAAGCCAGCGAACACTAAGAATGCAGAGAACTTCATACGCTCAGCGAACGCACCAGCCATAATCGCAACAGTGATGATCGCAAAGGTCATTTGGAAAACCATGAACAGGCTTTCTGGAATAGTGTACGCAACACCACCCGCATCTACCCA